>ENA-OSEO01000463-OSEO01000463.1-sediment-metagenome-genome-assembly--contig:-NODE-463-length-101989-cov-11.518065_pt1 | contig 101989 bp, 89 predicted proteins | sample MGYA00237883_ERZ534232 | MGnify/ENA metagenome assembly ERZ534232
ATCCCAGGAAGTGATGCCCGGAGTAGCATCCGGGGAAGTGAGGCTCGCTGCGCGAGGAAGTGATGCTGCTTCGCAGGAGGCAAAAAGACGTAAGAAGCAAAAGTGAAGAGATAAGAAGAGCAATTAGATCTTGCTGCCTTTCTAACCTCTAACTTCATTCCTGTCACCTCTATACGTACGGGGCGTGAGCGATACACACGTGATGAGATCACATTTAGGAGCCGTAAACAGGACCCCCGCAAGAGAGAGAAAAGTGGCTTTTGGTTCCGACGCTAAGCGTCCAGGTTCTTCGTTCTTGGTTAAAAAGCGAGAGAGAATAAGTAAGATGGCAAGACTGAAGAGACGCGAGAATTCTAGCTGATTCTGAAACTAAGGGCCAAGATGATTGAGCTCCAGAGAGGACGATGTGGGTAATGATTAACATAGAATGAGCACCATCTGAATGCGGCAGAGATCGAATTTCATGATTCCCTTAGAAGAAATTCAATGCTACTTCGACTCTGAAACTACTGAAGCCTAATCGATTCTTCAGAGTTCTACTCGTTCTGCACAAAGCTCAAAGATCAAAACCAAGATTGTAGACCTTTTTGAGAGCCTCCTCTCTTTCATCTTCACTCAGTTCGCTGCACATTCCGAAGCTCACAGAAAACTCCATAGAAACGAAGTCACAGATCTCCCTCATACTCTTTTCGACAATCTCGGCTCCGGAATTAGGATCCTCACCACCGTAACTCATGAGAAGAACGAACTTCTTTCCTTTGAAGGCCTTTTCGTAGTCGAGTGCGTACAATCTGTCAAGGAAAGTCTTCAACTGAGCGCTCATATTCCACCAGTATATAGGCGTGGAGAAGATAATTACATCGGCGGCAATAACTTCACCATAAAGATCAAACATGTCGTCATTGATTACGCAGGATTCGCCATCATTCTTGCATTTGTCGCAGCCTGCGCACGGTTCGATCTTCTTGCCATGAAGAAAGACTGATTTCAGTTCCAGCTTATCGTGTCCCTCTCTCATTCCCTTCATGAAATTATCCAGGACAAGCATAGTATTGCCCTTCAATCTTGGGCTACTCATAACAGAGAACACTCTCATAAGCGGATCACATCCTCTTAGCAGTTTTAGTATCGGAAAAACCCTTCAGCCGGAAGACACCATTCTTCTCTTCTGCTCTATCCACTTCTATATTGAACAAATCAAGAGTACGAAGGAACAACAGTATTAGCCGATTAGAAGTATAGGTCGAATCCCAGCAGTACCGGCAGCGGCCAGAAGAACAACGAGTAATTCATTCTGTTTGTCATTTTGGTGACATCGATAATGCTCAGAGCCGGTGATATTTGAGGCTTTGCAAGCTTCAGAGTCGAGAAAGAAAAGGTAGATGAACCTCTGAGACCTACGGCAATCATGAATCTTCTGCCGAAGAGATTGAAAGAGAGATTTTCAATTCCAGAGAAGAGTCTTCCGCTGATACCAGCTTCAAAACTGTGGTGAACATTGTCGTAGCTGTAAGAAACTGTGGGACCAGCGTACAACATGACTTGAGTGAAATCTATCGGGCCAATACTCCAGGGATTTGTTATCTTAAAACCAAAATGATAGTATCCCCTTGCCGAGAAGGTTTGAAGGATGAAGGGAAAGTAAGCGATTGAAGCTCCGATATTGTTTGTGTTGAAAGTGTATCCGTACGCAGACACAGAAAGAACCAAGACTATCAATACTACAAGCAGTAATTTCTTCATTATTTCCACCTCCCGATTGAAGTATATCATCTCAATCTTCTCGAAAAGAAGCTCTAGAAAGGACCTTAGGCTATTGTCATCAGTAGGTGTTCTCTTTCAGATCAGAAGGATCTATTCTCCGTATAACCCTTTGAAAGGCAAATATCGATCGAGACTAGCTCTTTCTAAGAGAACTTGACTCAACTAAAATTGAAGAGTAAAATCCTATATGTACGTACATTATAACTGGGGGCGATTGCCATCACTCCAAAGTATACTGTCATTGAACGTTACCTGCTCGAAGAACTCAAGTCCGGGAAATACTCTGTCGGGGATAAACTCCCCACAGAGAAGGAACTGATGAACAAGTTCAGTGCCAGCAGAGAGACAGTCCGAAAAGCTTTGGATCGGCTCTCTTTCAAAGCGGCTATCGTGAGAAGACCGGGCCTTGGAACCTTCGTCAGCTATGGCAGCGACAACCACCTTGTCGGCATTCTTGTGCAACAGATAACAAGCTACATATTCCCCTATATTGTTCTCGGGGCTGAAGACCATCTCTTCAGAAACGAATACAAGATGCTGTTAGGTAATTCTGCAGAAGATCCAGTGAAGGAGAGGCAAATTCTTACAGAGTGGATCGAATCAGGAGTGAAGGGCTTAATCATCGACCCAGTTTACAGCGCGACGAAGAGGTCAAACAAGGATCTCGTTAAGTCCATGGCCAAATCTGGAGTGAAGATCGTTCTCGTCCACAGTGACTGGAATATAGATCACGTAAGTTGCAATGTCCTCGATGACGCATACGGAGGGGAAAAGGCATCGGAAATCTTCTTTGAATACGGCCACCAGAGAGTTGCTGTAATCTACAAGTCCACACACCTGCCCGGCGTCATAAGGGCCAAGAGTTTCGTCGATCGTTGCAAGCAACTTGGATTTGCGAAGATTTACGAGAAGTCCTTCAACGTCTCGGAATTTACTGGAGCACCTATGCAGATAGCTCACGAACTCATGTCTCTCCCCCCTCAGCTCCGTCCGACAGCAGTATTCTGCTACAACGACGCGACTGCTCTTCAGCTTCAGTTAGTAGCCAAAAGACTGGCGCTGAGTATTCCCGAAGATATCTCCGTAATCGGATTTGACGACGGACCAATCGGAGATTTTAGAGAAATCCTCACTACCTTCGCTCACCCTAAAGAAGAGGTTGGGAGGAAATCAGTCGAGATTCTCCTAGATATGCTAAATGGCTCCAATACTCACAGAGTTGTTCACAAACCGGAATTGATAGAAAGGAGCTCAGTAGCAGAAGCGAAACAGTATCTCAAGTGAAATGTGAGAGGCTGAGGCTAAGGTGTTCGAGCACCAGTTCTCTTGGGACTGGATTTGAGACGCAACTTTGGACTTATTAAGAGCGAGGGCGGTGTCTGGTAAGAGAAAGAACAAAGCAGTTTCAAGTGGACTGAAGATTTAGGAATGACGGAAGTCCCCCGTTGGCGATGACCAGCCGTGATGTAGGAAGAGCACACTTCGCTAGAGTAGAATCACGTCCTCTTTTAGAAGAACTTCTGAAAACCGTAGTATGAGATTCAAGGCCCCAGTTTCGTATAGCGGAAACACCCACCTTTCAGAATGAGAAGACCGCAGCAGGCCAACGATTCTCAACTCCTCCCCTTTTCTAAGCGAAGGTTTCGATAGTGATATTTCTCGTTTTTTTCCGCTAGACGAAGTAGTAACTGGATTTTGCGAAGGGAAGACTTTTCTCTTGAAATATCTCGCATTACTCTTATTCTCCAGGACCCAATCTCTAGCCCCACTCTCGGCCACGAAGCACCAAAGCCTCCTAATAAAATCAGCAATGCTTCAACCGATATTTTTCGGCGCCTTGCGTTCTCCGATGTTCTTCTCGTAGGACGGGTTCATGATCAGTTACGAAGGACAGCTCTTCACAACGTTCAGCGTACAGCGTTTAGCGAATTGACGCTATTTCTCAGTGACCGGCTCACTGAAATGCACGACGCCTAAGATCTTTCTAGCTCGGCAAAGAAAGACTCCTTGTCATTTTCGAACTCCCTGCCCTATATATGTACGGACATTACTTCATGAAAACACGAAAGAAATCGAAGAGAACTGATCTTTTCGGTGTTCGAGCAATGAATGAGAAAGATATTGGGCAAAGTCCGGCTCAGATCATCGCAGAATGTCTATAATTCAATTTGGTGAGTCATTCTATGTTTTGCTAGAATATGACCGTAAGTTGACTCTTCTCTTAACATCATCATTATTTTGGCTTTGGAGCATTCGGATCAAGACTTTATTGCGGAACTGATTATTGAGGGATTTTCTGTTTTGCAATTAGGTACGTACATATAAGTGTTTTCCGATCAGCATTCGTCTAAGCCTTGACTCTCGAATCCAACTCATACTAAATACTCATTCACTGAAGATATATCTTAATTATTTTGAGGTCTGACAGATTGAAACAATCCACTCTTTTGGGGGGTGATATGACAAGCTAAAGAGTGAACACCTGATTGCGATCTGTTCTTTTTCGACTATCAAACGTTTACCTTTATTGGGAGGTGAAACAAATGAGAAAGTTGATGTTTTTGGTACTTACGCTAGTTGTCGCTGTTAGTTTCTCTTTTGGTGTAACCATTACGATGATGACACCGCTTACCGGAGCTGACGGAGCGTACATGGACGAGATTGTTGCTAAATTCAATGCAGAACATCCGGATATTGAAGTTGTCCATGTTGTGGTAGAGTCTTCTCTTGATATGAAGAACAAGCTCTCGATGGGTATTGCATCCAAGACGGCCCCCGAGATCATGTTCATCAGGAAATTCGACATGCCTCTCTACCTGGAACACTTTAAGGGCTTCACAACGGAAGAATGGCTGAAAGAGTATGGAATTGACACTGACGACATCTTCCCCGGTGTTCTCGACGGACTTGTAGTTGATGGTAAAGTTGTCGGTATTCCAATGGACATATGGCTGTTCTACATGGCCTATAACAGAGGAAACTTCGCAGAGGTCGGTCTCGATCCCGATAACCCGCCGAAAACAAGAGATGAGTTCATTTCCGCAATGGAAGCTCTGATACCCATTACACCTCCAGGTCTTACCCCATACTATGAAAACCCTGCCTGGACATGGATCTGGTTCCATCTTCTCTGGCAGCATGGCGGCGAAGTGTTGACAGACGACTTCAAGGAACCGGCATTCGAAAAGGCCGGAATAGAAGTCTGCAAATTGATGCTCGAGATGCAGGACAAGGGTATTCTTCCCATGCAGGTTGCCGACCCTGGCGTGTCCTTCCAGTCTGGGGAGAGCACTGTGTTGATAACCGGTATCTGGACCATTAAACCATGGATGGAACAACTGGGTGAGGATTTCGGTTATGCGGTAGCTCCTCAGTTAGGCAATACTAAGGCCGTATTTGGAGGATCCCACGTGCTCGCGATGCCAACCGTCATGGTTGAAGATCCAAAGGTACTGGGAGCGGCAACGACATTCATCAAGTATCTTTGGGACCACGCCATTGACTGGTATGAAGCGGGCCAGACTCCTGCAAGAAAATCAGTCGCCGAAAGTCAGGAACTGAAAGAGAGACTGCCTCACATCTACGCAGTATCTCAGGATTCCGAATACGTAAGACAGTTCCAGATGTTCCCACTGATATCGGAAATCGAGGCCGAGATCGCAGTCTACCTTGAGGAAGTATTAGTGCTTCACTCGATATCTCCGGAAGCAGGTATGAAAGAAGCTGCATTTGCCGTACAGGAGATCCTTGACGACTACTGGTCAAGAAACTAATCGCAGATAAGTAATCGCTTTGTTGGTGAAGGGAGGAGGAGTAATTGACACAATCACATTCTAAATCACCTAAACGATTCCGAAGGGAGTTAGGATCGTGGTTGTTCCTTCTCCCTCACCTGTTCTTCTTCGCTCTATTTGTTGTAGTTCCGCTGGTTTTTGGTCTCATAATTAGCTTTTTCAACTGGAGCCTTCTCAAAGATAACGTGTTTATCGGTTTTGACAATTACATTCGAACGTGGAACGATTCGAGATTTTGGCCCACTGTTCAGCATACGGTGATCTTCGCGATAATCAGCGTTCCGCTCACGATAATCGTGGCAATCTTATTTGCCCACATACTCAAGAAAAAGAGATTCGGTCAACTCTGGCTCCTCATAGCGTTTGTGTCACCGGCTTTCTTTGGATCGGTAGGAATTCTCAGTTCCTGGAAGTGGATATTTGCCTCATTCCCTTCGGGTCTGGCCAATTTCTATTTGAATAAGGCTGGTTTCATTGAAAACGCAGTTTCATGGTTCGGAAGTACTTCCGTCGCGTGGGGCGTGATTATACTGGTTACCGTCTGGTGGATTGTGGGATTCAGCATTCTGCTCTATCTAGGGGCTCTTCAAAGAATCCCGCCGGAGCAGTACGAATCTGCCAAACTCGATGGTGCCGGTCCCTGGAAGAGGTTCATCTACATTACATTGCCGTGGATCAGGAGCGTGCTTTTCTTTGACGTGGTTCGCCAGGCAATACTGGCATTTGGACTGTTCGACCAGGCCTATATTTTGTCAGTCGGAGGCCCGGCAGGAACGACCCGTACACTGGTCTATTACCTTTACCTTGTGGGATTTGAAAGACAGGATTTCGGAAGGGCCGCAGCGATTTCCTGGTATATATTTGCGATCGTACTGATATTTGCGGTGATTCAGCTCGTTCTGGTCACCAAATCGATACGATCGACGGAGGGGTGAGAAGATGACTTCTACGGTTGCAAAAAACAAGAAGAAACTGAGCAAACGGGTGACTGCACTGATTATTACTGTTCTTCTCTGGGTCTTTGCAGCTTTCTGGTTTGCGCCAATTTTCTGGATGTTGTCAACTTCAATGAAGTCAACGACGCTTGCTGTAATTGAGACTCCCCCTCAGTGGATACCCAAAAACCCTACAACTGAGAACTATCAGATTATCTTCGCGCCCTCTGGGGGCCTTTCACTGATCAAAGCAACTCTCAACAGCGTGATTGTTGCGGTGAGCTCCACTCTTGCAACGCTGGTTCTGTCAATCCCGGCCGCTTATGCTCTATCTCGATTGAGATTTAGAGGACGAATGTTCATCTTTTGGATTTATGTCGCTGTCCTGGCCTTCCCTGCCGTTCTCTTTCTAATACCTCATTTCTTCATAATAAACGGTATGGGTTTATCTAATTCCTACCTTTCCCTGATCTTGCCTGGCCTTGGGGGAACATTCGGGGTATTTCTCTTAAGGCAGTACATGCTAGACATACCCAAAGAGCTGGAGGATGCCGCGTGGATAGATGGGTGTTCTAAGTTCAGGTTTCTGATAAGCATCGTGATTCCGTACATTAAGCCCGCGATGCTCGTTCTTTCTCTGATGACGTTTCTTGGTTCCTGGAACAGCTTCCTATGGCCGCTGTTGATCTTGAGCAAGTCAGATAAATTCACCTTGCCTATAGCACTGATAAGATTCAGCGCGGGGTGGGGAGATCCTTATAGAGGAATAGGACCAATGATGGCAGGAGCTTTCTTCTCTGTCGCCCCATCTTTGATAATTTTCATCGCATTCCACAGATACTTGATGAAAGGAATCTCCCTGGGATCTCTTGGAAAGGAGTAGATACCATGTCTAGAATACTGAAGTCTTTTCGGAGAATAGGAGAAGAAGAGTCAGCAATGACCCCAAGGACCTGTCTGCTAATAATCTTGGGCTTGCTAATATGCAGTCTATCTTTTGGAGGTAGTGTTTTGCCTATCGATATCGATGTAAGCACTTTCGAAGAAAGGATAGAGTCCGACAGAAAAGTACAGGTTGAGATAGAAATCGTAGATAGAGATGGAGAAGCGTTGGAGAACATTTCGGTGTCCGCCAAACAACTTTCACATGAGTTCTACTTCGGAAATGCTCCCGAATATCTGCTTTACGTATACGCCCAGACCAGTTATAACCGCGGAAGGAGATTCGGGATCAGGCCTCTGCCTGAGGAAGATCTCCAGGAGTATAAACGTTTGTATCTTGAGCTCTTCAACTTTGCCACTCTTCCCTCCTTCTATTGGGCAGACTATGAGTCCACTGAAGGAAGAATCCGATTGGCCGAAGCCTCGAAGAAAATCGCCCAATGGCTGGGTGAAAACGAAGTACCGGTTAAGGGTCACACACTTGTTTGGGGAAATCCGCCGAGCGTAGGCGTCCCCGCATGGATAGAAATAAAAGGAAGGCTCGGTCAATGGGCCGAAGTCCGCGAATACCTCTTTTCGAGAGTTATTAGGGAAGTCGAAGAGTTCAAGGATCTCATTCAGTACTGGGATGTCGTTAATGAGCCTATTGTTCAACCCTGGTTCGACTCGATAGGTTCGGACTATATTGCAGAGTCGTTTAGAATCGTTAAGGAAACCGATCCCGACGCCATTACAGTTCTAAATGAATACGGGGTGTTGGTTAACGAACGGACCAGGCGAGCCTTCATTTCGAGAGCCCGGCAACTAATAAATGAAGGAACTCCAATAGATGTGATTGGGGCCGAAGCTCATATCTTCACTGCTCAGGACCTGCTTGGTCAGCTTCAATCCTTGGAAAGCATATATCTTGCGATTGATGAGCTGGCTCAGCTGGGAAAACCTATTCACATATCGGAGTTTCAGATTCCTCTCCCAGCCGTGATAGATGCTTTCAACGTCTCAATAAGTGAGGCCGAGGAGATACAGGCCGAGATCGCCAAAATATTCTATAAAGTCTTTTTCAGCCATCCGGCAGTGGAGGTAATAACGTACTGGAATTTCTACAGGGCATGGCAGTCAGGCAGTGGATTTCTGCGCGATGATCTCTCGATAAAACCGATGTATGATGAGTTGAAGAGGCTTATTCATGAAGAATGGAAAACAGCTGCCCATCTCGAGACGGATATTTCGGGCACAGTGGCTTTCAACGGTTTTGCTGGCAAGTACGAAGTCTCGGTAGAAAGCGGGGCGATGTCAGAGAAATTCATTATCGAAGTGAAGAAAAACGAGAAGAATGAATTCACCCTTATTCTCGGGCAATGAATGGAGTGATCTAAATGAAAACAGCCACCATTTTATTAACCTTTGTTCTCATGATGGCTCTTGTTCCGGTAACTCTCGTTGCGAATACAGATCATGTGCTGACAATAGACCCCAGCAATCTTGGTCCCGAAATAAGTCCCTTCCTCTACGGTATATTCTTTGAAGACATAAACCATGCAGTAGATGGCGGCCTGTACGCAGAATTGGTAAGAAATAGATCTTTCGAACACAAAGATCCTCTCGAAGGCTGGTTTGCAGTCTTTGAAACAGGTTGTCAGGCCACCTTCTCAATAGACTCGGACCTACCACTGAATGAGAACAATCTGCATTACCTGAGTTTTGATATTGCATCGGAAAACAAATCCGTATCGCTCTCCAATAACGGTTACGACGGCATCCCTTTGAAGAAAGGGAAACGTTACGAGTTTTCCGCATTCATTCGAGGTAATTCGGAATACAGCGGTGAGATCGCAGTGCTACTCACGGATGCGAAGGGTAATAAAATCGTTGAGGCAAGCCTCGGCTCGGCTTTTGGCGCTGAGTGGGAAAAGTATTCGGTCGAATTCGAAATCCCCGAAGACTACGGCAATAGCAGGCTTCTACTAACATTGAAAGGGGCCGGCGAGGTCTGCCTGGACATGATTTCGCTTTTCCCTGAAGAGAACTGGAACGGCATGAGGGTAGATCTCCTCAATATGCTTGAAGAGCTTAGACCTGGTTTCGTAAGGTTTCCGGGCGGCTGCCTCGTTGAAGGTGACAGCCTGGAGAACGCCTATAGATGGAAGGATACAATTGGACCGGTAGAAGAGAGAAAAGCAAATTACAACCTCTGGGGCTATCACCAGTCATATGGAATCGGATTCTTCGAATATCTTCTTCTGTCGGAACGCCTAGAAGCTGAGCCCATACCGATCTTCAACTCGGGCATGTCGTGTCAGGTTCGAGGAGCCGAGTACTGTCCGATAGATGAGATGGAGGAATGGATTACTAATGTTCTTGACTTCATAGAGTTTGCAAATGGTCCGCAGACTTCATTCTGGGGCTCGAAGCGTGTCGAGCTTGGTCATCCAGAACCGTTCGATGTAAAGTACATAGGCATTGGAAACGAGAACTGGGGAACGGAGTATTACGATCGCTTCCCGTTGTTCAGAGAAGCTGTCAAAGCGAAATATCCTGAAATCATCATTGTGTTCAGCGGCCCGCCTTCATATGAAGGAGCTTCATTCAACCGGGCATGGAGATGGGCAAGAGAAAACGATGTCGAAATTCTTGACGAACATATGTACGCTGTTCCGGAATGGATGTTAAGAAACACCGAAAGATACGACAAGTACGACAGAACTGGTCCAAAGGTCATGCTCGGAGAATACGCAGCTCACGCGGCTGGGACAAGAAACACCCTTCAAGCAGCAATGGCGGAAGCGGCCTTGATGACAGGCATTGAACGCAATTCAGACATAGTAATAATGGCGGCTTACGCGCCTCTATTCAACAGGCCGGGCTGGTCGCAGTGGACGCCGGACCTGATCTGGTTCGACAACACAAGAGTATATGGAACCCCAAGCTATCATGTTCAGAAACTCTTCAATGAGAATCTCGGAGATGTGGTCATACCTTCTGAACTTACTGACGAGAATCTCGAGGTTATCGGTTACTGGTTTAAGTCCCTGTACCACGTCTGCGTCTATGATCGTGAAACGGAGAACTTGATCATAAAGATTGTGAATCCATGGCCCGAAGAGAAAGAAGTCAGAGTCGAAATTGGCGAGGAATTGAAGATCAAGGAGCAGGCAGAAGTGATTCTGATGACTTCCGACAGCGTCTTCGATGAGAACACTTTCCAGAACCCTGAAAAGGTCCTGCCAAAGAAATATGTTCTATCGGGTCTATCAAACGAGTTTACTTTTACCTTTGCAGAAAATTCCATAACTATACTGAGATTGAAAGCAGTTGGCTTATAGAGTGATCATCTAATTACCAGGGAGGGAATGAAGTGCAGACATCTGTAAAAATCTGGCCTAGGAAGATCGGAAAAATTGACAATATGATTTACGGTCACTTCACAGAACATCTAGGAAGATGCATTTACGACGGTATCTATAACGAGAAATCTCCAAAATCAGATTCGAGGGGGTTCAGAAAGGACGTCATGGACGCCGTGAAGAACATAAAGTGCCCAATCTTAAGATGGCCTGGCGGAAACTTTGTGTCTGCCTACCACTGGCAAGACGGTATAGGCCCTCTCGAAAAGCGCCCGCAACTTCTCAATTACATCTGGGGAGGTGTGGAGCCAAACAAATTTGGGACTGATGAATTTATAGAGTATTGTCGCGAAATAAATACCGAGCCATATCTGGCCGTTAGTCTCGGAACGGCGACTCTTGACGAAGCAATTGCCTGGCTTGAATACTGCAATCTCGACACCCCGACGAAATATGCTCAAATGAGAAAAGAAAATGGTCATCCGGAGCCCTACGGCGTTAAGTACTGGGGAATCGGGAACGAAGTATACGGACCCTGGCAGGTAGGCCATTGCAGTGCGGCCGAGTACGCAGAAAAACTCCGCCAGTACACTCAGTTCATGAAGGGTGTGGATCCGTCGATAAAGGTAATCGCAGTTGGAGCCGATAACCCCGACTGGGACATGACTGTGTTGAAACATGCGGGACATCTGATAGATTACATCTCTATCCACCAGTATCACGGCTGCGATGACTACTTCGGTACCGTCGCATCTGTCTACTACTGTGAACAGAGACTCAAACTCCTGGAGGGGCTGATAAAACACCTGCGTTTGGATCATGTCAAGATCTCCTTTGATGAATGGAATATCTGGTACAACATCAGCGCGGAAAGGGAAGGCGCAGAGAAGAGAATTGTGCTTCTGGAGGAACCCTACGCTTTGAAAGACGGTCTCTTTGCGGCAGGAATCTTCGCTGTTATGCATCGTATGGCAAATACAGTTCAAATGGCTAATCTTGCGCAAATGGTGAATGCTCTCGGCATGATAAAGACCAAAGGCGACGAAATGGTATTGACTCCTATCTATCATGCATTTGATCTATTTGTGAATCACACCGGAAGAACTGTCCTGGACATGGCGATTGGCTCAGAAACTTACGAAATAAACTCCAAGACATTCGTCGAGGGCCGAAACAGCTTCAAGCTCAGCGATGTTCCCTATGTTGATGGATCGGCCACCTATAACGAAGATAAGAATATTTTGAGCGTTGCCCTTATCAACTACTATCAGAAGGATGTAGAAGTCAGTCTCGATCTTTCGGGAATTGAGGTCCAGAAGAGGGCCGTACAGCATATATTGACGGGGTCTGCTCCCGATGAAATGAATGACTTTGACAATCCAGAACGAATAAAACTTTGGAGCAAAGAGCTTACCTCCTGCTCTCCGAAAATGACCGTGAAGCTGGATTCGATGTCGGCCAGTGTAATCGAGTTTTCCCTGGACGGAAAGCTCTAACTCTTTGAAGAAGGATTGCCTCTAGCATAAGTTCCGGTAATGAGAGCTTTCTAGACCTGAGGAGAAAGTGTTCCCGAGTCTTGAAGAGAAAGAGTCATCAATTGAAAACAGGACGGGACTCAGCATCGAAAATCAAGCTGGTCTTAAGTCTAGCAGGAACTGGTTTGTGGCCCGTAAATCTATCATGTTGCCGGTATCCACGCGAGCAAAATCTTTGCCGTCTTGCGAGCATCCAAATGCCCCGAAGGCGTGGGGCTCGACTCCGGCAAGTCCGGACTGGATGAGGTAAAATCGTGGTTAAGGCATAAAATCGACGAAATCTAGAAGGTGATGTGTATGTACTTAATCGGATGTGATATTGGCACCCAGGGAACAAAGAGTGTGATGGTAAATGAAAAAGGAGAGGTACTAGTAGAAGCCCAAAGAGAGTATGACGTCATTAAGCCCGGTTCAAACTGGGCTGAGCAGTGGCCCGATGTTTGGGTTAAGGCGGCTTTCGAAACCATAAAAGAAGTGTCTGAGAAGTCGGGAGTGCAGAAGAAGGAAATAGCCGCACTGGCCGTAAGCGGACTTTATGGAGGGTCGGGAGTCCCTGTTGACAGTGGAATGAAGCCTCTGCACCCTTGCCTCATCTGGATGGACAGAAGAGCGACGTCGCAGACCGCCTGGGTGAAGGAAAACATATCAAAGGATAATATCTTTTCGATTACGGGAAACTATGTCGATTCCTATTATGGATTCACAAAAATAATGTGGCTCAGAGACAACAGGCCGGATATCTGGAAAAAGATATATCAATTCGTGACACCGAAGGACTACATGGTTTATCAGCTTACAGGCGAGAACGCAATTGATTACTCCTCGGCAGGAAACATTGGCGGCGTATTCGACATAAGAAAGCTGACCTGGTCGAAGGAGATGTGTGAGGCCCTGGGAATTCCCATTGAATACCTTCCCGAGAGAATCGTCAAGTCGAGCGATGTCGTCGGCAGAGTAACTGCCGAAAGCTCAAAGCTGTGCGGCCTTCTCGAAGGTACTCCGGTAGTCTCAGGGGGGATAGATGCCCCGGTTGCTCAGCTTTCGGCGGGAGCTCTTGAAGAAGGCGAACACGTTGCAATGGTTGGAACTTCTACCTGCTGGGGTACCGTACACGACGGCAAGGATCTGCCATTTGGTTTGGTGAGCTTCCCATACGTGGTGAACGATACTGAAAGAATCTACTCTTTTGGAGGCTCGGCAACTACCGGGGCTCTTGCCAAGTGGTTCAAGGAAGAGTTTGCCGACAGTGAAGAGTCCGTTGGTCAAAGGACAGGCAAATCTCCGTATCAGCTCCTCGACATGGAAGTTGAAAAGATTCCTGCAGGAAGTGACGGAATCGTAGTGCTTCCTTATTTCATGGGTGAAAGGTCGCCCATCTGGGATCCCTTTGCGAAGGGTGTATTCTTTGGAGTTACGCTAGTTCACACAAGAGCCCACATGTACAAGGCACTCATGGAAGGTGCTGCGTACGCTCTCAGACATAATATTGAAAATGGGATTAAGGCAGGACTTAAGCTCGACGATGAATGCTGGATAGTTGGCGGCGTTGCGAAATCCGCGGCCTGGAACAGAATTTTCGCAGATATAACCGGTTACAAAATGAGACAGGTATCCAGTCTAGTTGAAGCGCCCTTTGGCGATGCCTTCCTTGCAGGGCTAGGTGTTGGATTGATAGACAGACCGGAAAGAATAAAAGAGTGGGTGAAATTCCGAGATCCGATCAGTCCAAATTCCGAAAACCAGAGGGTTTATGAGAAACAGTACTTGATTTTCCGCGAGCTCTATGAAAAAACGAAGGAAATAATGTGGAAGATGCACTAGGTACGGGCAGGGTATTAGGCCAGGAAGGCAGGATGCTTAACTGAGAATCCCTTGAGATGACGCATCGCCGGGTGGAGCATCAACGGCAAGCCCCAGATTCTATCGTTACTTTTGCCCGAATACTAATTGTCTGCGTCAGCGGACTAGTCAAGGCGCTCATGTTTTCCCGGGGATTTCCTGAGAGTGGTTCAGTCGTGAAGGGTATGTAATCCTATCGATTTCAACCACTCCTCGATTCGTCTTAGCTCACGAAGAGGGGACTTAAGATCAAGGGCTCCAGGAAATGATTCACACTAGTGGCCCGAGATATTGAATCAAGAACTGACCGTCATCGTGAGGCATCCACGATGTAATAGGAGAAATTTGGGCGGCGAGGAATCACTTCTGGCAGGGATGAGCCGGTAAAACGGGACTTTATGTTCTCCGGGATCAGACTCTCTGTTTTGTGGACTGGCAGCGCCGAGAGAAAAAGATAGTCAAGGGTGAGAGGCTCACAGAGATCCTGCTCATTCAACGGCTCACCTGTAACCCATAAGATCGGCAAAGAGAGGAAGTATGAGCGATAAATCATTCCTAGATTGCAACCTGGAGCCTTTAGCCGACATCAAAACTTTCTGGATGAGTGGTTGTATTTCAAAAAGGAGGACTGATTACTATTACTAGAGACCTTGAAGTATGGTTTATAACAGGAAGTCAGGAACTGTATGGAAAGGAAGTTCTGAAAAAGGTTGAAGAGAATTCGAAGAAACTGGTCGATGCACTCAACGATGCGATTTCATCTCCTATAAAGATTGCCTGGAAACCGGTATTAAAGGATGCAAATCAGATAAAGAAAGTAATTGATGAAGCTAATTCTAGCAAAATCTGCGTAGGTTTGATAGCCTGGATGCACACGTTTTCACCCGCAAAGATGTGGATTGCCGGACTTAAATCACTTGAAAAGCCTTTCCTCCACTTCCATACTCAGTTCGAGCAGAAGATACCCTGGAATACCATCGATATGGACTACATGAACACTAACCAGTCCGCCCACGGAGGAAGGGAGTTTGGATTCATCTCGACAAGGCTTGAACTCAAGCGCAAGGTCATCGCGGGACACTGGAGCGATTCTAAGGTCATATCAAAGATGGAAGACTGGATTAGGGCGGCGCTCGGCTGGAATGAAGCTCATACACTAAAGGTTGCAAGGCTTGGCGACAATATGAGAGATGTCGCGGTCACTGAGGGAAACAAGGTCGACGCTCAGATTGACTTTGGTTATGAAGTTCACGGCTTCGCAGTTGGTGACTACATTGAGGGGTATTTCAAACAAGTTAAGAGAAGCGAAGCTGAGGAGCTCGTGAATAGGTACCAGGAGGAATACCCTATCAAGAAATCAACAGTCTCTGAAGAAGTCTTTCAGGCATCTATATGGGAAGCCGCAAGAATAGAAATCGCACTCCGAAGATTTTTGGAAGAGGGCGGCTTCAAAGCATTCACAACCACTTTTCAGGACCTCCACGGAATGAGACAGCTTCCGGGAATCGCAGTGCAGAGACTCATGAGAGATGGCTACGGATTCGGGGGCGAAGGTGACTGGAAGTCCGCGGCCCTTGTTAGAATCATGAAGGTGATGGCTGAAGGCATCGATGTTGGAACCTCCTTCATCGAAGACTACATTTATCACTTCGAACCGGGAAACATAAAAGAACTTGGATCTCACATGCTGGAAGTCTGTGAATCCATAGCGGACGGTACACCTTCTCTCGAAGTGCATCCCCTTTCGATTGGAGGGAAAGAACCTCCCGCGAGACTGGTATTCAATGCGAAGGAAGGGCCTGCCGTCCAGGCCTGTATAGTCGAGTTTGGAGACAGGTTCAGGATGATAGTCAATGAACTTGAAGTAGTGAAGCAGGACGAAGATATGCCGAAGCTTCCTGTTGCAAGGGCGTTATGGGTTCCAAAGCCGGATCTGGCAACGGCGGCGACTGCGTGGATACTCGCCGGCGGGGCTCACCATTCAAGTATGAGCTACACTGTTACTGTGGAACAGCTTGAAGATCTTAGTGATATGTTTGGAATTGAGATGGTAGTAATTGACGATAAAACGGATATCAAAGAGTTCAAAAAGGAGCTTAGATATAACGAGCTATACTACAAGCTGAAGAAGCTGTAGTTTGCAGGTTCAAATCGCTGGAAGTGTACGCTAATCTCTTGGTAGGGGGAAGTCTATGCTGCGTGAACTGAAGGAGGAAGTCTACAGAGCGAATGTTGCGCTCATTGAATCTGGACTGGTAAAACTCACGTGGGGAAACGCAAGCGGAATCTCCAGAAAGGAGCGTCTCGTAGTTATTAAGCCAAGCGGGGTAGACTACTCCGATCTTTCCCCAGACAATATGGTTGTTGTCGACCTTGAAGGAAGAGTAGTCGAAGGTGAACTGAGGCCTTCTTCCGACACTCCAACTCATGTCCTTCTTTACAGATGCTTTGGCAAAATCGGCGGTGTAGTCCATACCCACTCAACCTGGGCAACTTCGTGGGCACAGGCAGGAAAAAGCATTCCCTGCTTCGGAACGACTCATGCCGATCACTTCTACAATGAAGTACCCTGTACGAGATTGCTGAACGCCGAAGAGACAGAAACCGATTACGAGTCGAACACAGGCAGGATAATCGAAGAAGCTTTTTCCGAGAGAGATTACCTCGGAACCCCAGGCGTCCTAGTCGCCGGTCATGCGCCCTTCACATGGGGAAAGGATGTGCTGGACGCAGTCAAGAACGGCATAATTCTTGAAGAGATAGCTAAGATGGCATGCCTTTCACTTCTTATAAATGCGGAAACAGGCATCCTTCCAAAACACATAATGGACAAACACTATTTCCGAAAGCATGGGAAAGAGGCGTACTATGGACAGAATCCGAAAAACAAGTGAATAGAAAACCATTAGGAACGCTGTCAATGATATCTCTTGTGAGTCTATTTTATTGACTATCTTTTTGGAAGAGGTTTTCTGGACGTAACATTAAGCTCATACACCGTCCTTTTCATTTTGAGCGGCTGGCACTCTCCACCCTTTTGCAAAGCCGTGGACTCTATCAAGAATTAGATGAAGATAATAGCCGACAGAGCCCGCAACACCGAGAAACAGCACTTCTGTGTAGTTCATCTCGCCCCCAAGCAGTTCTGATCTTAGAAGCACCGTTGTTACGATGATCAGGCCGTAGAGGAGTCCTCCCCACACTGAGTGGAAGAAGCCCCTGTGACTCAGAAGATTTATCGCTTTTGAGACGACCACGCCCAATGCAATGGCAAGGGAAAAGGAAATTGCAACTGCAAGAGACATAGAATTAAGCCAGGATAGAACAAAAGGCTGAATCTCTGGCGAAATCACCGAGGAGTAAAAGACGCAGGCAAAGAGACCCGCGATAAGCACTTCAAAGATTCTCTTTATCAAGGCGCTTTTTGAGTCAATATCAGGTACGTCGCTTCCCAAGACGAACAAGAGATATCCGTAGCCTATCAGCCTGCTGTCTTGAAGAGGGCAGACATGCAAGAGTTCGATTGCAGTCAATGAGAGAAAGATGAAGACAGGATAAGTCGCTATTCCCCAGTAAACGTGCGTTCTAAAGTCCGGCATCGGCATCACTGCCAAATTTGGTTCCCTGGCTCGAGACATCAACATAGAGAAGCACGTCTTTCAAAGATATGCTCATGCCGCACTCCACTTCCTCCGGAACGGATTCACTTACATCCAGCGGATAGAGGGCAGTGCGGTCGCACAGAGAAAGGTTTACTCTCGAAAACCGCCTGTAGATTGCAGTTATTTCTTCTTCTTCAACATTCAGACCAACTGTTGCCGTTATTCCAGACATGAAGAGGTATTCAAGCTCGTCGGGTTCGATCTTCATTGACTCAGAGCTGAGTGTCCCCTCAACCGGCAAACAGAAGAGAATCAATTCTCTCGAAAGATTTAGAAAGGGCGTTCCTTCAAGTCTTTCATACATTCTATATTTGTCGATTGTTTTTTCGTCTGCAAGTAAGACCTGTCCGGAGTATTCGATAAGATCCCCGGCCTTCAATCTCCGGATGTTCTTTATTGATATCGGATAAAACATCTTCAAAGTCTGTCTTGCCAAGATACACCACCCTATTTGTCAAGCGGAAAATCTCTGTGAATAAATTCCAGCATCTTGTCAACCGTCTCAGATATGAATTTCGAGTAGAACTTGTAGAATTCCTCGAGCCTATCGTATACCAACTTGGATTCAACCAGATCGATTTCGAAGACGGTTGAAACCGGTCTCGCAATTTTCATGTTAGGAGTAACGCTGGCGTTCCTCAGAACAACGCACTTCTTCGTGACTTCGATCCTGAATAGCCTAGAAAGTTCCAAGATTATTGAACGGTCGATGCTCTCGTTTATTTTGGGGGGGCCGAAAGCAATCTTCAAGATATTCTGAAAGGGGAATATCAGGACCTCACCGTTATCGAACTCTATCCATCTTCGATAGTTCTCTCTGCATATAGAAAGGAGGGCATCGTCAATCATTTCGGGTAATCTGAAGTAGTCCTTTCCACGGAGTGAATCCTTCAGTATCTCTTTGCGAAGAAGTCTTTCATTGCCAAAATAGGCGAGGAAGTACAACTTCAACGGACTCTGAAAGATCGCCCTGTGGAATACCAGCTCAGTTCCCTCTTCAAAAACATCGGAGAAGTCATCATCGATAGGTTCTTCCTCTTCATTTGAGAATCTGTACAAGGCACTGGTCGTCTCGAAAGGAGACGAATTGGAAAGTCCCACGAAGCCTCTTCCCTCACTGTCAACGAAAACCGAAAGAACCGGTGCATTCCCCTTCGAGGCCTGAACTACAAGCGTCATGAAATGGCCGAAAGCATTGTCAAGTCTATCAGACCGCTCAACAACCAGTTTCGCGTAAGATGAAAAATTACCTTCAACGCTCTCGTAAACCGCTTTGAGCTTATCTCTAAAGCTTTCTGGACCAGCATAGTATGTCATTTAAGGAACACCACCGACGATCGTCCGTAGATTGATTTTGCCTCTTGGACGAACTCTGGATTATGACTCTTCGGAAGAACAAACAACGCTCTTCTCGTAATCGTAGGAAGATCGGTAAATCCATCCGTGAAAAGCAGAAGTCCTTCCGGTCTGAGTTTTTCCTGAGCGTAGTCAACAGCAGGCTGAAGATCGGTCTCCCCTCTACCCATTAATTTGAGATCTCTCCACATACCTTTTCCATACTTCATGACACTCTGAACAGTCTCGTCTACCTGCACCAGCCAGACCCGGGAGTCTGTGACTCTAGTGACCTCATCTATCTCACTGAAGAAGGCGTTGAACTCCTCTTCTATTATGCTCCCGCTAGTATCGACTACGACAACGAGTTTTGCTGCGTAATCGTTTTTCCAGCCTGGCTGGTCATCATATCTTCTGTTAGGTCTCATAGGAGTTCGGTATCTGCCTACCTGCATCGATGAACCGAAGAACCGCCTGATCATGTTCCTCCAGTCAAGGATCGGGTTATCAAGAACTAGTTTCATTACCGCCTCAAGACCCTCCGGCATTCCGTCCTTCGCCTTTTCCATAGTTTCTGAGATCACCTGTTTAAGCAGATCCTCAACGAACTCTTTCGGAAGTTCAAACCTTCCAAAGTCTTCATGTGAATCGGGCCTGGACATGTTTGAGTTTAAAAGCTCAAGATCAATGGTCTTATTCTTCTTCATGAAGTCAAGACCCCAGTCGTGGTAGAACTCTGCCGTCATTCCCGGATATTGCATAGGAGGTCCAACGAAAAACCTCTCATTATCTGTTCCACAACCCTCCTGGAGAAGAGAATCCATAGGAAGGCTGAAAGCGTCGAGTTCGCGTATGAACTGATTTACGGCAGCATCCATAGATATATCCCAGAGCATCTTTTCTCTGGATTTGTTGACAGGTATCAGAATGTGTCCATTCACTATATGAAGACACTCGTGCTTCAAGAGTGCCTTCGAAAACGTAAGTGGTTTGTTTCGAAGTGTATCCGGATTGTACAGAAGTTGAAATCTTCCCCTAGAGCTCACCCTCAATTTCATCGTTCTGACCGAAGGCGAGGGAATTCTGTCGATGAAGAGAAGCAGGAAATTGTAGAAGGGGCTGTCCTTGCCTAGTTCGAAAACAGCCTTTTCCATCAACTCCTCATTTCTCATCCTTTTCGCTCCTCTGCAGGAACTTCAGAACATCATGGTCCATTGCCAACTCCTCAAGAAGATTCTCGTAGAAGGCTCGTTTCAATCCCTTTTCCCCCTCTACCTGGTGAACGATGTGTCTTATTACGGAGAAGAACGAATCTTTAGGGATAACTCTGCCTATCTTGAGAAGGTTTTCAGAGATTACAGGTACATTCTGAAAGTATTCCTGAACCTGTAAATCATCTATTTCAGAAAGATGCTTTGTGATACGGAGAATCGAGGCGCTAGTCCCTGAGATATCACCTTCTGCAAGTCTCGAAAGGATGTTCTCATCCAATTCGAGAAGCAGAGTTCGAGGAGAAGGAAGAAGCTCGCTTCCCTGAATCTTACTCATGAAAGTTCTGGCAGCTTCCGGTCCTACTATACCTGCTGCGATTACGTAGCCAAACTTTTCGATCTCCTTGCTTGAAAGACCTGCGTACACTCTCCCCAATTTGTACCAGCTACGGGGACTCGGTCTCAATTCCAGCCGCATCGAGACAACCGTGTCTCTTGAAAGAAACTCCGGATACTCACCTATGAAGTTGGTAACAGTCTCCGGCATATTCTGGAGTTCCGCCCATTTAAGCCATTCTTCGGGATCGGGAGTCAGCTCTATATGGAAGAACCTTGACATGAAGGCCGGATCAGTTATCAGTTCGACCTGGTCATATTCCTCATCAGGCGGATTAGCCGCTGCCATTATCCAGCATCCTTCAGGCAAAAAGTGGTTGTGTATTCTTCTATCTATTAGAAGTTGCATAATTGCATTTCTGATAGATCTATGAGCCCTGTTTATCTCATCTATCATGAGTATCACATTGCCCTCAGTCGGCCACCAATCGGGCCTCAAGAACAAAGTCCGTTCCCCGTCCCTCGACGGCATGCCGATAAGATCACCCGGCTCCATTTGAGAAATAACTAAGATGATCAATTCTCTGCCCGTCTCAGCTGCAATCTCTCTGGCAAGATCAGTCTTTCCTACCCCAAAGTGACCCCAAAGAAGCGGTATCTCTCCGGATTCCATGATCTTCTTGCTCAAGTGTTTTACGTCCTGAACCTTCAAGCCTATCCCTCCAAAATCCTCATTCAGACAAAATTATAGCACAGCGACCTGAACGATGCCCAGGTAATGATTGCCCATAGAGCGAGCGGAAAGACCACTCCAAACAGCCAGGTGAATGGAGAGACAACCGGAACATTGAGGAAACCAAGAAAGAGGCCAATATCTTTGGCGAGATAGAGGGTGAGCGGAAGAGTGGAGAATACCGGCAGGAGTGTTGACAGTAAGAAGGAGAGTATTGCACCCGACAAGCTGAGGGCCTTGAAGACGTTTCTTGTATCTTTGGTCCCGAAGCTCTTCTCAAGAAAACCCCCGAGCAATGAAAGAGTGAAAATCGTTGGAATCATTAGAATCAGAAAATTCATCATGAAAGCTCTGTACTGAGAGGCGTTCGAAGAGACATACAGACCGACAATGATAATAACCACCGAGTACAGCGAACTTACAACAAGAGATTTCGACAAAACAGCTTTGAACCTATTGATGGGGAACAGCCACGTGCCATCTCCGAGCTGCCTTTCAAAAGCAAATAGAGCGGTTGATGAAACAGTCGCATAGTTGCTGAATAGAAAAACGATCAGACCTAGAAGCTGCAGAACTCCGAAGCTGTTCAGAAGAGCCGGGTTCACCATGACAACAACAGGAACGAATAATGAAGGGTAGAGAAAGGCAAACGTGAGTTTCGGCTCTCTGATCAGCAAAAGGAAGTCCTTAATCAGGAGACCTAAGAGAACACCGCGCCTCCTGAAATTCCCCTTCGAATGGACTTCGGAAGTTCCAATAGGTCTTGTAATTAGCTTCTGAAGGATTCTAGGATATACAAAGATTTCGAGCAAACCCAACAATCCGAAAATCGTCACAGAAGTAATTGCGAATAACAACAGATCTCCGACATCACCGGTAATCGCCCTGACAAAGGGCGACCACGGAAGATAAGCGGATGTTATAACCTCCTGGAGACCCCCGAACTGATCGGCCACCTGATCGGGTTTTGCCAGATCTATTGAAGAAAAATCCATGAATCGCAGCGTGAATATAAAGACGAAAAGAGTTACCATCGTCATCATGGCAGAAAGAGTCTTGAGAAAACGCCCCTTGGAAAGGAATACGATTCCAAAAGAGATAATTGCAGTTATCGCAAGAGTGTTAAGCACAAATATAAACAACAAGACCAGGGCCATCCAGAATCTCCCACCAGAATAGCCAAGCCCCTTCAAAGCAGCCATGAAGATCGGCGCAAATAGGAGTATAGGTAAGCCTCCCGCCGCGAGAACTTCGAGCAGTTGCACATTCGCAACCGTAGCCTTCTTCAACGGTAAGCTGAACAACATCTCTGCTCTGTCGGAGAAGAAAAGATTCGAGACTACTATTGGAAGATCACTACCCAGAAGTATGGAAAATATTATCGCGGAAAAAAAGGAGACGACTATTAGCCTAAGGTCAATTCCTGTAAGCTCCTTAAGCTGATCAGAAAGACCGGCGACACGTGAGAAGTTCGGAATCAGGAAGCCTCTCAAGTAGAAAGCTATCGGAATCCCTATCATAATCACTAAGACAATCGCAAGGATAGAAGCAATAACTGCCTTCTTTCCATGGCGGGTTAGCATTCGGAAGCCTTCTGTAATTCGCCACTTGGTGATTATAAAGAAATCCCTCATATCAATATTCTGCCACAAAGCAGCTTGTGATTTCCATAACGCATCCCTGAAGAACTTCGGATTTGCTTCCGCGAAGCAGACGAGATTACAGGTTAAAACGTGGAGAAGTGGAAAGAAGAGTCTAACGCTGGACGCTGAAGGAATGCGTCACAAGTTCCAGGTTGTGAGCTACAAGTATATCATGTTGCCGCTAAGGCGCAAGTGAGTGCTGCGGTCTCAGGACTATTTTAACCGCAATTACTGGAGTAATAGACCAGTTACGGTCAAGATGTAGATTACTTCAGTCATCTGAAAGTAGAGGCAAGAAAAAAAGGGAGAGCGTACTCTCCCTTCAGATTATCCTTATTTATCAGTACTCGGGCATCTGTGGCATCTGTTGCTGAGGCTTTTCTTCTGGCTTTTCAGTCAGGGCCGCTTCGGTCGTTAGAAGGATCGCGGCAATAGAAGCTGCATTCTGAAGAGCGCTTCTAGTAACCTTTGCAGGATCAATGATACCGACCTTGAACATATCTGTATAGACATCATTCAGTGCATCGTAGCCGTATGCATTGTCATCGCTATGAAGTATCTTGTCAACGACCACGGCGCCATCCAAGCCTGCGTTCTGAACGATCTGTCTTATTGGAGTGTCCAGAGCCTTGAGGACTACCTTGACACCTATCTTGATATCTGGATTCTCTGTGCTGTCAAAGAGTTCCTGAACTGGCTTCTTTGCTCTTGCAAGAACAACTCCGCCTCCGGCAACTATTCCTTCCTCTACTGCAGCTCTCGTAGCTGAGAGAGCATCCTCGATTCTGTGCTTCTTCTCCTTCAGCTCTGTCTCTGTCGCGGCACCAACCTTGATTACTGCCACGCCTCCTGAAAGTTTAGCAAGCCTTTCCTGAAGAGTCTCTTTTTCGTACTCGGAAGTCGTCTGATCGATCTGAGCTTTGATCTGACCTATTCTCTGCTTGATCTTATCAGGATCTCCCTTTCCGTCAACGATTATCGTGTCGTCCTTCTTAACCTTTATAACGCCGGCGCTACCTAGATCGTCAATTGTCGCGTTCTCAAGAGTTAGTCCGACTTCTTCGCTTATCACAGTGCCACCGGTAAGGATAGCAATATCCTGGAGCATGGCCTTTCTCCTGTCACCAAACCCGGGAGCCTTGACGGCCACTGAATCCAGTGTTCCTCTCAGTTTGTTCAGAACCAGAGTGGAAAGAGCTTCACCTTCGATATCCTCGGCAATTATGACAAGCGGCTTGCCTGCCTGTGCAACCTTTTCCAGGATTGGAACGAGCGGTTTCACTGCCGAGACCTTCTTATCGGTTATGAGAATCAATGGCTCTTTAATTATCGCTTCCATCTTTTCTGGATCGGAAACGAAGTAAGGAGAGATGTAGCCTCTGTCGAACTGCATACCCTCAACGAATTCAACGTATGTTTCGAGAGTCTTTGAATCTTCTACCGTTATTACTCCATCTTGACCGACCTTGTCCATAGCTTCGGCGATAAGTTCGCCAATTTCAGTGTCATTGGCAGAGATAGCCGCGACTGAAGCGATGTCTTCTCTTGAAGAAATCTTCTTGGAGAGAGATCTTATGTGTGAAACTGCCGTCTCGGTCGCTTTCTGGATCCCCTTCTTCATGAGAATAGGGTTAGCTCCGGCCGTAACGTTCTTAAGGCCTTCCTTGATCATTGCCTGGGCAAGAACAGTAGCTGTGGTGGTTCCGTCTCCGGCAATGTCATTAGTCTTAGACGCTACTTCTTTAACGAGCTGAGCTCCAAGATTATCGAATTTATCTTCCAGATCGATTTCCTTTGCAATCGACACACCGTCATTGGTTATCGTTGGAGAGCCCCAGCTCTTCTCCAGAACTACGTTTCTCCCTTTTGGACCAAGCGTAATCCTAACAGCATCTGCTACAGCATCTACGCCTCTTTCAAGTGATCTTCGTGCTTCTTCGCTGTATTTCAGAATCTTAGCCATACTGATTCCTCCTTCAATCCTCGATCTTTGCCAGGATATCATCTTGATCGATGATTATGTAGTCATCTTCATCGATCTTGATCTCCGTGCCTGAATACTTAGAATAGAGGACCTTATCGTTTTCCTTAAGGTCAATATCCTCGACTTTCTCGCCAACCGCGATTACCTTCGCAGTCATCTGCTTCTCTTTCGCAGCGTCCGGAAGAACGATACCACCTGATGTTTTCTTTTCGTCCTCATAAGGCTTAATCAGTAACCTTGTACCAAGGGGAACTACTTTCATAAAAAGCCTCCTTTCGAATTTTATGTTTAGCACTCAAAGTGACCGTCTGCTAATAAATGATAAAACAACATTGTGATTTCTTCAAGCACTCTCTGTGTTAAATGATCGTAAATATGAAAGATAAAGGGTATTCGAAGGCAATTATTTCGTCCGATCTTCCGATTTTTCCGTTTATCTTCGTGTCATCTCTCTTTTTCTCATTTTTCTATCATTCATCACATCACTATGCCGTCTCTAGTTTCAGTATATTAGTAGAGTTACTGGTTCCAAACGGAATACCTGCGGTGAGAATTATCGTGTCTCCCTTTTTCACTAGCTTAAGCTGTCTGGCAAGAGGACCGGCCACTCTTACGAGATCGTCCGTGGAATTGCCGAGGCCCATCAAAACTGGCCGGGCTCCCCAAACTAGGTTTAGTCTGTAGTAAGTGTCCTCATTGGGAGTGACCGCAAGTATGTAGGCTCTCGGCCGGAAACCGGAGACGTTTCTTGCAGTATGCCCGGAGAAAGTCGAACTTACAATAACCTTGACCTTCAGCTCTTCGCTTATGTCCCACGCAGCCCTGCAGATGGCGTCTGTATGATCATCTGTTGAGACTTTCTCTCTCGTCCATCTCAGCAGTCCGGGATTCTGTTTCAAATATCTTTCGGTCGATCTAGCAGTGAGGTCCATGACCGATACGGCCTCAAGAGGGTACTTTCCAATCGAAGTCTCTCCAGAAAGCATTATCGCATCCGTTCCGTCTACGATTGCGTTTGTTATGTCGGTTGCCTCGGCTCTTGTAGGCACGGGATTCTCTATCATAGATTCCAGCATCTGAGTTGCCGTTATAACTGGAATTCGCTTCTGGTTTCCGTATCTTATAATTTTCTTCTGAGCAACCGGGACTTCCTCAACGGGAATCTCAACTCCAAGATCGCCCCTCGCGACCATAAGTCCATCGGAGACCTCGGCAATCTCTTCGATATGTTTCAACGCCTGTTCAGTTTCTATCTTCGAGACTATGGGAATAGATCCTCCAGAATCTTCGACAACCCTCCTGGCATGCACGACATCTTCGGGCCTTCTGACAAATGAAAGTGCGAAATAGTCGACTTCTTCCTCAATCCCAAGTCTGATAAACTCCCTATCTTTCTCAGTAATTGCCGGAATGCTAATGTCTATACCCGGGAGGTTAATTCCTCTTCTGTGAGTGACAACTCCTCCACTTAAGATTCTCGTTCTGACTTCAGACTTTGTCACAGATAAGACCTTAAGCTTGATCTTGCCGTCATCCATAAGAATCAGGTCTCCTGGTTTCACCTCATCGGGAAGCTTTTTGTAATTCACGCTAACAATACTCTCACTTCCTCTGAGGTCTTCAGTAGTCAGGAGAAACTCGTTCCCCTTTCGAAGTTCAACCGCAGATCCTTCAAATAAGCCAGTTCTGATTTTCGGGCCCGAAAGATCAAGCAAGATTGTCAGTGGCAAATTCATAAATTTGCGAATCTCCTTCAACTTTCTGATTCTCTCCCTGTGTTCAGTAATGTCGCCGTGAGTCGTATTGAGTCTGGCGACATCCATCCCCCTTTTAAGAAGAGACTTGAGCATTTCAGGGGACTCGGTAGCCGGACCGATTGTGCAAACGATCTTCGTTTTTCTCAAGCTGCTTCACCTCGTCATGAGAGAATTTTCGCCATTTCCACCAGTTCCATGTCAAGTTCCCTTTTGTGCGAGAGTACTTCTTCGAGAGAGACTCCGACTATCTTCCCACCGTGGAGGCTCAACATGATTCCTGACTCTCCTCTTTCAAGCGCCTTGACCGACGCGTATCCCATTCTCGAGGCCAGTACCCTGTCAAAAGCAGTTGGAGATCCACCTCTCTGAATATGACCTAAGATGGTTATTCTCGTCTCGTATCCAATCCTGTGTTCTACATGTCTGGCAACAGTGTAGGCACTCGACGCACCTTCGGCAACAACAATGATGCAGTTGATCTTTCCTCTTTTCCTTTCTTTCCAAATCTTATCGGCTATTGACTCATAATCTACGGGAAGCTCCGGAACGATTATTGCTTCGGCTCCAACGGCCATACCTGAAGCAAGTGCCACATAGCCGGAGTTTCTTCCCATGACCTCTACTACAAAGGCTCTTTCATGCGAAGAAGCAGTGTCTTTGAGCTTCTGAATTGTCTCAACACAGGTATTCAAACACGTATCCACCCCGATGCACATGTCTGTCATAGCAATGTCGTTATCTATTGTTCCCGGAATGCCTACAACTGGAATTCCGTTTTCTTCCATAAGTAGTCTTGCACCGGAAAGACTCCCCTCTCCTCCAATGACAATAAGGGCTTCAATCTGATTATTCCTCAGGATTTCAGCGGCCCTTGCTCTGCCTTCCTCGGTCTTGAACTCTTCGCAACGGGAACTCCTAAGGACCGTTCCACCTTTCTCCATTATTCCACCGACCGAGGAGTAATCCATATCGATGAACTCCTCATCAAGTAGACCAGAGTATCCTCTCCTAATTCCTACAACGGCTATTTCATCTGTCCGGGCAGTTCTTACAGCTGCCCTTATAGCCGCATTCATCCCCGGTGAATCCCCTCCACTGGTGAGGACCCCGACCTTCTTAATCATCATTATCCCTCCTAACGATGACTGCACTTAGCTAACCGACTACATTCTAGCACATTGGGATTCCAAAGTCACCAGTCAGAAATGCGTCTAGAAGTTAACTAATCTAATTACTTGGTGTATAATTTCAGGTGAAACAGGAGGTGATCGAATGAAGGTCCTCAAGTCGGGAATTCCGGAGTTTGAAGCAAAAATGTATCAAGAAATCCTTCTAAAAGAAGGAATCTTTTCGGAACTGGTGGATTCTCATTTCGCATACACCGACAGCATATACTTTGGTTCGGGCGGTTTAGTAGACATTATTATACCCGACGATGATTTCGAAGAAGCCGTTCAGATTTTTGAAGATTTGCAAGAGAGGGGGAGGGAAAAAACGGATGAGTGATCTTAAGAGAACGCCGCTTCACAGCGAACATGTGAGACTAAAGGGAAAGCTGGTTGATTTTGCTGGTTGGGAGATGCCTTTGCAGTTTGATTCGATAATCAGCGAGCATAATCTTGTCAGGAAGGAAGCCGGCCTCTTCGATGTCTCACACATGGGAGAAATCGAAATTGTGGGATCCGATGCGATTCGATTTTCGGACTACTTGATAACAAACTCAGTCTCTTCGCTCAAGAACGGAGCCATAGTCTATTCTCCAATGTGCAATGAAAATGGTGGGATAGTCGATGACGTATTGGTCTACAGAATAGGCAACGAAAAGGTGATGTTCGTAGTCAACGCTTCAAACAAAGACAAAGATTTCGAGTGGATCAAGAAAAACAAGGGTTCTTTCGATGTGCAGATCAAAGACGCATCAGATGATTTTGCGCAGATCGCCTTTCAGGGACCTCATGCAGAGGAGATATTGCGGGAAATATCGCAGGTCAAATTAGCGGACATCCCCTTCTACCATTTTGAATATGGAAGAGTCAATGGGATCGAGGCAATTGTCTCTCGTACTGGGTACACGGGTGAAGATGGGTTCGAGCTGTATATCGCCCCAAAAGCTGCGATACCACTCTGGAGGAAAATTCTCGAAGCCGGAGCAGAAATTGGAGTGAAGCCGATTGGCTTGGGAGCGCGAGATACCTTGCGATTTGAAGCGGCTTACATGCTTTACGGCAACGAACTCACAGATGAAACGACTCCGCTAGAAGCCGGTCTTAAGTGGACAGTGAAAATGGACAAGGACTTCATTGGAAAGAGCGTTCTGGAGGAACAGATGGAAAATGGAACGGAGTACAGGCTTAAGGGGCTGGAACTTTCAGGAAAGGCCATTGCCAGGCATGGTTACGATGTTTTCGATGGAGAAAGTGAAGTCGGCTGGATAACAAGCGGTATCTTCTCGCCTACACTTGGGAAACCGGTAGCTCTAGCTTATCTGAAGAAAGACTACTGGAAGAGCGGCTCCGAAGTACAGGTAGATGTTAGGGGGAAAAGATCTCCCGCAGTAGTTATTAAGACACCTTTCTATAGAGGTTCTGTGAAATCTAAAAGTTAAGGAGGAGTTGAAAATGAAGAAGTATGCGGTAACTCATGAATGGGTATCGGTAGAGGGAAAGACTGCAACTGTAGGAATTTCGGATCACGCTCAAGATCATCTTGGAGACATTGTCTATGTGGATCTTCCCGAAGTCGGCAAGTCACTCAAGAAGGGTGAAGTCTTCTGTACTATCGAATCCGTGAAAGCGGCAAGTGACATCTATGCACCAGTTGGCGGAAAGGTCATTGAAGTGAATGAAGAACTTGATTCTTCACCAGAAAAGATCAATGACGATGCCGAGGGCGCAGGCTGGATAGCAAAAATTGAAATGAGCAATGAATCAGAACTTGACAGTCTTATGGATTTGGAGGCATATAAGAAGCACTGCGAAGAGGAGGGCTAAGATGCCTAGTTTCCCCTATCTACCCCAGACCAGCAGAGACATCGATGAAATGCTGGAGGTAGTTGGAGTCAAAAGCGTGTCAGAGCTGTTCAGAGATATCCCCGAGAAATTTGAAGTCGATATCTCAATACCTGAAAGTAAGGATGAATTCACTGTACTGAGAGATTTGAGTGAACTAAGTAAGAATAATGTAACGCTTAACGACCTGTCAGTCTTCAGAGGAGCCGGCGTGTACAAACACTTCGTCCCAAGCGCGGTTCAAGCAATAGCATCGAGAGGCGAATTTCTCACTGCATACACACCTTACCAGGCAGAAGTCTCACAGGGAACTCTTCAGATGCTGTTCGAGTTTCAGACAATGATATGTGAACTAACGGGAATGGAGGTAGCCAATTCATCGATGTACGACGGCGCAAGCGCGGCTGCAGAAGCGGCTCTAATGGCTGTCCGAGTTAGAGGCGGAAAGAAGATTCTTCTCTCTGAAGCACTCCACCCCGAGTATATCGAGACAATTAAGACCTACTGTTTTGGAAGCGACATAGATGTGGAAACCGTATCCTTCGATTCTGAAACCGGGCAGATCGACGTAGCCGATCTCCAGAAAAAACTGACTGAAGATACGGCAGGCTTTGTGCTTGGCTATCCGAACTTCTTCGGGATAATTGAGAATCTTTCCGAGATAAGAACGCAGATCGGCGAAAAGATTATGATGATTGTCAGCGCAAATCCGATTGCGCTTGGGATACTGGAAGCTCCTGGAAAGTTGGGTGCCGACATCGTTGTGGGTGACGGACAACCACTGGGCAACTCTCCTTCGTTCGGTGGACCGGGACTTGGCTTTTTTGCCTCAAAGGAGAGTCACATAAGAAAGATGCCTGGAAGAATCATTGGGGAGACCAAAGACAGTGACGGTCGTACCGGTTACGTGATGGTTCTTCAGACTAGGGAACAGCATATCCGGAGAAACAAAGCAACTTCCAACATATGCTCGAACCACGCTTTCAATGCATTGGTCGCCTCGATCTACATGAGCATGGTAGGCTCTGAAGGGTTGAGGGAGATTGCACGTAGATCTTTTGACAAGGCTCATTATTTGGCAGAAAGAATAAGCAAGACGGATCATGCGAGGCCGGTTTTCACCGGTCCCTTTTTCAACGAATTTGTGGCCCAATTTGATTGTGACTTGGAAGAATTCAACAGAGAGCTCTTGAAGGAGAAGATACTGGGACCTCTTGAGCTTGAACGCTTCAGCAAAGAAATGAAAAACTACGGGCTAATTTGTGCAACAGAAACGAATCTCAATGAGGAGATCGAGTTTTTTGCCGGCAGACTGGAGGCGATAGGATGACAATATTCGATAAGTCAACCGAAGGGAGAACCGGCTTCTATCTCCCAAGAGAAGAGTCCTATGGGTACGAGCCTTCTGAAATGCTGCCCGAGAATTCTGTTCGAAAGGAAAGCCCCCTTCTACCTCAATTGAGTGAACTTCAAGTTATGAGACACTTTACAGGACTTTCTAAGAAGAACCACTCCGTTGACAGCGGCTTCTATCCTCTTGGATCTTGCACGATGAAGTACAATCCAAGGTTGAACGAGAGGATTGCCGGTCTGGAAGGTTTTAGCCAAATCCACCCTTATCAAGCTGAAGAAACTGTGCAGGGCGCCCTGGAAGTGATGTACAACTTGCAGAACTCCCTGTGCGAGATTACCGGTATGGATAGCTTTACTCTTCAGCCTGCCGCAGGGGCTCACGGTGAACTGGTCGGAATGCTTCTGATGAAGAAGTATTTCGAGCTCAAGGGCGAGAACAACAGAAGAAAGGTTATCGTTCCCGACTCGGCACATGGAACCAATCCGGCCTCGGCAGTAATGGCGGGATTTGAAGTCATCGAGGTTTCTTCGAACGACAATGGTAGAGTCGATTTGAGAAGCCTTGAGGAGATTCTTGATGAGAACGTCGCCGGAATAATGCTTACAAACCCAAACACTGTTGGCCTTTTTGAGAATGAGATCTGTGAAATTCAAGCGATGGCTCATAAGAAGGGCGCACTACTCTATTATGACGGCGCGAATCTGAACGCAATAATGGGTCACGCAAGGCCCGGTGATATGGGGTTTGATATCGTCCATTTGAACCTGCATAAGACTTTTTCAACCCCACATGGAATGGGCGGACCGGGTAGCGGTCCTGTAGGAGTGAAGAGCATTCTGAAAGATCTCCTTCCTGTTCCAGTGGTTCGTTTCGATGGCAGCAAGTTCTCGCTGGATTATAATCTGCCGAACTCTATCGGGAAAGTCAGGAGCTTCTATGGTAATTTTGGCGTTTTCCTGAAAGCATACGCCTACATTCTAACCCTTGGTGGCGATGGCCTGAAAAGAGCAAGCGAAATGGCCGTGTTAAATGCAAACTACCTCCGGGCCAGATTGAGCAAGCTAATACCGACGGCCTATTCTGGGCTCTGTATGCATGAATTCGTTCTTAAAGGAAGCAAGTTGGTTTCCGAATACGGAGTGAAGACACTGGATGTGGCCAAGAGGCTTCTTGATTACGGGATTCACCCACCTACAATCTATTTCCCACTGATTGTAGATGAAGCGATGATGGTTGAACCCACAGAGACAGAAACAAAAGAAGCGCTAGATGTCTTTGCAGACACTTTTGAGAGGATTCTTAGTGAGGCAGAGAAGGATCCCAACATACTTAAGAGTGCTCCTCAGAAGGCAGTTGTAGGAAGACTTGATGAAGCAACGGCCTCAAGAAAGCCAAAGACGAGGTGGAGTAAAGACACCTGATATTGAAACTTGAAAAATGCTGTGATATCATAGTTTCAGCAGAGCAGGCGTAGCTTCAATCGGTCGAGCGCCGCCTTGGTAAGGCGGAGGTTATGAGTTCAAGTCTCATCGCCTGCTCCATTTTTCAACCGGATGAAAATCCGGTTATTCTTTATTTATTGACGAAAAGTACTAATTTTGAATCTTCTTACAATCTATGCTAGAATAAAAATGTAACTTTCTTTGCGTAGCTATAGCCATCCAGTTCTCTTTGCAAGGCTTTGAAGGACATTTGTGAGCAAGACGACTGTAACCTCCGGTAAGAACACTGTAAGCCTAGCTGTTTTCGGTTGGATCTGGAAGTTCTTTTCTTTTTGGGTGGATGTTGTGGGTACTCACTTTGATAGGTGCGTTCTATTCAGGGGTGAAGTCTGTGTTTGATTTCTATTCAAAGCCAAGAATAATCCTTGTGGGAAGAAGCCAAAAGGATGCAAGAAGGTTAATTGAAGCTTTCGATGATCGCTTTGACGTCAGGTATGTTGAAGAGGTGTCCGACGAGTTTGGCCGCTTCTCCGATGCAATGATTTTCGACTACGTCAGTGAAGACATCATCAAGAATCTTCGCGAAGGTATCATTCCATATTTGTGCCTGATTGGAACAGAGAAATCGATTGCAAAGTACTCTCTCGAAGCGGGAGAGTATCTTCTCAAAGGGCCGGGATATCTGCACTATCTTCCGGAGATTGTCTACTCGATGCTCGAGAAACATAGACTTCAGAAGACCCTCGATTTTGAACGTGAGAAGTATATGGGGCTCGTTAACAGCATGGGTTGCGGAATGCTTATTCTGAGGAAGAGAGATGGTAATGTAATTTTCTGTAATAAAGTGGCACAGAGTCTACTTGGATACGCAGAAGAAGAGATCGAGAAGATGCGCTTGCAGGATCTTGTCTATGATGAACCCTTTGCCTTGCAGACTATTCTTGGAATTGAGAACTTCGATACCGATAGAGAAATCGTAATGCTGACAAAGTCGGGCGGAAAGAGCTACGTCATTTTCAACACCTCGGAAATGCTTTACGGTGCGGAGAGAGTTGTTCAGCTGACATTCATGGATGTTTCCAAACAGAAGAGAGATAGAGAAGAGTTGATATTCCAGTGGCGCTTTCTAGACAATGCAGAAGAAATCGCGATGGCCATAGACGAGAAGGGAAGAATAGTCTATCTGAACAGGTTTGCTGCAGAGATTCATGGCTACGATCTTGAAGAAATGATAGGGGACAATCTCACTTCTTATATCGTACAGGATCAGGGAGAAGCGAAGTCAATGCAGTTTTCGATGATGAAGTCCGGAAAATGGAAAGGCAGACAGCTTCATAAACGCAAAGATGGTTCGATATTCACGGTAGAAGCTAAACGAAGCGTACTTCGAGTCGACGACAATGTTTATGAGCTTGTGATAGGAATAGACGTAACCGAGAATATCGAGCTTCAAGAACGATATAACCTTCACTCTTTGCTTCTTAACGGTACTGGAGATCTCGCAGTTGCAACCGATATGGAGAACAGACTGATCTACATGAACGAGGCAGCAGAGATATTCTTCGATACAAATCTAAAAGCTGAGCAGGGAAGAAGAACCGGCGAAATTAACTCAAGAACACTCAGATCTTTTCTTGAGATTGCCGTATCGCAGTCCTTTGATTCAAACGAAAAGAGAATAGTGCTCCCCAGAAGAGATGACTCCCATCTTTCAATCGAATTTACCAGCAAGATAGTTCGCGATTCCAACAAAGAGGTCGGCATAATCTTTTTGGGAAGACGGCTCAGTTAGCAAAACAGTTCTAATCATGAAGCTGCTGCATATTCCTTCGATCATCCCGTCATGAGAACCCCTATTCGGCCGTCAGATATTTCAAAATCGGGTGTCCTTTTCATTCTTGTCAGGACAGTAGACATGACTCTTACCCTAAAAAACGATTTTGCTTTTGTGATTCTAATTAAGTCTCGAGGATAGACGCGCTGCTTTCTAACTCACGTGTTTCGATAATGATTTGTAATCGGCATTCTCCAATCCTTCCCGAAGGCTCTTTTGGAAACCTTGATGCCCGGAGGACACTGTTTGCGCTTGTATTCGTTTCTCCTCAACAGACGAAGCGAGTGTTCGACGGTTCCTTCGTCAAAACCTTCAAGAACGATCTCTTCGGCCGACAAACCTTCCTCTATATGAAGCCTGAGAATTTGATCGAGTACTTCGTAGGGTGGTAGTGAATCCTGATCTGTCTGACCCTCTCTCAACTCGGCCGATGGAGCTTTGGAGAACACATTCGATGGAATCACGATCTTCCTTTCAAGTTCGTTTATTCGCTCCGCGATTTTGTAGACCTGAGTTTTGTACAGATCCTTTAGAACTGCGAGACCGCCAGCCATGTCTCCGTAAAGAGTTGCGTAACCTGTAGCCATCTCGCTCTTATTGCCAGTAGTCAGGACGAACCAGCCGAATTTGTTTGACAGAGCCATCAATATCATTCCGCGTATTCTTGCCTGCAAATTCTCTTCGGTGACGTCTTCCGATGTACCGAAAAATGCCGGTTCCAAGGTTTTTATTACCTTACGCATGATTCCATCGATGTCAATATCGAGGATTTCTATACCCAAATTTTCTGCAAGTTCCAGCGCATCTCTCTTTGATTCCTCCGAGGTTATTTTCGAAGGCATCATGACGCCCTTGACATTGTCTCTGTCGATTGCCCTCGCGGCTAAAGCGGCGACAAGGGAGGAGTCCATTCCTCCGCTGAGACCAAGAACGACCTTTTTGAAACCGTTCTTCTTCAGGTAATCTCTTATCCCCAACTCCAGAGCAGCTATCAGCTCATCGCGACTGTCTAGTTCCTCATTTTTCATAACCGGGCATACAGAAGGACTCTGCCCGTAGAATGGTTTCACCGAGACTTCTTCAAGACTAACCTGCATGGAATAATCCTTCCTCTTTCCCTCAAAGAGGTTGTATCGAGTCGAGACGTCTGTGTCAATATCAAGCACCAACAAGTCTTCTTCAAAAGCCTTTCCAACGGATATTCTTCCGTCCGGCATTGCCACACAACTCCTACCATCGAAAACCAGATCGTCCTGGCCGCCAACCAGATTGCAGTATACTATAGTACTGGAGTATTCCATAGCCCTAGTTAGGAAAAGAGAAGATCTGGTTCTATCTTTCATGGCGGTAAAAGGAGATGCGGAGAGATTGAGTATTAGATTGGCCCCGGCAATCGCCTGATCATTTATTGGCCCCGAAGGAACCCAGAGATCTTCACATATGTTGATTCCGATCCTTGTCCCCCCATATCTCACAAGGAGCGGATGCTTTCCAGGAGAAAAATATCTCCTCTCATCAAAGACCGAGTAATTGGGAAGACTCATTTTTCTGTACACAGCCTTTATCTCGCCGGCATTGAGTACGGCGGCAGCATTGTAAATCTCATTAGAAAAGTCGACAAATCCAAGAACCACCATAATTTCGCTTCGAGCAGTATAGTAAGCTATCTCATTCAATGTGGCAAGATTCTCCCTAAGAAACCCCGTATTGAGCAGAAGGTCTTCGGGCGGGTATCCGGTTACCGTAAGTTCGGGAAACAGTACAATTCCAGAATCAACAGCTACTGCTTTGTCTATTGCCTCAATAATCTTACTCTTGTTTCCTTCAAGGTCCCCAACCGTTGTGTTTATCTGGGCGAGCGCAGTTCTTACTATCATTTCGAGACCCCCCTGATGTATTCGAAGTGATTCACAAACTCCTGTGCAAGATCTCTGGACTCGATTATAGCAACAATTTCGCGATTTTTCCCCCAGCCGCTTAGAGAAGCATTTGCCGAGCCAGTTATCACAACTCTTCCATCGACCACGAATGTTTTGTCATGGACTGTAATAGACGTCGATTCAGACACTTCCATTCCCGAAGTAAGATAGTCTTTCAAGGGAGAGTCGTCGTTCCAGCTGTCGATTACCCCTATGACTCTTACACCCCTGGAAGCGCAGAATTTCAGAGCGGCGAGTACCTGGGGATCGGTGAAAGCAAACATGCCAAATCGGATTTCCTTTCTTGCCTTCGTGAGCTCATTGATAACATGCTTACGTGCTTCTTCAGAGGGACATAGAAAGAAGACCATGTTTTCGATTCTGGTCATTCTTCTGGAGTTGCCGCTTTCGATTGCACTGTAATAGTCAAGAAACAACGTGGCAAGTCGGGCAGATTCGAAAATCATGAAGCTGTTTGAGTCCTCTCTGAGGCTACCTTCGGTAAAATTTCCAGTTCCGAAGACAACTATTCTTCTGTCAACGACAAGAAACTTCGAATGAACGAGAGCTGCAGACGTATCGGTCGAAATTCTAAACTCCGGAGATTTCTCGAAGACTCTCGACACGGTCGAATTGTCTATCATCGCAGAGATCTTCACACCTTTCCTTTGGAGGCGATTCAGGCAAGCTATTATCTCCTGCTCATCCAAAGAATATGACACAAGGACAACCTCTTCCTTCGCACTCTCTAGAACCTCGACTATTCTCTCTACGGCTCTACCATCATCAGTGAAAAAGACAGAAGCCGATACCGAAATAGAGAGAAGGGCCACGCAAGCCAGAATAATTCCCTTCATCCGGATCACCCTAACAAAAAAGCGGAGAACTCACGTTCCCCGCCTGGTGGAGACGAAGGGATTCGAACCCTCGGCCTATACAATGCCATTGTATCGCGCTCCCAACTGCGCTACGTCCCCACTCTGAAAAAATTATACTCTACCAAGTTTCACTTTTCAAGAGGTAGACAACGATCAAGCATGTCCTCTATTCTCAGATCTCTTGAGCCACTCGATAACGATCGGACTTGAGATATACAGAGAGGAGTATGTTCCAACTACAACACCGACCAGCATTCCGAAGGCAAATGGCCTCAAAACTTCTCCAGAGAATATGAAGAGCGTGAGAACCGCAAGGAACGTAGTCAAAGAGGTGTTGATAGACCTGACTATCACATCGTTGATGCTTGTGTTGACTACTGTCTCTATGGTCTTGCCTCTCATCTTCTTGGTGTTCTCCCTTATCCTGTCGTAGACTACTATTGTGTCATTTAAAGAGTATCCGACGAGGGTAAGAATAGAAGCAACGACCGGCGCATTGAACTCGATTCCAAAAATGCTGTAGAAACCCATAACGATTATGACGTCATGAACAAGCGTCAACAGTGCGCCGACTCCAAAGGAGAACTTGAATCTTATGGTTATATAAAGCAGAAGAAGCGCCATGGATACTATAACGGCGATCCAGGCATATCCTCTTATTTCCTGTGCAGCATAGCCGGAGATAGTACTTACTGAGAGAATATTACTTCTACTTACTCCCTCACTCTCAAGACCGGCTATCATCTTATCCGTCACTGACTCTTCGCTTTCAGAAGTATTGACGATAATTGAGAATCGGCTTCTCTGCTCAGATGAACCCTCCTCAATCAGGGGTCTCTGCTTGATTATCCGTGCGGCCGCAAAATCAGGATCCTCTGCACTGAGTAGCTCTCTCATCTCTGCCACAGTCATGTCAACATCAGGAACAGATACGCTGATTTCGATTCCGCCCGTGAAATCTACACCAAAATTGAAGCCTCTAGTGAAGATAAAAACGATCGAAACGACTATCAAAACTAGGGAAAGAGCAATAAAGTACTTTCTTTTTCCAACGAAGTCTGTCTTGAAGGTCATCTCGCATCTCTCCCTTCTGTTTCAACTTCAACATAACGATGAGGCTTGAGACTTCCCGCCATCCCGGCGAGCACCGTTCTGGATACCACTATGTTGGTAAACATCGCACCTATAACACCAATTATCAAGGTAATGGCAAACCCTTTAACTGTCCCCGTTCCAAAGTAATAAAGAACGAGTCCTGCAAGTATCGTGGTCAGATTGGCATCGAAAATGGTCCAGACGACTTTAGAGAAAGCAGAGTCAATTGCGTTTTCCGGTGTCTTGCCCAACCTTAATTCTTCCTTTATCCTCTCGAAAATAAGGACGTTTCCATCAACGGTCATTCCAATGGTCAGAACAATACCCGCTATACCGGGCAAGGTTAGGATCGAACCGGTCAAAGAAATCATTCCAAAGAGAAGAATCGCGTTGTACAGAAGAGCCAGATCGGCTACGAGACCCATCTTCTTGTAGAAAATAACCATGTAGATCATGATTATTACTATTCCGGCCACTCCGGCCCAAAGACTTGAATTGATTATATCTCTTCCAAGTGTGGGAGAGAGAACCCTTTTGTTGAAGGACGCAAGATCAACAGGAAGATTTCCGCTCCCAACCAAAATCGAGACTTCTCTAGCCTCTTCAATAGTATTAAGTCCTTCAATCACTGCGTTCCCGTCAGAAATCTGGGATTGGACAAGAGGAGCGATTATTACCCTGTCATCGAGTACTATCGCAAGTCTCTTCTTCATATCTGTATCGGTGTAAGTCGACTTTACAGACGTAATATCTCTGAAGGTTTTTGCCCCTTCGGAACTGAACTTCAGAGAAACCATGAATCTGCCCTGACCGGGTCTCGGCTGATTGTTGACAAGGGCCTTGGCATCGGTAACTACACTTCCGTCAAGTTCTGCATAGCTTGAACCGACACTCACCATCGGACTGATGAAATACCAGGTATTGTTCTGCACTCCACCTGTGTATTCTCCGTAGTGAAGCTCCTTCACCCAGTAAGGTTCGGCTCCCTGAAGCTTTCTTCTGCTGATCTCTAGGGACATTCCTGCAGGGATAGAGGGAGTCGAGACCGAAGTCTCTATCGCCAGAACATCTGCAAAGTAAAGCCTCCCGGTCTTTCCAACCAGATTCTCCGCTCTGGAAACATCAGTTATCCCAGGAATCTGGACTCTTACTCTTACAGGTGGAATATCCTCTCCAAAGGAAATTCCTGCGGTTACTTTTTCGACTGTCGCTTCAGTGAACCCTGCAGCATCCAATCTTGCTCTCAAGACCTCTATGACCCTGTCTGCGAGAGCATTCATCTCTGAATCCGACACATCAGTAAGCATTTGGTACTCAAGAAGAGCTCCACCCTTTATATCAAGCCCTAACTTGATGTTTGCAGCTAGCTTATCCAGGAAGCTGCTTTCGGCTGGTGCACTACCGTGAGGTATGAGCAGCGGAAGTAATGCTGCTATCAAAACCACAACGGTAACGATCAAGCGTTTTTGGTTTGCTCTCATACGGACTTTGCCCGAAAGACTCGGACAGACACCCCCTTCCAATATCTACGAATATAACTCAAACTATTACTGCTTTACGTTTACATCGGGTTCTACTTCTTCCTTTTCATTCTCGCCCTTGTTCACTACAACGGCGATCGCCTTTCTTGTAACGTCCAGTTCTGTACCGGTACCGGTCCTGATCCTGAGACTATCCGGTTTTATCATGGTAATCTTCCCGATTATTCCACCGGCCGTTACGACTTTATCGCCAACCTTAAGCTTCTCCATCATCTGCTTGAACTGCTTATCCCTCTTTCTCTGAGGCATAATTATCAAGAAATAGAAGAAAGCAACCATTAGGACTAGCCAGATGATTATCCCTGAGAATCCCCCGCTGGTCGCAGCCCCTGCATCTGCCGTAGGAGCTGCAACATCTCCTGCTGGGGCATATGCTATGAAACTAAGGATTGAAAACATTTACATACCTCCTGTCATGGTTAGAGCACCTGTATGATTTTACCAGAATAGACTACCCAATTCAACTAACAAACCTTTTCGGAGTTCTGTCGCTGCCAATAGGAAACGGCTTACATGATATAATTCCGTTGACAAACGGATGAAAGGGAGGAAGATCATGAGTAGCCTGCTGAAAGAAGCTGAAAGCAGAATGAAGAAGAGCGTTGAAAAGATCGTCGAAGAGTATGGTCAGATGAGAACGGGCAGACCTTCTCCTGCCCTTCTAGAGTCCGTAAAAGTCGACTACTATGGGGTCCCGACTCCGATCAATCAAATGGCAACGGTTACAGCGACAGAGGACCGGTCTCTTATAATCAAGCCGTGGGATAAGACCGTTTTGGGTCAGATAGAGAAGGCAATATTCGGCTCAAAGCTTGATCTTACACCCATCAATGATGGAGTCAACATCAAACTGAATTTTCCGATACCGACAACGGAACAGAGAGAAAAATGGGTGAAGCTTGCAAGAGACAACGCCGAGAAGGGGAAGATAGCAATTCGAAACATTCGAAGAGATGCAATCAAGGAAGCAAGGGATTTGGAGAAGGCCTCAGAGATGACTGAAGACGACCTCAAGAAATTTGAGGATGATATTCAAGATCTCACGAATAAGTATATAGAAGAGATGGACAATGCTTTCGAAAAGAAGAGCAAGGAGATTATGGACTTTTAATGGCACTTCCCGTTCATGTTTCCTTCATTATGGATGGAAACGGCCGCTGGGCAAAGAAAAGAGGGCTTGAAAGAATTGAGGGACATAAAAAAGGGGCAGAAATTGCAGATTCTGCCTCCCACTGGTGTGCCGATCTAGGAATACGATACGTAACACTCTATGCGTTCTCTACAGAAAACTGGCGGCGCCCACGACAAGAGGTTGATTTTCTTTTTGAACTTATGCTCATTTACATAAGTAGCAAGCTTGACAATATGCTCCAAGAGGGTGTTAGAATGCGTTTCATCGGAAGACTGAATGAGCTTCCCTTGAAACTCATGAACTTCACCGAAGAAATCGAGAAAAAAACTTCCTCGTGCAGAAAACTGGATGTTATTGTTGCTTTGAATTACGGAGGAAGGGCCGAGATTGTCGATTCCGTCAACAGAGTTCTAGATAGTGGAAAGCAAAGGGTATCGGAGGAGGACATAAATGAGAACTTATATCTTCCCGATGTACCTGAACCGGATCTTATAGTAAGAACTTCTGGTGAAGAGAGAATCAGCAACTTCTTGACCTGGCAGTCGGTTTACAGCGAGCTATTCTTCACCAGGACGTTGTGGCCCGATTTCACAAAATGGGAATTTGTGAAGATAGTTGAAGAGTACTCTAAAAGGAAGAGAAGGTTTGGTGCATTGAGCTGATGAAGAAGATCTCGGAGACAAATATCAGAATAATTACAGCTGCTGTTGTTGCTCCTTTCGTGATTCTGTGTTTCGTTAACTACTACTCCTTCATAGGTCTGGTTTCTGCCGTGGTTCTCTTTTCGAACTATGAATATCTGAAGTTCGCTTTGAAGGGAAACGATCATCAAACCGTCCGAATTGCTCTTTCGGGAGTTATCCCCGCGATAATTGTTGTATATGGGATACTTCTCGACAGATTTGGAAACGTTGAATCGGCGGCGCCTAGACCGGAACTGATATTTGCGGTTGGTGTGATTTCACTCACTTCCATAGTAGTCGTGACCGTTGCGGATGTTAGGAGCGCAAAAGAGATAATTGCGAATGCCGTCTTTTCGTTGATTTATGTGGGTTTCGATCTGGCATTCTTCTATCATATCTATCTTGGATTCGGCGCCTCAATGGCACTGATGTCGCTTACGTCTGTATGGCTCTTTGATACAGGAGCGTATTTCTTCGGGAAACGCTTCGGTCGGATCAGAATATCTCCAAGTTACAGCCCCAAGAAAAGTCTCGAAGGTGTAATCGGAGGATATGTGACCACTCTCCTCTTCATGTTTCTTTTCGTCTACATAAGTAAGTTAGTGGGACTCTACAACGGACCCGATCTTGGGATACCCCATTTCATGGTGCTGGCGATTGTAGTGTCTGTATTTGGCACTATCGGAGATATTGCGGAGTCGTCATTCAAGAGATATCACGGCGTTAAAGATTCCGGCAATCTACTTCCCGGCCATGGTGGTATGCTAGATCGTATAGATGGTGTTCTTTTTGTGACACCTATGTTCTACATATTCCTTACTCTTTTGACTTGAGGAGGCAGACCAATGAGATACATGACCGGAGCTGAGATAAGAGAGAGTTATCTCAAGTTTTTTGAATCGAAGGACCACAAAAGAATACAGAGCGCTTCACTTATTCCGAACGATCCACAACTAATGTTCACTGTTGCGGGCATGGTTCCTTTCAAACCAATCTTCTGGGGAAAAGTCGAATCCACATATAAGAGAGTCACAACTTGCCAAAAGTGTGTGAGAACCAACGACATCGAGAATGTAGGCAGGACTCCCAGACATCAAACTTTTTTTGAAATGCTGGGAAACTTCTCATTTGGAGATTATTTCAAGAGAGAAGCAATAAAGTGGGCCTGGGAATTCGTTACAGAGCATTTGGCTCTACCGGATGAGCGCTTATGGGTTTCGATTTACTTAGATGACGATGAAGCGTTCTCAATATGGAGAGATGAAGTCGGAGTCCCCGAGAAGAAGATTGTTAGACTTGGAAAGGCAGATAATTGGTGGGGACCCGCCGGCCCTTCGGGTCCTTGTGGTCCTGATTCAGAGATTTTCATAGACAGGGGTCACGTAGATAACTGCCCGGATCCTGACAACTGCACTCCAGCTTGTGACTGTGGAAGATTTCTTGAATTCTGGAATCTCGTATTTACCGAGTTTAATCAGGATGAGGAAGGAAATCTGTCCTACTTAGAAAGAAAGAATATCGATACCGGATTCGGGCTTGAACGAGCTGCCTCGATTCTTCAGAACGTCGACTCAAACTTCGATACTGACCTGTTCATACCCATAATAAGAAAGATCGAAGAGCTTCTGGGTGTCAAGTACAAAGAGAAGGAAGTCTCTGACGTCTCGATCAAAGTTATCGCAGACCATGCTAGATCAATTGCATTCATGGTTTCCGACGGAGTACTACCCTCCAATGAGGGACGGGGCTACGTACTCAGGAGAGTCCTAAGGAGGGCCGTAAGGCACAGTTCTTTGCTTGGCTACGATTCTCCATTTCTTTACAGAATAGTGGAGACAGTCGCAGAGCAGATGGGGAACTTCTATCCAGAACTGAAAAACCGACTTTCATTTACGCAGGAAATCATAATGAAAGAGGAGGAAAGATTTCTTTCGACTCTGTTGAACGGCGAGAAGAGGCTTAAGTCAATTCTGGTAGATAAGAAGCAACTGTCGGGCTCCGAGTTGTTCATACTTCACGACACTTACGGATTTCCACTGGAACTTGTCGAAGAGATCGTCGCGGATACAGGCGTTACACTTGACAGAGAAGGGTATGAAAGAGAAATGAAGTTGCAGAGGGAGAGGGCAAGAGAGGCGCTGGGAAACAGGGAATATATGGGAGACATTGAAGTCTACTCCAGTATCTTTCCAACTACCGGCAACTCAAAATTCACAGGTTACTCGAGACTTGAAGACCGATCGACCATAGTGGCGATTCTGAAGGACGGGGATGCCGTGGAAGCCCTTAAGCAAGGAGAGACTGGAGACGTTATCCTCGAAAAGACTCCCTTCTATCCCGAAAGAGGCGGACAGGTAACGGACACCGGGCTCATTAAGACCGAATCAGCGCTGGCCAGAGTTGAGAGTGTGTTCATCCCTTATCAAGAGATGATAGTCCACAGAATTTCAGTCGAAGAAGGAACTGTGCGGGTAAGTGACGAAGCCAGGCTAATCGTAGATACAGACCGAAGAAAAGCAATAATGAGAAATCACACCGCAACTCACTTGCTACACGCAGCTCTCAGAAAAGTCATAGGTGGCCACGTTCATCAGTCTGGTTCACTGGTTCTACCTGACAGATTGCGCTTCGATTTCTCTCATTTCCAGTCTTTGTCAACCGATGAGATAAATGATGTGGAGGACATGGTTAACGAAGAGATTCTCAAAGCAAAAGCAGTCGATAAGGCAGAGAAGAGCTTCGACGAAATCAAGGGCGAAGACGTAATGGCCCTCTTTGAAGAAAAGTACGGCGACAAGGTTCGAGTAATCACTGTAGAGGAATTCAGTAGAGAACTGTGCGGAGGTACTCATGTAAATAACACCGGAGAGATCGGTCTCTTCAAGATTCTCTCGGAGACCTCCGTAGCGGCGGGAACCAGGAGAATTGAGGCTATAACGGGAACCACTTCCCTCGAGTACTTCCGCAATCTGTTCAACAGGCAAAGGACGATCAGAGAAGTACTTGAAGTGCCTGAGGATGTAATAATTCAGAGGCTTCAGGGCATACTCGATGAACTAAGGTCGGGCGGACAGGAGATTGTCAGATTAAAAGAGAAGCTACTTTCAGGCGATACTCTAATGAAAGATAAGAGAATGACGGCCAAAGGCGTCAATTTGCTTATCAGAAGAGTAGAGAACGCGCCATCCAGTGCTTTGAGAAACGGTTCAGATGTTCTCCTCAGCAAGGAAGGTGGCGGCATAGTGATCATCTTCAATGAACTGGAAGATTCCGTTTCTTTCGTCGTGAAGGTCGAGAAGAAACTTACTGACAGGTTCAAGGCAGGAGAAATCGCAAAGAAGATAGCCCACGACCTGGGAGGGGGCGGCGGCGGCAGGCCGGACTTCGCTCAGGCGGGTGGAAAAGATCTTTCGAAATTGGAAGCCGTCATAGACAGGATCGATGAATACCTATAATAATGAGTTTGATGAGGCCTGTTTGGGCAGTCTTTTTGCCGTCTCGGCTGCCCCCGACAAGCTTTCCCTAGATAGTCTTGCTTTCGTGGGAGATGCAGTGTACAGTCTCTACTTTAGATTGAAGACTCTCCCGCAGGCACATCGAAGGGCTGGCCATCAGCACAATATTGTAAAAGATTATGTCAGCGCTCCCGGTCAGAAAAAGGCTCTAGAGGAGGTCGAAGGAATTCTCGACGAAGAGGAGAGGAAGATCGTTAGGCGAGGTTACAATTCGAGAGGCTCGAAAAAACATGGGGACGACGAGGACTATAGAATGGCTACCGCTCTCGAGGTTCTCATCGGTCATTTATTCCTTGAGGGAAGATTCAGAAGGATAAAAGATCTGCTCGAAAGGGTGATTTAATGTATCTCCATGGAAGAAATGTGCTGAAAGAACTGCTTGGAATCGACTCGGCGCTACTGAGAATCAGACGGATAATCTTTACTAATCAGAGGAATGTCGATTCTCAGTTGATCGAACTTGCCAATGAAGCGAAAACCAAGGGGTTTCGAATAGAAGAAATGTCACCGGAAAAACTCGCAAATCTCTGTCGAGAGAAGAAGCATCAAGGAGTGGTGATTGATCTAAAGGAGTTCTCATACGTAGACTCCGAAAAGATGCTCGATAATCTTGAAGAAAAGAGCACAGCAACCATTGTGCTTCTAGACCAGATCCAGGACCCACATAATCTTGGAGCGATTATCAGGACATCGGTTGCGGTCGGGGCCGATGCTATCGCAATCACTTCGAGCAACTCTGCTGAAATTACTCCGGCAGTCGTAAAGGTCTCTGCTGGGCTTGCTTTCAGTATTCCAGTAATCAAGATAGTTAATATGGCGCAATTTGAGAAATCTCTCAAAGAAAGAGGATTCTGGATATTCGCTTCAGACATGGATGGAATCCCTTATTACGAAAACGAATATCCCGAAAAATCGGCCATAATATTCGGAAATGAGGGAAAAGGAGTCAGGCGCTTGGTGAAAGAGAGAAGCGACGTTCTCATTTCGATTCCTATGGAGAGGGCGGTAGATTCGCTGAATGTCGCTGCTGCTGCTGCGATTATCTTGTTCGACAGACGACGCCAGCTCGCCGTAAGAGGAGCGTGAATATAACTAATGAGAATCCGTGAACTTTCGTCCGACGTTGTTAGGAAGATTGCTGCAGGTGAAGTCGTAACGGGATGCTTTTCCGTAGTGAAAGAACTGGTAGAAAACAGTATAGACGCCGGTGCAACAGCCATAGAAATTGAGATCAAATCGGGCGGAAAAGAATACATGATGGTAAAAGACAACGGAAGAGGGATGACCAGAGAAGAAGCAAGCGTTGCAATTTTGCCTCATACTACCAGCAAGATTGTCTCCATTGATGATCTCGATACTCTCCTTACATTCGGCTTCCGGGGAGAGGCCCTTTCAACGATAGCCTCGGTGTCGCGCATGAGGCTGTCAACCGTCTCAGATACAGAGGAACTTGGGGTGGCTATCGACATTGCCGGAGGGGATATCACGGGAGAGAAACCTCTCAGCGGTTCGAATGGAACTGCAGTCGAAGTTTTCGATCTTCTCTATAACACGCCCGCCAGAAGGAAGTTCTTGAAATCTGCCTCAATTGAGGGACGCATGGTAACTGAGATGGTTCAGAGATTCATTCTCGCATTCGATAAGATCGATTTCACTTATTCTCGAGATTCTCAGGTAATCTTCGATACAAGGGGCCTTGAATCGTTCGAGGCAAGAGCTGCACTGATCTATCCAGGGCTTTCTGCGAAAGACTTGATACCAGTTTCGGAAAGCTCAGCAGAAATAAAGATACGGGGTTTTGTTACGCTCCCAAATCGCACAAGAAAGAATAGAATGGGTGAAAACATCTTCGTAAACGGCAGATACGTGAGACAATTCGAGCTAAATTTTGCTCTCGAGAGGGGTTACGGAGAGACTCTTCAAAAGGGGAATTTTCCTTTTGCAGTTCTCTTTATCGATATTGATCCTCAGGAAGTCGATGTCAACATCCATCCCCAGAAACTCGAAGTTAAGTTTGCCTCTACTGCATCTGTTCTGGATAATGTGAAGAGAGCTGTACGGTCGGCCATTAAAGGTGCCGGTCATTTCACAATCAACGTAGTCCATGGCGAGGAGAACACCGACGGAAGTTCGGAGGAACGGAAAGATATCTCAGAAATTTATCAGGATCATGTAATGAGTGATCACGGATCCAAACACTTCTGGAGGAACCAAAAAGTCTTCGATAACAGTGCTGGCGACACGTACACGCAGTCCAGATTCGATCGTCACCTCTTCAGATCATTTACTCCTGCTGAAGAGCGTGAAAGTTCACCGAACAAGGAAAAAAGCGAGGGAGCAAAAGCAAACTTCATTGGCGTTTTCGGAGAACGGTATTTGATTGCGGAATCCGAGGACGGTCTCTTGTTGATCGATCAGCATGCCGCACACGAGCGGATCATTTTCGAAGCTCTCAAAGAAAACAAGAAGATCTCCCCCCAGAATCTTCTCATGCCTCTTGAGCTGAATCTCGAGAGGTCTAAAATGGATCTGGTTATCGCAAGAGAGGAAACGTTGATGAAACTTGGGTTCACTTTCAATTTCGTCAATGATAAAATAATAATGGTATCCATTCCTCAAGTCATTAGAACGGAGGGTGCAATAGATACACTCGAGGAAATTCTAGACGAGATGAGATTGGAAGGTCTTGAAACTCCTGCGAAGGTTTTCGATAATCTATTGGCCTCTATAGCATGTAAAGCGGCAATAAGGACTGGAAACAGACTTGACATAGGGCAGGCTGAAGTTCTCTTTGAAGAGTTGAAGAAGAAGAATCTTGTTGTTTGCCCCCATGGAAGACCGATATCCATGGTAATAAGGCTGGAGGATCTGGACAGATACTTCTCCAGATAGCTCTCAGAAACAATGCTTCACATCAAGGGAAACCGGTGCGAATCCGGTACGGTCCCGCCACTGTAAGCGGTACGAACTCTGCAGATGCCACTGGGCAACCGGGAAGGCGCAGATAGTAGATTGATCCGCAAGTCAGGAGACCTGTGTGAGGCTCAGATATCACCATCCTTCCGAGGCAGAAGGATGGTGAAATTCCTTGCAAAAGGGGTGAGTTTTTTGAAGAGGTTTTTGGCAGTCGGTTTTGTGGTGCTATTCTTTGCTCTGTCACTTGCATTTGAAATCGTGGATGATCTTGGAAGACTTGTAACGATTGACAATCCCCCCGATAGAGTTGTCATAGCTTCTCCGGCAATCACCAGGTATCTTGAAATTCTAGGTGTATCATCCAGGATCGTGGGAGTGACTGACTGGGACCCGTATGCACTATCGAATGAAGTGGAGAAAATAGGCAATCTCGTTCCTCTCAACCTTGAGAAGATACTCTCTCTTGGTCCTGATCTGGTAATGATCTCTGGTGGCTTTCAAGAGGCGGAAGTTGCCAAGCTCGAGAAGATAGGGATCACAACCTTCGTAATGAATCCAAACTCTTTCGAGGATATCTACAGGAACCTCATGGTTGTTGGCAATTTGTTCGGCATACCTGATAAAGGAAGGAGAACGGCGTCGAACTTCAGAGATGAGGTTCTTGAAATCGCAAAAGACTCCTATAATGTTCCACAGAACGAGAAGCCCAAAGTTGTGTACGTTATGATAGCCGGCGAGGTAAGCGATATCTGGACTTGCGGAACGGGATCTTTCGTTAACCAGGCGATCGCATATGCCGGTGGGGCAAACGTCGGAGCACCTTACAGCGGAAATAACGGATGGTTTCCCGTCAGTCCTGAATTCGTTTTGAACTCCCAGCCGGACGTAATTCTTGTACCGTATTATTACGACGGTGGGCAGGAAGAGGCGGTAAAAATGATAACTTCTTACAAACCCTTTGCAGATCTTCCGGCTGTGAAGAATGATCGTGTTTACCCGCTCTATGACGGCCTAACCGCTTATGCGAATCCCAGTTTTGTGGATCTCGTGAAGACATTGAAGGAGCTCTTCTATTGAAACGTATTGCACTTTTCGCTTTTTTTTCCACAGCATCCGTACTTGGGATGCTGTGGCTCTCGAGTTTCGGAACAGTCAATTATTCGTTGACTGAGATTTTCGGCGTATTTTTTGGAGATTCTTCGGGACCAGCTTCCAATATCTACATGAATCTCAGACTACCGAGATTATTGGTAGCTTTCCTGATCGGCTCAGGGTTGGCCGTAGGTGGGAATGGACTTCAACTGACTCTGAAGAATCCCCTGGCGGACCCATATATTATCGGCATATCGGCAGGAGCCTCCTTTGGAGCTGTTTTGTCATTGTTTTTGAGAGATGTTGGCAGAATATCGTTGAACATGGACCTCCTTGCTTTCGTCTTTGCCTTGTTTTCTTCCTTCCTAACCTATGCTATCTCCCGCAGGGGTGGGAGAATACCCATAACAACACTAGTTCTCTCCGGAGTAATAGTCTCCTTTCTTTTCAACGCGGCGGTAACTTTTCTTGTCGTATTTGCCTGGCGAAATGTTATCACCTTGCATTTCTGGTCTCTCGGTTCTCTATCGGGTGTCACATGGGATGATTTTTTGAAACTGCTTCCGATTATTGTTCTCCAGTACGCTTTGTTCACGACAATTCGCCGAAAAATGATAATAATGGCGGCCGGAGAAGAGCACGCCATGACTGTCGGAGTTCACCCGGAGCGCATAAAGTTCCTGGTATTCTTCACCGTATCAATCGTCTCGGCAATTGCAGTGTCGACGGCCGGTTTGATAGGGTTTGTGGGTCTTGTTATACCCCACATGGTCAGGCTTGCATTTGGCACGGACAGCAAGTTGAACCTACCCGCAACTGCGATGTTCGGCGGGGTTTTTCTGGTGGTCTGCGATACCATTGCGAGAACGCTCTTCCAACCGACGGAACTCCCAATCGGTGCAGTGACTGCCCTGGTAGGCGCTCCGGTATTTATATATCTTCTAAGGAGCAGGGAAGTGGCCAATGATGGTTGATCCAATACAGGTCAGAGATCTGCATTTCAGTTATGGAAAGGAAGAGGTTCTGAGTGGAATCGATCTGGAACTGAGGCACGGAGAAGTGCTTGGAATACTGGGACCAAACGGGAGCGGGAAATCTACTCTGATGGGCATTATCTGTGGAATTAGAAAGGACTGGAACGGACTTGTGAAAATCATGGGAGAAGACCTTCATAGCCTTTCGGTGAGAAAACTGGCAAGAATTGTATCTTACATACCACAAAGCTTCGAACCATCATTCGATCTGAAAGTCGAGACCATTGTTTCCTTTGGAAGAAATCCACATTTGAGGAGACTGGGAAACTTAACAAATGAGGATTACATGGTAATTGACGACTCGATGAGGCTTACGGAAGTGTATGAATTCAAGGATCGTTCCTTCAGTACCCTCAGCGGAGGCGAGAAACAGCGTGTAATAATTGCAAAGGCTCTTGCCCAGGAAGGGAAGATACTTCTTATGGACGAATTCACAACTCATCTAGACCCGGGGCACGCAAGAAGAGTCGGAAAGATCGCGACCGATCTCGTCCGCGCAAAAGGACTGAGTGCAGTAGCGATCTTTCACGACATAAATCAGGCTGTAGAGATTTCGGACAGGCTTCTATTCATCAATAATGGAAGAGTAATTGCTTCAGGCGAGGTCTGGGATGTCGTTACTCCGGAAATCATTAGGCAGGTTTACGGCCTCAAATCAAAAATCATGGAGAATCCGATCAGCGGGCTGCCACTGGTAGTGTTCTACGATTGAGACATGGGATTGCTGACATCGGCTGCCTCGGCACCAGTGATCCTTACAAGCTCTTCGAAATTAGTCTCAACGGCGGAACCGGACGTCCCCGCAGCGGGAAAAACAGTGTCATACTGTTGAAGAGATTGATCGACAATGATCTTGACTCCTGAAAGTCCATAGGGGCAAACGCCACCTGGCGAGAAACCCGTAACTCTAAGCGTTTCAATCTCATCAGCCAGGCGAGGTTTCTCACCGGCTATCCTCTTGAGCTTCGAGGGTGAAACCTTTCTATCACCTGGGCAGATCACTAGATAAGCTCTTCCACTTTTGCAAGTGAAGAGGATCGACTTCGCTATTTGACCGACTTTCACTTTCAACATCTGAGCAGCCGTCGTGGCCGTGGGTGTCGTCCCTTCGGGGAACTCGTAGAACTCCAGGTCGTTGGCCTTAAGTATGGCCAGCACCTTCTCTGGGATCATCGTACACCTCCGGGAAAGGAATTGAACTATGATACCACGAGTTTGAGAGTCAAATTGCGTATTTACTACAAATGTGGAGCAGAAAACTTAAGCAAAAGGCTTTTACTTTTATCAAGGAAACGTTCAGGTTTTTCTGCGTAATTTCTACTTCGACATAGAAAAGACTGTAGAAGCTCTGTACAAAACCGATTGAAGATTAAACCATTAGCAAATTGAATCTTACAGTAAGACGGAGAACCGCTCTTCAAATGAATGAGAGCGATTCTTTCCATTCATACCTTCCCGCAAAAAACTCTCGACCCACCGAATCAATTCGTTCCCATTCCGTTCACTATTACGGCTTTCGCCAGTTCGTGGGCGAGCGCGGTGAAATCCTTTCCCTCGATGTTGCTCAGTACCACCACGAAAATGTCGTCGTCGACGTACCGATTTATTCTAGTCGAGGTACCCTTCGTGTCTCCGTCGTGATACACAACTCTTCTGTACTCGCCATCTATAAACTCGTTACCGACAAAGACTCCATAGCCTGCCTCAAAGAGTTCATTCGTTGGACTCTGCATTAGTCTTAAAGAGCCTTCCGTAAGCACTTTCCCGGAGGAAAGCGCTCTGTCCCACAAATACAGATCATACACAGTGGAGTACAACCCCCCGGCTCCGCCAGGAAGCCTTCTATCGACCCAGTCAGCAGGTCTTACGCTAGAGAGATCTATAACATATGAATCAGAGTAGTAAGGAAGACCCCATCCGCTATCGTACTCATTGTAATCGTAACCGGTATCATTCATTCCCAGTGGTTCGAAGAAGTTCGTTCTCAGATATTCATCATAGCGCTTCCCACTTGCCCTTTCTACGATGACACTAAGAAGGAAATAGGCGCTGTTGCTGTATAGAAAGCTATTTCCAGGCTCAAATCTTAGAGGCAGTGATGATATGTAAGCTATTTCTGCCTCCTGAAGGCTCCTTCCCTCACCAAATTTCTCCACTTCTTCGAGAAGTTGTTCGGTATTTATCATCGTTGGAATCCCCGAAGAGTGATTAAGCATCTGATGGATAAGGATTCTCTCTCCGTTAGGGAATTCGGGAATGAATTTCGCAACAGAATCTGAAAGAGATATTGTCCCCTCTTCCAGTAGTTTAAGAACTGCAGCTGCGGTAAACTGCTTGGTAATCGACGCGATTCTGAACTTCTTTTCAGGAGTGTTGGGGATATTCCTTTCAATGTTAGCCATTCCGTATCCTGCCGCGTGCAATATCGCATCTCCTCTTGATACAAGGACGGCTCCCCAGAAGCCTTCAAACGCAATACTCTTATTCATAACTTCATCGATAGGATTGGAAAATAGAAGAAAGGAAAGAGAGATGACGAACAATACGACAGTAGCCAGTCTTCTGAACAAAAGGCACCTCCAGTTGAGAGAGTTTGTGGAGCCCATAATCAATGATAACTCACTTTTGCAGTAATGAGATGGATTCTGGATTAACCGTGCGAACCGCTCTTCGTTCTGAATTCACCAGCCAAAATTGTTATCTACAGTATTCCAATCGAATTGATCTGTCACTGTCACCGGCTTTGAATGAAGTCTATCGAATCTCTGAAAGGGCCTTCACTTACCCGGCAACTCAAAAAAAGAGCCTTTCTGCACAGTCGTGAGTTCATATCTACCATCGTTTTGATGAGCAGAATGAAATCATCTGCGATAGACTATAGTTGAGATACAACGTTTGGCAAATCTATTTCAAATGTCTCACTTTGAAAGCAGCGTTAGGTCTCTGATACCATAAAGATTAGAATAACACTTGTAGAGGACGCAATTATCGAAGTACATCTGACGGCTGAATCGGAGAGATTACCGAAAAGATTTGTTTAGGGAGGAATGAAATGAGAAAGATTCTCGTGATAATCACGCTTTTTTTCATTACAGTGACCAGTTTGCTATCTCAAAAAATCGTGGTCGCAGTGATGCAAGATCCCGATTTTCTTGATCCACATAGAGCGGCTGCTTCGGGGACTTACGAAATGATGTTCAACGTATTTGAGGGTCTCCTCAAACCCGACTCGAATGGAAGTGTTGTTCCGGCCGTGGCCGAGGATTACCATATATCGGATGATGGCCTGACCTATACTTTTACGTTAAGAAGCGGCGTTAAATTCCATAACGGATCTGAGGTTACTGTCGACGATGTTCTGTACTCTCTGAAAAGGCTGAAAGGAAACAATCAGGAAAGGGGCCTTTCATCAGACTTCGAGAAATTCGTCTCAAAGATCGAAGCGGTAGACGAAAAGACAATAAAGGTGGAACTCAATACCCTGAACACCGACTTTCTCGAGAAGTTCATCATTGCGATCATTCCCGCAAATAATGACAACCATGAACTCAACCCGATCGGAACGGGACCGTTCAAATTTGTCAAGTATCAGCCGGGTCAAAGGCTTGTAATAGAGAAATTTGACGAATACTGGAACCCCGAACTGCCTATAGTGGATGAAGTCGAATTCAGGATAATTCCCGACAACCAGGCTGCTATCATGAGTTTCATGGCAGGTGAAGTTCAGATACTTCCAAGACTCGACGCAATTCAGGCAATGGTTCTGGGTAATCGGTTCAACTTAATAACTGCAGAACAAAACATGGTCCAGTTGATGGCAATGAACCATGCGGTCAGCCCTTTTGACGACATTAGAGTCAGGAGGGCGATTAATCACGCTGTGGACAAGGACGAAATAATAGAAATCGTAGCTGGCGGGTACGGAACAAAGCTCGGCTCAAACATGTCTCCAATAATGAGCAGATATTATCTGGAGGGTCTCGAGGATTATTATGAAACCAGTTTGGTAAGGTCAAGGCAACTTCTTTCTGAGGCGGGGTATCTTGACGGCTTCAAGACAAAGATTACGGTACCTTCGAACTACCAGTTCCATATAGATACGGCTCAGATAATTGTCGAACAGCTTAAAAGAGTTGGCATAGAAGCCGAAATAGAGCTGGTAGAATGGAGTGTATGGCTGGACAAGGTCTATACGTCAAGAGAGTACGAATTGACAATAATTGGTCTTACTGGGAAACTAAGCGCGTACGATATTTTGAGGCGGTACATTTCCGATTATCCGAGGAACTTCTACAACTACTTCAACAGCGAATACGATCGAGTGGTCAAAATGGCCATTGAGAGAACTGACATTGAAGAGAAGGCCTCTCTATTCAAGCAGGCACAGAGAATCCTCACAGAAGATGCTGCGGCGGTTTACATAATGGATCCCAACTTCATTGTGGCACTTGCTCCCGATCTATTTGGGTACAAGGTTTATCCACTGTACGTACAGGATATGTCAACTCTTTATTACCGTTAGCGAGGAGCGCCATCTGTGTATGTATATGTGAAGAAACTCTTTGCCATGGTTTTTACAGTGCTTCTGGTTTCGCTCATAGCTTTTGTGGCCTTCGAGGTGATCCCCGGAAATCCTGCACTGTCGAGACTTGGCGTAGACGCTGAAGAATCGCAATTCGAAGCTCTTTCAGCCGAATTGGGACTGGACGATCCTCTCGAAGAGAGGCTTTCAAGGTGGATTAGGGGTCTTCTGACTGGCGACCTTGGTACTTCTATGAGATACTCAGTCCCAGTATCTGATCTGATTTTTGACAGGATACCGGTAACTCTTTCGCTGGCGGTTATGGCCATGATGTTCATTACTCTAATCGGAATTCCTCTTGGAATAGTCAGTGCAAAATATGGTCACAGACTTCCCGGCATTTTGATCTCTATGATCTCACAGATCGGAATGGCCATCCCTTCTTTCTGGAGCGGGATAATCTTGATGTACATATTTGGAATTGTCCTCCGCTGGGTTTCACCTGGAGGGTACGTCCCTTGGAGCGAGGATGCCGTAGGAGCTTTCAAGTCTCTGCTGCTCCCCGCCATCGCAATTGCCCTTCCGTCAATTGCTTCGATCATAAGGTATACGAGAAACTCCGTAATGGATCAGATGAAGAGCGACTACGTACAGCTGGCCCTATCGAAGGGTTTGAACATGAACTCTGTGTTGTACAAGCATGTACTGAAGAACTCCCTCATTCCGATCATTACAGTCCTCGGTATGATAGCGGCAAACATTCTTGGAGGTTCCATTGTGATCGAACAGGTTTTCACGCTCCCCGGTCTTGGAAGACTGTTGATAAATGCGATCTCAACCCGAGACCTGCCTCTCGTCCAGGGGATGGTGCTGTACATTGCGTTTATAATTGTGATCATCAACTTCCTGATAGACATTGTTTATACCGTAATCGACCCTCGAATCAGATTGGGTGCACGAGGATAATATGGACAGGAGGAGCATAAATCTCAAAATTGGAATTGTATTGATATCTCTTCTGTTCTCAATGATGATTGTGAGTTTGTTTTACACGCCATTTTCAGTAACGGAAATCAATAGAGAAGAGCGTTTTTCACCTCCGTCAGGCCGCCACCTTTTGGGTACAGACAATTTCGGAAGAGATGTGCTTAGCAGGATCATGAAAGCTTCTCAGACGGCCTTTTTTGTGGGATTGGTTGCAGTTTCTATCGGAACTCTCTTTGGAGTAACGATCGGTGCCGTGTCAGGTTATTTCGGTGGAATGGTCGATGAGATAATCATGAGATTCATCGATGCGATGATGGCCTTCCCCAGCATTCTCCTTGCACTGATGTTCGTTTCAGTCTTTGGGGTGGGTCTAAGAAACACGATAGTCGCAATAGGTATTATGTCAATTCCTTCATTTGCCAGGATCACAAGAAGTGGCTTTATCCAGCATAAAGAGCTGGATTACGTAAGGAGTGCAAAGGTAAAAGGAGTCTCAAACCTGCGTATCATGTTCAGACACATTTTGCCTAATGTGCTTTCCCCAATTGTAGTCGCAGCATCTATGGGTTTTTCAAATGCGGTTCTGGCCGAAGCGGCGCTCAGCTATCTTGGACTTGGAATTCAGCCGCCCAATCCCAGCTGGGGAAGAATGCTGAGTGAGTCTCAGGTCTTCATAACCGTCAGCCCCTGGTACGCGATAGCACCCGGAATCTTTATCACGCTTCTTGTGCTGGGCTTCAATTTTCTCGGAGATGGGATTCGGGACATGAGAGAGAAGAGAGAATAGGTGAGGGCATATGCGAGTTGAAAAAGAGCCTCTGTTAGAAATCAAAGATCTCAAAATCGCCTTCGATTCTGCAGAAGGAATGCTCTACGCGGTGAAGGGCATATCTCTGGAGGTGCTGGAGAAGGAGATAGTAGGGATCGTTGGAGAATCTGGATGCGGAAAGACCGTGACAGCTCTTTCGATAATGAGGTTGCTTCCAGGGAATTCGCGCGTGACAGGAAGTCTCTTCTTCTCAGGAACTGATCTGCTTTCTCTTAATGAGGAGAAAACCAGGCAAATACGTGGAAAGGATATCTCGATGATCTTTCAGGAGACACTTTCATCACTCAATCCTCTACTTAAGGTCGGGTGGCAAATTGACGAGAACCTTAAGATGCACACTTCTCTCGACAAGGAAGAGCGATTCTCAAGGGTTCTTGAGATCATGAAAGGTGTCGGTCTTCCAGATCCAGAAAGAACATACGGCAAGTACCCTCACGAACTGTCGGGCGGTATGAGGCAGAGAATAGCTATAGCTATAGCCATAGTCTGCAATCCAAAACTAATAATTGCAGATGAGCCCACTACTTCTCTAGACGTAACAATACAGGCACAGATACTGGAATTGTTAAGAGAGATAAATCGCGAGAGATACTCCTCGATAATTTTCATTTCGCACAATCTCGGAGTAATTCGGGAGATCTGCTCGATGGTCTACGTTATGTATGCCGGGCACATCGTTGAGAAGGCACCTGTCAGTAAGCTTTTCACTGATCCGGCCCATCCTTACACAATGGGACTTATGAAAGCCATACCTAAGAGAGACTCAAAAGGCAAAGAGCTTTTCGACATTCGCGGCCGAGTGCCGTCAATAGCGGAATCAATTCCCGGTTGCCCATTTGAGCCAAGATGTGGCTACGCTGTCGAAAGATGCAAGAAAGAGTTCCCCGAATTCAAAAAGATGACCAATGATCACGAAGCGAGATGCTTCCTTGCTGGAGACATTTGATGAAGAAAGGTATTCTGGAGATTCACAACCTTAGAAAACATTACAGGCTGAGAAGAACCCGATTGCTGAAGAAGCCGGGATCGATCAAGGCACTTAACGGAGTTTCCTTAAGTATTTCTAAAGGAGAATCTTTCGGACTTGTAGGTGAGTCCGGTTGTGGAAAATCAACGGCCGCCTATACAATCGTGGGGCTTTTAAAGCCGACGGAGGGGAGGATCCTCTTCAAAGGCGATGATGTTACTTCGTTGAAGAGAGATCAGAAAAGGGAATTCAGAAAGAAGGTTCAGCTAATCTTTCAAGACACTTCCGCTTCCCTGAATCCAAAAGGAACAGTCGAATGGATACTGAGAGAACCTTTGAGAGCAATGGGAATGCAGAAGAAAGAGATAAAAGAATTGATTTTGGAGAGTATGAACCTTGTCGGACTGGACAAGGATCTGTTGGGAAGATTTCCTCACGAGCTTTCTGGAGGTCAAAAACAACGCGTAGGAATAATGAATGCATTAATTCTGAATCCTGAAGTCGTAATAGCCGATGAACCGATTTCTTCCCTCGATGTCTCTATTCAGGCACAAATTCTTAACCTTATGAACGACCTTCAGGAGAGGCTTTCTCTGACCTATCTCTTCATTTCCCATGATTTGAACGTTGTTCATTACTTCTGCGACAGAATAGCCGTCATGTATCTTGGCGAAATCGTTGAGCTCTCCGAATCTGAAGAGCTATATAGATCACCGCTTCACCCATATACTCAGTCCCTCCTTTCGGCAATTCCCGGTGAAACCGGTCACAAGCTTGAAAGAATAATACTTGAAGGTGATGCTCCCAGTCCCTTGAATCCCCCAACTGGATGCTTCTTTCACCCCAGATGTTTCAGAAGAATGGCGATTTGTTCGAGTGTGAAGCCGCAAATGACCGAGGTAACGAAAGATCATTTTGTAAGCTGTCACCTTTACTAAGCATTCCACTCTCCTGAAACTGGAACCCGAGGCGGTTTTTTGACCGGCATCGCTTCAAAGAGCACGAATCAACTCTTTCATCCGATCTTCTTGAGTAGATACATACTAAGCACATAAAGACAGCTTGCCATAACAGCCAATGAGATAAAAGCAACTCCAAACGAGACTGTGTCAGCAATTCTTCCGAAGATGGGGAAGAAAACTATCATTACTAAGCTGTACATCATGCTTGCAAAGGATATTATCGTTGCCCTGCTCCTGGATGGAATCAGCTTGTTTATGTAGTCGTTACCCGCTACAAACAACATAGCTTCAATCATGGTTACAACCATGAAGAAGGGTAACTTGTTTGAACAAAGAGCCACACCCCACATGGATGCGACGGAGATTAGAGGCAGAATGATTAGGACTTTCTTCTCCTTCAGCAGATGAGATAGCCTCTGAACCTTCATGGCCACTAATCCGGCTAGAAACGAACCGGCCGCGAGGTATATGCCAATCTGGAACTCGGTACGGCCAAGTCCTTTCCAGTAGTTCTGAATGTAAAAGAATATGCAGGCACTGAATGCAAGTATTGTCTGAACAAAAAAGATAAGAAATGCAACCTTTCTATCTCTAGCGATTATTGAGAAGCTATCAGCAATTTGCTTCAAGAAGCCCCGGAAGGTTTTTGAGTTACGGCCCACAGACTCGAGGATTGGTGGTTCTGTGAACGAAAGAGAATAGACCGCCGAAAATGCGATGATCCCGGCGGAAACCCAAAATGCATAGTGATAATTGTACGTTCCCAGGAACCCGCCTAGTAGAAGCGCCGCAACTGAAGACACTTGAAATATGGCCTCCTGCCTCCCAAGAACCGATATGAAATTCTCTTCAGTTTTCAGATATTTGAGAGAATCATATACAAGAGCCTCTCCAGAACCCGATTCCAGGTTATACGAAAGAGCAGCTAGTACCATGAAAATGGTGAAATGAAAGAAGCTGGTCGCACCGATCAACACCAGAATACTCGCAAGAGAGAGACATCTACCAATAGTTCTGCTGAGCTTTCTACCGAACAAGTCTGCTACAGACCCGGTAGGGACCTCCATCATCAAAGAGGTCACGTGGAATATTCCTTCAAGGAAACCGATCTGCGTCAAACTCATTCCCTTGAAGGCCATGTAGATCATCCATAGACCGCTCGACAGTCTCATGTTCATAAGGAAAGAGAATAAATAATTCTTCTTTATGTTGCTTTTCATTCGCTCAACCATATTATTCATAACATTTTCTCCCAAAAGAAAGAGGCCGTGACGCTCGTCACGGCCTCTTGATTCACAGCTAAGATTTCAGAGCAACCCAGGCTCGACGAGATAGCATTCACCCACGGAACTCGAAAATCCGCCCAAAATAGCTCTTCTATAGGCCTGAATAACTTCTAGCATGTGGGTTCGCTCCTTCTCCTGGATTGAGTTACGAAGATTATACATCAAATAGGCTAATAAAAAAACTCCCGATGTGGATGAGGTATTTCTTGCAATTCTCTGGGTTCTTCAGCCGCTGGAAAAACTCCACCGGTGCCGAGCTCTCAATCTTCTTCCTCAGACTTATGAAGGAGATTTTTTGAGCTTCTCCTGAAGATCGACTCATCGTAGGAGTCCGCAAGAATCTCTTTTGTGCGGGTAAAGGAATCGATATCAATTTCCTCCGAATACTCGAAGCTCTTCAGCATACCTTCTTCAATGGTGAGAATTTTTTCGCCATGTTCTGCAATGAACTGCCTGTCGTGACTAATGAAGAAAAACCCTCCCGAGAAGTCGTTTAGAAGTTTGTCAAGTACTTCGAGAGATTCAATATCCAAATGATTGGTTGGCTCGTCCATGAATATGAACTCAACCTTTGAAAGAAGAGTTTTTAGTAAGGCAAGCCTCATCAACTCTCCATAGCTCATCGATTTAATCTCCGAGAAAGCCCTCTCTCCCTTGAGACCGATATTGGCCAGGTGACTTCTTACTGCGGGCTCTTCCAGTTCAAGGTCGGCAATTTCTTCATAGGGAGTTTTTCTTTCGAAGAGTTCTGCGACATTCTGTGGAATGTACATCCAGTTTACACTCTCATTTCTGTAAATTTTGCCACTCGATAGTTCCAGAATTCCTACAAGGCATTTAATCAGAGTTGTTTTCCCCGAACCATTCGGCCCAATGAGACCGACTCTATCGGAAGTGTCTATGTTAACAGAGGCCTCCCTTATGACTTCATTTTCTCCGTAAGAGAACGACAGGCTCTCCACCATGACCATTTTTCTTTTCGGAACTCCATATTTGGGAATCCTGACATTAACTGGCTTCTCAACAAACGGTTTTTCGCACTCCAGTTCACCGATCAGTCTTTCAGTCCTTTTCTGTACGGCTAACGCCCGTTTGGCTAGTTTGGCCGCCATATGTCCTTCATGGCCTTTATCGCTTGCAAATCTCTTTGAAGCCTCTCTTGAATTGGACCAGCTCTTTCTCCTGGTCGCATCGAGTTCCAGTTGGCGTATCTTCTTACTTATTTCTTCACTTGTCTTCTGTCTTGAGAGGAAATCTCTTTCAAGATGCGCCAGCATCTCAGAATAACCTCCTCGAACTCCTACTGCCTCTCCCCTTTTCAGACAGATCGTCTTGTGAGCGACTTTGTCGATGAATCTCCTGTCATGGCTCACTACAATAACTCCAACACCTCTCTCGCTTAGTGAGGTGATGATCTCTTCAAGTCTCAAGGTCATTTCTATGTCGAGATGGTTTGTCGGCTCGTCAAGCAAGAAAAGATTCGAACCGGAGAGAACTCCCCTAATCAGTGAGAGAATTCTCTTCTGCCCATGGGAAAGATTCATGTACGGGAAATCCAGGTTGTCAACATCGATACCAAACTCATTTAGAGATGAAGAAATCTTCGTTTCGAACTCGAATCCCCCAACATTATGAAATTCATTTATGAGTTCCGCATAAGCCATAGGATCATTTACAGACCCACCCAATTTCTCGTAGATATCGAAGAGCTCTTCTCTCGCCCCGAGAAGATACTCCTTCACTGTCCCATGAAAGTCTGACGTCTCCTGGTTCACAAGAAGCGGTTTGATACCTTGCTCTATAGTTATTTTCCCATCCGAGGGAGTGATTTCACCTATAATTGATTTTAGGAGAGTCGACTTGCCGGTACCGTTTGCCCCGGTGACAGCCAAAACCTCTCCTGCAGCGAGATCGAAACTGATTTTCTTAAGAACGTCTACACTTCCAAAGGAAATTGAAAGATTGTATATTCGAAGCAAAGTGATCACCTCCAGTAAGGCTTAAAGCTAGAAATCATTCAAATTGAAAGGTCAAATAGAATCGAAGTCTTTCGATGCTTTTTTGAGGAAGTATTCAGTTTTGTCGATTAAAGAAGTCTATTCTTCATTTCAGCACCTGCTGGTTTGTGATCACTTACTTATAGCATATCAAGGCTAATCAAGTCAAATAGTTAACGTAAATCTGCCCTTCAAATTGTTATTCTCAGTATATTCTTGCCGTCTTCGTAAGAGTATTCTATCCCTCTCGAAAACCTTCTAATGAGGTAAACTCCCATTCCGCCTTTTTGAAGGAGCTCGATATCCTCGAGGTCTGGCTCATCGACCTCTAGGGGATTGAACTCTTTGGAAGTATCTTCGATAGTGATAGTCACTCTGTCTTCTCCAATAGTGAGATCGACAGATATGCGGTCTTCTTCGTCAAGTTCTCCATGCTTCACTATGTTAGAACAAGCCTCGATAACTATGAGCCCGGCTCTGAAACCGTTTTCGTTGCCCATGTTTTTTCTGACTATATCGGATACCTTCGCAGAAAAAGCATCTATCTTGCCTAAATTGGGCTCGATCATGAAGCTGTAGTTCTTCTCACCCATTATTCAGCACGAATTCTTGACAGCTTCTTCAACGCTGCAGTCCTTAACGATAAACAGCCTGTCAAGCCTCAGTGTGTTAAGCAGTTTCTTAATCTCCTCAGAGAGATTCACCAGAACCAGATCATTACCCTCCGCCGCAATAGTCTTATAAATACTTATGAGAGCGGCAATGCCCATCGAATCAATAAATTCGATATTAGTCCCATCAAGAATTACTCTCGAACAGCTCTTCAAATCTACTGTATCCTGCCACTTTCTAAAGTTTGAAGACGTTTCTCCCGTAATTCTCGCCCTCTTCTCGAGAGAAATCACGCCGATCTCATCTTTCGCCAACCTGAACTCAAACATCCTTCACTCAACTCCTCGTTTTATATATTTCCACTTGTAAGGGGGCGAAACTAGAATTCTATTAGCAGCGCCGTAATATCGTCTTCGGCAAGCGCATCACCTTTAAAACTCTCATATGAATCTTTCAAACGCCCAGAGGTTCTTTTGATATCGATTTTAGAACAGCTTTTCACCAGATCTATCAGTCTATCCTCACCGAACATTTCACCGCCTTCATTCATTACTTCTATCAGTCCGTCAGTGTACAGCAACAGCCGATCTCCGCTAAGAAAAGGGATCTTTGCAACGTCTCCCCGAATCATATTTATACCGACCAGACCTTCTCTCTGTCTGTCAAGTAATTCGACAGACCCATTTCTTTGAATTAATGGCGATGGGTGTCCTGCATTTGAAAGAAGGACAATGCCTTCCTCAAGATCCACGATTAACGAAACGATTGTGAAGAAAAGGTTGAATCTCTCGAATACAAAGCTCTTGTCGAGCTCCTTCATGAAAACGCCAAGGTCGAAATCCCTATCCCCCATACCAATTCTGAAATCCTCAATGAACCTGTGGACCATTACAGAAAGCATTGCGGCATTCACTCCGTGACCCGACATATCTGCGAGATATACAAAGAAGCGATTGTCACTCAATTTGAAAACATCGAATATGTCCCCACCAACTCTATAAGAAGGTTCATAGATCCACTCAACGGCCAAGCCCTGTGGATTACTCTGGGGCACTAACGCGTTCTGTATCTTTCCCGCTGCCAGAACGTCGTTTTCAAGATTGTCCACCGCAATTCTCAATGACTTTATAAGATCATGAAGCTTCAGTTGGGTATTCACTCTGAGAATAACCTCTTCAGGAAGAAAGGGCTTAGAGATGAAATCAACTGCACCAGAACTAAGCGCGGTAAGTTTGCTTTCCCGGTCGGCAGATCCCGTAAGGACAATAACGGGAATAGATTCAAGTTCTCGATCTTGCTTCAGCTCGTTGAGAATATCCAGTCCGTTGTAGTCAGGCAACATGAGATCCAGCAAGATCATATCCGGCTTTCCCCTCGATAGTGAGGAAAACGCCGACTCACCATCTGCACTTTCGACCACTTCATGTTCGTCTCTTGCAAGTATCGATTTCAGTAGAACCCTTACCGACAGGTCATCGTCCACCACCAGTATTCTGCTCATCTAACCACTTCCTATTCGAAGTACCTCAAAGCTTCTGCAGGCACGATTTTCGAGGCCGAATAACTGGGAATAATCGTTGAAACAAGTGAAGCTATATAAAAGATCAGCGTCATAGCAATTAGCTGATCCCAAGGTATATAGAGCTTCATGCCCTCCATCAACGGGGAAGCGTAAATCTCTAAACTCGTAAGTGTTCCTGTTACTATACCAAGAACAATACCAATAATCGCAATGAAAGACGTTTCGAGAAGGAACGAAGAGAATACCATCTTCTTGGTGAAGCCTATTGCCTTAAGCATACCAATAATTCGCTTCCTTTCGTGAAGCGCCTTGAACATAATGATCGCGATTCCAACAATCCCCACAAGCATCCCGAAGTACAGGAAGGATCTAAGAATACTAATCGTACCCTGCAGCATGGTCGAAGTAAGGTTTATTATGTCATCAACATAGAGCAGGAAGAGATTGCCAGATGCGATCTTGTCCTGTAGGGCATCGAAGTTTCCTTTCTTTTCACCTTCGGTGGCGCCTGCAAGGTTGAAAAGGTACTGCCTCTCAGCAACATTTCCGGATAACTCGGTAGGAACGTTTCCTCTATATATAAGCAGACCGTTCAAGAAGGAGATAGTGTTCTCCGGGATCGTAGCAATCACTTTGAGATATACGGATTTAGAATCAATCATCTCAGAGGCGACATTTCTCCTCAATAAACCGCTTACGCCATGTCCGCTATCTTCTTGAGCGATGACTCCTCTGAGTTCCAGAACATCCCCGGGTTTGACGTCGGGCAGGACGCTGTTCGATACAACAACCGTGCCAGGATTGTCTCTGAGGTACTTCCAGAGATCATTCGGACTTGATATACCTAGTTTTTCATCATAATCAATTTCGAGCAACCTGTTGTAGTCAACAAAACTATCATCGACCGAATAGATCTGCTCAAGACCGTACCGATCATCCCTTCTTACTGCTACATTCATTCCGGCGACAGTAGAAATCTCTCTTACTTCTGGCTGGGACTGCAACTCACTGAAGGAAATGCTTCCATTCCCGGTGAAGGAGAAGGCCCCAACATCGAAACCGGAAAAGACAGCATCTCGACTCTTGACAAGCATTTGCTCCATAGAGTAGGGAATTATCGAAATCAGAGTGATAACAAAAATCACTACGGCAAACATAGCAATTGTAAGCCCCGTTCTCATTCGGTTTCTGGCAGAAAAAGCAACAGATATCTTGAATACGGGAGCCGCCGCTTTTGCTCTCTGGAAGAGCTTATTCAATAGGAATTCAAAGGTCTTAAGATTATACACAATCAGGAAAAGTCCGGCAAAAAGAATTGCGGCGCCTTTCGCCACCGTGAGGTAAATCGACGAACCGGTATTGGAAGCAATTAAAGAAAAGGAATTGCTGAGCATTGTGAATACAATCACACCAATCGAGAACAACGACTCTATCAACCTCTTGTTTTTCACCGGAATTGCAACTGGAATTAGGAGACCCGCAAGCACCACGCCGGTGAAGAACCCGGCGGCATTTCCCAGTGTGTAGCTGCTGTAAGCCATGATAATCGAAAATAAAACGCCCACAGCAGCAAGAATATTCAGGAGAAGCCTCTTGCGGTCGTCCAGCTCTTCAGGGATGTTCCGAACGGCGGTAACAATGTTCGTTCGGGATATCTTTCTGCCCGTGTAGACAATAATAACCATCGGAATTATCAGTCCCAAAAGAAAACCATAAGCGATAGAATCTGTGCGTACGAAGAAGACAAACGAACTCTGCATTGAACTGAAAGCCATGTTTGCTCCTTCAAAGGGAATAAGTGAAGCAACGTCCTCGAAGAGGTTCACAAAACTCCCCAGGATAAACCTTGCGATTGCCAAACCGCCTAAGACTCCGATCGCAGATGAGAAAATTGAGTAGAAAAAGCCTTCGTACAGAATCGTTTTCGAAACCTTCCTTCTTGAATAACCTATCGCCCTGAGGGTACCGAGTTCAGTTCTTCGCTCCTGAGCAAGCATCAAGTATATATTTGTCAGAAGCAACGCCCCGGCAAAAATAGCAAATACGCTCAACATAAGGAACAACAAACCGATATTGCCCTGGTCAACCATACTAATGGAGTCTCTTTTGACCTCTCTTACCACATATTCCTCACCGGCTATCTCTCTTATGCTTGTAACAACTTCATCGGTGAGTTTCTCCCCTTTCAGGAAGTCGCCGCGGTTTGAGACAAGAAGAGCATTGAAATAGTCGTCAACACCGATCTTCAGGACCTCTCTGGCAGATTCAATGTCCATCAGCATAGTGAATGCATTTGGCCCCTGGTTTTCAATCTGGTAGTGAAGAACACCATTACCTTCGACAATTCCCGCGACTCTCACTTCGGGAAGAGGTATCCAGAAGAGTAGCCTCTGGCCGGGATCGGCAAGGATTTCGAGCGTATCTCCCACAGATACTCCCAGAGAATCTGACAACTCCTTGTTGATAATCACCTCGAGAACGCCCTCTGTCTTGCCGGGCACTGCAAACTCAACCTCGGCAACATCAGGCCAACCTGAGAGTTTTCCGGGCTCTACACCAATGATACTCACCTGAAGACTCTGCCCGGTTTGACTTCTTGCCTCACCTGGAAGCCCGACAGATACGGTTCTGGTGAGAATCGGAAGCACACCGTCAACCTGTTCATTCTCGGACAGTGAATCAACAAGAGCCTCGATCTTGAAATTGGGGATGAATTCTTTGACAACGTTCTGATTGTCGGAAGGAATGTAGACCATTTCATCTATCTCACCGTGGCTTCTTTCAATTTGAGCATAAAGAAACTTCTGGAAAGAATCGTTCATAGCCATTGAACCCATAATTAAAGCCGTTCCGATAAGAGATCCCATGATCACCAGAAGAGTGTCGGATTTTCTTCTGTAGATATTCCTGTAACCGATCTTGAAGATTATCGGATTCGCTATCATTGAAACTACCGTCGCAATCACAGCGATCCCTGAAAGGATGCTCACGATCTGTATTAACACTATTGCACCTTCAGTTCTTTATTCTCTTCAATCTTGAGAATGCGACCACTGTCCATATGGAGAACTCTGTTTGAGTAATTGGAGACTCTTTCATCATGAGTAACGATCACAAATGTCTGGTTAAATGTAGCATTAAGCTCAGTAATCAAGTTCATCAAATCACTGCTGGTCTTTGTATCAAGCGCTCCGGTAGGTTCGTCTGCCCACACTATTGCCGGCTTATGAACAAGCGCTCTTGCGATAGAGACTCTTTGTCTTTCGCCGCCGCTAAGTCTTGAAGGAAGATAATGTTCGCGCTCCCTTAGGTTGACTTTTGCAAGGATGTCCATTGCGGCCTCTCTCGCCTTCTTCTCATTGCTTCCCATAGTGAGCATAGCAAGTTCAACGTTCTCAACTGCCTTCAAGACGGGTATCAAGTTGTAGAATTGGAAAACGAATCCCATGTGCATCGCCCTGAAGCGTGTCTTTTCATCATCCTTTAATGAATGGAGATCCACTCCCTTAATGATGACTTTACCTTCTGTGGGTGTATCTATTCCTGAAAGGCAATTCAAGAGCGTACTCTTTCCGCAACCGGAAGGACCCAAAATCGACAGTATTTCGCCCTCATAGATATCGAAAGAGACCCCCTTCAGTGCTTCAACCGATATTTCACCTGACCTGTAAGTCTTGCTTAGGTCTCTGACTTCAACAAATGCCATTTCGAATCTCCTTCCTGTGGGCGAAACAGATACTACAAAGTGATATCGTCCACAGCTTTCTTTATCTCACCATTGAGCTTCTCAATCGTCTTTTCAAGAGTTGAAAAGGCCCTTCTTGATAAGACGACAATTATTACAGATGCAGCGTAAGAGAATAAACCGGCAACAATCTCCGTTCTCCTCTGAATAAGCACGGATGAAAGCATAACTGCGAGAGGAAATAGCGGTGCTGCGTAAGCCGAGAATAGATAGAGTTTTCTCTGCAACTCGGAGGGCTTCCTTAGTCTTTCTTCGAGAGAAGACACCACTTCTTCGAGGTTCTTCAGATTCTCAGAATCAATCATCTTTCCCTTTGTGCTTTCTTCGAAAGTACTCCTGAGAGTAAGTATGCTTTGAACATTCTCTAGGAATTCCGAGATCTCTTTTGAACGGCTCTTCCCTGGAACTCCCATGATTATTAAGTAGTCAGCAACGATTATTACAGGCATAAAGAAAAACACAGCCTGAGAGTAAGAGCCCTTAGCAAAATTCAGCATGAATAGGATTGCAGTAGAGACAAAGTAGAACACTGTCACTTTTTTCATCAGTCCATTTCCGGTAGTTTCTCCACCATCACCGAAGATGCGGATACCCTAACCTTACACTCATCAATCTCTTCAACCCAATCTATTGGTATTAGTTTCTTCGACTTTGAGCCAAAGCCACCACACTCGCCTATCAAATGAGTTATCTTACCTTCATCGTTAAGAATGAAACTCCTTACCCTGCCCACCGTCTTTTCCTCAGCAGTAACTATATCACACCCTGGTTCAAGTGACTTGCTGTCTTTTGGAACATTTATTGACGTATTCAGTGGTGGAAGCGGGTAGAGCTCAGCATAGTCGCCAACCGGCCTCAGCCAGTACACCGGAGTCACTCCGCTCTCCAAATTCTCTATTTCTTCACCAGTGACGAAGAATGTCTCTTCGTAATCCTGCAAAGTCTCAACATCTTTCGACTCAATCTTCAGTCTTACTTCATCGGGAGCTGCAAAGAACACAGTAGTTATCGGCACCAGTTTTGCCACTCTGTTGAAAATCCCCTTTTCTATTACAACATGAGTAACCTCGTTGCTCTTGGGATGTATAACCACCCGGATGACTTTTCCGAGATCATTGCCGTCGGAAGAGATCGCTTTGGCGCCCCATCTGATTCTGTTTTCCATAGGTTCACCCCCTTCAGTCAAGTTTATCATGCAACACATACACCATTTCAATTACTAGATGTTTGACTGCAGAAAAAGAGAAGGAGTTGTACAATATATGAGCAGAAGGGAGGAGGACATAGAACACGTCGATCTTCCCGGTTAATGAACTGTTCTGAAAAAGCCATAAAATCTAAGAGGAGGAAGTTCGTCTCTACGTGAAGAATACGACGAACAGTGAAGTCGATGAGCCCGTTCCGGCTATTCTGGATATTTGTCAAAGTTAGTTCATTCACAATTGGTGGTGGCTACGCAATGATTCCCGTAATAAAGGAATTCATTGTCGACAAATACAAAATAATGAAGGAAGATGAATTTCTCGACGTAATTGTGACCGCTCAGACCGTACCCGGAGTGATTGCAATCAACACGGCAATGATTCTGGGCAGCAGATTAGCTGGACTATGGGGAGCTTTCTTTGCAGTTCTAGGAGCTTCGTTGACACCGTTCTTCATAATACTTGTCATTGCAACATTCTTCACAGATTTCGCCGATTTGCCAGTTTTCAAAGGTTTCTTTGCTGGTGCAAGAGTTGGTGTAACGGTAATCCTGGCAAATCTTTCCTTTCAGTTACTCAAGAAGAGTCTGAAAAGGTATCTTATCTTGATAGTGATAGCCGCTGGAACAGTGGCAATTGTTTTCTTCAACATTTCTTCAATATGGGTTTTGCTACTTTGCTCCATACTAATCTATATTATCGACAGGCGGCTGGCGAGATGATTCTCATAGAGCTTTTCTGGTCATTTTTCAAAATCGGCCTTCTTGCTTTTGGGGGGGGATACGGCGCTCTCAGCTTAATTCAAGATCAGATTGTCAACATAAACAACTGGATGAATCTCGAAGAATTCCTTACGTTGATCTCCATCTCACAAATGACTCCAGGTCCAATTGCTATCAATTCTGCAACTTTCATAGGATATCGGATCGCCGGTGTGCCCGGATCGGTCTGTTCTACTGTTGGAGTTGTTCTTCCAAGCGTATTCTGGATTTTCTTAATTCTAAAACTCCTCAAACTTCTGTCAAGATGGATTGACACTTCAGAGGTCTTCAACGCTCTCCGTTTAGGTATAGTAGCTCTTATTCTTTCGGCCACATTCAGAATAGGGATTGAGTCTATCAACAGTATTTTCACGTTAATTCTTGGAATATTCGCCTTCGTAATCCTTAGCAAATTCAGACTGTCTGTCATTTGGATTGTCTTAGGAACGGGTCTTGTAGGCGTGATCTGGACCGTTCTGCTTCCTTTCTAGAATCTGAATTTATAATCTAAATGCGTTGATTAGCAGCCTTGCGTTGCAGAAGCAACGCAATCTTTCGAATGCAATATGTGAACTATTCATTAGAATAAGTAACCTGATTTATTTGTCTCCATTACTAATTTCTCCAAATTCAAACTCTGGTCCGCATAATATAAAGTCTTGTGTATTAAACATATCATATCTTCTATCGTTTGATTATAGCTCATATCGGTTTTTTGTATCCCATCTTGGGCGATTATTGATTATTAGCAGAGTTCACGGACGATTATCGATGATTTACTTGCCCCTGCATGGTTTTGGAATCTGAACGTCTATGATCTAAAATTGACTTACCGTCTTAATTCGTTTCGAAAGAGTTTCGATCATTTTCGTGCAGGTGACCAACAATATTTTTTTGAACTGTGAACATTCAATAGATATAATCAGTAAATTTGGGTTGATTGAAGAAGGTAATGTAACTCAAACACTTGACCAGGAGGTGCTGTATATGTGGAAGATACCTGAAGAAGAAGATCACTGAAAGATGATAACTAAGGAATTGATAACGTGGACAAGCAGATTATGGAGGTGAATTGAATGAAAAAGATAGCAGCGATTATTCTCATTGGTTTGATAGCTTTTGGTAGCGTTGCCATTGCAGGGCCAGGCCTGTGGAAGATCCCCGAGGATGAGATAACAGTTGACGGCGGACCGGGACTCTGGAAGATTCCCGAGGGTTATTGATAGATTCTGAAGCACATTATTGGGATTATGGGAGGTTTTCGATCATGAAGAAAATTATTGCTATTCTGCTTATAGGACTTGTTGCTTTTGGTACCTTTGCCTTTGCGGGACCAGGTCTGTGGAAGATACCCGAGGATGAGATAACAGTTGACGGTGGACCGGGACTTTGGAAGATTCCCGAAGGTTATTGATTTCATTCGAGTCGACGCTGTTCCGATTCATTTGAAGAGCTCGGAGATTATTGAACGCCATAATATAGTTATTTCTTCTTCTTGAACATTGATTTCTTTGCGCTGAGAAAATTCTATGAATTTAGTGAGGAGACCTTTTGAGATCAATTGGTCGCCTTTTTCTTCTAAGTACTTCAGTGCTCTTGCTTTCGTTATTGCTTTTCTGTAGGGCCTGTCCGTTGTCAGTGCATCGAAGACGTCTGCCGCGGCAACTATTTGAACAAGCATGTGGATTTCGTCTCCCTTCAGGCCATCTGGATAACCGTTTCCATCTATTCTCTCGTGATGGTGCCTAACAATATCCCTCACTGCCTTCGGAAAATTCAAATCTCTCAAATAACGTTCGCCATAAACTGGGTGTCTCATTATTTCCGTAAACTCTTCCTCGGTCAAAGACGACGGTTTATTCAGCATATTGAAAGGAATATCAACCTTCCCATAGTCATGCAACATTGCGCCGATTGAAAGATTGAAAAGATCTATCTTCTCTAGATTAAGCTCCTTTCCGAACTCATAGCAAATCTTCAGAACGCGAAGCGTATGGAGAGCCGTATAGTCGTCCTTAAGCCTCAATTCTCTGATAAGCTGGCTGAAAACTGAAGAAATGCTCTCGAAAAGGTTGTTCACAAAGTCTTTTAGATGAGGTGATGTTGTACTGTAGAGAGTGAGTGACTCGAATGCACCAACTGAGTTTTCTAGAGCTCTAAAGTGCTCTCCTTTAACCTGCATTATTGACGCTTCAAGAATCAGCGTTTCTCCCTTGATGTAACTGGTTAAAGACTCATCAGGAAGAGACTTGAGTTGATTTAAAAAACTCTCCGCTCTGGAAACGTCTCCACTCTTCACGTAGAAGTGCCCAAGAAAAATGTATGATACTGCAATGTCTGTCCATTCGATATGAGAATTAATAAGCGATTCAAGTTGTTCGACAATAGCTGCCGCTCTGTCGAGGTCATTCATCTGAAGAAGAATCTTCAAGTTTATCATGAGCTTGTATCCGTTTATTGAAACCACATTGCATCCTTCGAGCTGATCAAGAAGCTCCATTGCTTCAGCGAATCTGTTTTTCGAATAGAGAAAATCGATCATATTCAACTGAACCATGAGGGCTCTCACCGGTGATTCGGCCACTTCTTTTGCTCTCTCATAGAATTTCCACGGATTATCGCCTGTCTGGAGCTGAGTCGAGACCAGGCCAAGATCATTGTAGTATTCAAAGCGCTTCTGGGTCGGCACATACTTCTCTAGCTTCACAAGCTCGTCGAAAAGCGAGAGTGTTTCGTCTCCGAAGCCCATTTCGAATGAAGTCATCATATGTAGTATTTTGAGGTTGATTTCCTGTTCCTTTGCACATTCCTTCGCAATCAGATCCACCGCAAGCTTGGAAACAAGGTAAGCAATCTTGTCCTCTGAATTCCTGGCAAAAAAATATGCCAGAGAGTATATTCCTTCTGCCAGAAGTTCGCTTTGCACATCGGAGAAGTCAAATACACCCGTCTCGTCGAATGTCTGAGAGTATGCAAAGTCGAGAGCTACCAGTATTCCGATATCTTCTCTCGAAAGATCCTCTTCATCAAGAATAGCCCTCAGCTCAGACCTAAAACTCTCGGGATCATCATAGTTAAACCTTAAGGCCAGACCGCAAACTCTAGAATTCTTCAAATCTAACTCCTCTTCCCCTCAGTATTCTATCACGCGAACGGCTTTCTGGTAAAATCGGGATAATGCATGATTAGGCCATCTTGAGGAGTCTTAAGAGATGCAAATAATTGAACTAGAACTTTTCTGTCTGAGAAGGCTTGCCTTCAGGACGATTTCCCCTTTCGCTACTTCTGTACTCGATTGAATTGGACTGTAAGTGATAACCGAGAGAGGTGTTGTAGGTGATAACAGTTAAGAGGTTTTTGTCTAGGACTATGGATGAGAATTGCTACGTTGTGGAGGAAAAGGATAGGGTGACCATTATCGATCCGGGGTGGGGAGTTTCTTCTGAATTCCTCCCTTTAGTAGGAAACAAGCAAGTGCGTGTTCTGCTAACTCACGGACACGCAGATCACATCTTTGATCTTGATAAAATAATCTCTGATGAGATCGTTATCCATGAGCTGGATAGAAATATGCTAATTGATCCCGAGAAAAGCCTTCTCAACATCTTCGGAAAAGAGGCTCTACTGATTGAAGAGGCTAAGATAAGGACAACCGAGATTCTTGATGGTCTGTGGAAGTGCTTTCATACACCCGGGCACACAGAGGGTTCTTGCTGCTTCCTTTATGACGAAAAGCATCTGTTTTCTGGAGATACAGTCTTCTCTAATTCTATTGGAAGAACCGATCTTCCCGGTGGGAATAAAATCGAAATGGAGAGAAGCATTCAGCAACTCAGGCGACTTTTCTATGAACTTCCCAATTTGCGGGTCCTCCCGGGCCACGGACCGGAAGCAACTGCCCAAGATATCTTGAGAGAAAACCCCTTCTTTAGGTAGGAAGCTCTTTCTTGAAATTCCTCGCCTTCAACTGTTGAAGTTTCTTGTTCTGCCTACTCCAGTAGTTCCTATCAAAGAAGCCAACCTCTTCTTTCTCCTCTCTAAGTAGAGAAGTCATCTTCCTTGCAATATTCCAGCTCTTTTCGAAGGCCTGACTCGTAAGCATTTTTTCTGACATCTTCTCCCGGTTGAACAACAAGTCCAACTCCAGAGGCAGACAGTATTCCTTCCACAGCTCTTTCGCCTTCGAATTTCTTAACAATGCCAGTCTATTGAATATCTCCCAGTTTCCCCAGTAATTGATTCCTTCTTCTTCGAAGGGAAGGCTTGATTTGAAGCTGTCAAACCACACCGGTTTGAAGATTGAAAGACAAGGAAGACTGCTGTTTGTAACCCACACTTCAATTCTATCTCCCAGAGCTACCACCATAGAAGCTGTAGTCTGAGAGCTGACGAGGCCTACACCCGCATGCATGCATATGTTTCTCATTGAGCCGAGCAACCTGCCTCCTCCATGATCTCTAAGAACTTCGAAACTGCTCTCTATGTCCATTTTTCTCTCTTCTATTAGGCTCTTGACTCTCTTTGATCTCGCCTCTGCGTCAGAGAACTTAGCTATCAGCTTTCTTTCATATGATTGGGCGAAATTGAATTCTTTACCCCTCTTGTGCCACTTTCGATTCTCGGCATTACCAACAACTTGAGGGTGGCTCTCATCGATTTCCTCTCCGATAGAAAGACAGTTCGAAATTGCGGCGCACCCATTAACTCTCTTTGCAACCCAGTATCGATCAGAGGTCTCGACAATCCAGGCGTTCTCTCTATCTGCTATCAAAAAGGAATTGTGGTAATAGAAGTACTTGGCGAAACCCCCATTCCCACCCTGGCCGTACTTATCAATAAGCTCAACAATAATTTTGACAGCATGTTCGGCGTTTTCTGATCTCTCGAGAGCAATTCTCAACATGTCCATTCCAAGCAGCCCGTCTCTTCTGACGCTCTCTTTGGTGAATACCGCCTCATTACCTATGACGACTCCCTTTTCACTGACACCCATCTCTCCACCCCACATCCATGAAGGTTTTGAAATGAGTATGGCATTGGTCTCACTCGCCTGATCAACTCTTTGATTAGTCGTGAATAGCTCATCGCTGTTGTTTGAAGAACGTGGGAAGAAATAGACAGACTGTGGTTCATTTGGCTCACGATCGCTGTTCTTTCCGAAGAGAGTTATGCCATCGACAGATGATTTCCCTAGAACCACAAACGTATCACACATGACCTAACACCTTACGGACTCTTGAACAGATATCTCAATTGTCCGAAATACTCATGGAGGGCGGCTAAGTTAGCATTTAAGGCCCCCTGGTTTGGCAGAAAATCGACATAGCTCAGTTTAGTGTGGTCATACATGTAATCAGTCGGGAATGGTGTTACTCTCAGACCGAACTTCTCGAACGAACTGACTGCCCTTTTCATGTGGACGGCAGAAGTAACTAGAACCACGTTTGACCAGTTGAATTGACTGCAGATATCTGAAGCATAGCGCGCATTTTCCCAGGTTGTCTGAGCTCGAGGTTCAACAATGACCCTGGCAGATGCAACTCCGTGATCGAGAAGCCAGTCTCTCATCAGCTCGGCAACTGTTGAAGTTGATCTCCCCGGCATGAAAGATCCCGTCACGATGATCGGAAGTTTCGTCTGAAGATGAATCTCATGAGCCTTTGACAGACGGGCAATGGTATGATTATCCAGCACTTGACCTTCCGGAGAGATAATTATGCCGCTGCTCAAGACCACTATCGCCTGTCCACTCACTGTGCGGGGCACGGAGTATGAATTTTCCAGCGGCTGAAGATACAGATGTGTTCCAAATCCTGTAGAGAGAAGATAAGCGAAGAAGCACAGGATAATCATTACAATCCCCGTGATTTTTGTCCTTCTCTCTTCACCCTTCTTTATTAGAATCACTGCGATTACTAGAAGAATGAGAATGAAAAGTCCCGGTGGTGTCAGAATAGCCGAAGCGAATTTCTCGAGATACAGCAACGCCGTCACCTTCTTTCGCTTTTTCCTCCAAGTGCAGCAATTATACCTTGAAGATTGTCGGTAATTATTATGTCAACTTCACCCCTGATCTTCATAAGTAGTCCGGGATCATCTAAAGTCCACAGCGCGACCTTCACTCCTCTGCTTCTAATAAATCTGATGAAACGCATTCCCAGCTCGAAACCGATCTCATCAAACAACTGGACGGGTAGGTTAAGAGAGAAAGGCTCGTATTTGAGAAGCTCTTCGAAATACTTTACAGGATCCTTTCCTCTTGCATCTTCTCCAACAAGAATACCTATCTTTGCCCGAATTTCTTTCTCTTTCACTTTTCTCAGACATGCATGGTAGAAAGATGAGAAGAGTGTCCTATCAATCGCGTTAAAGCTCTTTACAAGAGGAACAACAAGATCGGCCGCTTTGGGGTCCTTGATCTCCACATTGACAAAAGCCGTTTCAGGAAGCTCAAGATAGACTTTTTCGAGAGTCGTAATTCCTTCGGGATTAACTAGATGCATCTTCTTGAGCCTCTTGAAGCTGGTGTCTCTCAACTCTACATCTACACCCAGAGTCCTTTTCAAACTAGAGTCGTGGTTTACGACAAGCACTCCGTCTCCAGTGAGCTGTACATCCAGTTCGACTCCGTCAGCGCCAACTTGAACTGCTCTTACCATTGAAAGAAGGGAATTTTCCCCCACACCTGTTCCCATTCCCCTGTGTCCGAGAATCAAAGGCCTGGAATTCATAGAAACCTCCATTTAACAAATTAACCGATGTCGAGGCCATCGAAATTGACGACTGAGTTGCCGATTAACCGGCCTCGATTCCGACAACTGCGTATATCCATAATTATAGCAGGATACGTTGCCTGTTCAAGAGTATGCGTTATTATGCTGGTTTTCTTCAGAGAAAGAAAAGGAATTATACTTGTAATAGATATTATATGGAGGCGATACCTTGGAAAGGATAAAGGAGCATCCGCTTCTTTCTTTCGAGCGAGGAGAGTTAATCACTTTCTTTTTTGAAGGAAGAAAGCTTTCTGCATATTCAGGCGAGACGATTGCTGCCGCCCTTCATGCCAACGGCATTAAGGTCTTACGTTACAGCGCGAAGGGAAGACGTCCACAAGGATTGTTTTGCGCGATCGGTAAGTGTTCCTCATGCTTGATGGAAGTAGACGGAAAACCTAACGTGCGTACTTGCATAACTCCGGTGAGAGCTGGAATGATTGTTAGAAGACAGCATGGCAGAGGTGAGATTAGTGAATGATCTCGATGTTCTAGTAGTAGGAGGCGGACCTGCCGGGCTGTCCACTGCAATAGAGACCTCTAAGAGCGGTTTGTCGGTAGTGGTAGTAGACGAGGGTGTTTCTTCAGGTGGTCAGCTGGTCAAACAGACTCACAAATTTTTCGGCAATGAGAGCTTCTTCGCATCGGTGAGGGGTATGGAGATTGCTCAAAAACTGATTGAAGAGCTTACTGCTTTTAAGAACGCTCAACTGTTGAGCGAGAGTTCAGTGATGGCTGTCTATTCAGACGGAGTACCGGTACTGAATATGAGGAAGGATTCTACAACAGTTTTCAGACCCAAAAAGATAGTTCTGGCAACGGGCGCCTCGGAGAAGTTTCTTCAGTTTGAAAACAACGATCTTCCAGGTGTCTACGGAGCCGGCGCCGTCCAAACTCTTATGAATCAGTATGGCATCATTCCTGGTAAAAGCGTTCTGATGATCGGATCGGGCAATATCGGCCTGATAGTTGCTTATCAGTTAATGCAAGCGGGAGTAGAAGTAAGAGCGATAATCGAAGCCTCAAGTGAAGTAGGTGGTTATCAGGTTCACGCCGACAAAGTAAAACGTTTGGGAATTCCCATAGAACTGCGCCAGACAATCTTGAAAGCGATCGGAGAAGAATCTGTCAGGGGAGCAGTGGTTTCCGATCTCGATGAGAGATGGAGACCAATCGCAGGAACGGAACGGGAATTTGCCGTAGACACCATATGCGTTGCAGTAGGGCTCTCCCCATCGATTGAACTGGCGGCACAGGCAGGTTGCAAAATAGAATATATCCAAGAGCTGGGAGGGTATGTTCCTTCCAGAGATGAGGACATGAGAACGTCGGTACCCGACGTCTATGTCGCGGGCGACGTTTCCGGGATCGAAGAAGCCACAACGGCAATGATGGAAGGTAAAATTGCAGGACTCTCAATAATAAAGGATTTGACCGGAAATTGCGATGAGGAGCTCCTCAGAAGTTTGAAGGATACTCTTACGACTTTCAGGAGCGGTCCCAAGTCTTCAAGGACAAGAGATGGACTCGGAAGACTTGGAATCAGAGTCAAAGAGTCATCCTTTGCCAAGAGACAGGCGAGCGATTTCGATAAATATGCAGGAAAGTTGCGTCCCATAATTGAATGCTTGGAAGCGATCCCCTGCAATCCCTGTGAAACAAGCTGTCCATTCGGAGCAATAACTGTCGGAAAAAATGTCAACAATATTCCGGTTATAGACTACTTGAAATGCTCTGGATGCGGTATCTGCGCAACCAGCTGTCCGGGACTGGCGATCTTCATGTTTAAGGAGAATGAAGACGGAACTTGTTCTATAGGAATTCCTTACGAGTTTCTTCCGATTCCTTCGAAGGGACAGTATGTAACTGCTAGAGGAAGGAACGGAGATTTTATATGCTCTGCTCGTGTAGAAAGAGTAACTAGATCGGCGAACAACACAAACCTTGTATATATTAATGTTTCTTCCGGAGTCGCTTCGGATGTACGAAGCATTCTTGTGACCTCAGAAGATGCAAAAGCCGTAGTCTGTCGATGTGAAGAAGTATCTGTCGATCAAGTTAGAAGAGCCATTAAAGAGGGTTATACAGATTTTGAAGAACTTAGAAAATACTTGAGAATAAGCATGGGACCCTGCGGAGGAAGAACCTGCAGGCTGAACACCTTGATGATTCTGTCTAAGGAAACAGGCATACCTATTGAGAGACTTTCTCCCGGGATTTTCAGACCGCCAGCAATTCCGGTAAGCTTCAGAGCGGTAGCTGAAAGCGGGGATGATGACTGTGAAGAATAGATACAGAGTTGTGATAATAGGCGGGGGTGTAATCGGAACGGCAATCGCCTTCTTTCTAGCGAAGAGTGGGATTCGCAACGTCGCTGTGCTTGAAAAGGATTATCTATCATCCGGCTCAACCGGTCGATGCGGAGGAGGCATAAGGCAACAGTGGTCAGAAAGAATGAATGTACGACTTGCCATTAGAAGCGTCGAACATTTCAAGAGATTCGAAAGTGAAGTGGGGTTCGAAATTGAGTACAACCAGGGTGGATATCTTCTTCTAGCCTACACAGACGAAGAAGTCTTGTCCTTCAATAAAAACACTTCAATGCAGCAGGAAGAAGGACTTGACGTTGTGCTCCTCTCAAAAGATGAAACGTCAAGGATATTTCCCTTCATAAACTTGACTAATGTTAAGGCTGCAGCTTACTGTCCGAGTGATGGTCACGCAAATCCGCACTTGACGACGTTTGCGTACGCTCGGGCCGCTCAGAGGATGGGGGTAGATATTCTGACCCATACTTCTGCAGAAAGAATTCTTATAGAAAACGGAAGGATAGCCGGTGTTCTTACCGACAGGGGCGAGATTGAAGCGGAAGTAGTAGTAAACGCAGCCGGCGGTTATTCCCACGAAGTGGGAAGGATGGCAGGCATTGATTTGCCAACTGAATCCTACAAACACCAGATATTCGTTACGGAACCTCTAGAGCATTTCATGGATCCGCTTGTCATAAGTTTCGAGAAAAACTTCTACATAAGGCAAACGGAATCGGGAAACTTCATAATGGGACAGGGTGACAAAGCAGAATCCCCCGGACATGATATCACTCCAACATGGAGGTTCTTGAGAGAGCTTACTGGGAAAATGCAGGAATTCTTCCCATTTCTCAGTGATGTAAGAATCCTGCGACACTGGGCCGGACTTTATAATATGTCTCCCGACGCCCTGCCCATCATCGACAGGTCGCGCGAGATTGAGAACTTCTACTGTGCGGTTGGGTTCTCAGGCCACGGATTCATGCTGGCTCCTGCTGTTGGAGAGGCAGTTGCCGAGTGGATAGTATACGGTGAGCCAAAAACCGTTGACATCTCAAATCTGACTCTGAATCGATTCGAGCAGGGCTTTAGTAGAGAGAAAAATGTAGTATAGGAGGTCGATAGGATGTTTGATGAAACGGATTTCTTAATTATTCCACCGTTCAAAAATGAAGTCTACATTGATCCCACTGACAATCACGTGAGATCTAAGATGAAAGAAGCAATCGCAACGGTTAGATCTCAAGAGAAAGACTACGATCTATTGATTGGCGGTAGACGCTGCCCTACAGAAAAGCGAATCATTTCAGCGAATCCTGCCGATCCTGATGAAGTAATCGGTAGAGTCTCAAAGGCCAATAAGGAATTAATAAACAGTGCTATGGAGAGCGCTTATGGCGCCTTTAGAAGCTGGAGCCTACTGCCGGCACATGAGAGAATCAAGCCTTTTCTGAAAGCAGCACAGATAATGAGAGATAGACGATTCGAACTCGATGCTACAATGATTCTTGAAGAAGGAAAGAGCTGGATTGAAGCCGACGCAGATCTTGCCGAAGCAATAGATTTTCTTGAGTTCTACTGTCGCGAAGCTCTCAGGTACTCAGGACCTCAACCGGTTGTTCAGATACCTGGCGAAGCAAACGAACTTAAATATATCCCGCTAGGCGTGGGTGTAGTAATACCACCCTGGAATTTCCCCAGCGCAATCATGGCCGGGATGACCAGCGCGGCAGCAATATCTGGAAACTGTGTGCTGCTCAAACCCGCATCTGACTCTCCAGTCATTGCAGCAAAATTCGTCCAGATTCTGGAAGAAGCTGGCCTCCCTGATGGAGTAGTAAACTTTGTACCTGGTTCTGGAAGCGAAATTGGCGACTATCTCGTTGAACATCCATTGACCAGATTTATCTCGTTCACAGGATCGAAAGAGGTGGGACTGAGAATAAATGAGCTAGCTGCAAAACATCAAGAGGGTCAGAAATGGATAAAGAGGGTAGTATTGGAAATGGGTGGGAAGGACTGCGTAGTAGTCGATGAAACGGCAGACATTGAAGCCGCCTCTTCAGGAGCAGTTTCGAGTGCGTTTGGCTTCCAGGGGCAGAAATGCTCGGCCGGATCGAGAATAATCGTCGTGGAGGATGTATATGACGAAACAGTTCGACTTATAAAGGAGAAGACCGAGGCTCTGACCGTCGGAGATCCCACCGATCCGGACAACTACATGGGGCCTGTTATCAACGAGGCCGCCATGAAAAAAATAATGAATTACATTGATATAGGGAAGAAAGAGTCCAGATTGGTAACGGGCGGCAATCATATTCAAAGAAAGGGATACTTCATAGAACCCACAGTGTTTGCCGATGTGTCACCAGAAGCAAAAATCGCTCAGGAAGAGATATTCGGACCCGTTACGGCAATAATTAAGGCGCATGATTTAGATAATGCTATAGCAATAGCCAACGCAACCGAATATGGACTTACGGGCGCACTGTACAGCAGAGAAAGAGATAGGATAGAGAGAGCAAAAGCGGAAATCCATGTTGGAAACCTTTATTTCAACAGGAAGTGCACCGGGGCGCTTGTTGGAGTTCAGCCGTTCGGGGGTTTCAACATGTCAGGCACTGATTCCAAAGCAGGTGGGAGAGATTACCTCCTGCTATTCCTTCAGGCAAAGTCTATCAGTGAGAAGATTCTCTAGTTCACGATAGAAATAACTAAGGTCCCCTCTTAGGGGACCTTCAGTATTTGACGAAAACTCTCACTCTACTACTCTTTTGACCCAGACAGTTCCGCTCAGATAGATCGTCACTGAAGAATCTGAAGATGCTTCATAGTCGTAAAGAGCTAGCCAATCTATGTTTTCAGAAGATCCTTCGTTGATTATTTCGAGGATCATTTCCAGTGAGCCGGAATCCTTCGAATCGATCTCAAAGATATTTTCTCCCGGTCGAACCACATCATTGAAGAGTCTGTGCTCCATTATGGAATCGGGATTCCTGAAGAAATTAAGGAAGTCTTCCGCTGTCTGCCTTTCTCTGAATACATAGAAGTCGATACTGATTAAGTCATCTGGTTCTGGATCTTCTAGAGTCCAGACAACTCTCGCCTTAACTTCAAGATCCGTAACTACGAAATTGTCCGGTAGATTCAGCTGTGTCCTTTTCTTTGCTTCAATTATGATTTCATCTAGCGAAGGAACTTTCTCAGTTCCAAAATCAAAGCTTGAAACAGCCACTGGGCTTCCTTCAAGTTTAAGAACAACTGGTTCTATCGTTCCTTCAACTATTGGGATGGGCACTGAAACTATATAGAGACATGAACTTCCAAGAGCGATTATCAACAGAAACGTTAGAAACAACAATGCTTTTTTCAAAACCGACAACTCCTCTCTTCATAATCCCCAAATGAACCGGCTCTCTCTGAAGTTACTTAATAATTGAATCTATCTCTTTTATCACATCTTCTGTCAGCTTATCTTTTAGATCGAGAGCCTTTAAGTTCTCCCTCAGCTGTTCCACCTTACTGACTCCTAGAATTATCGAACTGACATTTTTGTTCAAGAGGATCCAGGCAAGTGCCAGTTGAGCGAGCCCGGTGTCAAGTTTCTTGGCAACATCTGCCAACCTTGCAACTTTATTAAGATTCTCATCCGAGAAGAGTTTGTTCTCTTCAAGATGCTTTTTCAGACCGGGGAATTTCGCCAACCTGCTGTCCTCGGGAATCCCATTGTTGTATTTTCCTGTAAGAAGTCCGCTTGCCAGAGGGCTCCAAACGGTGAGACCAAGACCGTACTTTTCGTATAAAGGCAAGTATTCAGACTCAACTCTCTCTCTTACAAACATGTTGTATTGAGGTTGTTCGACTACAGGATGAACCGCATTCAACTTGTCTGCAACCTTATGAGCCTCTTCCAGATCTTTGGCACTCCATTCCGATGTACCCCAATAGAAAGCCATTCCATTTCTGACGATGTAGTCCATTGCAAGAACAATTTCTTCCATCGGAGTTTCGGGATCGGGTCTGTGGGCATATAGCAAGTCAACATAATCAAGCTGTAGCCGCTTTAGTGAATTCCAGGTGCCCTCAAGCAGATGCTTTCTCGAAAGACCTTTCTGATTCGGTTTGCTTCCTCCCCAAAAGATTTTTGTTGATACAACGACTTCTTCGCGTTTGAACTCCTTCAAAATTTCACCCATCATCGATTCAGCCATCCCACTCGCATATGCTTCTGCAGTATCGAAGAAATTGACTCCCGACCTGTATGCTTCTCTCATTGCTTCTCTCGCATTATCAATGTCCAGTTGAGCACCAAACGTGAGCCATGAACCAAGACTTAGTTCACTTATGAGAAGACCGCTCTTTCCAACCTTGCGATATTCCATTATCTACAGACCTCCTTAGGTTTAATTCCGATATAGATTGTTTTAATTATATCATTCTAGATACATCTAGTGAAGGCGCTTGTCAGTCCATAACAGAAGCCATATAGCCGTTTAATTGAATGGGTTTCCCCTAATTGAATGGATTTCCTTTCTTCTCTGATAAACTTGGTATGAGTTGAGATGGGGAGATGTCTCTTATGTTCGAAAGGAAAAATGAAGCTTCTGGAATTGAAAGCATCTCTTTTCAGACTTTGAGCGGCCTTAGCTACCGGCCAGGTTTCGCAGGTGTTTGGACTATTGTTGGCGCCGTTCTCGGAATCATAGGATACATAGCGGGTATGGCCGCGAATCCCTTCTCTATCTTGGGAGCGATTAGTGTAATCATCACTCTGGTCATGGGGCTGAAATTAGCAAAGTCGAAAAAGGAGCTAGACACGTTCATTCATTCAAAGGCTTCAATAGACCTGGAGATAGTTTTTGATGGTCTCAGATACTACTTCAGGATACAGGGAATAATGATAATTCTGGCGATTGTTTTCGTAGAAATCACTTTAGTTGCCATGGCTACTATGGGCAATCTAATGATGGATTGCATGAATAGTTTGTGAAACAGTCAGGTTCTTGGAGGTGACTCATTGCTCGTTCTAAATATCGTTCTTTTTGCCGTAATTGCAGTGCTTCTGTTATTCTTCTTCCAGTCGAGGAAGAAGGCAAGCTTCAGATCAGAATCGATAATTCATAAGGTTGAAAGAATCTCCGAACTAAGTACCGCCAGGATGACCACCTTGCTCATCTTTGAACCCGAAAAAGGGAGTTTCGTCCCCGGTACTTTTCAGCGCTTCATTTTCATCGTTCCGTTCCAGGTTCGAGGCTATCTTGATTTGAGAAGGTTGAAGGAGGACGCCATCGAAATACATGAAGGTGAAGCAAGGAGAATAAAGCTCACTCTCCCCTCTCCTAAGCTAGAAGTAACTATCCCTCAAAACAAGATTCCCGATATCAGGGTGATCAATCAAAGTGGGGTGTTAGTGAGAATTTTTGGCAACAGGGACATGTTGAAAACCTTTCAGTCATATAGTGAGGATATTGAAAAACAGGCACTTCAAAACGCCTTTGAAATGGGTGTCGATGAGACATCAAGAGAAAGTGCTAGAAACTTCTTTCACGGGCTATTCCTGGGGATGGGCTTCGATGAGGTAGTCGTTCTCTTTGACCAGGATGACGTATCAAACGCTGAAATGCCGACGGAAAAAACCGATAATCCGAGAAGGGAACTGAGTCAATGAATCCTAGACTATTGATGTGACAAGTTCTAGAAAGGCATAAGAAAGTTTGCAGTAGTTCCCGACAATCAGGGGGGAGATATGATGAAAAGATGGATGATCTATGTTCTTATTGCAGCGGCGGCAGCTGCGATAATCTTGGTTATTACGCTTCCTGGACTTATGAATAAAGAACCGGAACTGGAATTGCCAGTACAGGTTATCAACCAGGGTGAAACACTTACTCTGAACTTGAAGCAGTTTGTGAAAGACGAGAAGGTCGATGACGTTGCTCTCGAAATCTTAGAGGGTCCAGGAGAGTTGTCTGGCTTTTCTTACGTTTTTGAACCAGGTTTCTCGTACGCCGGAGAAATCTCGGTGAGGGTCCAGGCAACAGACAATCAAGGGAAAAAATCGGAAGATGAAATGTTGGTAAACGTTATCAGAGTAAACCGGCCGCCGGAGATCGACACGTCCCCGGTCGTTGTTCAAGAAGGAGAGACGCTATCGATAGACCTGAATTCAATAGCAACTGATCCGGACGGAGACGAGTTGGAATTCTCTGTTGAAGGTCCCGGTAAGCTCGAAGGCAGTATCTATAGCTATGCGCCGGGATACAGTGACTCAGGGAAGGCCGTCTTGAGGGTACTGGCCAGGGATACACAGGGAAATGAAACGGCACGAGATATTCAGCTCGAAGTTACAGACGTGAATGCTCCGCCCGAAGTTAGAGTCAACGATCAGATTGTGAATGAAGGAGAAAGACTGACTGTTGATATCATATCCTCGGTGACTGATGAAGATGTTGAAAAGATAATTCTAAGCATAGAAGATGGTCCTGGAAGACTCGAAGACGGTCTATTCATATACGAACCCTCTTTCGAAGATGCCGGGAAGAAAATTGTGTCAATAAAAGCAGCGGACAGCTTCGGAAACGAGACTTTTTCAAGCTTCGAGATTGAGATTCATGATGTGAATCGACCTCCCAGGCTGTTGCTGAGCGACTTGGTTATGAAAGAGGGCGAGACGGTAGAAGTTGATATCCTAAGCAGAGTGAGCGAACCTGATGGCGATGACGTACAGCTTCGAATTGAGGGACCTGGAGAGATTGTCGACGGTACATATAGATTAAGTGCAGATTTCGGAGATGCTGGTGACAAATCAGTAAAGGTTTTTCTAGAAGATGAGAAGGGTGCAACAAACACCACTGCCTTCACAGTAAGGGTCGAGGAAGTCAACAGAGCTCCGGTAGTGTCAATTCCTGATGGAGTCGTAAAAGAGGGTGAGACTCTCAGGTTGTATCTTAGGGGTTTTGCTTCCGATCCCGATGGGGATGAGCTGACTTTCGAAGTCTCAGAGGGTCCAGGCACTATCGAAGACGGCAACTACATATTCACTCCCGACTTCGATTCCGAAGGGAGTCATGAGGTCGAATTACTAGTCACTGACAATGAAGGGGCTGAAAGCATAGGCATATTCACGGTAACTGTCGACAATGTCAATAGACCGCCAGTCAAGATCCTGCCTTCATTGAGCACTACCATCATGGAAACATTTACTCTGAGCCTGGATTTGAAAAGTCTCTTCACCGATCCTGACGGAGATGAACTATCTTACGAAGTGGATGGTTTTGGGAGTATTTTGAATAACAGTTATTCTTGTTCTCCTGGCTACGGTGATCATGGCGAAAAAACGGCCACCGTTACGGCATCTGATCCTTTCGGACTGTCGGAGAGCATGTTAATCAAGATAGATGTTAGGAACAAGAACAGAGATCCCGAATTGTCAGTTAGCGAAATAACCACTTCAATCAGGGAAGGTTTCACTTTGAAAATTGACCTCGTAACTCTGTTCAGTGACCCCGACGACGATGAACTGGTTTTCAGCATCACCGGTCCAGGCGAAATTGAGGAGGGTTATTACTCATATTCTCCAGACTACAGCGATGAAGGAGAAAAGAGCGTTGTCTTATATGCCACAGATAGTAAGGGAGGCAGCACCTCTCTGCCGATTAACATTTCTGTAGTAGACGTCAACAGAGCTCCGGTAGTGTCAATTCCCGATGGAGTCGTAAAAGAGGGTGAGACTCTCAGGTTGTATCTTAGTGGTTTTGCTTCCGATCCCGATGGGGATGAGCTGACTTTCGAAGTCTCAGAGGGTCCAGGCACTATCGAAGACAGTAACTACATATTCACTCCTGACTTCGATTCCGAAGGGAGTCATGAGGTCGAATTACTGGTCACTGACAATGAAGGGGCTGAAAGCATAGGCATATTTACGGTAACTGTCGAGAATGTCAATAGAGCTCCCGTGGTGTCAATTCCCGATGGAGTCGTGAAAGAGGGTGAGACTCTCAGGTTGTATCTTAGGGGTTTTGCTTCCGATCCCGATGGGGACGAGGTAACTTTCGAAGTCTCTGAGGGTCCAGGCTCTATCGAAGACAGCAACTACATATTCACTCCTGACTTCGATTCCGAAGGGAGTCATGAGGTCGAATTACTAGTCACTGACAATGAAGGGGCTGAAAGCATAGGCATGTTCACGGTAACTGTCGATAATGTCAACAGGCCACCAAATGCTTTCATACCTGACGGAACTGCAAAGGCAGGAAGCGAGTACTCATTATATCTAAGAGGTTTCGCCGGAGATCCCGATGGTGACAAGGTTGCTTTCAAAATCGTTTCTGGGTCCGGTGAGATCGTTGAAGACAGATATCTCTTCCTTCCAGAAAGATCCGACATAGGACCTAAAGAGATTGTTCTGGAAATTTCAGACGAAAAGGGAATGAAAACAGAAACGGCATTCACCCTTACGGTAGAAGCAAGTGAAAGAATCGTCGAAATATCTTATGGACTACCCTCATTCGATGGGGAGTCGATAAAGATCGTTGCCGGTCCCAATGAAATCTTCTCCACCGGTAAACAGGCAGTAATCGAAACCGACTGGATGTTCAACTTCGAGGAAATTTACTTCTACGAAATTGAAGGATCCCAAGAGACTCTGATAGGGACGGCAGAAATCCGAGACTCTAGCGATGAACTGAACAGAAAAATCTACTCTCCTTCCGGAACTTACGTAGGAAATATCATTCTATTGACCAACTGATTTTAATATTTCTTCAAAAAATCAGCCCCTCTTTCGAGAGGGGCTTTTGTCTTTAGGTATATACCCCGGTGAGGCATGCTACTATAACGCTCATTTAAAGAACGACATAGAGCTGATCGATCAGCATAATCTAGGCAGTTCCTCCAATATGCTATAATTGATCGTTACTTGTGCGTGGACGAATGCTTCTATTTACGGGGCCGGCTTACTCGTACGATTTATATCATTTGATTCTTTGGATTGTAGAAGATGAAGGAGGCTTATTCTCAATGTGGTTCGACCATTGAGAGTTCTCTTCTGAAAGAGTTTTGCACATCGACATGGGAAAGACATTGATGCAAATCTTTAATCTAGGTAAGGAGTGATCAATTTGCAGAAACCAAAATATCTCACGAACGTCGACAAGATCGAGGATCTCAATGATGAACAGATAAGAGAGATGAAAAGAGTAACTGAAATCTATCCATTCAGGGCAAATGACTATTATCTTGGGCTTATCAATTGGGAAGACCCGCAAGACCCCATTAAGAGAATAATCGTGCCCGATCTCGAAGAACTTGACGAGTGGGGAGATCTAGATGCTTCGCAGGAGCATAAGTACACGGTAGCTCCCGGAATGGAGCACAAATACACAGACACTGCTTTGCTGCTTGTCTCGAAGGTTTGCGGGAGTTTCTGCAGGTTCTGCTTCAGAAAGAGACTGTTTTCAGTAGAAAACAAAGAAGTTGTCAATGACGTCACGCAAGGTATAGAGTACATTAAGAAGCACAAGGAGATTACAAATGTTCTTCTTACAGGAGGAGACTCGCTAATACTCTCTACTGAAAAGCTGGGCGACATTGTTAGGAGACTCCGAGAAATTGACCATGTCGGAATAATCAGGTTTGGAAGTAAGATGGTCGCTTTTAACCCTTACAGAATAATAAATGATCCCGATCTTCCCGAAATGGTAAAGAAGTATAGTACGCCAGAGAAAAGAATATACATAATGGCACACTTCAATCATCCTACAGAGCTTACGGATGTAGCAATTAGAGGCCTAAACATTTTGAGGGATGCAGGTGCAGTGATCTGCAACCAGACTCCAATGATAAGGGGAGTCAACGATGACGTTGAGGTAATGACAGAACTATTTAAAAAACTTTCATTCATAGGAATACCGCCCTACTATGTCTTCCAGTGCAGACCAACGAAGGGAAATCATACTTACGCCGTTCCGGCCGAAAAGGGTTATGCGATTTTCAAGAAGTCCATTGACAGAGTCTCTGGCCTTGCGAAGAGGGCTAGATTCGTAATGTCTCATGCAACTGGAAAGATAGAGTATGTAGGACTCGATGAGAACAAAATATACATGAAGTACCATAGAGCGGCAGATCCCAGACGATACGATCTATTCATGGCCTTCGATAGAAACCCAAATGCTTATTGGCTAGATGATTACGTGGACCCAAATTCACTTGTCTAATAGAGTAGTCTAGAAGGGCGGTTTCTGCCGTCCTTCATATCCATTCAGTCCTAGCCAATGTCAGCAATCTTTCACCGTTGCTAATCCGGTGCATTCCCTCAACGAAATTATTACATTTTCTGAAGGTGCTAGTTACTGCAATCTCATCGTCTCTTCTCGACTCGTGTATGTATCTAATAGCAAGCCTTTGCAGATGCTTGTTCTCGATTTCTCTCGGAACTGTCTCAATTATCCATTTGACATACGATACATTGTTTGAATGTCCATTTGTGTCCAAATCCGACTGGCGAACTCTTAGAGAGACTTCCATATCCGCGGCTTCCGGTTCGGGAATTTTCGTGAAAGAGAGAGGTTGATGGAAGTCAGTGTCAACACCGTATCTTCTATAGAACTCTTCCCCTATCCGAACCGGTCTCCGCTTCTTCTGATCGATCAAAATCCACTGAGAGTCTGCTTCTACAATGCATGCACCTGAAGTATCATGGATTTCGAAACACCTGTAAGCGTAGTACCTGTCCATCGAATGCGGAACAGTTCGAACAACAACACTCTCCATGTAGTCAGGGTACCTGTCGACCCTTATTTCCCAGCGAAGCAGAAGCCATGCATATTCTCCTTTGCTCATTACGTCGACTCCATGGCCAACTTGCACCGTCTGCAATGTCACAATGTCGTTGAAATAATCCATAATAGATGAAATTGAAGCCTTCCAGTCATTTTTCAGTTCATAATACCGTACTCTGTAAACCTCTTCCGTTACCAATGGTTTCAAATCTTCCCTCCATAGTTATGTCTGTGCTTCACATAATGATATGCTCTATCTGTGAGCAGATGTCTCTAATTGTAGCGGCCTGGACGGTGGTATGAATATGATAGCATTCTGTGGCATAGACTGCACTCAGTGTGAGACATACAGAGCCACTTTGGCTAATGATGATTCGTTGAGGAGAGAAACTGCAAATCGTTGGACGAAAGACTTTGGATTCGATATTGCATTCTCTGAAATCAATTGTTGCGGCTGCCACAGCGACATACGCTTCAAACTATGCGATGGATGCCCCTTCAAGAGCTGTTGTGAAGAGAAAGGTATTTCTAACTGCGGGGAATGCGACAAGTATCCGTGTAAAACCTTGGAAAGGTTCTTGAGATCGTTACCCAGAGCGAAACTACGACTGGATTTAGTTCATGAACAACGATACGGTTCCTCCGATCAGGAACGATGATCGCAGATGCCAGGTGTGCCCCTCAATTTCGAAAGACCTGTGAAGAATCGCCTTTCGAGAGCTTCTGCATCTTGCTCAGTCTGTGGCCTGATCCTCTAGTATCCGTTGGGCAAGTCAAGTCTCTTGGCATGAAAATGAACTTATGTTAATAATGTTTGTGGGTATTAAACTATAGGCAATTGATCCTGCATGATTTCGCCTTATTAACACAAAGTTATATTAATGAAAACAAACTAGAATTACTATAGTTTATAACCCCCCTATCCCCCTTAGATAGGAACCCCATATAGTCCGGATCATTAGATCCGGCTTTTTCTTTACTTAACGGTTCTGGTTTATAATTATTTTCATAGCAAACCTTTGGAGGTGCCGTCGTGAAGTGGATAGACATCAGAAGTGATACAGTTACGGTCCCCGGCGAAGAAATGCGCAGGGTAATGGCCGATGCAGAAGTGGGAGACGACGTTTATGGAGACGATCCGACAGTAAACAGGCTAGAAGAGATAGCCTCGGGCATACTCGGAAAAGAGGCCGCACTCTTTGTTCCATCCGGGACTTTTGGGAATCAACTTTCAATCCTGACACATACATTAAGAGGCGATGAGGTGATCATACCTGCTTCAAATCACATCATTGTTCACGAGGCAGGTGCTTCTGCTGTGATAGCCGGAGTTCAAATGAGAACTCTTGATTGTGATGACGGCATGCCTTCGGTGGAAAGAATCAGGAAAGCGATCAGGTCGGAAGATCTTCACTATCCGAGAACGGGCCTAATCTGCCTGGAGAACGCACATTCCAGCGGACGTTTACTCCCCATGGAATACATGAAGCAAGTCTATAAACTTGCAAGAGAGAGAAGCATTCCTCTCCATCTTGACGGTGCGCGAATCTTCAACGCTGCGATTACTGCTGAAGTAAGCCCGGCAGAAATCGCTGCTCAGTCAGATTCAGTCATGTTCTGTCTCTCTAAAGGTCTCGGCGCACCGATAGGTTCAATGCTTGTCGGCACGAAAGAGTTCATAAAAAAGGCTAGAAAGGGAAGAAAGATTATGGGCGGTGCTATGCGCCAGGCCGGAATTATTGCCGCTGCAGGAGTTTTCGCTCTGGAGAAAATGATCGATCGTCTCTCGGAAGATCACAGAAACGCAAGATTTCTCGCCGAAGGTCTGTCAACGATACCTGGCATAGAGGTTTTCTCTGAGAGGCTGGACATTAACATGGTCTTCTTCAAGCTCAATAACAAGGCACGTTCAAGACTCATAGTTGAGACGCTTCTAGAAAAGGGTATAAAGATAAACCCTCCCGAGGGTGGTGAATGGCGATTCGTGACGAATCTTAACGTTTCACGAGACGATCTTGAAAGAGTCGTCACAGAATTCGAAAGTGCGCTCAAAGTTGCCTTAGCAGGCTAGGCAACTCCTCCAGGCTTTCTATTCTAGGAACGTAGTCAAAATATGATTTGGATCTATCGATAAGTATTCCCTTTATTCCCGCGCCGGAAGCTCCAAGCATATCGACCTGAATACTGTCGCCAACAAAGACAACCTCAGGTTTCTCTAGTCCCATAAGTGATAAGATCTTTTTGAAGATCTCTTCGGAAGGCTTGTATGATCTCGCAGTCTCCGAAGTCAACAGCACGTGGTGAGGAATTCTGTTTCTCTCAATCACTTTCTTGACGAAGACATCATCGGCGTTGGTGAGAATTGCAGTGGTGAACTCCCTGCACATCTTCTTAAGTATCTTAGAGTCTGAATAGGCGGGAAGCTTTGAAAAGGAGTCGTACATGAAATTGCAGTATGATTCCATGTCCCCGGGCAGCTCATATTTATCAATTAGTTCCGTTATCAGAAGGTAATAGTAATATCTTTCTGGCTGAAATGGCAAACGATGGCAATTCTTGAAGTGACGTCTGTAAAGATCAACGAAATCTCGCTCGATTTCCTCTAATTCAACACCAGAGTCTGCCGCCATCTTTGAGCAAATAGGTGTGAAGAGCCTTTTGTTACTCACAATAGTCCCGAATAGATCAAGAACGATTCCCTTAATCATATCTCTTCTCCATCATCGGCCAGCTCCTAGCTTTAGTCTATTTAATTCTGTATAATACAATTGCAATTCTAACATCTTCGAATTGAGATCTGCGAAGATTGGCTGGCTTTCGTCCGACTCCAGGAGGTGGTAGAGTTATGTCAAGAGAAATGAGAATTATTTGGCTACATGACCGCCTGTCAAGCAACGATCCGGCCTCTATGAATGAATACACTGGAAAGTTCGGCATCTCCAGCCGTCAGGCTCGAAGAGATTTCAAGTACATGAGAGCAAATCTGGGCGCTCCACTAAAGTACTCCCACACTAGTAGAGAATACTTCTATTCCGAAGCGTATCGGCTGCCTTCCCTCTTCGAAGACAGCATGAAGTCGCAAACAAAGAGCGAGAATCTTGTCAGCTCAATCTTTCTTAAGGCCATTAATCGAAAGAAGGCTGTGAAAGTTGTTTTTCGAGGAGGTAATGAGCTCTTCTTCAGTCCTGCCTGCTTTGACGAAAGACAAGAGCGATTCTGCGGAGTTCAAGAAGACGGTGAACTTCTCTTTGTCAGGTCGGATGAAGTCGACAAAGTGAAGATCACAAGCAGGAAATACATTGAAGAGCCAATGCTGTGGAACAAGCTGTTCCCTCGTGGGGCGAAGTTCAGTGAGGCTCACTTTGACTTAGAAAAGGACTTTCGCGTCTATCACTTTTTTCACTTTGGGGACCTCGTTATGTTCCTTGCCTCAAATAAAGAAGCAAGAATTACGGGACCGGAAGATATAGTTGAGAAACTGAAAGAAATCACCGCCAGTCTATTGAAGACCTTAGGTGCATGAAATGAAGATTGTCGTGATTTCTCTTATCCTAATTGTCGAAACCGTACTTTCTGCGCTTACAATGGACGCGTTTCTCCATTCAGATACTCTCCCCTCAAACCTTGAAGAAGGAAATGCATTGATTGTGGAATCGCCATCGCAAGGTCTGATAAAAATCGAGACCATGAAGTTTGATTCAGTTACATGGCAGAATACCCAGTGGCAGAATCATCTGATGATAATAAGACCACCAAGTGTACTATCAACAGTCGCAGTAATATTCATTGCCGGAGATTACAAGTATACTCAGGAAGAGCTCTCCATCTTCAGACTTTTGGCGCTGCAAAACAAAGCATACGTTGCCGTGCTTTTCGATATACCAAATCAGCCACTCTTCGGCGGGTTAAGAGAGGATTGGCTGCTTAGCTACTCCTTCTCACAGTTTATCGAAACAGGGGACTATAGCTGGCCGGCTCTGTTACCAATGGTAAAGTCAACTGTTGTTTCGATGAACCTTCTTGATGACTATATCAAGAACATGGGCGACAAGATTGAAGGATTCATTTTGACTGGCGGATCAAAGCGCGGCTGGACTACATGGCTTACAGCCGCAATGGACAAGCGAGTCAAAGGAATCGTTCCTATCGCCTTTGATAATCTCAATATCGCTGAACAGATGCAACACCAGCTTAGTTTCTGGGGAAGCTTCAGCCCTTCGATAAGAGAATACGTTGAGAGAGGGATACTCGACGATCTTGATAACCCTGTCAAGCGAGATCTCCTTCAATACATAGATCCTTTCACCTACCGCATGGATTTAGAAGTGCCGAAACTCATAGTCGTCGGGACCAACGATCCCTACTGGCCGATAGACGCTTCCAAACTGTATGTGGATAATCTCCCTGGTTACTTCTCGATGGTCTATGCCCCTAACGCCGGGCACGGAACAGAAATCTTCAGAGTAACACAGGCTATCAGTTCAATGATCTACCACATCAATACCGGTGAGGAACTTCCCGCTTTGAGCTGCAAAACCGTTTCTTTCGAAGAAGGAGCGAGAATTCAGCCAGTCGTGAAGACAGGAGATGCCAAGCTGAATGAACTTAGACTTTTCACGGCATCTTCTCCAGACGGAGACTTCAGAAAATCCAGCTTCGAATTCGAAATAATAAATGAAAACCAATCAATAGAACTTTCCTTTGGACTTCCTACCGCCTATTACATCGAGGGTGTCTTCATTTTTGGCGGAAAAGAACTTCTCATTTCCACACCTGCAGTAGTGTTTGGAAAGTGACTTGACTCAGGCAGATATTCGAAGTACAATCAATTAGACACTCATCTAATTGATTGGAGGTAGGCAGTGAGCGATCTGTGCCCGAGTAGAGAAGTTCATGTTGATGTGAACAAATATAGAGAGATTGCAGAGGAAGTTTCAGGCCTCTCAGAACTCTTCAAGGTACTTTCAGATGAGACGCGAACAAAGATAATATTTCTTCTGTCTGAGGCCGAGTTATGTACTTGCGATCTGGCCGAAATTCTGGAGTTGACTCTCCCTACGATTTCTCACCATCTGAAGCAGCTTAAATCTTATCGACTTGTGAGAAATCGTAGGGAGGGGAAGTCAGTCTTATACTCTCTGGGTGACCATCACGTTATTGACCTCATACACATTGCCAGAGAGCACTTCCAGGAACTGTCGGAGGGCGATTAGAATGAAGAAATACAGAATAGAAGGACTTGATTGTCCGAAATGTGCAGCCAAACTGGAGGATCAGCTAAAGAGATCGGGCGTTGATGCTAGAATAGATTTCTCTTCTTCGACACTAATAATCGATAGTCAGACTTTCGAAGAAGTCGAAGAAATCATTCACAAACATTCTCCGAAGATAACTTTGCTGCAATCTTCCGGGGTTGAGCAAGACTTACCCGTCAAGGAACTAATGAGACTACTCTTCTCAGGAGTCCTGTTTTTCATTGCTTTGGTCTTTTCTCCCTTTCTCCATGGGAACAATGAATTGCTGGAATATGGTTTGTTTGTGACTGCATACCTTGCCGCTGGGGGAAATACCGTCCTAAAGGCTTCCAGAAATCTCCTCAAGGGCGACTTGTTCGACGAGAGTTTCCTCATGACCATCGCCACTATGGGCGCATTTGCGATCCACGAATTGCCGGAAGCTGTTGCCGTGATGATCTTTTACAGTTTTGGAGAGCTTCTGGAAGCAATCGCCCTGAGAAAATCAAGAAGATCAGTGAAGGAACTGATAGATTTAAGGGCTGAAGAGGTCAATCAGATCATTGACGGAAAACTTCGGACTGTGCCGGCAGGTCAGATCGAACCGGGTGATAGATATGTTGTCAGACCGGGAGAGAGAATTCCCATTGACGGCCTCATCAACTCTGGAAGCACCTGGATAGATAAATCACTTCTTACAGGAGAAAGCAGTCACGTGCCTGTAAAAGAAGGCGATGAAGTTCTTGCCGGAACCATAAACAAGTCAGGTGTAATAGAAATCACTGCATCAACAAATCTTCAGAAATCTTACACTAGCAGAATGCTGGAGTTAGTTGAAGAGGGGACTTCAAGAAAATCTAACAAGGAGCGGTTCATTACTAGGTTCTCGAGACTGTACACACCTATTGTGGTCTCCATTGCAACTGCAATAGCGGTGTTTCCTCCTCTGCTGTTCGGAGGGGAACTCTCAGACTGGGTTCATAAGGCCTTGATCCTTCTTGTCATTTCCTGTCCCTGTGCATTAGTCATCTCTGTTCCGTTAAGCTATTTCGTCGGTATTGGAAAGGCCTCAAAAGAGGGAATATTGTTCAAGGGGAGTAATTATCTGGAATCTCTCTGCAAGGTTGACGCGATTTTCATAGACAAAACGGGAACACTGACCAGGGGAAAGCCAGAGATCTCTCAAATAGAGACTTCTGGCCGATATAACAAGAGGGAGTTATTGGAATACGCAACCCTAATGGAAAGCTACTCCACTCATCCAGTGGCAAGTTCTTTTAGAGAACTCATTCCAGAGATTCCCGAAGAAATGAAAATCTCCCACCTTACTGAAATCGCAGGAAAAGGTATCACAGCAGAAATCAACGGCAAGAAAATGGGCATTGGCAACTCATCTCTGCTAAGAGATATCGGAATCGATTATGAAGAGCGAGGCGAATCAGGAAAGATATTTCTTTCCATTGATGGCAGAGTAGAGGGAGTATTTACTCTGTCAGACGTTTTGAAGGACGATTCTGCCGATGCCCTATTCAAGCTTAGAGAACTCGGAATTCATGAGATAGTAATGCTTACGGGTGATAGTCAAGATAATGCTGCTTCTATATCGGCCGAACTGGACCTTGACAGTCTGATTTCCGAAGCAACTCCCGAAGACAAAATGAAGGCAGTGGAATCAGCAATTGATAGTGGAAAACTAACCGCATTTGTTGGCGACGGAATAAATGATGCACCGGTAATTGCGAGGGCTGATGTTGGAATTGCCATGGGGGCTTCGGGCGCCGACGCAACAATCGAAACGGCAGACATCGTTCTCTCAAATGATTCGCTCTCGAAAGTCGCAAGAGCAATAGAGATATCGAGGTTCACTAACACCACCGCAATTCAGAACATTGTGATGTCCATAGGGATCAAGATTCTTTTTGTGACTCTAGGCACTTTAGGCTTAATGAACATGTGGGGGGCAGTATTCGCTGATGTGGGGGTTACTCTACTGGCCGTTCTCAATTCTCTTAGGTTGCTCGGAGAATAAGCTGAGAGTGGAATGCTCCGTAAGTTGTTTCACTTTGATCTACCCAGCCGGTCGGTCTTATCATCAAGCCTTGATGCAAGTAAGTCAAAAAGGTTTGTGACTCATGACAAAAACGATCAAATTGGTTACTTCATGATCAACCTGTATTTTTCTCCTGCTGCCCTCTCTATAGAAACCTTCGAAAAAAATTCCTGTGCAGTGATGTAAGCATGAGAAAGGACAATTCCAAGATCTAGCCAGTGACTGCCACCAATCATGTTTGCCTTGGTCCAGATATATAGATCGCCATTCTTAACGTTGAATCTCCAGGGTTGCCTGTTCATTGAAGAAGGGGCAAGTCTGCATGATTCCAATATTTGAAGCAGCCTCTCGTCTTCGGGCAACGGTCCCTCGACAAGAGTTTCCAGCTCCTTCCTTCTCCCCATTCCGGTAAGGATATCGTTTAGGGTTATTTTTCCTGAATCTTCCTTGCCAAGGATAATCCCAGCCGGAGAGTTCTCCTCTCTAATCCCGGCATTCCAGCAACTACCTAATCCCATCTTGGTCACTTCCAACACAATGATTTCTCCCTGGAATCCATATTCTACAAGGCAGTTCGGCTTTGCGGGACACGGTGCAAATACAACGCCCGATCCTTTGTTTAGATCTCTTAGGGTCCATTTCAGGTGCAAAGAATGAAGAGTAGGAAGCTCCCTGAAGAAGCTCATTAGCCTTTCCTTTTCCTCTTCAGACAGGTCGTAAGCGAGGAACTTCCTTGTTGAATGCCTCATTCTTATTGTCTCAATAATCATGTGCACCTCCACAAAAACTACTCACCCGAAATCTTCAGCCCCTCTATAGAGATCGAGAGAGGTCCATAGTAATCTCCGTCCAGTTCTGTCTCTTTCGACAGATAGATTGACTCAAGTTCTCTTAGATTACCGGTCACAGAACCTCCCGATACCGCGATTCTCTCCGAACCATCGAAATACCAGCCTAATCTGATCTCTCCTCCGAAATCGCCCGTTGTTTCATCAACGTCAACTGCAGAAAAATTAGTAACCTCCAGATGATCTACTTTTCGCATCTCGTCAATGCTGAGACTGCCATGACCAACCGAGAAGTTCAGAACAGCACCTGTTGGTTCGATTCCCAGGTAGTGGGAATATTTGATGTCACCCCAGTAATTCTTCAAAATCCCATTTTCGATAACAGTCCTTTTCCCAATGAGAAAACCATCATTGTCAACAGGAAGGCTGAAGTATGAACCTTCAAGTTCCGGCACAACTTCAAGAGTTATCTTATCTCCCGATTCTCCTGACTGAACAGAGTCTCCAGGTTCAGCTTCGGATATCCTGTCATACTTAAGACGTGCATTTGCCTGTTTCAAATAGTATCGCATTACCTCTTTGGCCGGCTCTCCGGTAAGTACTACCGGTATCCTGCCTAAAGCTGGCGTAGGAACGGCATTAGCTCTTTCACTGACCAACAGAAGTAATCTGGAAATCCTTTCTCTTATACGTTCAACATCGGGAAGTGCAAGGAGCAACTGATCGTACAGCTCGACTTCTTCTCTGCCAGAAGAACTTACAATGCTTTCGATGTATGTTCTATATTTTGAAAAAGCCACGTCGAGACCTTCAGAGTTGAGAATGCGGAACCCGTTTTTCGTCACAAAAATCTCAACAGAGTTCAACCATGAATTAGACGGTTTTCCATTGTCAAAGATTGCTCCAATAGCATCTCTAGAAAGATCATGAAGGTCATGTTCGACTGCTTCGAATCTCCGTGAAAACTTCGGCGCCATTGGATACCAGGGATTCTTTACGAAACCTGCAGCAAAAAAGGCTTCCTGTATTGAATGGACGATTTCTTCAACCGTTGTTCCAGGGCTCATGGTAACCGTAGAGCTTCCTCTGTATTTCTTTTCGCCCTCTTCAAAATCGCGGTAGACAGTTACTTCGTACTTCTTTACCTTCTTCGCCCTTCCAAGATCGACCTTGTTCCCAACAAAGAAATACTCTTCACTCTCAATGTTCTCTTCCCTTATTCTCCATGCATCAACTGAATTTGCTTCAAGGTTCTTTACAATAGTCTCTATCATTATCCCAACCTCGCTTTTGCCTTAATATACGGTCCACCTGCAGAGACTTTTGCGAACTCCTTATGACCTTTGCCGCAGGCTCCCGTTCCTGAGAGCTTGAAATCTCCAGATACCATAGAAATCGACTTCAGCAATGAAGGTACATATCCTGTCATCATTACTGGAGATACGATACGACCTGTAAACTGGCCTTTCTTAATCTCGCGTCCGTAGGCTATGACGCACTGAATCCCCCAGTTTTTGGGATCTTCCATTCCGCTATAATAGTCTTCAAGAAGAAAACCATAATCTATTGATTCGATCATGTCTCTTAGATCATCTTTTCCCGGAGAGAAATATGTGTTCGTCATGCGTGCATATGCTTTTCTCTCAAACGATTCCCTCTTACCGTTGCCGGTAGGCTCAGTTCCAAGAACAGATGCAGAAATCAAATCTGAAATTCCCCTCTTGAGGATTCCATTTTCAATTATCACTGTGTCCTTTGCCAGACTGCCTTCATCATCAAATGCGTAAGATGAAACTTCCCTTACACCGGCCGCACCGTCATGCATCGTGACTAACTCAGACGCAACGTGCTTTCCCAGGTACTCGACTGCCTTTGCCCTCCCCTTCACAAACATGTCCATTTCGACTCCGTGCCCGAAAGCTTCATGAGCAATCAATCCTGCAACATCTGGCGAGCAAATTACATCGTACTCACCTGGATCTATTCTCTCGGCTGAGAGCAGGAGTCTAGCATTCTCGACGACTTTTCCAACGAATGCTTCCATCTCGTCCAGAACTTCCAGACCCTTTAATCCCGAAAAACCTTTCATACTATACTTGGTCCTCTTGTTCCTTCTGGCAACGACGTACAAATATCCTTGAGACCAGATGTAGGATTGTGAGAGTTCCTTCCTGGACGAAATGAAGAGCTTGCTCACTTGCACGTTTTCCATGAGGGCCATTACGTTTACCACTTCATCGGAGAGTTCATGAGCCCGATCCTTAAAAGAAGACAGTCTATCGATTATCTCTCCTGCCGAGAGAGACCCCGGAAGAATCCCAACTTCGTCATTGAAACAGAGTTCCGATTCCTCTTCTTCGAACATCGATACTGCTGAAGCATCCAGACTATTCTCATTCATACTATTCCTGAACGCAGAAAGCTTTCTCCCGACATACTCTACAATCTCTTCAACTGATTGATTTCTCATTTCATTAAACGAGAATTCAAAGTAGCCTCTTCCATCATGAATCCTGAGTACGAACCCTCTTTCGGACCACCTCGAATCGTTCACGCTAATCCCAGTTGTCATCACCTGGTACTGTTTGCCCCCGACATCCGTGCCGAGAACTGAAACGTAAGGAAAGTCGCGTTCCAGGGAACTCACAAGTTTCTTCAAAAAGCCTCGTTTATCGTTGAGATATCTTGAATCTTCTACCTTCATCTAGAACCTCCTAATGGAATGCGTATTTTGTTCATCTCTAAGCAAACCTTCTCCGAAGAGTCGACTCTAAGATTTCTAAGCGGGTTTCTTATGACAAATTATACTATAATTCATCAATGATTGAAATAAATGAATTCCGTAGTGAATATAATTAATCAATATCCCCCCTATAATGAAATATTTTTTCACAATTCTTATTTCTTCACTCCACATTAACAATGGAGTGTTATTCTACTCCCTGGAAGAAACGTTTTTAGGAGGCAAAAAATGGTTAAGGTTGAGAAAATCACAAAGACTTTCGAAAGTCGAAGGAAAAAGGTGGTAGCAGTCGATTCGTTGAGCTTTTCCGCCGAGCCAAAGAGTATTTATGGCCTTCTAGGGCCAAATGGTGCCGGAAAGACTACAACACTCAGAATTATCTCAACTCTTCTCAAGCCAGACAGTGGAAAGACAAGCGTAATGGGATTCGACTGCGTGATTCGCCCCACAGAGGTTCGGAAGAGAATAGGGTTCCTTACAAGCGATATGAAACTATCTGGAAACCTTACACCGAAGGAACTGCTTAGATTCTACGGCGAACTCAGTCAAATGAGGGACACAGATATCTCTAAACGGACAAAGGAACTATCAGATTATCTAGATATGAATGACTTCCTTGACAAGAGAATCGGGAAGCTCTCAACAGGAATGAAGCAAAAGGCCGCGATCGCAGTCAGTCTTATTCATGATCCCGAAGTCATAATCTTTGATGAACCCACAAACGGTCTGGACATCCTTACGGCAAGAACAGTTACCGACTTTCTCAAAGACTACCGCGATCAGGGAAAGACCATAATCATCTCTACTCACATCATGTCTGTTGCCGAAAAGCTATGCAATAGAGTCGGGATTATTTTCAAAGGCAGGCTTGTCGAAGACGACACTCTTGAAGGGCTTTATGAGAAGTTTGGGGAAGACAATCTTGAAGATGTGTTCTTTAGGATTGCCGATAGAGAAGGGGTGATCGAGATTGTTTAGGGATGCTCTAATTATCTTTCGAAAGGAACTCAAGAATATATTCAAGGACGCAAGAACTGTCTTCGCAGTTCTGATTTTGCCGATGTTGATCATGCCAGTGATCTTCCTGGTAATGAACACAGTGTCTTCATCCCAAAGCAGAACCTACGAGAACACAGTCTACAAACTGAATATAATTAATTTGCCAGATGCGAGGTTCTTGAGTCTTCTGGATCAGATGATATCATTTGAAATTGACGAAAATCTTAGCGAAGAATCGGTCAGAAACCAGGAGAACTCAATCATGGTAGAGTTTCCCGTAGATGCCGCGGAAAGAGTTCGCGGTGGAGAGAAGATAGATGCCCGTCTCTTCTACAATTCAACTTCAAAAGGTTCTTCATATGGGGCTCAAATAGTTCAGAATGCCCTATCGTCATATTCATCTCTGCTTCTTTCGGAGAAGCTTCTCGAACATGGATTGACACTCGAAGATCTCAATCTCGTAAGCGTAGAGAAGAGAGATGTTGCGCCGGAAGAATCTCAGGGAACAGAGCTGCTGGCCACATTGATCCCATACTTCCTGCTCATTTACATCTTCGCCGGATCCATGAATATTGGTCTCGACACAACTGCGGGCGAAAAAGAGAGAGGAAGCATGCCTGTGCTGCTTGTTAATCAGGTGTCGAGATCATCAATTGCAGCAGGGAA
>ENA-OSEO01000465-OSEO01000465.1-sediment-metagenome-genome-assembly--contig:-NODE-465-length-101673-cov-4.656236_pt1 | contig 101673 bp, 87 predicted proteins | sample MGYA00237883_ERZ534232 | MGnify/ENA metagenome assembly ERZ534232
CATGACCCGGGCCTGGAGCTCCAGCTCGGTGCCCTTGTAGACCTGCATCGGCCCCAGGAGGTCGCTCCCGGAGCAGATCTTGACCCCGGCCTCCTGAGCCAGGGTCAGGGCCTGGTAGGCCTTTTCCAGGGCCTGGTCGATCTTGCGGATGTTGTTCTCGGGCACCCCGAAGTCGCGGCCCATCGAGGACAGCTTCTCGTAGGTGACGATGGTCGGGACCAGGTAGGCCCCGGCCTCCCTGATGGCCCGGGCCCCGGATTCGGTCATCAGGTTGCCGTGCTCGATGCTCCTGACGCCCGACTCGAGGCTGTGGCGGATGCTCCTGTCCGAGTAGCAGTGGGCCGAGACGTACTTGCCGGCGTTCTCGGCCTCGAAGACCACGGCCTTGAGCTCGTCCAGGCTGTACTGGGCCGTGTCGATCTCGTCGGCCGGGGACATGGCCCCGCCGCCGGCCATGACCTTGAGGTGGTCCACGCCCTGCCGGATCTGCTCCCGGGCGGCGTAGCGCACGGCGTCCACGCCGTCGTAAACGCCCGAGGCCGTGCCGGCGGCGTGCTCCACCGGGCGGTGGAACTCGGTGGGCAGCCGGCCGTCGGCGTGGCCGCCGGTCTGGGAGATGATCCGGCCGCAGACGAAGAGACGCGGCCCCGGGATCAGCCCCTCGGCCACGGCCTGGCGGAAGCCGGGGTCGGCCCCGCCGGCGTCCCTGACCGTGGTGAAGCCCTGGTCCAGGGCCTCTTTTAGGTTCTTGACCGTTTTGATGACCAGAACCGAGGTGAAATTGCGCCGCTGCTGCTCGGTGAAGCCGGCCTCGACCGAGCCAATGTGGACGTGGCCGTCGATGAGACCGGGCAGGAGTGTCTGCCCCCGGCAGTCGATGACCTCGGCTCCGGCCGGCAGCCGGCCCTGCCGCCCGGCCAGAACCTCCTTGATCCGCTCCCCCTCGACGACCACCGAGCCGCCTTCCCGGGGCTCGGCGCCGGTGCAGTCGATGACCACGGCGTTGGTCAAGGCCAATGTTTTCATGGAACAATCCTCCCCGCGAGCCGGGCGCTTACTTGGTGGCGAAGAGCAGGTTGGGCAGCCAGAGGGCGATGTTGGGGAACAGGGTGATGATGACCACTCCGATGACCATGAGGACGAAGAACGGTGCCGCGGCCCAGGCGACGTAGCCGATGGAGTAGCCGGTCATGCCCTGGAGGACGAAGAGGTTGAAGCCCACCGGCGGGGTGATCTGGGCCAGCTCGGTCATGGCCACCAGGAAGACGCCGAACCAGATGGGATCGAAGCCGGCCTGGACGACCAGGGGCAGGCAGATGGGCAGACTCATGACCGTGATGGAGATGCCGTCCAGGAAGAATCCCAGGATGGTGTAGAAAATGCCCAGGACGATCATCAGGCCGTAGGGCGAGAGGCCCAGCTTGCCGATGGCCGTGGAGATGTCCTGGGGCACGTGCAGGAAGCCCATGGAGGTGGACAGAAAAGCCGCCCCGGCCAGGAGGGAGCAGACCATGCAGGAGGTCTTGAGCGCCCCCAGGAGGGATTCGACAAAGACCTGCCAGGTGAGCTGGCCCATGATCAGGGTCATCACCAGGGCGGCGGTGACCCCCACGGCGGCCGCCTCGGTCGGGGTGGCCACGCCGGAGTAAATCGAGCCCAGGACCATGACGATCAGGATCAAGATGGGCAGCAGCAGGACGAAGCAGTGCAGGTACTGCCTGAGGGTGTACTTCTCCTCCACCCTGGGAGCCACCTCAGGGGTGATGAGCGAGCGGACGATGATGAAGCTAGAGTAAAGCCCGGCCAGGAGGAGGCCCGGAAAGACGCCGGCGATGAAGAGCTTGGAGATGGACTCCTCGGCGATGACCCCGTAAATGATGAAGACGATGGACGGCGGGATCATCAGGCCGAAGCTGCCCGCCCCGGCCAGGGAGCCGATGGACAGCTTGGTGTGGTAATTGCGCTTCTGCAGCTCGAAGACGGTGATCTTGCCGATGGTGGCCGTGGTGGCCGTGGACGAGCCGCTCACCGCGGCGAAGAGGGCGCAGCCGGCCACGTTGGTGTGGAGGAGCCGGCCGGGCAGCTTGTCCACCAGGGGGGCCAGGCCGCGGAAGAGACGCTCGGAGATGTCGGTCCGGAACATGATCTCGGCCATCCACATGAACAGGGGGATGCAGGCGATCTCCCAGCTGCCCGAGGCGGCGTAGAGCCGCTTGACCATGATCGCCCCGACCCTGTCCGCGGGGTAGCCCAGCAGGAAGGTCAGGCTGATGATGCTGATCAGGATCAGGGTCCCGAAGATCCAGACGCCGCTGCCCAGGAACAGGATCATCAGCAGCAGGAGGATGAGGCTGTTGACCATCGCTTCCATGGCGGCGTCCTCTCTAAGCGTCCTCGCCCAACGATTCCGGCGCTCCCCCCTTGAAGAGGCGGAGAAGCATGGTCAGAAGCTGCAGGCAGAAGAGGAGCAGGCCGATCAGGGCGAATATCTCCGGGATCCAGAGGGGCACCTCGGCGATGCTCTCGCTCAGCCGGTGCAGGACCAGGTCGCGCCAGAAGGTCTTGGTCCAGAAGTAATAGGTCACCACGGCCATGATCACCAGGGTGACCGAGATGCTGAAGACCTCGAGGATCAGCCTGAACCTGCCCCGGACGCGGTGGAGGAGCATGCCCACCCTGATCAGGGCGTCGTCGTGCAGGGAGTAGGCCAGGCAGAGGAAGGTGATGGCCGCCGTGGCGTAGGCCACGAACTCATCCAGAACGTAGGTCGACCTGGCGAAGAAGACGCGCAGGGAGATCTCGACCAGGATGTGGGCGACCATGTAGACCAGGATGACGGCGGAGAGCCAGGCGGCCATTTTGGCCAGGCGGTAGGAGAAGCGCTCCAAGGCGGCCATGCTGTTCTCCCGGTGAAGCCGGGCCGGTCCGGGCGGACAGGCCCGGCCTCACTGTTCGGGCTACTTGCCCAGACGCTTCTGGTATTCGTCCAGGATCTTCTGCCCTTCGGGCCCCATCTTCTCCAGCCACTCGTCCACGGCCGGCCGGCCGGCCTTGGCCAGGGCCTCGACGACGCTGGAGGGGCAGTCGGTGACCACGGTCATGCCGTGGGCCTTCATGTCCTTGTAGTTCTGCTGGACCCGGCCCTTGGCCGTTTCCCAGGCCCGGTCGTCGGTCTCCGCCGCCGCGGCCATGACCGCCTTCTGCAGCTCGGGCGTCAGCTTCTTGTAGGCGTCGGCGTTCATGTGGATCATGTTCAGCGGCGCGGAGTAGTTGATCTCGGTGAAGTGGCTGAGCAGATCCCAGAACTTGGAGGAGACGCCACCCTCGGCCGAGGTCAGGACCGACTCGATGCCGCCGGTGCCCAGCTGGGGCACCACGTCGGACCAGGAGAGCTGGATCGGGGCGGCGCTGATGTTCTTGAAGGTGATGGTCCCGTTGGGGTCGTAGGTCCGTATCTTCAGGTTCTTGAGGTCGTCCAGGCTCCTGATCGGCTTCTTGGCCCAGACGCCCGAGGGCGGCCAGGGCGAGACCAGGAGGAGGACCTGGTTGCTATTCTGGAGGACCTTCTCGTAATAGGGCTTGGAGACCTGCCAGAGAATCTTGGCCTCGTCAATGGTCTTGGCCAGGAAGGGCAGGGAGGACAGCAGGAAGATCGGGTGAATGCCCCTCAGGGGTCCGACGTAGGTGTCGGCCAGGGGCAGGGCGCCGTCAGTGACCGCGTCGAACTGGTCCTTGGACTTGTAGCCCAGGGAAGCGCCCGGATGGTGGGTGATGGCGATCTTGCCGCCGCTCTTCTCCTGAACCAGCTTGATGAAGAAGGTGTCGTTCTCGCCGTGGATCGAGGTGGCGGCGTACTCCAGGGCCATGTCCCACTTGAAGTCCTGGGCCGAGGCCACGGCCGCCCCGAAGACCAACGTCAGGCACGCAACCAGGAACAGTGTTTTTCTCAGCAGACTCATTTTTTCCCTCCTCTAGGTTAATCACCTGACCCCTCTGACCCGCGCTACCAGCCAGAGTCCGGCGGACACCCGAGACATCTCCGCCAGTTATGCCGCTTGCTGACTTATGTTTTGACCCGGCAGCGACTGGACCCTGCGGTCGGAAACGAGCCTCTCTCGTTTCCCGATTAGCACACCCGCCGCCCCGCGTCTACTTCATTTGAAGACTGCCGGTCCCTCCCGGCCCGTCTCAGTGAGGCGGTGGCCGCCTCGTCCACCTGACCCGTGGTCCGGTCCAGGACCACCCCGTATTCCTTCTCGCCCCTCTCCGGCCCGATGAGGCCCTCGCTCACGTCCCGGCGAACCAGCTCGGGATCCCGGCTGAAGGGATCGCCGTAGCCCCCGCCCCCGGCCGTCCTCAGGACGATGCGCGTTCCGGGCTCGACCGGCCGGGTGACCTTGCTGGGCAGGGGCTCCTTGTCCCCGGCCGGGGTTTCGATCCAGGAGTCGACAGTCCCGCCCGGACCGCCGCCCTTGAGGCCCCAGGGGTGGAGCCTGAGCCGGTCGCTGCCCAGGGTCATGGTCGGCCGGTGGTCGAGAATCCTCAGCTCCCTGGTCAGCCCCAGGCCGCCCCGGAACCGGCCCGGGCCGTCGGTGTCGGGAACCAGGCCGTACCTGTCCACCCGCAGGGGATAGGCGATCTCGATCACCTCGACCGGCGTGTTGCGGGTGTTGGTCATGTTGGTGTGGACCCCGTCCATGCCGTCCTGGTTGACCACCGCCCCCTGACCGCCGCCGTAGGTCTCGACGTAGGAGTAGTACTGGCCGGTCCGGGGGTCCTGGCCGCCGATGGTGAAAAGGCCCATGCTGCCGCTGGAGGCGGCCGGGACGCGCTCGGGCACGGCCTCGGCCAGGGCGCCCAGGACCACGTCGGCGATCCGCTGGGAGGTGTTGATATTGGCGTTGGAGACCGGGGCCGGAAAGAGCGGGTTGAGGATGGACCCCGGCGGGGTGATCACCTCCACCGACCGGAAGGTCCCCCCGGTGGAGGGCAGCTCCGGGTCGATGGCCGACTTGAGGGCGTAGAAGGTGCAGGCTAACGTGACCGCTCGGGTGCAGTTGACCGAGCCCCTGGTCTGGGGCGCGGAGCCGGTGAAGTCGACGACGATCTTGTCCGGGGCGATGGTCACGACCACCCTGATGGGCAGGAGCTCGTCCGAGAGGCCGTCGCCCTCCAGCCAGTCCTCGAAGGTGTAGACGCCCTGGGGCAGCTCCTTGAGCCGGGCCAGCATCCGCCGCTCGGAGTAGTTGATGATCTCGTCCATGTAGAAGGCGGTCATCTCCTGGCCGTACTTGGCCACGATCTCCTTGAGGCGGCGCTCGCCCACGTTGTTGGCGGCTAACTGGGCCTGGAAGTCGCCCCGGGCCTCCCGGCTGGTCCGGACGTTGGTGGTGATGAGGGACATGATCTCCTCATCGACCCGGCCGGCCTTCTTGATCCGGATGGGCGGGATGCGCAGGCCCTCCTGGAATATCTCGGTGGAGATGGTCGGCATGCCCCCCGGGGCGATGCCGCCGATGTCGACGTGGTGGGCCAGGTTGGCCAGGATGCCCAGGCAGCGGCCCTCGACGAAGAGGGGCGAGATGATGCAGATGTCGGGCAGGTGGGAGCCGCTGACGTAGGGGTCGTTGGTGATGATGGCGTCGCCGGGCTGGAGGCTGGCCGCCGGGAATATATTCAGGGTGCTCTTGACCACCGAGGGCATCAAGCCCAGGTGGAGGGGGATGTGCTCGGCCTGGGCGACCAGCTCGCCTTCGCCCGAGTAGACGCCGGTGGAACAGTCCCGCCGGTCCTTGATGTTGGGCGAGAGGGCCGTCCGGATCAGGGCCGCGCCCATTTCCTCGGCCACGGACTGGAAGGCGTTGCGCATGACTTCCAGGGTGATGGGATCAGTTTTAATCATGACCCGGCCCCCGCCTGTTCACGGACTGGAAGGCGTTGCGCATGACTTCCAGGGTGATGGGATCAGTTTTAATCATGATCCGGCCCCCGCCTGTTCACGGACTGGAAGGCGTTACGCATGACTTCCAGGGTGATGGGATCGGTCCGGATCATGACCCGACCTCCTGGCGCTCGATGATCATGTTGCCCCTGGGCTCGATCACGGCCCCATAGCCGGGCGGAATGACGACGGTCGAGTCGAGCTGCTCGACGATGGCCGGGCCAGGGAGGGGCTGGCCCTGGCAGAGCCGGCTCCGCTCGTAGATTGCCGTGTCCAGCTCCCGGCCGTTGAAGACGACCGGCCGCCGGTTTATGGGCTCGGGCTCCCCCTGGCCCCGGGGCCACTCCCCGGCCAGTTCGGACTGGGGCAGCTTGCCCAGGGCGACCAGACGGAGGTTGACGAACTCGACCGGCTCGCCGGCCCGGGCGTAGCCGTAGGCCCGCTCGTGGCTCTGGTGGAACTGCTCGGCCAGGGAGGCGATGACCCGCTTGTCGATCCGGCCCCCGGGCAGGGGGATAGACAGCTCGTAGGACTGGCCGACGTAGCGCATGTCGGCCAGCCTGGACAGCTCGGCGGCCGGGCCGGAGAAGCCCTCCCGGTCGAGCTGGGCCGCGGCCTGGGACTCCATCTCGGAGTAGATCGCCTCGAGCCGGCTTACCTCGACCTGGTCGGCGACGCGGATGAAAGTCTGGACGTAGTCGTGCCTGACGTCGGCCGAGAGCATGCCGAAGGCCGAGGCGATGCCGGGGTGGGTGGGGACGATGACCCGGGTCATGTTGAGGGCTTGGGCCAGCTCGACCCCGTGGAGGGGGCCGGCCCCGCCGAAGGGGACCAGGGCGAAGTCGCGGGGGTCGTAGCCCCGCTCCACCGAGACCCGGCGGATGCCCCGGATCATGTTGGCGTTGACCACGGCGATGATCCCCTCGGCCGCCTTGAGCAGGTCGATCCCCAGGGGCCGGGCGATCTTGGCCTCGACCACCTCCCTGGCCCGGTCCAGGTGGACGGGCATCTCGCCGCCCAGGAGGTAGTCCGGGTTGATGCGGCCCAGGACGGCGTTGGCGTCGGTCACGGTCGGCTCCCGGCCGCCCAGGCCGTAGCAGACCGGGCCGGGATCGGCCCCGGCGCTCCGGGGGCCGACCCTGAGGGCGCCGCCGGGGTCGATCCAGGCGATGGAGCCGCCGCCGGCGCCGATGGTGTTGATGTCGATCATGGGCAGCCTGATGGGGTAACCCTCGATGTCGGCCTCGGTGGTCAGGTGGGGCCGGCCCGACTCGATGAGGCAGATGTCCGAGCTGGTGCCGCCCATGTCGATGGTGATGACGTTGGGCTGGTCGAGCCGCTGGGCCAGATAGACTCCGGTCAGGGCCCCGCCGGCCGGGCCGGAGAGGGCCGTCCGGGCGCTGGACTCCCGGGCCGTCTCGGCGGTGATGACCCCGCCGTTGGACTGCATGATGTACAGGTCCGAGGCCACGCCCATGTCCTTGAGCATGCCCTCAAGGTGGGCCACGTAGGCGTTGACCTTGGGCATGACGTAGGCGTTGATGCAGATGGTGCTCATCCGCTCGTACTCACGGAACTCGGGCAGGACCTCGGCCGAGAGGGTGACGAAGGCCTGGGGGAAAATCTCCTGGAAGAGGGCCTTGATCCTCTTCTCGTGGACCGGGTTGGCGTAGGAGTGGATCAGGCAGACGGCCACCGAGTTGATCCCCTGGGTCTTGATCTCCTCGACCACGGCCCTGGCCCTGACTTCGTCCAGGGGCCTCAAGACCTCGCCGGTGTAGAGGACCCGCTCGGGCAGGCCGTAGCAGCGGCGGCGGGGTACGATCGGCGTCGGGCGCCGGGCCCAGAAGTCGTAGAGGCGGGGCCGGCTCTGGCGGCCGATGAGGAGGACGTCCTCGAAGCCCTCGGTGGTGATCAGGGCCGTGGCCGCGCCCTTGCCCTCCAGGAGGGCGTTGGTGGCCACGGTGGTGCCGTGGATGAGGAAGCGGACCTGGCCGGGCTCCAGTCCGTAGCGGCCTATGAGCTTCTCGATGCCCCGGATGACCGCCTCGGCCGGGTCGGCCGGGGTCGAGGCCACCTTGGCCACCTCCAGGCGGCCCGAGGCCTCGTCGAAGAGGCACAGGTCAGTGAAGGTGCCTCCCGTGTCGACCCCTAACCTGAAAAGCGCGGTCACGTCTTCCCCCACCAGGAGACTCTCGTCTAGCGGTGGCCGGCCCCGGGAGGAGCCGGCGGTTCAGGCCGCCTCGGTCTTGCCGGGCAGCAGCAGGTCCAGGCCCTCCAGGGGCGGACTGGTGAACATGGCGATCCGGGAGTGAAAGAGCTGGACGTGGCGGGTCATGACCGCCACGGCCTCGACCTCCTGGCCGGCCTCTAAGGCGGCGATCAGGTCGTCGTGGTCCCGGTTGATCAGGTCGAAGTAGCCCTCGGGCACCGACCTCTCCGGCTCATCGGAGTAGCAGAGATAGGCCAGGCGCTGGGCCTGGTTCTGGATGTGGTTCAGGGACGACTCGATGAAGACGTTGTGGGTGGCCTGGTAGACCAGGCGGTGGAGCCGGCTGTTCTGCAGGGTCATGGACACGAAGTCGCGGCCGGCCAGGTCGGCCTTCAGGTCGGCGTTGATCTGGTGCAGCCGCTGGACCTGCTCCCGGGTGATCCGCCGGGCGGCCAGGGCCGCGGCGGCCCGTTCCGAGATCATCATCGCCTCGAAGAGGGCCTGGACGTCGTCGATGTTGACCGGCCTGACAAAGTAGCCCCGTCCGGGCACGATCTCGATGAGGTCCTCGGCGGCCAGCCTCAAGAGGGCCTCCCGGATGGGGGTCCGCCCGATGGACAGCTCCCGCTCCAGCAGTCCGTCGTCCACCTGCGAGCTGGGCGGCAGGCGGAGAGTGAAAATCCACTCCTTGATCTGATGGTATGCTTTCTCGCTCAGCCGCACTTTTTGGACCCGACCCTGAAACCCAGGCAGAAGGCCTAATATATAATTCATATATCCAAGATATATCTGGTCGTCAAGAGAAAACTTCCCCCGCCCCCTGCCCTGTCCGGCCGCCTCCCCTCCGGCCCTGACCGGCCGGAGGGGAGGCGGCTCAATTCAGCCGTTGACCGAGAAGCTGCTGTCCGGATTGATCTCCCGCCGCCGGGAGAAGAAGCCGGCGTCGATGGTCTTGTCGATGTAGCGCAGCTTGAACTGGAGCGGCTCGCGGTCGTGGTCCAGGCCCTTCTGGCACTGGTCGATCAGCTCGGCCATCATCGCCCCGACCACCGGGGCGTTCTTGTACTGGTTGCCGCTGGTGCCTATGGCCATGTAGAAGCCTTTAAGGTCGGACTTGTCGTAGATGGGGATCCAGTCGTCGGAGCAATCGTAGAGGTCGACCACGCCGATCTGCTTGTTGGGGATCTTGAGACTGGGGATGCGCCGGGCCAGGCGGTAGACCTGGGCCTTGTACTGGGCGTCGGTGATCTGGCGATTGAACTCGTCCGGGTCCTCGACCCAGGTCTGGGAGTCGCACTCGGGGTCCTCGCTGCCGACCAGGATCATGTTGCCCACCTCGGGCCGGAAGTAGATGGCGTTGTCACCGTCCGAGGTGTGAAAGCCGTGGTTGAGGAAGTCAAAGCCCGGGGGCGAGGGCACGTGGTGGACCTCGTGGCGCAGGGCCCTGGTCTTGATGTTCATCCTCTCTTCCACCCCGGCCATCCGGTTGATAATGAAGGAGTGGGGGCCGGCCACGTTGACCACCACCGGGGCGTCGATCCGCCGGCCGTCCTTGAGGGTCACGCCCAGGACCCGGCCGTCCTTCTTGCGGATCTCGACCACCTCGGCGTTGAACATGAACTCCCCGCCCTTGGCCTCGGCGGCCCGCTGGGCGTTGTGGCAGGAGAGCTGGGGGTCGTTCATGTAGCCGCCGCCGGGGCAGAAGATGGCCCCCTCGAGCTTGCCCTTGGGCTCCATGAAGTGCTCGTCCGCCTCGGGTCGGGTCGGAGGCCAGTACTCGCCGTGGTCGTAGATGGCGATCACCTCCTTGAGCTTGTCCAGGCCCCACTCCTCGTAGGCCACCCCGACGTCGTCGTAGTGCCGCTGAACTTTCCGCCAGTCGTGGCCCTTGGATTTGAGCAGGATCGAGCCGGTGTTGCGGAACTCGGCGAAGCCGGCCTCGTCCTCACAGTCCAGGTACTGCTTCCAGTCCCGCCAGTAGAAGAAGCCCTCGTAGGCCATGGCCACGCCGTCCCTGGTCGAGTAGTGGGCCCGGACGATGGCGCAGGAGTTGGAGGTCGAGCCGTAGCCGGCCGCCGGCAGCTTGTCCAGGCCGAGGGTCTTGTAGCCCTTGCGGCAGAGCTCGTAGGCCAGGCAGGTGCCGATGATGCCCGCGCCGATGACGATGGCGTCGTATTTCTTGTTCATCTAAGAAACTCCCCTCAAGAATTGGTTGTCTCGGCCAGGGTGTTGAGCCACTGGCTGAAGGCGGCCTCGCCGCCGGGCCTGAGCCCCCAGTCATGGCCGGCCTCCAGGATGGCCTCGGCCACGGACTGCCCGTAGCCCCGCGAAAAGGCCATCAGCAGCCCGGTGAGCCCGCCGGCCTCACCCAGGACCACCACCTGACTGGGGACGTGGAGCACCGGGCCCTGGACCAGGCCGGGCCGGGGCAGACCGGGCGCGGCCAGATCCAGAGGGCTGACCCTCTCCATGACGGCCAGGGCCTCCCCGCCGAGCAGGGCCAGCAGGGCCAGGCCGTCGGTGGTCTCGGTGAAGGCCGCCTGGCCGGGCTCTTCGAGCCTTTCCCGGCCCAGGTTCCAGACGGCCGCCTGGGTCCGGTTCATCCGGTTGATCAGCAGCCCCTCCCGGAGGAGGCAGCGGCCCGGGGCCGGGGGCACGTCCAGGCCCCAGGTCTTGAAGCCGTCTATCTCCCCGTTCTGGAGGTCCCACTTGGCCCGGTGGCTCAGATCCACCAGCCAGGGCCCCTGGCCCTGGTCCTCGTAGCTCAGGACCACCTCCCAGCCGTCCCGGACCTCGATCTGGGCCGGCCGGCCGGACAGGGAAACAGGAGAACGCTTGCGGAGGCTCTCCATCTCGATCACCTCACATCTTCAGCCGCCGGCCCTCGGGGTCATAGAAGGGCGGCTTGACCACCGTGGCCGTGAACCGCTGGACCGCCCGGCCGCCCTCGTGGCCGTCGTTCTGGTAGATGTTCAGGCGGCCCCCCTCCCCGGCCAGGTCGGCCCGGGCCAGGGCCAGGCCGATTGACTGGCCCAGGGCGGCGCTGAAGCGGCAGGTGCCGACAAAGCCCCTGATCTCCTCGCCCTCGACGACGAGGGAGCCGTCGGCCGGCGTCTGGGCCGGGTCGTCCGTCCTGAAGCCGACCAGCTTGAGCCGGTTGGGCTGGTCCTCGGCGAAGCGCAGGGCCGGAGCGCCCACCTTTCGGCTGGCCGTGTCCTCCCGGTCCCACAGGAAGCCCAGCCCCAGGTCCAGCAGGTTGGTCCGGGCCTCGGACTCCTGGCCGATGATGACGTGGCCCTTCTCCAGGCGCAGGACCGACTGGGCCTCCAGGCCGAAGGGCCTGATGCCCCACTCCCGGCCGGCCTCCAGGAGCAGGTTCCAGACCCACTGGGCCTGGGAGGCGGGCAGGTGGAGCTCGTAGGACAGCTCGCCGACGAAGCCCAGGCGCAGGGCCCGGGCCCTGACCTGGCCGGCCAGGGTTATCTCCCGGCAGGCCATGAAGGGGAAGGCCTCGTTGCTCAGGTCGGCCTCGGTGATCCTGGCCAGGACCTCCCTGGCCCTGGGGCCGGCCAGGTTGATGGCCGCCAGGGCGTCGGTCAGGTTGATCAGGTGGAACTCCCAGCCGTCGAAGCGGGTCTGGTAGCGGAACCACTCGATGGTCTCGCCGGCCCGGACCGTGGAGCTGGTGAAGTAGTAATCATTCTCGCCCAGCTTGGCCGCCACGCCGTCGTCCACCAGGCAGCCGTCCTCGTTGCACATGCCCGAGTACTTGAGCTTGCCCTCCTTGATCCGGCTCATGTCGCTGATGTAGACCCGCTGGAGGGCCTTGAGGGCGTCCGGGCCGTGGAGGCGGAACTTGCCCAGGGTGGAGACGTCGATCAGGCCTACGTTGTGGCGGACGTTCTCGATCTCCTGGCGGCAGGTGAAGTCCTGGGAGAAGTAGCGGGCCCGCTTCCAGACGCCGATCCGGCGGAAGACGCCGCCCAGGGCCTCCTGCTCCTGGTGGAGGGGGCTGCGCTTGAAGATCTGGTGCTTGGGCCCGGCGTAGGTGGCCATGAGGGTCGGCACCAGGGGCGAGCGGACCGTGGTCGGGACCAGGTGACCGGGCTCCTGGCCCTTGAGGCGGGCCATGACCAGGGGCAGGTTCTGCCCGGGCACGCCGCCCTGGCCCGGCCCGGTGCCGATGGCCGTGAAGCGCTTGGCCAGCTCGGGCAGATCAAAGCCCTGGCGGATGGACTCCTCGACCTCCTTGAGGCTGCCGTCCTCGTCGAAGCAGACAAAGCTCCGGCTGCCCCGGCCGAGGCTGGGTCCGACGACCAGGTTGCAGCCCCGGGCCGGCCCGGGCAGCCCGGCCAGGGCCTTCTTGGCCTGGGTAAGGGCCTGGGCGGCCGGGGCGCCGCAGTCCTGGGCCGCGGCCAGTCCGGCCAGCCGGCCCGAGGCCTCGACGGCCGCCGGATCAATGTAGCCCAGCAGGCGGCCGGCCGCGTGAAGGCGGGGCGGCAGTTCCAGGGGCAGGAAGAAGCCGGTGTGCTTGTCGTAGGCCAGCTTGGCCAGGGCCAGGGAGAGCGGGCCCGAGGCCGGGGCCTGGCCGGCCGAGGCGATGAGGAGGTCGCAGGCCAGGCAGTTCTCGCCCCGGCCGTCCAGCCGGCGCAGGGTCACGGCCTCCAGGACCTGGCGGCCGTGGGCCGCCGAGGCGGCCCAGCCGCTCATGAAGGGGACGCTGCGGCCGAGGAGGGCCTCGACCAGGCCGGGGTCCTGGCCCTCCGGGCGGCAGTCGGCCACCGCGGCCAGGTTCAGGCCGGCCTCGGCCAGGTCCAGGGCCGCTTCCAACCCTAAGTCGTCGCCGACGCTGCAGACGGCGGTCTGGCCGGGCAGGAGGCCGTAGGTCCGGGCCAGGCGGTGGGCGCAGCCGGCCTGCATCACCCCGGGCCGCTCGTTGTTCTCGAAGACCAGCGGCCGCTCCAGGCAGCCCGAGGCCACGACCACGCTCCTGGCCCTGACCTCGATGTAGCGCTCGCTGAAGGCGTCGTCGGGGCCGCCGACCTGGAAGGCGGTGACCAGGTTGTCGCCGCAGAGGTTGTTGACAAAGGCCTGGCTGAAGACCCTGACCCCGGCGGCCTCACTGACCCGCCGGGCCAGCTCCCGTCCCCGCTGGTGGAGGCTCTCTCCCGGGGCGAACTCCCTGGTCCGCCAGTCGTAGAAACCGCCCAGCCAGGGCCGGGCCTCGAAGAGAACGACCCTCTGGCCCTGCTCGGCCGCGGCCAGGGCGGCCGAGAGGCCGGCCGGGCCGCCGCCCAGGACGCAGACCTCGGCGTTGAGGAAGAGCTCGTCAAAGCGGCCCTGGAGGCTGACCTGGGGATCGACCCGGCCGATGCCGGCCATCCGGCGGATGCGCTTGAGGGCCAGGGGCCAGACGGCCGCGGGCTTGTGGAAGAGGCGGTAGTAGAAGCCGGCCGGCATGAGCCAGTCCAGCCTGTCCAGGAAGCCCAGCCAGTCCCACTCCGGCGAGCCGATGACGTTCTGGGGCCCGACGGCCAGGCCTTCCCGGAGAAGGGTCGTCTCGGCCCGGACGTTGGGGATGCCGTCCACGGCCATCAGGCAGTTGCTCGACTCGCCGTCCAGGCTGTAGAGGCCCCGGGGCCGGTGGCGCTTGAGGCTGCGGGCAAAGACCCGGACCCCGTTGGCATACAGGGCCGTGGCCAGGCTGTCGCCGGCCAGGCCGGACATGCTCCGGCCGCGGTAGGTGAAGGGAATCTGACGGCTCTGGTCGACCCGCTGGGTCGGCCCCGGGGCCAGCCGGGTCATGGTCTTCATGTCCGGCCCTCCGGCGCCTCGACCTCGCGGCCGGTCGAGGTGTCCCGCCAGACGGTGAACCAGATCCCGCAGCCGAAGCGGTGGCACCACCACTCCTTCTGGGGTCCGGCCACGGCCTCGCGGTGGTGGACGTAGTCCGTGTAGGCCTCCCGGGTCAGCCCCTCCTGGTCCGGCGGGGCGCCCCGGTCCTCGTTGCCGAAGCGGAACTCGTAGAGGTCCCGCCGGCCGCAGATGGGACAGGTGATGGTGAAGGACACGGCCTGACCTCCCCTAGTTGTTGGGCCCGTAAGTGACCACGGCCGCGGTCTCGCCCATGGGACGGAAGTTCTCAAAGCGCCTCAGGTTGAAGGGCTCGAGCATCTCCGGGCACTGGCCCCGGGCCATGAACTCGGCCATGTACTTGCCGGCGATGGGCCCGGACTTGAAGCCGAAGTAACCCCAGCCGCAGTCCAGATAGAGCCCCTCGACCGGGTCGTTGCCGTCCATGATCGGGGCCATGTCCGGGGTCATGTCGGCCAGGCCGGCCCAGTGGCGCATGAACCTGACCCCCCTGAGGAAGGGAAGCAGGTCGGTCATGGCCTCGGCCTGGTGCTTGATGTAGTGGGCCGTGGTGTTGGTGGTGTAGTTGGGCCAGGGGTCCATGTGAGCCCCGGTGGCGATCTCGCCCTTGAGGGTCTGGTTGGCGTAAACGTGGTAAGCGCCCGAGGAGATGACGTGGTGCAGGATCGGCTTCAAGGGCTGGGTGACCATGGCCTGGATGGTCAGGGCGTGGATGGGCAGCTTGAGGCCGATCAGGGCGGCGATCATGACCGAGTAGCCGCCGGCGCAGATGAGGACCCGGGGCGTCCTGATGCGGCCCCGGCTGGTCTCGACGCTGACCACCTTGCCGCCCTCCAGGCCCAGGCCGGTCACCTCGGTGTTCTGGTGGATGTGGACGCCCTGGCCGGCCGCGCCCTTGGCCAGGCCCCAGGCCACGGCGTCGTGGCGGAGAATGCCGCCGGGCGGGTGGTACATGCCCCCGAAGATGGGGTAGGTCGGCCGGTCGGAGATGTCCAGCTCCGGGATCAGCTCCCGGCACTGCTGCCGGTCCAGGATCTCGCTCCTGACCCCGCAGAAGTTGGCCGTGCCCACGGCCAGGCGCAGGGCGGCCATGGCCGCCTCGCTGTGGCCCAGGTTGAGGTTGCCGCAGTGGAAGGGCATCATGTTGAAGTCCAGCTCGGCGATGAGCCGGGGCCAGAGCTTCAGGCCCTCGTCGTAGAGCCTGACGTTCTCCGCGGTCCGCTGGTTGGCCCGGACGATGGCCGTGTTGCGGCCCGAGCCGCCGTAGCCGACGTGGCGCCGCTCCAGGACGGCCACGTCCTTGATCCCGTGCTCCCTGGCCAGGAAGTAGGCCGCGGCCAGACCGTGAATCCCGCCGCCGATCATGACCGCGTCGTAGCTGGTCTTGAAGGTCGGCTCGCCCCAGAGGCGCTTCAGTCTCCAGAACACAGTCCCTCCACCTGGTCTCGGCGGCGAGCGGGCCGCTCAGGCCGATTCAGGATTGCTCCTGACGTAGTGGGACCGGGTGCGCTGGAAGTGCTCCCGGGCCCGCTTCTCGGCCAGTTCGCCGTCGCCGGCCTTGAAGGCCTCGATGATCCTCCGGTGTTCGGCCAGAGACTCCTTGATCCGGCCGGGAAAACTGAAGTTGACCCGGCGCATGTCCAGCATCTGCAAGTTGTCTGAAAGGTTCCTGATCAGGCCGACCAGCCGGGTGCTGCCGCAGGCCCGGATCAGGTCGGCGTGGAAGCGCTCGTCGGCCTGGGCGTAGTCGACCAGGCCCGCGGCGTAGTCCTCAAAGTACTGCTCCAGCCGGCGGATGTCCTTGTCCGTGAGCCGCTCGGCGGCCAGCCTGGCGGCCAGGCCCTCCAGGACCTCCCGCAGGATCAGGATCTCGACCACTTCCTCCCTGGTCCAGTTCTTGACGTAGGCCCCCTTGTGGGGCACCAGCTCGACCATGCCGTCCCGGTGGAGCTGGTTCAAGGCGTCGCGGATGGGCGTCCGGCTGACGCCCAGTTTCTCGACCAGGTCCGACTCCTTGAGTTGGGTCCCGGGCAGGAGTGTCCGCTCGGCGATGCCCTGCTTGATGGTCTGGTAGACCGCCTCCCTGAGATTTTTGACCGTCTTGATCTTCTTCACGGTTGTCGATCAGGTTGTCGGCACCCAAGGCTCAGGCCGGACCAAGACGGACCATTGAAGGTACGCTCCGGCACCGGTTCCAAACAGAAATAACCTTAAACAGGTCTTTTCCAAGGACAGAGGTCCGAGTCCAATCCCGGGATTTCTGATAATGGAATACGTATTTGTATACGTACGCTGCTACGCCGCATCTGTCAACTTAATTCCACAGCGCCAGCCGGCCGCAAAAACCCGCCGGACTGGCGGCGACCCGCAAACGGCCCCAAGGGTGAAGGCCGGCGAACTGTCTCTGCCTGGAAGGTCCGGCTGAACAGGTCTGGCCCAATATCCGGGCCCGGTCAACTGCCGAGGGCCATTTTTCTCCCTCTCCCCCCGGTCTGTACAGCCCCCAGGGGCGCGGGAGAACAGGCTGAGCCGGCCCGGGATTCAAGACCACGACCCTGCTCCGTCGCTGCGCGATGGCTGCAGGGACGCGGCCCCGCCGCCACTGGGAACGGGGCGGAAAGATAAAAAGATGGGCTTTTCTGTTCAATCCACCGGGGACTGGTCCGGCTGGTGCTGTCAGGGCCGCGTCCCTGACAGCAGGCCGAAGGCCAGGACAAGCCCCAGCCGAGGCGTCCCGGCAGAGGGCTCACCTTGGCAAGATGTTCAATTTCCATGAGAAAATATCAACCGGCCGCCCGGAGGGAATCAACCCTTGACAAGCTCGGGCGGCCTGATCTAAGGTCTTTTTGGATACATGGATACATGGACTCGGCCTAACTCGACCTGCCGGGGGTAACCGTAGGCGAGGCGGCCGCGACTCGTTTCTCTTATCCGTTTGGGCCAGACGGGCCAGAACCTCAACCGAGGGTGGGTTCATGATCTGGGACAAGCCGACCAACACCAGAGTGGTGGAGCCCCCGAGGGCGATTTCCGACCAGGTCTATGAGTTCCTGAAGGAGAAGATCCTCTACAGCGACATCGAGGCCGGGGAGCGCTTGATGCAGATCCAGGTGGCCGAAGCTCTCCAGACCAGCCGGACCCCGGTCCGGGACGCCTTTCGCCGCCTGGAGCAGGACGGCCTCGTCGAGAGGGTCCCCCAGGGCGGGGTCAGGGTGACCAGCCTGGACAACAAGACCATCAAGGAGGTCTTCGGCATCCGGCAGGTTCTGGAAGCTTACGCCGTTGAGCTGGCCTGCGACAACATCAGCCCCGAGCAGATCGCCTCTCTCAAGCAGATCCTGTCCCAGGCCAGGGAGCTGCTGGCCTCGAAGAAGGATCGGGAAGCCAAGCTCAAGGAACTTTTCAAGCTCAACTCCCAATTACACGACACCATCTACCGGGCGGCGGGCAGCTCCTATTTGATGGGCATCATTAACAATCTCAAAAACATTGTCCTCAGGATGAGATCCCTGGGCTTGAGGGCGGACAAGACCTGGAACTACGTCTGGAAGGAGCACGCCCAGTTGATCGACTGCCTGGAGCGCCGGGACAAAGCGGCCGCGGCCGAGTTGATCAAGGCTCACATAATCAGCGCCGCTTCCCACGTCACCTCGGTAACGTCGGGGTCGGTCTCGGGCGAGAGCGACTGAGACCGGCTGGCGTCGGGTGATCTGGCCAGCGGGTCGGTTTGGACAAACCACCACTTCAATCAACCAGGAGGGAGGTCAAGAAGATGGTCAGAAAAGGCGTTCTTGTTCTTGGATTTATCCTAGTTCTGGTCTGGGGTCTTGTCGGCGCCGCTGAGGCCAAGAAGCCGATTGAACTGGCCTTTGCCCTGCACACCGCGCCCGGCGGCCCGGACCACATGGCCGTCGAGGTCTTCAAGGGCCTGGTCGAGACGAGGAGCAAGGGGGCCATCGAGGTCAAGATCTTTCCCGGCCATCAGCTCGGCGGGGAGAGGGACAACCTTGAACAGCTCAAGCAGGGCGAGGTGGCCATGACCCAGTCGGGCGACCTGTGCGTCTCGCTCTACGCTCCGGAGTACGGCGCGCCGATCATTCCCTTCGTCTTCCCCAGCGTCGAGGACGTCTTCACTTACTGGGACAGCCCCATCGGCGGGAAGATCAAGCAGGCCTTTCTGGAAAAGGGCGGCGTCCGCCTGGTGGGCATCCAGCGGCGCGGCTCGCGGATGCTGACGGCCAAGAAGGCCATCCCCACCCCGGCCGAGCTGGCCGGCCTCAAGATCAGGGTGCCCGAGATTCCGACCTGGGTCGAGGTCTGGCGGGAGCTGGGCTGCCTGCCCACGGTCGTGGCCTGGCCCGAGGTCTTCGGCGCCCTGCAGACGGGTGTGGTCGAGGCCCAGGAGAACCCCCTCTACCTCATCTACACGACCAAGTTCTACGAGGTCCAGAGCCACGTCATGCTGACCGCCCACGTCAAAGCCTGCTTCCACTGGCTGATAAGCGACAAGGTCTTCTCGACCCTGGCCAAGGATCTGCAGGAGATCGTCCTCACCTCGGCCGCCCAGGCCTCGGAATACGGGGACATGCTCACGGCCAAGCAGGAGGAGGGCTTCAAGAAGCAGCTCCAGGAGAAGGGCATGACCGTCCTGGCCGTGGACATCAAGCCCTTCATGCAGAAGGCCCAGCCGGCCATCGCCCGCATCCGCGAGAAATGGGCCCCCGGCGTCTACGAGGAGGTCCAGAAGATCATCGGCCGGTGAGGGCTGGAGCGAACCGTTCGAGGAGTTGACCTGAGCGAATCCCCGTCGGGTCCGCGCCGGCGGACCCGACGGGGCCCCAGAGTCGGGCCGGAAATGGATTTTGCGACCGAAAACAGACCAGGGCCGGTCAAGTGGACCGGTTTCAGGGCCGCCTGCGACCGGTTCAACGCCGTTCTGGACGATTTCAACCTGGCCCTGTTCGCCGCCCTCCTGGTGGTGGCCAGCCTCCAGGTGCTCTGCCGCTACGTCCTCCGGGTGCCTTTGCCCTGGACCGAAGAGCTGGCCCGCTTCCTGGTCGTCTGGGTCACTTTTCTGGGGTCGGCCAGCGTGACCCGGCGCAAGCTGCACATCACCGTGACTTTCTTTGCCGAACGCTTCCCCCCCCGGACGGCCTTAGTGGTCCGGGTGGTCCTTTACGCAATGATGTTTCTGTTCCTGCTCATCATTTTCTGGGGAACCCTGGTCATGTTCCGCTCCTCCTGGCCCGTCCACGCCGGAACCATGCCCTGGCTGAGGATGTCCTGGGTTTACCTGGGCGCCATCATCGGCGTGATGATCATGACGATTCTGGTCCTGATCCATCTGACCCAGGAGATCAGGGCCCTGAGGGGCTCAGCCGGCGCCTCGGCCGGGGCCTGACTGCGGCTGAAAGGCAGCCTCGGATGCTGGTCTGGATATTCCTGATCGCCCTCTTGGGCCTGGTTCTGGTCGGCATGCCGGTCGCCTTTGCCATGGGCGTGACCTCGCTCCTGGTGGTCATCATCGACCGGGGCATCGACTCGATCCCCTACGGCATCGTCGCCCAGCGGATGATCTACGGCGTCAACTCCTTCCCCCTGCTGGCCATACCTTTCTTCCTCCTGGCCGGCCGCCTGATGAACACGGCCGGCGTGACCGACCGCATTTTCAACTTCTGCAATGTCCTCATCGGCCACATCCGCGGCGGGTTGGGCCACGTCAACATCTTAGCCAGCATGATCTTCGCCGGCATGTCCGGCTCGGCCGTGTCCGACGCCGTGGGCCTGGGCCAGATGGAGATCAAGGCCATGCGGGACGAGGGCTACGCTCCCGCCTTCAGCGCCGCGGTCACCGCCGCCTCGGCCACCATCGGCCCCATCGTCCCGCCCAGCATCCCCATGGTCCTTTTCGGCGTCCTGGGCAACGTCTCGGTGGGCGCGCTGTTCATCGGCGGCCTGTTGCCCGGGGTGATGATGGGCCTGTTCATGATGGTCACGGTGACCGTCATCGCCAAGCGAAGGGGCTACCCGGTCAGGACCCGGTCCTCGATCGGCCAGGTGGCCGTGTCCACGGCCCGGGCCTTCTTCCCCATGCTCAGCCCGGCGATTCTGATCGGCGGCATCTGGCTGGGCGTCTTCACCCCGACCGAGGCCGCGGCCGTGGCCGTAATCTACTCCCTGTTCATGGGCCTGCTCCTCTACCGGGAGCTCAGCCTCAAGGCCCTGGTCAAGGTGATGCGCGAGGCCCTGGACGACGCGGCGGTCCTGCTGTTCATCATCGCCGCGGCCTCGCTCTACGGCTGGCTCCTGGCCCGGTACCAGATCCCGGTGATCCTGGCCGAGAAGATCCTGGCCATCACCCAGAAGCCGATCCTGATCCTGCTCATCGTCAACATATTCCTGCTCATCGTCGGCTTCTTCATGGAGAGCCTGGCCGCGATAAACATCCTGACCCCGATCCTGATGCCCCTGGCCATTAAGGTGGGCATAGATCCGGTCCATTTCGGCGTGATGATGATTCTCAACCTGATGATCGGCCTGATCACCCCGCCGGTGGGCATGGTGCTCTACGCCACCCAGCGGGTGGCGGGCATTCCCTTTGAAAAGCTCCAGCAGGCGGTGATGGTCTTTTTCATACCCCTGCTCCTGGTTCTCTTGTTCATCACCGTCTTTCCGCCGCTGACGACATGGCTGCCCTCGACCATACTCAGGTGAAGGTGTAGCCTTGGGCGCGGCTTCTGGGCCGGAGTAAACCCGGGGCCGAGAGGCGAAAGGACGAGGAAAAGAGGACCTTGAGGCAATGAACGGCAGAGGCGTTCGAGCTGGGCTCGCCGAGGCCCAGAGTGACTAGAATGGAGGGTTGTTAATGATCATTGATCGAGATTTGTGCATTGGGTGCGGTCAGTGTCTGCCCTACTGCCCGGTGGGGGCCATCAGCCTGGACGACGATCAGGCTGAGATCGACCTGGACGAGTGCGCTGAGTGCGGCAACTGCCTGCGCCTGGCCGACTGCCCGGTGGACGCCATCTCCCAGCAGGAGCTGAGCTGGCCCCGGACCGTGCGCAGCATCCTCAGCGATCCCCTGACCATCGCCGTCGAGTCAGGCATCTCCGGCCGCGGGACCGAGGAGATGAAGACCAACGAGGTCACCGGCCGCTTCAAGCTGGGCCAGGCCGGCGTCGGCCTCGAGGTCGGCCGGCCGGTCCTGGGGGCCAGATTCTACGACGTCGAGAAAATCGCCCAGGCCGTGGCCAAATTGGGCGTGGTCTTCGAGAAGATCAACCCCACGACCAGCCTGATGTACGATCCCAAGACGGGCAAGTTCAAGGACGACGTCCTCAACGAGAAGGTCCTCTCGGCCATCCTGGAGTTCTCCATCGACCTGAAGCGCCTGCCCGAGCTCTTCGACGCCCTGGCCAAGGTGGCCAAGGAGATAGACACGGTCTTCACCGTCGACCTGGCCACCCGGATCGCCCCCGACGGCTCGGTGCCCACCGCGCCCTACGTCGAGAAAGCGGGCCTCTGGATCGCCCCCAACGGCAAGACCAACGTCGGCCTGGGCCGCCCCAGGTTCCAGGAGGATTGAAGATGACGCACACCCTGCATCGACTGGGGCTGGATGACACGCTGGAACAGGATTTCGTGGTCCTGGTCATGCCCTCCAAGGACATCAACCACGTCGGTTCAGGCCCCAAGCTGCGCCGGTTCATGGAGCTGGCCCTGGAGGCCGGAGCGGTCAAGATCGGCGACGCCAGGCTGGGCAACGAGTACCACCAGGGCGGCCGGGACAAGGTCATGGAAAACGTGGTCGATCGGGCCGTGGTCCACGCCGTGTTCAAGGACCTGGATTCGCTGACCAAATGCCTGACGGCTCTCAAGGAGGCCGACCTGGGCATGTCGGTGGTCGTCTCCGGGCTCTTCGACAAGGTGGAAGACTGCTGCCGCAAGGTCGGCCTGGAGAAGCACACCATCAACCAGTCCCTGGGCCGCTGGGGCCGGACCGAGAAGCTCCCTCCGCCCGAGGTCCTGCAGTTCAACCTCATGTGCGGCCACGGCATGGTCGCGGCCAACCTGATCAAGGAGGTCATGGCCGACGTCAAGGCCGGCAACTGCACCGCCGAGGAGGGCGCCGAGCGGCTCTTCAAGCCCTGCATGTGCGGCGTCTTCAACCCCCACCGGGCCGCGCTGCTCCTCAAGAGCCTGGCCGGCAAGTAGGTGACGGCGGCGGGCCGGAGAGGCCCGGGGAAGAGATTAAGGTGGAGCCTGATCGCGTCTACGTGATTTACACCGACCGGCCGCGGACCGCGGTCAGGGAGGCGCTCCACCGGCTCGACCCGGCGGCCGGCTGGGCTCCCTCGGCCGTGGTCGGCCTCAAGCCCAACCTGGTCGTGGCCAAGCCGTCCTCCTCCGGGGCCACGACCTCGGTCCCCTTGATCGAAGGGTTGGTCGAGTACCTCAAGGACAGGGGCTTCAGGCGGATCCAGATCATGGAGAGCGCCGGCGTGGGCCACAGCACCACCAGGGCCTTCAAGGTCACCGGCCTGGAAGCCATGGCCGCCAGGCAGGGCGTCGAACTGATCGACCTCAAGGCCGAGGAGTCAACCCCGGTGACCCAGGGCTCCTTCTCCACCCAGGTCTTCAGGCGGGCCCTGGAGGTGGACTACCTGATCAACCTGCCCGTGGCCAAGGCCCACTCCCAGACGCGGATCACCTGCGCCCTCAAGAACCTGAAGGGTCTCATCCCAGACTCGGAGAAGCGCCGCTTCCACTCCCTGGGCCTCCATCGGCCCATCGCCGGCCTCAACACCATCATCCGACCCCACCTGATCGTCGCCGACGGTCTGGAGGGCGACCTGAGCTTCGAGGAGGGCGGCACGCCGGTCCGGATGGACCGGATCATGATCGCCCGGGACCCGGTGCTCCTGGATTCTTTCGTCGCCAGCGGTCTGGGCTACCGCTGGTCCGAGATAGACCACCTGGCTCTGGCCGAGGGGCTGGGCGTGGGCGCCGGCCTTCGGGCCGCGGATCAGGTAGTCGAACTGAACCACCCCCTGGCCCCGACGGCGCCGGTCATCCGGGACCGGGGCATCAACCGGCTGGCCAGGCGGATCGAAGCCCGCCAGGCCTGCTCGACCTGTTACGGCGGCCTGATTCACGCCCTGGAGAGACTGAGGCAGAGGGGCAAGCTGGAGCGGCTCCAGGGGACGCTCCACGTCGGCCAGGGCTTCAAGGGGATCGAGGCCTCGGGCCTGGGCCTGGGACAGTGCGCCGCCGGGTTCAGCCGCTCCCTGCCCGGCTGCCCGCCGGACTCGCGGCGGATGGTGGACTTCCTGGAGGGGATAATCGACGGCCGGGCATAGCCCGCCGGACGGCTGACCGGTCGGTCGCTTCTTTCGATGGGAGAGAGATAACCGAGCTATTTGACTAAACGAAAGGGGGTGAGGGTGGAACCAGCTGAGGCGAGGAGTCTTAACCAATAATAACCAGAGTCCTGGACAAGGAGGATGAGGGATGAAGGCAAGAAGGATTCTTGACCTGAGGGTCCTGGTCGTCTTGACGGTCCTGGTGTCCGGCCTGATGCTGCTGACGCCGGGCCTCGTTCTGGCCGAAAAGGTCAAACTCAGGCTGGCCCACTCCGAGTCGGTGACCAACATCAGGCACGACGTGGTCCTCTTCTACGTCAAGCGGGTCGGCGAGCTGAGCAAGGGGGAGATAGAGATAGAGGTCTACCCCGCCGGCCAGATGGGCACCCACACCCAGTGCCAGGAGATGGTCTCCACGGGCAGCCTGGACTTCTACATCACCACGGCCGGCCTGGTCTCGGTCTTCGACCCCCAGAGAACCCAGGAACTGATCGAGCTGCCCTACCTTTTCGACACCTATTCTCAGGCCTACGCCTTCATGGACACCGACTTCGTGACCAAGATCTACGACCCGCTCCAGGCCAAGGGCATCCGCTACCTGGCCACCTGGTGCAACGGCTTCCGCCACATGACCAACAACGTGCGGCCCATCAACACCCCGGACGACATGAAGGGTCTCAAGATCAGGGTGGTCAAGTCCGAAATGTCCATGAAGATCATCTCCTCCCTGGGGGCCAGCCCGGTGCCGATGGCCTATTCCGAGCTGTACACGGCCCTGGGCTCCGGCGTGGTCGACGGACAGGAGAACCCCTTCATGAACATCTACGCCTCCAAGTTCTTCGAGGTCCAGAAGTTCATGTCCGTGACCAAGCACCAGTACAGCACCCTGCCCCTGATCTTCTCCGAGAAGCGCTGGCAGAAGCTGAGCGAGGCCCATCGCCAGGCTCTCAAGAAGGCGGCCCTGGAAGCGGCCCCCTACATGCGCAAGAAGGTGGGGGCCAATGAGGACAGCCAGCGGGCGGCCATGGAGAAGGCCGGGATGAAGATCAATGACGTTCCGGATCTGGCCCCCTTCAGAAAGGCCGTCGAGGCGTGCTATGAATGGGCCAGGGGCAAGTGGGGCGCCAGCGCGGTCAACGACGTGCTGGCCCGCGTCGAGGAGATCCGCAAAAAGTATCCCGCGGGCACGACCTACTTCGGCCCGGAGGACGCGAAATAGGACTCGGACCGGCTCCGGCCGTCACTCCGGCCGGAGCCGGAGCGCCGCCTCGGGAGAGGTGATCCATGGGGACCAGAAAATCCTTTTTCGACATCGTCTTCAAAGGGGGAGAGATCCTGGCCGCCGCGGCCTTCGTGCTGCTCTGCGTCACGGTCAGTATTCAGGTCATTTCCCGCTACGTCTTCAACGTGGCCTTCGGCTGGGGCGAGGAGCTGCCCATTTTCGTCTTCCTCTGGGTCAGCTTCATCGCCGCCTCGGTGGCCTACCGCGACGGCAACCACCTCAGCGTGGACTTCATCGCCGACCGCTTCCCCAGGTCCTTCCAGAAGCCGATAACCTACATCAACCTGATTCTTTGCCTGCTTTTTATCATCGCCTTGCTTTACTATGAAGGGACGATGACCCTCATGGTCAGGGAGAGCACCTTCGTGGTCATGAAGATATCCAAGGCCTATTGCTACGTGGGCATTCCCCTGTCCTGCGCAATTTTCGCCGTTTTTATAGTTGAGAAAATAATAAGAACCGCCAAGGGAAAGACCGACCCAACCGCCGTCGAGTGAGGGCAGAGGAGCAGGGGCGAACCAGCCGAGCCCGGGAGAATTCATGGACGCGATCTTGATCTGTGGCCTAGGATTCCTCGTCTTCGCCGTGGTTCTCAGGATTCCGGTGGCCTTCGCCGTGGGCATGTCCGCGGTCCTCTACGGCCTGGTGAGCGGCCGGATTCCCATGGAAGCCCTGACCCACCGGATGTCCCTGGCCACCGAGTCCTGGCCGATCATGGCCGTGCCCTTCTTCGTCCTGATGGGCAACGCCCTCAATCGGGGCAAGTCGGGCCGCTGTCTGATGGATCTGGCCAACTGCCTGGTCGGCTCGGTCTGGGGCGGGCTGGCCTCGGTCTCGATCGTGGTCAGCATGTTCTTCGGCGGCTGCTCCGGCTCGGCCGTGGCCGACGCTTCCAGCGTGGGCAGCGTCCTTATCCCGGAGATGGTCAGGCGGGGCTACGACAAGGGCTACAGCGCCGCGGTCAACGCCGCCTCCTCGACCATCGGCATCATCATCCCGCCCAGCATCCCCATGATTCTCTACGGCTGGGTGACCGAGGCCTCCATCCGCAAACTTTTCCTGGCCGGCCTGTTTCCCGGGGTCGCCGTGGGCCTGGTCCAGATCGCGGTCGCGGCCTATCTGGGCTACAAGAGACACTACTACCGGGCCGAGCGGCCCAGCGGCAAGGTGATCCTGGGCCACTTCAAGAGAAGCCTGCCGGCCATGTTCACCCCGATTCTGGTAATGGGCGGCATCCTGGCCGGGGTCTACACGACCACCGAGGCGGCCATCATCGGGGCCCTGTACGTCATCGCCATTGAGTTCTTCATCTACAAGAGCCTGACCCTCAAGGGACTCTTGGCCATCATCATCGAATCGGCCAAGGTCACTGGCGTGGTCATCTTCCTCATCGCCACCTCGTTCATGCTGACCTACGTCATCATTCTCAGCCAGGTGCCGACCATCGTCGCGGCCAAGCTCCTACCCATAATCCCCAACGCCACGGTCTGCCTGCTGGCCATCGCCCTGGTTCTCCTGGTGACCGGGTGCTTCCTGGACCTGGCCCCTTCCCTGCTCATCTTCACGCCGATCCTCTATCCCTTCGCCCTCAAGTTCCACATTGACCCGGTCCACCTGGGCGTGGTCATCGTCATGGTCCTGGCCGTGGGCCTGTTCACGCCGCCGGTGGGGCAGACTCTCTACATCTCGGCCCTCATCGCCAAGGCGCCCATCGAAATGGTCAGCAAGGACATCATGCTTTTCCTTCTGGCCATCGTCTTTGTCGTGGCCCTGGTGATCTTCTTCCCGCCCTTCACTCTCTGGCTGGCCGCCTTCTGATGGCCGGGCGAGGATCAGGGGCCGGTTTTATGAGGTTTTTACGACACGGTTCGCCTCCGGGCGAGCCCGCGGATTGAGATGAACGCCGGCCCGGCCGGCCTCAAGGAGGAGGACGAATCATGCTCCAGCTGACCGATATAGGTTACGCGGGCAAAATCTTGCGGGTGAATCTGAGCTCCGGGGAGATGAGGCCCCAGGACCTGGACGAGGGGGTGGTCCGCAAGTGGGTCGGGGGCGTCGGCCTGGCGGCCAAGATCATGTTCGAGGAGGTCAAGCCCGGGGTGGAGTGGTCTGACCCCGAGAACCTGCTCATCTGGGCCACCGGCCCCCTGGCCGGGACCGAGGTGGCCGGAGCGGCGACGATCAACGTGGTGGGCAAGGGGCCGATGACCAACCTGGCCGGCGCCTCGCAGGCCAACGGCTTCATGGGCGCCTACATGAAGTTCTGCGGTTACGACGCCGTTGTCTTCGAGGGCCGGTCGCCCAAGCTGGTTTACCTGCTCCTCAAGGAGGGGGGCCAGGCCGAGCTCAGGGACGCCTCGCACCTGGCCGGTCTGGACGTGGATGAGATGGAGAACCGGCTCAGGGAGAAGTTCGGGGTCAAGGAGCACGACATCAGCGTCTTCGGGATCGGTCCGGCCGGGGAGAAACTGGTCCGCTTCGCCTGCATCTCCGGAGACCGGGGCCACGTGGCCGGCCACAACGGGCTGGGCGCGGTGATGGGGGCCAAGGGGCTCAAAGCGGTGGTGGCCTTTAAGGGGCCGCGCCGCTTCAGGGTCAAGGACCCGGATTTGCTCAAGGAAAAAAACAAGGAGATGGTCGAGTTCGCCAAGAACTTCGGCACCGTCTACGCCTGGGGGACCGGGGGCGGGTTCTCGGCCCTGCACGCCCTGGGGGCCCTGCCGGTCAAGAACTACACCACCGATGTCTTTCCCGAGCACGAGACGATGAACGGCCAGTACCTGCGGACGCACTTCAAGGTCAAGGCCAGACCCTGCTACCGCTGCGCCATCGCCCACGTCAAGGAAGTCGAGGTGACCGAGGGCCCTTACAAGGGCTTCGTGGGCGAGGAGCCGGAGTACGAGCAGCTGGCCGCCTGGGGTCCCCAGATCGGCAACACCGACCTGGGCGCCACGGTCATGCTGGGCAACGAGGTGGACAAACTGGGCATGGACTGCAACGAGGCCTCCTGGACCATCGGCTGGGCCATGGAGTGCTACGAGAAGGGGGTCTTCAGCCGGGAGGAGACTGACGGGCTGGATCTGAGCTGGGGCAACGTCGAGTCGGTCAAGGAGCTTATGAACCGGATCGCCCGGCGGGAGGGCAAGTTCGCCGACCTTCTGGCCGAGGGGGTGATGCGGGCCTCCCAGAAGGTGGGGGGCGAGGCGGCCAAGTGGGCCATATACAGCCACAAGGGCTCGGCGCCGCGGAGCCACGATCACCGGGGCTCGACCAGGTGGTACGAGCTGTTCGACACCTGCCTGACCAACACCAGCACCCTGGAGTCGACCTGGGGCGGGATACACCCCAAGCTGGTGGACCTGGCCGAGCCGACGGATCATTTCTCCCACGAGCAGGTCTCCACCTTCAACGCCAAGTACAACGGCATCCGGCAGTTCGACGACTGCCTGGGGACCTGCCGCTTCGTCTCCCCGGCGCCCAAGCTGGTTCTGGCCTGCTTCAACGCGGCGACCGGCTTCGATTGGAGTCTGGAGGACGCCTGGAACCTGGGCCGGCGGATCGTCAACCTGCTCCGGGTCTTCAACCTGCGGCACGGCCTGAGGCTGGAGGACGAGCGTCCTTCGGCGAGGTACGGTTCAGTCCCGGTGGACGGCCCGGCCGAAGGGGTGGACATCATGGCCAAGTGGGACTGGATGGTCGAGAACTACCACCGGCTGATGGGCTGGAACCCCAAAACCGGCTGGCCCCTGCCCCAGACCCTCAGGGAGCTGGACCTGGAAGAGCTGATCGAGGACTGAGACGGAAACGCCCCCGGCCCGGGCCGGGGGCTCAAACCATGGGCCGGGGCTCCGACCCGAGCCCGCAAGCCGGGAGAAGCGATGATGGACAAGGTCCTGGTTACCCGACGCGTCTTCCAGCGCGCTCTGGACCTCCTGGCCACCCGGGCCGAGGTGCTCGCCTCGCCCCACGACCGCGACCTGAGAGCCGAGGAGCTCCTGGAGATGAGCGCGGGCTGCCGGGCTTTGATGACCATGCCGGCCGACCGGATCGACCGCGCCTTCCTGACCGCCCGGCCCGAGGTGGCCATGGTGGCCAACGACGCCGTGGGCTACGACAACATCGACCTGGCCGCGGCCAGGGAGCTCGGGGTGGTGGTCACCAACACCCCGGGGGTCCTGACCGAGGCCACGGCCGACCTGACCATCAGCCTGGTCCTGGCCGTGATGCGCCGCCTCGTCGAGGGCGACCGCTTCCTCAGAGCCGGTCTCTTCAAAGGCACGGCCCCCATGTTCATGCTGGGGACCGACCCGAGGGGCAAGACCCTGGGCGTCTTCGGCTTCGGCCGCATCGGCCAGGCCGTGGCCCGGCGGGCCAGGGCCTTCGGCATGAGCGTGATCTACCACGACGTCGAGCCGATGGCCGAGGCGGCCCGGGAGGTGGAGGCCGAGTACGTCAGCTTCGAGGAGCTGCTGGCCCGCTCGGACGTGGTCTCCATCAACGCACTCCTCAACGACCAAACCAGAGGAGCCTTCAACTACCAGGTCTTAAGGCGCATGAAGCCGACCGCCTTCCTGGTCAACGCCGCCCGCGGGCCCATCGTCGTCGAGGCCGATCTGGCCCGGGCCCTGGAGGAGAAGGTCATCGCCGGGGCGGCCCTGGACGTCTACGAGTTCGAGCCCGCGGTCAACCCCAGGCTGATCGGCCTGGAGAACGTCGTCCTCAGCCCCCATCTGGGCAGCGCCACCCGGGAGGTCCGGGAGGCCATGGCCCTCCTGGCCGCCCGGAACATCGTCGCCTTCCTCGAGGGCGGCGAACCGCCGACTCGATTGGTCTGAGGAAAGAGCCTGGCCTGGCCTCGGCCGGCCGAGGCCAGGCCAGGTCGAAAGACCGGCGGCCACTCCGGCCGCGCAATCCGCTTCAGATATCAGAAGTTGACCGTGTCGCCGCCCCTCAGGCCCAGCATCTTGCGGGCCTCCTCGGGGCTGGCCGGCTCGAAGTCCAGGGCCCTTCCACCGACCATGACCCTCCCCCTCCCCGGCCTGGCGGCAGATCAGGACACGGCCTCCTCGGACCGTCAAGAGTAAAATGCTCTCCTGACCCTGTGTAGCAATTTAAAATATATGTTACTAATTATGGACAGGACAACCAATGAGAAATGGTTATTAAACCTCCTTTTTATTATTTGTTGTTGTCAGGTTACATCGGCGCGGGCCCAGCGGCGGCCGAACGGGGCTCGACCTCCCGGCGGCGGACGGGCCTCCCTGGAAACCGGAGGGCGGGTCGAGCCGCCGGAACGGCCCCGGCAAAACCAACTCCGGAGGGCCCCGGCCGGACGGCGCCTGTCTGGCGGCAACCGCCGCCCGGCATAGAGTCCGCTATTGACACTCGGGCCGTCGAGAGATAGGGTGGCCGTCAAATGTACCTCCCCCTCGGGGTGAAGATGCCACCGCTTGCCCCCGCGCTTCCGGCAGGTGATTCGACTCGCGGGCTCGCATCTTCGACCGCTCAGGAGCGAGCTTGCAAACAGCCATGAGACAAAGGGTCAGGCTCTCATGACGGCTCCCCAACGGTCACCGCTATCCTCGAAAAACTTGCGCCAAAGACATCAAGGCCGCACCGTTCATGGGATCATCGAAGGATCAGTTCACCATTCTGGTGCGGGTCACTTCAAAGAGAGTTTGGGAAGAGAGGCGAGGTCGTCATGACCAAATCAATCCAACTCAAAGTATTGGCGGATTGGAACAAGCTCGAGTCGGTCCGGGACGAAAGCAGTCAGTTCCTGAAGTCCCAGGGCCTTTCCTCGGAGGCCGTTGACACCCTGACCATGGTTATCAGTGAATTGGCTGAAAATGCAATTAAATACGGCGCTTTCACGGAGCATAAAAACGATCTGACCATCGTCGTTTCTCTAGATCCCGGCATCGCCACCGTCGAAGTTATCAACCCCGTCGACGAGCAGACCTTTCCCCGCCTCAAGACTCTGGACACGACGATCCAGTGGATCAGGGGGTATCAGGATCCCTTCGAAGCCTACGTCGAAAAGCTACAGGACGTCTCCAAAAAGCCCCTCGCCGACCACACCAGCGGCTTGGGCCTCACCAGAATTGCATACGAGGGCAAGGCGGTCCTGGACTTCTTTGTTGACGGCTCCAACATGCTCAATGTCTCGGCCGTCAGGAGGGGTGAGGGGATATAGATGCATCCGACAACGCCGGAGACGTTCACCAGAAATCTCCTCAACATACAAATGAACGAAGGCGACGATTCCATCGTCCTGATGTTCCTGGGCAAGAGCGTTGACCGGACGCCGTCCGAGTTCATTGCCCCCATTCTGTCCGACGCGCTTTCCAAGAGCAAGAACCGTCAAAAACGCGTTGTCCTGGATTTCCGCAATCTGCAGTACATGAATTCCTCGACCATAACCCCCATCATCAAAGTCCTGGACAGAGCCAAGCGGGGAACCGACACGATTTCAGTCATCTATGACGGCTCCCTGAAGTGGCAGGACCTGAGCTTTTCCGCTCTGTCCGTTTTCGAGTCAGAGGATCGGCGAGTGGAGATCAAGGGACTCTGACATGGCTAAAGAACCACTCGTCATTCCGGCCAGCCTGGTGGTGGGGGACGAACAGGTCCCGGTCGAGGCCACGTGTTTGTCTAAATATTCACTGATGGTTCGCTTCCCGCCGGACAAAGCCCCCGCGGGCGACCTGGAAATCCCCAAGCTGGTCGTCGAGCTGCAGGATAAAAAGGTCGAGGTGGGGCCGCTGCGCCTCATCCTGGAACCGAATAACGACGGCTTCACCGGGCGTCTGGTTGGGGCCAGGGATGTTTATGATTTCGAGAGCTTGCTGTCGAAGCAGGAGGTCGTCAAATCCCAGACCGTCTTCGGAAATCTGCCCATAATTCTGGCTCACAAGAAAGCGATAAGACCGTCATTCAAGAGCTACACATCCGACTTGACGTATGATCTGAATGTCTACAAGAGCATTTTTGACGGCTGCGACGCCGACTATTCCGGGGAGCCGCCAGAGGTCAAGAGGTTGCTCCAGCAGGCGCTCATCGACAGCGTCGGAAGGCAGTTCCTGGACTTCCTCGACGAGCGGCTGGCCGAATTGGAGAATCTCGTCGCCGACTTCGAAAGAGACGAGCACAGGTTCCACGGGTTCTATTTCAGAAAGCAGCTCTGGAATTTCATCACCTCGGTCCCGTTCATGGCCAGGACCAATTTGAGGCCGCGGGGGTACTGCGGCGACTCGATGATGATGAGAATGATCTATGAAAACGACTATCAGGGCGACTCAACCTTTGCCCGGCTCATGCACAAGCATCCCGTTGAACATCCGGCCGCCGAGGCGGTGAGGAGCAGAAGGCGCCTCATCTCCCAGACCTTGCGCTGCGTCGAGAACGAGGAGACCTCGGCCTCGGGCGACAGGATCAGGGTTCTCTCCCTGGCCTGCGGACCCGCGGCGGAACTGGAGGACGTGCTCTCCTGCCCCGAGGAGTGCGCCCGGTTCAATTTCACCCTCCTGGACCAGGATGAAGAGGCCCTGGCCGAGTCGGCCTCGCTGATAGACCGACTGCAAGCCAAATCCACCGCGCCCATCAACGTCCAGTACGTCTGCGAGTCGGTACGCAGGATGCTGGCCACGCCGCACCTGGACGACGTCTGGGGGCAGTTTCACTTCATCTATTCCATGGGCCTTTTCGACTACCTGACGCCCCCGGTGGCCCGGGCGGTCCTGGGGAAGCTTTACGAACTGCTTCTTCCCGACGGGGAGATGCTGATCGGCAATTTCCACGTCTCCAATCCGAGCAAGGTCTACATGGAGTATTGGCTCGACTGGGTTCTGTACTACCGGACGGAAGGGGAATTCCTGGACCTGCTCGCCGGAGCTAATCCTTCTCAGGCCTCCGTCTCCTTCGAGGACACTGGGAGTCAGATGTTTCTTCACGTCAAGAAATAGGCTCGTGGGTTGGGCCGCTCCGGGAAGCGAGGAGGGCGACTGTCGAATCTGGAGGCGATTTAAGAATAAATTTTCTAGTTAGGTTCCAAGGCAACAGGCGATAAGGAGATAAATTGAACAATGTCACGCCATGATACTCGTCTCAGGAGAAGCACGGACATTGTTGTAGATGATTTTGAAATTTATTTGAACCGTATCATTCATGAGTGGTCAAAGACATTAACCGCCCTGGCCTACACGCTCGTTCCCATATTTTTCATCCTCGATTATTTCATCATGCCCAGCGAGCTGCTGCCGCGCTTCGGGGTCTACCGCCTGGCCTCCACCCTCATCGTCCTCGTGCAGGCGGTCTTCATCCGCCGGACCAAGCCGAGCCGCTGGTCGTACATACATGGCTATCTGGTTTCCATCAATGTGGGCGGCATGATAGCCCTGATGACGGTGGACCTGGGCGGGTTCGATTCCAGTTACTACGCCGGCCTGAACCTGGTTCTCATCGGCGTCAACCTGCTGCTCCCCTGGCACGCCATCCACTCCGCGGCCAACAGCTTGATAATAATAGCGATGTATGTTTGCTTCAACCTCATAGCCGCCCAGGAATTCGGCCGGATAGCCCTGATCAACAATCTGTTTTTCCTCTGCTCCACGGCGGTCATCGCCGTAAGCATCAATCACGTCAAGCACCGGCTGGTGAAGCAGGAGTTCAACCTGCTGGTCGAGCTCAAGCGAGCCCGGGACGCGCTCTGGAGCGAGATGGAGCTGGCCAAGAGGATCCAAACGGCCCTCCTGCCCGACAAGAAGAGCCTGCGCGGCCTGGAAGTCGCGGCGGTCATGTATCCGGCCAAAATGGTCGGCGGAGACTACTACGACATCCTGGAGACCCCCGCCGGCGAGAAGTGGGTCATCGTGGGCGATGTCTCGGGGCACGGAGTGGACTCGGGCCTGATCATGATGATGGCCCAGACCAGCGCGCTGTCCATGGTCAGCAATTCCAAGGGCCACAAGCCCTCGGAGGTCCTGGCCGCCGTAAACGCCGTTCTGAGGGAGAACCTCTCCCGGATGGGCTCGGACCATTACATGACCATGATGGTTATCCGTCTGGGGGAAAATGAAATGATCCTGGCCGGAAAACATCAGAATGTTCTGATCTTCCGGGCATCACTGAACAAGGTTGAGGTCGTTCCCACCACGGGGACCTGGCTGGGCATAGTGGACGACGTCCAGGAGTGCCTGGAGGATGTACCGGTCAGGATCGGAGACGGGGACCTGGTCTTGCTGTTCACGGACGGGATCACCGAGGCGACCAGCGAGCGGGGCGAGATGTACGGCCAGGAGCGCCTGGAGCAGGCCCTGAGCCAATACGCCGACCTGCCCGTGGGCAAGTTGCTGGACCAGATAATCTCGCAGGTGGAGGCCTTCCAGTCGGAGCAGATGGACGACATGACCCTGGTGGTGATCAAAAAGCCGCGCGCCGGCGAGCAAAAAGCCGTCTGACCCAATGAGCGAAAGATCACTGTTGCGCGACTACAAGTTAGACTGGCTCACGCTTGCCTTTAGTGGAGACACCGAAAATGAATTCTTAGAAGAATATTCCCTAAAATCCGTGGGTCACATCCGCGTCGTCCTGCTTCTGGCCATTGCCTTTTACAGCGTTTTCGGAATATTGGATTCGTGGCTGGCTCCGGAGGCCAAGTGGAAATTTTGGTTTATTAGGTATTGTATCTTCGTTCCCTTGGTTCTGGCCGTCCTGCTCTTCTCTTTCTCCTCCCGCTTTCAGAAATACCTGCAGCCCAGCCTGTTTCTGATAATCGTGGTCGCGGGGCTGGGCATCGTGGCCATGATACTGATCGCCCCCGAGACCTGCGGCCAATTCTACTACGCCGGTCTTATTCTCGTATTCATCTATGGTTATACGTTTTTCAAGCTGCGATTCATCTGGGCCACGGCGGCCGGAGTGCTCATCATCATCGCCTACGAGATTTCCGCCATCTGGCTGAGCCGCACCCCTCTGCCCATCCTGATGAACAACAATTTCTTCTTCCTTGGAGGAAATTTCATCGGGATGTTCGCCTGTTATTCAATCGAGTACTACTCGAGAAGGGATTTCGTCCAGGCCCGGCTGCTGGAGGCGGAGAGGGAGAAGGTCCAGGCCGCCAACCGCGACCTGGAAAGACGGGTCGCGGAGCGGACGGTTCAACTGAACGAAGCCAACAAGGAGCTCCGGCAGGAGATCGCCGAGCGCCTCAAGGCCGAGGAGGCCTTGCGGGAGAGCGAACAGCGCTTCCGCTCCCTCAGCGAGAACGCCCCGGACATCATCTACACCCTCGACTGCGAGGGCGCCTTCACCTACGTCAACCCGTCCTGGGAGAGAGTCCTGGGGCACAAGCACGAAGAGGTCTTAGGGCAATTCTTCATCAACTTCGTCGAACCCGGCATAGCCAAGCGATACATCGGGATATTCAAGGACATCCGGGACGGCAAGCAGACCTTCAGCGACCTGGACGGCGAGCTCATCGCCAAGGACGGCTCGGTCCGCCAGTTCTCCATGGCCGGGTCGCCGAACTTCGACTCGGAAGGCAACATCACCGGCATGGTCGGCGTGTTCTCCGACGTCACCGACCGCCGCCGCGCCGAGCGCGACGCCCGGATCCAGAGGGGCTACCTGGAGCAGTTCATCGCCAGCTCGCCGGAAGGCATAGTGGTCATAGATCACGATCAGCGCATAGTCCGCATCAACAACGAGTTCACCAGGATCTTCGGCTACACCCCCCAGGAGGCCATCGGGCAGTCGGCCGACGACTTGATCGTGCCCAAGGAGGACCGTCAGCAGGGACTGGATCTGTCGCTTCGCGTCGCCCGGGGCGAGAGGGTGGAGACCGAGACGGTCCGGCAGCGCAAGGACGGCTCCCTGGTGGACGTCTCGATCATGGGCGCCCCCGTCCTGATCGAGGGCGGTCTGGTGGGCGTCTACGGGATCTACCGGGACATCACGGACAGGAAGAAGGCCGAGAGGTCCCTCAAGCAGAGCGAGGAGCGCTACCGGACGGTCCTCGAGGCCTCGCCCGACCCGGTGGTTGTCTACGACGCCGACGGCAAGGTCAGATATCTCAACCCGGCTTTTACCGATGTCTTTGGCTGGACCCTGGACCAATGTCTCGGCCAGGAGATCGATTTCGTTCCCGAGGAGCACAGGACCGAAGGCGCCCTGATATTCGGGAGGATCGGGCGCGGGGAGACCGTCTCCGGCATAGAGAGCCGCCGGATCACCAGGGACGGCCGCATGGTGGACGTGAGCATCAGCGCCGGCGCGTTTTTCGGCAGCGAGGGCCGGCTCAAGGGCTCGGTCCTCACCCTTCAGGACATCAGCGCGCGCAAGCGGACCGAGGAGCAGCTCAAACACCTGGCCTACCACGATCCCCTCACCAACCTGCCCAACCGCAAGGCCTTCTACGAGCGGCTCGAGGACAAGCTGACCCAGTCCGACCGCCAGGGAGGCCCCTGGTGGGCCCTGCTCTTCCTGGATCTGGACCGGTTCAAGGACATCAACGACACCCTGGGCCACGAGGTCGGGGACCAGCTGCTGCGGGAGGTGGCCATCCGCATAGAGGCCAGCCTGCGCAAGACCGACTACGTTTTTCGCCTCGGCGGCGACGAGTTCACCCTGATGACCACCAACCTGACCGAAGACATCGACGCCGCCACCATCGCCCAGAAGGTGCTGAGCGTGGTGGCGACCCCCTTCCACATCGGGGCGAACGAGATTTACATCACGGCCAGCATTGGCATAAGCGTCTACCCCAGCGACGGCGACAACGTCGAGGTTCTGGTCAAGAACGCTGACATGGCCATGTTCGCCGCCAAGGAGGAGGGCAACAGCTATCGCTTCTACACCGAGGAGATGACCAGCCGGGCCCTGAAGCGCATGGAGCTGGAGCGAGGGCTCCACCTGGCCGTCGAGCGCAACGAACTGGTCATCTACTACCAGCCTATCGTGAACCAGAGCCACCAGGTCCTGGGCGTGGAGGCGCTCCTGCGCTGGCGCCACCCGGAATCGGGACTGATCTCGCCGGACCAGTTCATTCCCCTGGCCGAGGAGACCGGGGCCATCGTCCCCATAGGCAAGTGGGTGCTCCTGACCGCCTGCCGGCAAGCCAAGAAATGGCACGACATGGGCTACGAAAAGCTCTACGTGGCCGTCAACCTGTCGGCCCGCCAGTTCCAGCAGCCCGACCTGGTTGAGACCGTGACCCGGATTTTGGAGGAGACGGGGCTGCCGCCCGAGTGCCTGCAGCTCGAGGTCACGGAGAGCAGCATCGTTCGGGATCCGGACGAAGCCATCGCCAAGATGAAAGCGCTCTCCCAGCGAGGCATCAACCTGTCCATCGACGATTTCGGCACCGGTTACTCCTCGTTGAACTATCTCAAGCGCTTCCCCGTGACCACCCTCAAGATAGACCGCTCCTTCATCCGCGACGCCCTCACCAGCATCGAGGACCAGGAAATAGTCAGGACCATCATCGCCATGGCCCAGAACCTGAACATGCACACCGTGGCCGAGGGCGTGGAGACCCTGGAGCAGCAGGAATTCCTGATCAACCAGGGCTGCACCAAGATGCAGGGCTTCTACATTTCCCGGCCGATGCCGGTGGAAGAAGTGGACCGCTTCCTGGACCGGCGCGAACCGTCCCAGTCTGATTGAATCCGACGCTTATTGCGGTAACTGGAGCTGATTCGGAGACCCTCAGCCGAGCCTGTAACCCGGCCAAAGAGCCCCGCCCTGATCCAGGCCAGGAAAAGAAGAGAAAAGGGGCGCGTCCTTAAGCGCAACCCCTTGATTTACCTGGTGGGCCGTCAGTGAGTCGAACACTGAACCTAGTGATTAAGAGTCACTTGCTCTGCCAGTTGAGCTAACGGCCCAGAGCTAGGCTTGGTTAGATACCCCGTCTTGGACCGGCTGTCAAGCCGTAACCCGGGGTCAGGGCTTTGCCGTTGACACGGGCTCAGGCCAGAGGTTAGGTTTATTCTGTTCCGAATCCTCCGGGTCGAGGCTCAGGTGATACTTTTCTCCAGGCTGGCTGAGAAGCGCATCCAGGACGCCCTGGACCGGGGCGAGCTCGACGACCTGCCCGGCCAGGGCGAGCCCCTGGTCTTCGAGGACGACCGCGGCGTGCCCGAGGACCTGCGCCTGGCCTACAAGATTCTCAAGAACGCCAACTGCCTGCCCCCGGAGCTGATGCTCCGCAAGGAGATCATCGCCACCGAGGAGCTGATGGCCTCGCTCACCGACGAGCGGGACAAGCTCAGGGCCATCAAGAAGCTCAATTTCCTCATTCTCAAGCTCAACCAGTCGCGGCGCCGCCCCGTCAACCTGGAGGAGAATGAGCGCTATTACGCCGTCGTGGTGGACAAGGTCGAAACCAAGAGAACCTGACGGAGCCGCCGGCGCATGGACATGAAGCGTTCCTACTTCGAGGACGTGCGCCTGTTCGGCTCGGCGGCCCAGGTGGTCTGGTTCCTGGTCCTCCTGGCCGCCCTGTTCCTGTTTCCCTTCCTGGCCGGTCCCTACTACGTCTACGTCGTCTCCTACGCCGCGATCAACGTCCTGGTGGCCCTGGGGCTCAACCTCCTGGTCGGCTACACCGGCCAGATCTCCCTGGGTCACGCCGGGTTCTTCGGCATCGGGGCCTACGCCACGGTCCTGCTGATGAACAAGGCCGCCCTGCCGTTGCTCCTGGCCCTGCTGGTGGCCTCGCTCATCGCCGCCTTTTTTGGCTTCCTTCTGGGGCTTCCGGCCCTCAGGCTGGAGGGGCCCTATCTGGCCATCGCCACCTTAGGCTTCGGCCTGACCATCGAGATCATCTTCGAGAAGTGGAAGTTCTTCGGCGGCTCCACCGGCCCGCCGGTGCCCGACTTTCCGATTCACTTCTCCTCGGGTCTCAGCATGGATCAGAACATCTACTTCCTGGTTATCCCGCTCACCCTGGCCGGGACCATCGCCGCCCGCAACCTGGTCAGGAGCCGGGTCGGCCGGGCCTTCGTCGCCGTGCGCGACTCGGACATCGCCGCCAGCTGCATGGGCGTCAGCCTGATGTATTACAAAACCCTGGCCTTCGCGGTCAGCGCCTTCTTCACCGGCCTGGCCGGGGGGCTGTTCGCCTTCCATCTGGGCCAGATCGACCCGACCACCTTCAACCTGATGCTCTCGATCATCTTCCTGGCCATGGTCGTGGTCGGCGGCGTGGCCTCCATCCTGGGCTCGGTCATGGGCGCGGTCCTGCTGAGCGTCCTCAACCTGAAGCTGAAGGGTCTCCAACTGGCCGATTTCGCGGCCATCCCGGTCATCGGCCAGGGCGTGGCCGACTTCCTGGGCGCCTTTTTCATGGAGACCGGCATGGCCAACATCCGCTTCATCGTCTACGGCCTGATCATGGTCCTGATCATGATCGTCGAGCCACTCGGTCTTTACGGCTTCTGGATCAGGACCAAGATCTACTGGAAGACTTGGCCTTTCTAGGGGGAAGGGCGTGGATTCACTGCTCGGGCTGATTCAGGTCTTTGTCGGCGGCTTCACCGTGGGCAGCGCCTACAGCCTCATCGCCCTGGCCATGGTCATCATCTACAAGACCTCGGAGGTGCTCAACTTCGCCCAGGGCGACATGGCCATGGCGGCCACCTTCTTCGCCTTCTCCCTCCTGGCCGTCCTGGGCCTGCCCTTTTACGCCGCCCTGCCGGCGGCCCTGCTCTTCGCCGTGCTGATCGGCCTGGCGGCCGAGTTCCTGTTCCTGCGCCGGGCCAAGGAGCCCAACCTGCTCGGCCTGATAATCATCACCCTGGGCCTGGAGATGATCATCTTCGGCCTGGCCTCCTGGAAGTGGGGCGCCGACCCCAAGGACCTGCCCTTTCCGGTCAGCCCCTGGGACACGATCCAGATCGGCGGCCTCATCATAAGCTACCTGGAGCTGCTCACCGTGGCCACGGCCGCGGTCGTGGCCGCCGGGCTGTTTCTCTTCTTCCGCTACAGCAAGCTGGGCGTGGCCATGAAGGCCACCCAGCTCAACCGCAACGTGGCCCGCCTGATGGGCATCCGCACCCGGCGCATCCTGCTCTCGGCCTGGGGGCTTTCGGCCGGAATCGGGGCCCTGGCCGGCCTGCTCATCGCCCCCGGGGGCACCGTCGATCCCTACATGATGTGGGATCCGATGATGAAGGGCTTCGCCTCGGCCGTTCTGGGCGGCATGACCTCGCTGCCCGGGGCGGCTCTGGGTGGCTGCATCATGGGCGTGGTGGAGAACCTCTTCGGCTTCTACGTCTCCACCGAGTTCAAGTCGGTGGTGCCCTTCGCCATCATCGTCATCGTGCTGTGCCTCAAGCCGTCGGGGCTCTTGGCGCGTCATTACATCAGGAAGGTCTAACAGACAGGGAGGTGCGTATGGCCGCGAGGAAGAGGTTTTTGTCGCTGGCGCTCACGGGCGTCCTGGTGCTCCTGGCCGGGCTGGCCCAGGCCGAGGTGCCCCTGGGCGTGACCGACACCGAGATCCACATCGCCCAGTGGGGGCCCCAGACCGGACCGGCCGCGCCCTGGGGGGCGGTGGCCCGGGGCACGGGCGTGTTCTTCGAGATGATCAACGCGGAGGGGGGCATCAACGGCCGAAAGATCGTCTACCACATGTTTGACGATCAGTACAACCCGGCCAACACCAAGGCCGGGGTCAAGGAGCTCCAGGAGAAGGAGCCGGGCATCTTCGCCTGGGCCTCCGGGGTGGGCACCTCGCCCGGCCTGGCGGCCAAGGACTACCTCATGGAGAACGGCGTGCCCTGGGTGGGGCCGGCCGCCGCCTCGCTCCACTGGATCACACCGCCCCAGAAATACCTCTTCGCCGTCTACCCGCTCTACTTCGACGAGGCCCAGGTCCTGGTCCGCTATCTGGTCGAGAAGAAGGGCATGAAGAAGCTGGCCGTGCTCTACGCCAGCGACGACTACGGCAAGAACGGCCTCGAGGGCGTCCACAAGGAGATGGACCGCCTGAAAATGAAGACGATCATCGAGGTGCCGGTGGGCCGGGCCGACCGCGACCTCAAGTCCCACGTCATGAAGCTCAAGGAGTCCGGGGCCGAGGCGGTCCTGATGTGGGTCAACCCGACCCACGCCGTCATCGCCCTGAAGACGGCCGCGGCCATGAAGTACGCGCCCCAGTGGGTCTCCTCCTCGACCCTCAGCGACGCGCCCCTGATGATGCACATCAGCGGCGGGCTGTGGAAGAACGTCATCTTCACCAACTTCATCGAGCTGCCCGAGAGCCAGAGCGCGCTGATGAAGAAGTACAAGGCCGCCTTCGACAAGTACGCCCAGAAGGGCGAGCGCTTCGGCGTCTTCTTCCTGGCCGGCTTCGGCTTTGTCGAGCCCATGGTCGAGGGGCTCAAGCGGACGCCCAAGGACGCCTTCACCCGGGACAACTTCGTCAAGGCCATGGAGTCGATCAAGGACTTCAAGGGCATTATGGGCAAGATCTCCTTCGGCCCGGGCAAGCGCCAGGGCCAGCGGGAGGTCTTCGTCGCCCAGACCGACGAGACCGGAATGAAGGTCAAGCAGCTGAGCGAGTGGATGGCCCCCGACTAGACTCAATCTGGCCCCGGGCCGGCCGGCCCGGGGCCCCCGGAGCTCAAGAGTGGCCGAGCCGCTCCTGGAACTTCAGGATCTGTCCATGGACTTCGGCGGGGTCAAGGCCCTGGACGGGGTCAATCTCCGCCTGGAGACGGGCCAGATCCTGGCCGTCATCGGCCCCAACGGCGCGGGCAAGACGACCATCTTCAACTGCATCTCCGGCATCTACAAGCCCACCCGCGGCCGGATCCTCCACCGGGGCGGCCAGATCCAGGGCCTCAAGCCCCACCAGATCGCCCGGCGCCGGATCGCCCGGACCTTCCAGAACATCGAGCTGTTCAGGCACATGACCACCATGGACAACCTGCTCCTGGGCCGCCACCTGCACATGAAGGCCGGGGTCCTGGCCGGGATCAGCCTGGTCTCCCGCCTGGCCCCGGCGGCCAGGGAGGAAGTGGCCCACCGCCGCCGGGTCGAGGAAATCATCGACTTCCTGGACCTGCAGTCGGCCCGCAACCAGTTCGTGGTCAACCTGCCCTACGGCACCCGCAAGGTGGTCGAGCTGGGCCGGGCCCTGGCCATGGAGCCGGAGATCCTCCTCCTGGACGAGCCCACCGCGGGCATGAACCTGGAGGAGAAGCAGGACATGATGATCTGGATCAAGGACATCCAGGAGGAGTTCAAGGTGTCCATGATCCTGATCGAGCACGACATGCGCATCGTGGCCGATCTGTCCGACAAGGTCGTGGCCCTCAACTACGGCCTCAAGATCGCCGAGGGCCGGCCCGAGGAGGTCCAGAGCCACCCCGAGGTGCTGCGGGCTTACCTGGGTGAGGAGGGGTCGTGACCCCTCTCCTGGCCCTCAAGAACGTCGAGACTCTCTACGGCCTCATCTACGCCCTCAGGGGCGTCTCCCTGGAGGTGCCCCAGGGCCGGATCGTGACCATCCTGGGGGCCAACGGGGCGGGCAAGACGACCATCCTGCGCACGACTATGGGCCTCATCGAGGACCAGCCGGACAAGGGCAGCGTCGAGTTCGAGGACCGGCGCATCGACGGCCGGGAGGCCGAGGACATCGCCCGTCTGGGGATAGCTTACGTGCCCGAGGGCCGGGAGGTCTTCGAGGAGCTGACCGTGGCCGAGAACCTGGCCATGGGCGCCTATTTCCGCCGCGACCGGTCCGGAATCAGGGGGGACACCGAACAGGTCTACGGCTACTTCCCCGTGCTCAGGGACCGCCGCCAGCAGTGGGCCGGGACCCTCTCCGGCGGCGAGCAGCAGATGCTCTCCATCGGCCGGGCCCTGATGGCCCGGCCCAAGCTGATTATGCTCGACGAGCCCTCCCTGGGCCTCTCCCCGCTCCTGGTCAAGGAGATCTTCGGCATCATCCGGACCATCAACCAGGCCGGGGTGACCATCCTCCTGGTCGAGCAGAACGCCAAGATGGCCCTCTCCATCGCCGACTACGGCCTGGTCCTGGAGACCGGCCGCTTCGTCCTGGCCGGTGAGCCCCGGGAACTCATGGAGGACGAGGACATCAAGGAGTTCTATCTGGGGGTCAGGTCAGAGGTCTCGGTCAAGGGCTACCAGCGTTACAAGCGCAAGAAGAGGTGGCGCTGAGGCCGTCCCCGGACTCCTCAGCCCGCCGCCGCGACCTTGCCCCAGGCCTTCTCGGCCGCGGGCAGGGAGAGGTGGCAGTGGACCACGTACCAGCGGCCCCGGCGCTTCTCCGCGACCACGCTGAAGCGGCCCTCCAGGCGCCGGGTCTCCCCGCCGGCCGTGGCGTGGCAGGACCAGTCTCCGGCCGCCCAGGCCGCGTCTCCGGCCGTGCCCACTGACAGCCAGGTCAGGTCCAGATCCACCGACTCGGCCCGGGCAAAGTCCTGCTCCAGTCCGGCCCGGCACTCATCCGGCCCGCACCTCTTCTCCTCGGCGCCGGGGCCGATGAAGGTGATGTCCTGATCCGGGGCCATCAGGGACATGACGCTGGCCGCGTCGCAGGCGCTGTAGGCCTCGAACCAGTCCCTGACCACGGCCTTGATCTCGGCTTCGGTCTTGGCGTCGGCTCTCATCCTCGGCTCTCCCTGGTCTGCAGGAGCGAACACCCGCCGGGATTCTGGCAGAACCGCGCGGAAATGTCGAGAGGTTCAGGAGGGCGGGTCTGGTCCGGGCCGAACTTGATGTGATTTCCAAAGAGGTCGTTCAACTGCATTGAGGGATTGAGATTGGTGATCAGCGGCCTGGTCTCTGTCTGGAGATCCAGATGTCCAGCCCTCACTGGAAGGCCCGGGTCGCGGGCCACGACCGGGGGCCTGTTTTCTCCCTCTCCCCCCGGGCTTTTAAGACCGGGGGGAGAGGGGGGAGTGAGGGGGGCTGCTGAAAGATAACTCATTAAAATAAATAAGAAAAGACCCATCACCCTCGCCCTCTCCCCGCAAGCGGGGCGAGGGAATAAGAGGCCGATTTTCCCCGCCAACGGGGTTAGGGAAAAGCGGTTGGCCCTTCCAGCCGGCGGGGCGAGGGAAAAAGAGAGGGCCCTCGCCCTGCCGCGCGGTAAGACCCTCGCCTCCACGGACCCAAGGCTGGTGTGGCTTATAAACTATCTATAATGTGTCGTTTATTGTGGCGTCGAGGCCGCGTCCCCGACGCCAGACCGAAGGCCAAGCCTGAACCCAGGCGCGGGTGACCTGGCCAGTCTGGCCATGTTTATGTCGGGCCGCGGCTCAAGGGAGTGGAGGGAGGTCGGCTCTCACTACAGGCGAAGCGAGAGAGGAGGCCCAAGCCTTCAGGCCTGGGGAAAGATTTGCCACCTCGCCCCCGATGGGCTGTCCTGGGGTGGCGCGGGCTTCCAGCCCGTGATTGTCAAGCCCGGTCGCTTGGGGCAAATAATCACGGCCAGGATGGCCGTGCCACCTCGCTTTGGGTCTAGCCTGGCCTTTGGCCTGCTGCCAGGGACGCGGCCCTGGCAGCACCTGTTACAGGCTGCCTTGAGTCAAGGGTAAAGTAACCCTTCTCCGTGGGGTCAAGGGTGGCCCAAGCCTTCAGGTTTAAGGATAAATGGCCTTCTCTGGACGGCGGGGCGAAAGCGAGCCACGCCAGGCCGGGGGAGCCGATCCGGCCCGGTCTAGACCCGCTCCAGGGCCTGGACGGCCAGCTCCAGGGCCCTGATCTGGACCTGGCGGTACTCCTCCTCGCTCAGCCCGGCCCCCAGGGCCACGCTGCGGGCCAGCTCGGCCGTCATCAGGTCCTTGGGCGCGTGGGCGTCGGAGTTGACCAGCAGATCGGCCCCGGTCTGCCTGGCCAGGGCGGCCACCCGGCCGTTGCCCAGGCAGTGCCCGCCTCTGGCCGAAAGCTCCAGGGCGACGCCCCGCTCGGCGGCCAGGACGGCCTGGTCCGGGGTGAGCAGGCCGGGATGGGCCAGCAGATCAATGGGCGCCTCCAGGGCGGCCTGGTTGGTCCCGGGCCTGACCGGCTCTATCGGGGACTCGCCGTGGACGACGATCCACTTGGCCCCTAATTCCCGGGCCTGCTCGGCCAGGGGGGCGATCAGCTCCGGGGGCAGGTGGGTCAGCTCGACGCCGGGGATGATCTGGCAGGACAGGTGGCCCCTGAGCCGGTCGGCCGCGGCCACGATCCCCTGGACGACCCAGGCCAGGTTGGACGGCCCGGCGTGGTCGGTGATGGCCAGAAAGTCGTAGCCCAGGACCTCGACCCGGCGGGCCAGTTCGGCGGGCAGCAGCTCGCCGTCGGAGAGCAGGGAATGGGTGTGCAGGTCGAGCATCCGGACTACATCTTGTACTTGCCGAAGTCCTCGGGATCGAGCTCGGCCAGCATGTCAGCCCACTTCTTGCCCTCTTCGGTCTTGACCTCGGCCTGGCCCGGCCGGCCCTCGCTCGAGCTCTTGGACTTGGCCAGGACCGTCTCGGCCACGAAGATGGGCGCGTCGAAGCGGAGGGCTAAGGCGATGGCGTCCGAGGGCCGGGCGTCGATGGACATCTCCCTTTCGCCCAGGCCCAGGTGGAGCAGGGCGAAGAAGGTGTCGTCCCTCAGGTCGCAGACCTCGATGCCCTTGATGGAGACGCCCAGGCTCTTCAAGACGTTGCGGAAAAGATCGTGGGTCATGGGCCGGGAGAACTTGACCGATTCCAACTCGCTGGCAATGGCCGTGGCTTCCAGAAGCCCGATCCAGATGGGCAGGGAATCCTCGGACTCCAGATCCTTCAGGAGCATCACGGGTGAGTTGGTCACTGGGTCGATGGTCAGCCCGGCGACTTTCATCCGGCGCCTCATGGTCAAGCCCCCAGCTCTTTGAGCATCTGATTGGTCATTCTATCTTGGCCTAGCTTTCCCCGCAAGGAGTTTGTCCAGGCCCGCTGGATGGTCACCGGGACCAGGCGGCCGGCAAGCCCCGTTGGTCCCGGGAAATTGACCACCTTGCCCCCGGCCGTCCGGCCGGTCAGCAGGCCGCCCCGCCGGGCCGGGCCCTCGACCAGGACCTGGCAGACCCGCCCCTCCAGGGCCCGGTTGAAGGCCAGGCTGATCTCCTTCTGCCGCTCCTGGAGGATGACCAGCCGCCGGCCGGCCTCCTCCGGGCCGACCTTGTCCGGCATCCCGGCCGCCCGGACGCTGGGCCGGTCGGAGTAGCGGAAGGAGAAGAGGCCGTCAAAGCGGACCCGCTCGATCAGGTCCAGGGTCTGCCCGAAGTCGGCCTCGCTCTCGCCGGGAAAGCCGACGATGACGTCGGCCGAGAGGGCCAGGTCGGGCCGGACGGCCCTCAGCCGGGCCACCAGGCTCAGGTAATCCGCCCTGGTGTAGCCCCGGCCCATCAGCTTCAGGATCCGGTCCGAGCCGGACTGGAAGGGCAGGTGCAGCGAGGGGCAGAGGTTTTTAAGGCGGCCGAAGCAGGCCATCAGGGCCGGGGTCAGATCCTTGGGGTGGGAGGTGGTGAAGCGCAGCCGCAGCAGCCCGGGCCGGGCCGAGACCGCCTCCAGGAGCCTGACGAAGTCCCAGTCCTGGTAACGATAGGAGTTGACGTTCTGGCCGAGGAGGTTGATCTCCCTGGCCCCGGCGTCCAGCCTGGCCTCGACCTCGGCCAGGACCTCACCGGGCGGCCGGCTCCTCTCCCGGCCCCTCAGGTAGGGGACGACGCAGTAGGCGCAGAAGTTGTCGCAGCCCTGCATGATGGTCACCTGGCTGCGGACCGGCAGCGCTCTCAGGGGCGGGCTGAGGCGCTCGGGCAGCTCCCGGTCCAGGCCCACGTCCACGGCCCGCTGGCCGGCCTGGACCCTCTGGATGAGCCCGGGCAGGCGGCTGAGCGCCCCGGTGCCCAGGACCAGGTCCAGGTGGTCGAAGCGGGCCAACAATTTCTCCGCCTCCTGCTGGGCGATGCAGCCGGCCAGGGCGATGATCGGCCGCCGGCTCGAGCTCTTGAGCCCCTTGAGCCGGCCCAGCAGGGAGTAGGCCTTCTGCTCGGCCTTGGCCCTGACCGAGCAGGTGTTGAGGACGATCAGGTCGGCCGCCTCGGGCGCGGCCGCCGGGGCGTAGCCCTGCCCGGCCAGGAGCCAGGCCAGCCGCTCGGAGTCGTCCACGTTCATCTGGCAGCCGAAGGTGACCAGATAGACCTTCTTGGGGGCCATGAGTCCTGGTCTACCGCAAGGCGGAGCCCGGAGCAAGGGGGCGGCTTGCCCGGGCATACTCCGGGCGGTATTCTGGAGCGATGCTGCCCATCCGCGACTACAACCCCTCCCGGACCACCCCCCTGGTGACCTACGCCCTGGTCGGGCTCAACGTCCTGGTCTTCCTGTATCAGCTGGGTCTGAGCGAGAGGGCCGGCCTGCTGTTCCTCTACCGCTACGGGCTGGTGCCGGCCGAACTGGTCGGGCTCAGGGACCTGGGCCTGCCCCGCTTACTGCCCGAGCCCTTCAGCCTGATCACCTCGCTCTTCGTCCACGGCGGCTTCATCCACCTGGCCGGCAACATGCTCTATCTCTGGATATTCGGCGACAACGTCGAGGACACCCTGGGCCACGGCGTCTTCCTGGTCTTCTACCTCGTCTCCGGCGTGGTCGCCTCCCTGGCCTACGTCTTTGTCAACGCCGGCTCGACCACGCCCCTGGTGGGCGCCTCGGGGGCCATCGCCGGGGTGCTGGGGGCCTACATCATCCTCTTCCCCCAGGCCCGCATCCAGGTCATCCTATTCTTTTTCTTCATTATCTACCCGATCTGGGTCCCGGCCGTGCTCGTCCTGGGCCTCTGGTTCCTCTTCCAGTTGCTCAGCCTCCCCTCGGGCGGGCAGGTGGCCGTGCTGGCCCACGTGGGCGGCTTCATCTTCGGGGTCCTGTGGGTCAAGTTCCTGCCGACCAAGCGGCCGCCCCTCAGACGCCGCCCGCCGGCCAGATTCTTCCGCTGAGGCCCGCCTGACCTGGGGGTAGGTCCGGAGCACTTCGGCCAGGACCTCCTCGAAGGCCGCTTCGGCGCCGGGGGAGACCATGACCTCCAGCAGGCCCAGGCGGCTGTCCAGGGTCCTGACCAGGCTGAGGCCCTCGAAGCCCTCGATTATATACTGCAGGTCGACCATGACCGGCCGGGGCGCCCAGAGGTAGTAGCGGCGGGTGGAGCGCGGCCCTGGCCGGTCCGGACTCAAGACAGCCCCTCCCGGCCGGTCTCGCCCGGCCGATGAAGGCCCTGGAGCCGGGCCCGGCCGCCGGCAGGGACCGCGATCATGCGGTTATGCTAAACTAAGAGCCGGCCCGGGTCCAGCGGCGAGGGGGTGAGACCTGGCGGCGGCGGAACGGAAAAGAGAGCCCGGCCCGGCCGGCGCGGCCCTGGGCGGCCTCGTCGGCGGCCTGCTCCTGGCCTTCGGCCTGGCCCTGGCCCTGGCCGCGGCCAGGGGCTGGCTGACCACCCTCCTCTACTCGCCCTACTGCGCCGCCACCGGCTCCCTGGCCGGGGGCCTCTTCGTCGGCCGCCGCCTGGGCCAGCCCTCGCCTCTGGGCCGCATGGTCGGCCTGGGCGTGGGTCTGGCCATCGGCCTGGCCGTCCCCCTGGCCGCCTGGTGGCTGGCGCCCAGCCTGGGCTATCAGGTCAGCCGCTTCACGGCCGGGCCCCAGGCCGTCCTGGGGGCGGGCTGCGGCCTGGTCGGCGCCTCTCTGGCCTGGCGCAAGTCCAAGTTTCCGGCCCTGCTGGAGGAGACCCGGCGGCGCCGGCGCGGCCGGGAAACCGGCCGGCGGCGCTGACTCCTCTCCGGCGCCGCGGCCGGAGGCGCTTTGGGTCTTCAATTCTGATGAGGGATGTGGCATACCTTGACGGTCAGTCTCCGGCGGCCCGAGCCGCCCGGATCAGGAGGGCCCGATGGAGGCCAAAGTCCTGGTCGTTGAGCATGAGCCCGAGACCCTGGGCTTTATCCAGGGTCACCTGGCCGCCCGTGGCTTCAAGGCCATCCCGGCCAGAAGTTCCGAACAGGTTCTGGAGGCCATCGAGCGGGAGAGGCTCAAGATCGTCTTCGTTGACATCGACTCGCCCGACCTGGACGGCCTGGACCTGATCCGGGAGATCAAACGGATCGACGGCACGGTCCAGGTCATCGCCCTGACCGCCTCCTCAAGCCTGGTCAACGCCGTCCGGGCCTTCAGGCTGGGCGCCAGCGACTACATCCTCAACCCGAGCCGCAACCCGGAGCGCATCGACCACGCCGTCTGGCTCTGTCTGGAGAAGTTCAAGTGGTGGTCGGACATCTTCCAGGAAGTCAGCCGGGAGAAGGAGAAGACGGCCGGCTCCCCGGATCGGGCGGGCTGAGGCGGGTCAGGGCGTGGAGAGCTCGGCCATGAGCCGGGCGAACTCCTTGGACTGACGGTAGCCGAGCAGGGCCTTCTGGAAGGCCAGCCAGGCCTCCCAGGTCTCCTGCCAGGCCTCGTTCTGCCAGTAGACCTCCGGGTTCCTGACCCCTTCCTTGCGCCGGGCGAATGACTTGTACTCGGCGTGGCAGACCGGGCAGAGGAGCAGGCCGAGCTCGACCACCGGGTGGGCCTCCTCGCCCAGGCCGTAGCCGCAGCGGGCGCAGCGCATCCGGCAGCCGCCGCAGCGGATCAGCCGGCCCACCGCCTCCAGGAGGATCTCCCGCTGACCGCCCCGGCGGCCCTCCAGCTCGATGATGTCAGCCATACTAATACCTTAGCAGACCGCCTCGCTTTAGTCCAGGGCCAAGGCCGGCTGGCGCTCCGACCCGGCCTTTTCCCTTGACCCTGGGCGGCGCTTTTGGTAGTGGTTAGCCTCCCTGAGACGAGGTGTACGGCTTGGCGGAGCGGACCCCCACCCCCCAGCAGCAGCCTGCCCAGCAGCAGACTACCCAGCAGACAGCCCTGCCCGGGCCGGCCCTGCGGCTGGTCCAGCTCTACAAGACTCACCAGAAGCGGATCTTCCTCGGTCTGGCCATCGTCATCGCCGCCGGCCTGGCCGTGTGGGGTTACAGCCTCTACCGCCAGCGGGTCGAGGGGCAGGCCTGGGCGGCCTACGAGAGCATTCTGCTGGGGCTGGACGCCAAGTGGAACCCCAGCGACGAGGCCAGCCGGAACAAGATCATTGGCCAGCTCGAAGAACTGGTCAAGTCCCACGCCGGCACCGAGGCGGCCCTGCACTCCCATCTGGAGCTGGGCTGGCTTCTCTACCGGGCCAAGAATTACCAGGCCGCCTCAGAGCACTACCGGGCCGCCCTGGGGCAGCTCAAGCCCGACGACCCCCTGCAGCCCGTCCTGGCCCAAGCCCTGGGCGAGTGCGCCGAGGCCCAGGGCCAGTACGACCAGGCCGCGGAGTGGTACCGCCAGACGGCGGCCAGCCCCCAGCTCAAGACCTCGGGGCTGTGGAACCTGGCCCGGGTTTACGAGCTGGCCGGGCGCAAGGAAGAGGCTCGCCAGACCTACCAGCAGCTTCTCCAAGAAAAGCCCGACGCCGAACATGTCTCCCAGGTCTACGATCGCCTCATCCGCCTGGGCAAGTGAACCGGCCCCCGTTTTTGCTTGACAGATAAACGCCCTCTGGTCTAGGGCTAAAAATAGCTGTAATGTAGCTATTCTATAATCGCCGAACATCACCAGGACGGAGGGGTCATGTCTGACATCGTGGCCGAAAAACCGGGCCGGAAGCTCTTGCTCCTGGGCAACGAGGCCATCGCCCGCGGCGCCCTGGAGGCCGGGGTGGCCTTTGCCAGCTCCTACCCGGGGACGCCTTCCTCGGAGGTGCCGGACACCTTCTTCCGCATCAAGGACCGGGCCGGCTTCTACTTCGAGTACGCCACCAACGAGAAGGTCGCCCTGGAGACCGTGGCCGGCGCGGCCGTGGCCGGCCTGAGGTCCATGACCACCTGCAAGCACGTCGGCCTGAACGTGGCCGCCGACCCCCTGATGACCCTGGCCTACGTCGGGGTCAACGGCGGCCTGGTCATCTACAACGCCGACGACCCCTCCCTCTTCTCCAGCCAGAACGAGCAGGACAACCGCTACTACGCCAAGCTCTCCGGCCTGCCCATGCTCGAGCCGACCAACGCCCAGGAGATGAAGGACCTGACCGTCTACGCCTTTGACCTGAGCGAGGAGCTGAAGCTGCCGGTCATCCTCCGCTCGACCACCCGCCTGGCCCACAGCCGGGGCGCGGTCAAGCTGGGCCCCCGGAAGAAGACTCAGCATAAGGGCAAGTTCACCAAGGCGCCCTTCAGCTACGTCACCGTGCCGGCCGTGGCCCGGCGGCTCCACGCCGTCCTCCTGGACAAGCAGGCCCAGGCCGGCCGGATCAGCGAGGCCTCGCCCCTGAACAAGGTCATCGGCCGGGGCAAGTGGGGCGTCATCACCAACGGCGTCTCGTTCAACTACGTCATCGACGCCCTGGCTGACCTGGGGCTCAGGGACAAGGTCTCGGTCCTCAAGCTGGTCTGGACCAACCCCCTGCCCGAGCGCAAGATCGCTAGTTTCCTCAAGGGCAAGGAAAAGGTCCTCGTGGTCGAGGAGCTGGAGCCCTTCCTGGAGGACTCGGTCAAGGTCATCGCCCAGGCCAAGGGCCTGACCCTGCCCATCCAGGGCAAGGCCAAGAACCTCTTCTCCCGGCTCTACGAGTACGACCCGGCCCAGGTCAGGCGGGTCATGGCCCGCTACTTCAAGGTCCGCGACCGGGGACCCAGACCCCTGGACCTGAGCGACCTGCCGGCCCTGCCCAACCGGCCGCCCAACCTCTGCGCCGGCTGCCCTCACCGGATGACCTACTACGCCGTCAAAAAGGCCGCCGGGCCGGAGGCCATCTTTCCCAGCGACATCGGCTGCTACACCCTGGGGCTCCTGCCGCCCATCAGCATGGCCGACTTCCTGATCTGCATGGGCTCCTCGGTCTCCTCCTCGGCCGGCTTCTCCCGGGCTCAGGACAAGAAGGTGGTCGCCTTCATCGGCGACAGCACCTTCTTCCACTCGGGCATCACCGGGCTGGTCAACGGCGTCCACAACAACCACAACTTCACCCTGGTCATCCTGGACAACGGCACCACGGCCATGACCGGCCACCAGCCCCACCCGGGCATGGACACCGAGCTGGCCGGCCTGCCCAACACCCACATCGACATCGAAAGCCTGGTCAAGGGGTTGGGCGTCAAGCACGTGGCCGTGGTCAAGCCGCGCAACCTGAAGAAGACCCAGGCCGCGGTCGAGGAGGCCCTCAAGTTCAAGGGCGTCTCGGTGATCATCTCCCGGGAGATCTGCCCCCTCTACGGCCGGCGCTTCATCAAACCCAAAAAGATGACCTTCACCGTGGACCTGGCCAAGTGCACCAACCACCGCGACTGCCTGAACACCTTCGCCTGCCCGGCCTTCTACCTGGAGGAAGGCAAGGTCTACATCGACGAGAACCTGTGCATCGGCTGCGCCGTTTGCGCCCAGATCTGCCCCGAGTCGGCCATCGTGCCGCGGAAAGTGGGAGGTTGAGATGGCCACTTTGCGCATCGTCTTTGTCGGAGTCGGCGGGCAGGGCAACCTCCTGACCTCCCGCCTCCTGGGCGAGGCGGCCCTCCGGGCCGGGGTGCCGGTCCAGGTCAGCGAGATCCACGGCATGGCCCAGCGGGGCGGGGTGGTCGAGTCGACCGTGATCCTGGGCGAGGCCCTGAGCCCCATCGTCTCGCCGGCCCAGGCCGACGTCATCGTCGGCTTCGAGCCGGCCGAGACCCTGCGCGCCCTGGACAAGGCCAACCGGAAGACCCTGGTCATCACCTCCACCTCCAAGCTGCCGCCCTTCACCGTGGCCATCGGCCAGGGCCAGTACCCGGAGATGGATAACGTCCTGGGGCTCCTGAAGAAGAAGGTCCGCAAGGTCATCGCCTTCGACGCCCTGGAAAAGGCGGTCGAAGCGGGCAACGTCCTGGCCGTGAACATGGTGCTGCTGGGCGCCCTGGCCGGGGCGGCCAAGCTGCCCTTCAGCCGGAACAGGATCGAGCAGGCCATCAGGAGCGAGACCAAGAAGGCCTTCCTGGAGACCAACCTGAAGGCCTTTGAACTGGGCTTCGAGGCGGCCAGGGCGGCCTGAGGGCGAGAAAGCTAAGAAGGCCGGCTGGATCAAGCGGCCGGTTGGCCGGCGCGATCGGTCAAGAAAGTTAATGGAGGAGACCCGACCAGGGTGCTCCTCCATTTTTATGACCCGGCCTACTCCTTCTTCGGCCGCCACTCCCGAGCCAGCAACTGGGCCTCGGCGATCATCGAATCCCTCACCCGCCTTGGTGGGGCCGTCTCTCTCAACTCCCTGCCATTAAGCTTAAACCCGGCGCATCCGCCGGGTGGCTTTTACTCCCGCCGCCGGATCAAGACAACCCGGGATCCCCGCCTCTGGGCCCCACCCGGCCGTCGATTCCGGGCCAAGGCCCCGGCCGGGAAGGCTTGACTTGGGCCGCCGGCTCGTGTTAAAAAGCGCAACATACTTAGGTAGGCGGTGGAGTCCGCCTGAAACCGCCCTCGCGGCCGATGACTCCTGTCCTGACGGGCAGGAGTTTTTGTGGGCCCGCGAACGGCGGTTTTTATTTGGGTCGGGAACGAACCCGGCGGAAGCGGCGGCGGCGGGACCGGCTTCAAGAAGCGCCGGGGCGGGCTTGCTCGCCCGCTTGCCCACGGCCGCCAAGCGCGGGGCAGCTTGACGAACTAAAGCCCGGAATAAGCCCCGACAGATCACGAGCGCGGAGGTAGATCCCTGTGGAACAGCTTTTCGCCATCGCCTCTCTGTGGCTGGGCTTGGCCGTCCTTTCCGCCGTTATCGCCTACCACCTGCGCGTTTCCATCGCTCTGATAGAAATTTGCGTGGGCGTGGTTGCGGCCGTCGTCGCGGCCTCCCTCGGGCGGGCCGACGCCCTGGGCTCCAATCTGGAATGGTTGCGTTTTCTGGCTTCAGCGGGAGCCGTCCTGCTGACTTTTCTGGCGGGTGCGGAACTTGAACCGACCGTGATTCGGAAAAAGATGAAAGAGGTGACCATCGTCGGCCTGGTCGGCTTCTTCGCACCCTTTCTGGGCTGCGCCGCGATCGCGCGCTTCCTGCTGGGCTGGGGGGTCCAGGCCAGCTTGCTCTGCGGCGTGGCCCTTTCCACGACCTCGATGGCCGTCGTTTACGCGGTCATGCTGGAGACGGGCTTTAACAAGACCGAATTCGGTAAGGGCATCCTGGGGGCTTGCTTCATCAATGATCTCGGGACGGTCATCGCCCTCGGTTTACTGTTCGCGCCATTCACATACAAGACCCTCGTTTTTATCGCCGCGACGGTTTTCATTTTGGCGATACTGCCCTCCCTCAGCCGCTGGCTGACCCGTGTCTACGCCCACCGCACCGCCGCGATCAGGACCAAGTGGGTGATCTTCATCCTTTTCGGCTTGGGCGCTCTGGCCCTCTGGTCGGGCAGTGAAGCGGTGCTCCCGGCCTATCTCGTCGGCATGGTGCTAGCGGAATTCTCGAACGGGGACGTCTTTTGGATTCGACGCCTTCGGACCTTGACCGTCGGTTTCCTCACCCCCTTCTATTTCCTTCGCGCCGGGACGCTTGTTTCCTTGCCGGCCCTTGTTTCGGCCCCAATAGTGTTTCTGGTCTTGCTGGGGGGCAAGGTCCTGTCGAAGATATTCGGCCTGTATCCTTTCATCGGCTTGTTCCGCCGCGAACACAACGAGCGGTGGTACTACACCCTGATGATGTCCACCGGGCTGACCTTCGGGACGATTTCCGCGCTCTTCGGCCTCAGCCACGGCATTGTCACCCAGGCGCAATATTCCTTCCTGGTGGCCGTGATCATCGCCAGCGCCGTCGTTCCGACCTTGATCGCCGGCCTCGCGTTTCTGCCCCGGCATCTCCTGCCCGCGCCGGACCAGCGGAAAAGAAAAGAGGAGCTTGAAAACGGCGTGAGCGAAGAGTGACGAGGCGCAATTTTCCCTTTCGTTGCGGCGACGGGGGGTCCGACCAGGCCGGCCGGGTCTCCCCCTGTCTCTAATCCTCAAACCTGGCCCTGACCGCCTGGGCGTGCAGGGGCAGGCCCGGATGTATCAAGCGATCCGGCCGGATCAGGCCCCCAAGCGACACGGACCTGCCTTCATCCCCGGTCGGATAAGTCAACGGGGGAGCCCCGACCAGGGTGCTCCTCCATTTTTATTGATCTAGTTTACTCTTTTTCCGACCGCCACTCCCGGGCCAGTTTCTGGGCCTCGGCGATCTGGGCCGGGGTCATCTCTGCGGAAACGCGGTCGAGCATCTCTGCCGCTTCCTCTCGGGCCTGGCCCTCGGCTGTCGAGGCGCAGAGGTCAAACCACATGTAGGCCTGGACGTAATTCTGGGGGACGCCCTGGCCCTTGAAATGCACGTAACCCAGGCTCAACTGGGCTTCGGCGTGCCCTTGCCCGGCCGCCTTGCTCCACCACCTCACCGCCTCGGCATAGTCCTGGGGGACGCCCTGGCCTGTGGCGCACATGACGCCCAGGTTGTACTGGGCATAGGCGTCGCCCTGTCCGGCCGCCTTCCGGTACCACTTCAGGGCCTCGGCGTAATCCTGGGGAACGCCCCGGCCCTCGTCGTACATGAGGCCCAAGTTGTACTGGGCGTAGGCGTCGCCCTGCTCGGCCGCCTCCCGGTACCACCTCAGGGCCTCGGCTAAGTCCTGGGGGACGCCCCGCCCCTCGTCGTACATGAGACCCAGGTTGTACTGGGCCTGGGCGTCACCTTGCTCGGCCGCCCTTCTCCACCACCTCACGGCTTCGGCAAAGTCCTGGGAGACGCCCCGGCCCTCGTCGTACATGAGGCCCAGGTTGTACTGGGCCTGGGCGCTTCCCTGCCCGGCCGCCTCCCGGTACCAGGCCACCGCCTCGGCAAAGTCCTGGGGGACGCCCCGCCCCTCGTCGTACATGAGACCCAGGTTCACCTGGGCCTCGGGGAGACCCTGCTCGGCCGCTTTGCGCCACCACTTCGCCGCTTCAACGCAGTCCTGGGCGACTCCCTGGCCCTCGTCGAACATGAGGCCCAGGTTAAACTGGGCCTTGGCGTGCCCTTGCTCGGCCGCCTCCCGGAACCATCTCAGGGACTCAGCGTAATCCTGATGGACACCCTCGCCCTTGTCGTGCATGAGGCCCAGGTTGTACTGGGCCTGGGCGAATCCCTGCTCGGCCGCCTTCCGGTACCACGCCACCGCCTCGGCATGGTCCTGGGGGACGCCCTGGCCCAGGTGGTACATGTTGCCCAGAATGAACTGGGCGCTGATGCTCCCCATTTCAGCCAGAGGGAGCAACAGCCGGAACGCCTCCCTGTAGTCTCCCCGCTCATAGGCGTCTTTGGCTTTTACGAAATCTGATTGCCCCATGCCGAGCCCCCTGTGCATCCGGTGGGGAATTCCCTGGCGGCCCTCCCGGCCGGGGAGGGGGTTTCTGTCTCCCGGTCAAGCCGCCCATCCCGGCCGGCCGGGTCTCCCCCTGTCTCTACTCCTCAAACCTGGCCCTGACCGCCTGGGCGTGCAGGGGCAGGCCCTCGATCTCGGCCAGGGTCAGTCAGGCCGGCCGCCTGGGCGAGCCAAGCCTTGTCCCGGCAATCACTGAATGACCACGGGCAGCTTGAAGCTGACCTGGCCGTTGCCGTTGGCGTCGATGAGAGTAGTCTCAAGGAAATATTCACCAGCCGGGGCCCCGGTCAAATTGTAGGTAAGATTGACGAAGACCTCGAAGAGGGGCTCCCGGGCCCCGAATTCCCAATTGCCGAAGCCGCGCTGGCCGGCCAGCAACTTGCCGTCGTTGGAGAGAATGGCGAAGTCGGCCGAAAAGCCGAAAGTGTAGGCCTCGCCCTGGTGGGCAAACCGGTAGCCGGCCGGCTCGACGTAGATGAGGATGGGCTCCCCGGGCTTGTAGGAGTTGTTCTCCCGGGGCTGATACTGACCGTAGCCGGTGGCGGCCTTTTCCACCAGAACGGCGCCCTTGATGGACATGGGCTTGAGGGCCCAGATTTCAACCAGGGCCTGGCGCAAGGCGGCCGCCGCCTCGATGGCCTGGCCCTGCTCGACGTGCTGGGACGCCTGGGCCAGCAAGGCCTTTATATCGGCCGCCTGGGCCGAGCTGACCAGGGTGATCAGTAAAAATAACGCCAAATACGCTGCTTTTTTCATGACCCGATCCCTCCTCATCAGATCTGGCCAGGTCAGGCCGGAGTCATTGCCGGGCTCTTGCCCCGGCCGCCGGGCAGCCCGGGCAGAAACCAATCCTGAGGCCAGGAATCCGGCCACAACAGGCTTCCCCGAAGTCTGGTCATTTCCCCTCGTCCAGAGGAGCGCCTCTCGAGCCAGTCTCAGCCTGGATCGAACCGGTCCTCCCGGGTCACGGCCCCCGCTCAGAGAGGCGACTCTTGTTTCCCGGTCAAGCCGCCCATCCCGGCCGGCCGGGTCTCTCCCTGTCTCTACTCTTCAAACCTGGCCCTGACCGCCTGGGCGTGCAGGGGCAGGCCCTCGATCTCGGCCAGGGTCAGGATGTCGTCCTTGAGGCTCAGGAGCCCCTCCCGGGAGAGGTACTGGAAGGTCGGCTTCTTGAGGAAGTCGTCCACGGACAGTCCGGAGAAGATGCGGGCCATGCGGCCGGTTGGTAGGACGTGGTTGGTCCCGGAGGCGTAGTCGCCCACGGGCACCGGGGCATAAGGACCTAAGAAGATTGACCCGGCGTGGCGGATGCGGGGCAGCACGGCCCAGGGGTCGGCGGTGACGATCTGGAGGTGCTCGGCGGCGTAGTCGTTGGTGAACTCCACGGCCTGGTCCAGGTCCCGGGCCACCAGGACGTGGGTGTGCCTCAGAGCCGCCTCGATCTGCTCCCGGCGCTGGAGGTCGGGCTTGAGCCTCTCCACCTCGGCGGCCACGACCCCGGCTAGTTCGGCCGAGGTGGCCACCAGGACCGCTCCGGCGTCGGGGTCGTGCTCGATCTGGGAGAGCAGGTCCAGGGCGGTGTGCCTGGGGTTGGCCGTCCGGTCGGCCAGGATGAGCGCCTCCGAGGGCCCGGCCGGTGAGTCGATGTCCACCTGGCCGAAGACGATCAGCTTGGCCGCGGTGACGTACTTGTTGCCCGGCCCGACGATCTTGTCCACCCGGGGGATGGTCTCGGTGCCGAAGGCCAGGGCGGCCACGGCCCAGGGGCCGCCGACCTTGACCACCAGGTCGGCGCCGCACAGGTCGGCCGCGATCAGGGTGGCCGGGTTGGCGGTCATGCCCTGCTTGGGCGGCGTGACCACGACCACCTTGTCCACCCCGGCCACCCGGGCCGGAATGATGGTCATCAGCACGCTGGAGGGGTAGAAGGCCGTGCCGCCCGGGGCGTAGCAGCCGGCCGCCTCCACGGCCGTGGTCATCCGGCCCAGGAGCACGCCCGGCTCGTTCTCCACGGTCCACATGGCCCGCTCCTTCTGGGCCTGGTGGAAGCGGACGATGTTGTCCCGGGCCCGCTTGAGGGCCTCCAGGCCCCGGCCGGAGAGGGCGGCGTAGGCGGCCTTGATCTCCTCGGGCCCGGCCGTCAGGTCAGTCGGGCTGATGTCGGGCTTGTACTTGGCGTAGTGCTCCAGAATGTACTCGTCGCCCCGCTGCCTGACCGCCTCGACCTCGGCCCGGATCTGGTCGAGGACCTGAGAGACATCCTCGCTGGAGCGGCTGATGATCGCCCGGCGCTGGGCGGGAGACAGGTCATCGATTTTTCGTGGCTTGAGCATCTCCGGCACTCCGACAGTATTCTTTCAGAGCGTCAATGGTCGAGCTGAAGGCCAGCTCCGGCCAGGGGATCTCGGCCGGCCCGAAGAGGCCGACCTCCAGCGTCTCGTCTCCGGCCGTAAGCTCACCGCCCAGGGGGCGAGCCCGATAGATAGCCACCACCGTGGGCACGTCCGGATAGGAGTAAAGGCCCCAGAGGGGCCCGACGGCCACCTCCAGGCCGGTCTCCTCCAGAACCTCGCGCCGGGCCGCCTCGGAGACCACCTCGCCCCGGTCGACGAAGCCGCCCGGCAGGACCCACTTGCCCCGACCGGGGTCGATGGACCGCCGGGCCAGGATTATCCGGCCGTCGAGCTCGATCAGGGCGCAGGCGGCCAGCTTGGGGTCCAGGTAGTGGATGAAGCCGCACCGGGGGCAGGTCAGCCGTTCCGGCTCGCCGGGCTTGACCAGCCTCTTTACCAGTCCGGCTCCGCAGTGGGAGCAGTGCCTGACCTCGAACAGAGCTTGATCCACGGCGGGCAGCTTAACACAGAACCTGGCGGCTGGCCAATTTCCGGCGGCCGCTCCGGGAGACGCCAGCCGGAGCAACTAATCATCATTGCAGGACTATCGTTCCAGCCAGTCTTGAGGCAGACTGCTCATTTCACGTCCCTTGGGACCTAAATATTGAGGCCGGGTGTTGACATCCGCCGGTTCAGGGCAGAAAATAGGACAAAAGGTCGTCAGCGCGAGAATCAAAGAGGGGGTCTGCCTCTGGCCTCCATCAGGTGTGGTTTCTTGAGGTTTCTCGGCCGTCGGCTCTGGGAATCCGATAGCGGACAGGGTGGACGGCCCTCGGCCCGAAATCGGGTCAAGGTTTCCGGTAAAAAGTAAAAGTTGTCCGGGAATGGATTAATCTGGAGGAGAGGGAGAGAAGAGATGAAGAAGACATTGTTTATCGTTTTGACAGGTGTTTTCTTGATTTTCGGGGCCATTTCGGCCTCGGCGGGCGACGCCCCCTGGGGCCAGACGGGCTGGGGGGACGCCGACAAAGACATGGTCATCGACTACGACGACAAGTGCCCCAACACACCTTATTGCTGCCATGTGGACCAGGTCGGCTGCCCGCTTGACGAGGACGGCGACGGCGTCTGCGACACCTACGACAAGTGTCCGGGCACGCCCAAGGGCTGCGTGGTCGACGAGAAGGGCTGCCCCAAGGACACTGACGGCGACGGCGTCTGCGACGGCGTGGACAAGTGCCCCGACACCCCCAAGGGCGTCAAGGTGGACGCGATGGGCTGCTGCCTCGACAGCGACAAGGACGGCGTCTGCGACTACCTGGACAAGTGCCCTGACACAGCCATGGACCTCAAGGTCGACTCCAACGGCTGCCCGATCAAGGTCGAGAGCGGCGCGGTCGTCCACTTCGACACCGACAAGGCCATGATCAGGCCCGAAGGCATGGGTCCGCTGCAGGACGTGGCCGCCTTCATGAAGAAGTACCCCGAGACCACCGCGGCCATCACCGGCCACTGCGACTCCCGGGGCACCGAGAAGTACAACCTCAAGCTCGGCGATCGCCGCTCCTCGGCGGTCCAGGCCTACCTTGTCTCCCAGGGCGTGGCCGCTTCCAGGCTGATGGCCGATTCCAAGGGCGAGGCCGAGCCGGTCGCTCCCAACACCACCTCTGCCGGCATGGCCAAGAACCGCCGGGCCGTGGTCAAGGTCACCCCGGCCTATGAAAAGAAGTAGCTGAGCCAGCAACCGCAGCGGGGATCGGCCCGGGCCGGTCCCCCTGCTTTGTCTCCGCGGCCGGCCGCGGCCGTGACTTCCGGTCGGATTTACTCAGCTGAGGGACGGTCGAGTCCCTTTGAATGAATACAATTAATGATTAATCAAGTTTATTCAGCCTCGGGAGGCTGGCAAATGACTTCACCCTCAATAATATTTGTTGACAGCCAGCCAAGAGATTTCGCATCATAATAGCATATTGGCCTGCCACGATTACCTTCTCACAACAAGAGACGGGTGATCGTCAGATGAGGTGTGTTATTGGCGCTACGCGCCTCCGGGCCGCTGAAACAGCAGCCCGGGGGCGGCTGTTGGGCCAAATCTTTTCGGGTAGCCCTTGGCGCCCCATTGCCGGATGGAGGGAGAAGCGATGAGAAAGACACTTTTGCTTGGGCTGGTAGGAGTATTCCTCGTTTTCGGGGCAATTTCGGGCTGGGCCGGGGAGCATCCCTGGAACGTCGTCGGCTGGGGGGACGCCGACAAGGACATGGTCATTGACTACGATGACCGGTGCCCCAATACCCCATACTGCTGCAAGGTGGACAAGATCGGCTGCCCGCTTGACGAAGACGAGGACGGCGTCTGCGATACCTACGACAAGTGTCCGGGCACGCCCAAGGGCTGCACCGTTGACGAGAAGGGCTGCCCCAAGGACTCCGACGGCGACGGCGTCTGCGACGGCGTGGACAAGTGCGCCGGCACGGCGGGCAACCTCAAGGTCGACGTCAACGGCTGCCCCATCCCGGTAAAGGAGGACGCCGCGGTCTTCTTCGACAGCGACAAGTCGGTGCTCAAGGCCGAGTTTGAGCTCAAGCTCAAGCAGGTGGCCGACTTCCTGAAGGCCTATCCCGAGGCCACGGCCAGCATCGCCGGCCACACCGACAGCCGCAACTCCGACAAGTACAACATCAAGCTGGGCCAGCGCCGGGCCGACGCGGTCAAGGCCTACCTGGTCGGCCAGGGCGTTGACGCTTCGCGGCTGAGCACCGAGACCTTCGGCGAGAAGCAGCCCACGGCCAGCAACGACACCAAGGCAGGCCGGGCCCAGAACCGCCGGGTGATCGTCAAGACCAGCACGGCCTACGTCAAGAAGTAACCGGACCGGACAGGGGGCCGTCTCGGCCCCCTGTTTTTTCGCCAGACATGCCTGGGAGGCGGCGGGGCGGACCGGGTTGCGGGCCCGGCCCGGTGGGCCGGGGTCGACCCGAGCTCTCCGGCCGCCCTACTCCCGGGGCGGGCGGTCCGGGAGGGCTCCCGGCGGGGTCAGATTTTTGGGTTCCCTCTTTGCAGGATCGCCGGGGTCATGGTAATTAAGTACTCAAATCACAACCCTGCCCGGTTCAGTGATAAGGAGGCCGAGTGGCCCTGCTGCGTTGGTCCCTGGCGTCCCTGATTGTCTTGACCGTCTGCCTGGCCGGTCTCGGCTGGGCCGAAACCGGGCCGGCCGGCCTCTGGCTCAATCCCCTCCCCGGGGCGGTCGCCCCGGTGATGGACGGCCGGTCAGCCCCGGCCGGCCTCCGGCTGGCCGGCGGCCTGGGCAAGCTGAACCTGAGCGTCAATCACATCCTCACCAAAAAAATGGGCCAGAAATATCACCAGTTCTTTGAGCTGGTCAACTCCGGAACCAAGCCTTTCATCGGCGTGGCCACCTTGAAAATCTTCTGCGGCTCCGGAGCGGCCCGGCGCCTGGCCGGGACCGCGGTGGTGGATTGCCGGCGCAAACCGCTCCCGCCCAAGGCGGCCCATCCGCTCATGTTCGCCTCGGACTACGAATCGGTTTTCTACAGCCTGACCATCACCGACGAGCAGGGCGAGGCCAAATCGAGCATCTAGCCGCCGGGCCTGGAGGCGCGGCTAGCTCGAGGGCCGCCTCAGCTTCTTGAGCCTCTGGACGGCCAAGTCGAACTCCAGCCAGGTGTCCAGGTACGACTCCAGGGCCTCGCGGTAGTGCCTGATGGCCCCCTCTCTGTCCCCGGCCCCCTCGGCCCACAGCCCCAGGGCGGTCTGGACCGTGACCAGCTTCTCCGGGCTCTCCCCGGCCTCCTGCCTCAGGGACTCCTCGGTCCCCTTGCCCAGCAGGTTCTCGCAGACGGCCCGGTACCAGGGCTCCCTGGTCCGGCGGTGGAAGGCCTCCAGACAGGCCCTGGCCTCGTCCCGGCGGCCGAGCAGGTGGAGCATCTCGGCCTCCAGCAGCCCCAGACTGAGCCGGTTGGCGCTCTCCCGGCCCGGCCGTTCAAGGAAGGCCCGGGCGTACTCCAGGGCCTTTAGCCAGTCCTCGTCCATGGCGCAGTAGAAAACCAGCCCGACCAGGGGCTCCTGGCCGCCGGGCTCGCTGGCCAGGAGACTCTCCAGGACCCGGCGCCTCTCGGCCGGACCGGCCGAGCCCTCCTCGAGGGCGGCCCGCAGCTCGGCCAACCTGGCCCGGCGCTCCTCCTTGGCCCGGTCGGTCTGGGCCACGGCCCGCTCGAAGGACTCGACTCCGGCCTGATACTCGGCCCAGCCGGCCCCGGCCCTGAGCTGCTCCAGCCGCCGCTTCTGGACCTGGTCCAGCCTGGCCCTGGCCAGGAAGTACTCCCAGGCCTCGGTGTCGGCGGTCAGGACCGCCTCCCGGAGGAGCTCCTCCGCGGCGGTCCATTCGCCCCGCCCGGCCAGGATCAGGCCGCCGACGTAGTCCAGCCAGCTCTTCTCGGCCCGGCTCTCAAAGCCCTTGAGGCCCGCCTCCAGCTCGACCCGCCCCTCCAGGATCCGGGCCAGGTAGCCGAAGAACTCGGCCGGCGAGCTCCAGTCCAGGTCCAGCAGTTCCTGGCGCTGGCGGCTGGCCGAGACCCGGCCGGCCCGCCAGTCGATGAGGTAGAGCATCAGCTTGGCCAGGTCGTCCTCGGCGTCCAGGGAGAGGGACAGCTCGAAGAGCCGCCTGGCGCCCTGGTCGTCGCCGGCGCAGAGGTGCGTCATCCCGGCCGCGGTGACCAGGAGCGGATCCAGGTTGAGCTTGAGCTCGTTGTCGGCCAGGGCCATGGCCTCGGCCCAGCGGCCCTGGACGGCCGCGTCGATGATCCGCTTCAGCTTGGCCTCCAGGGACAGGTCCAGGACGCCGTTCCACTTGACCTGGCCGGCCTTGAGCTCCTCCAGGAAGGCCGCCGCCTTGGTGATGGGCAGGACCAGGCCCATGTCCCAGAGGGGCGTGACCAGGGGCAGCAGGCCCGAGGCCCGCTCCGTGGCCACGCCCGAGGCGATGCCGATGACCTGGCCCCGCAGGTCGATCATCGGGCCGCCGCTGTTGCCCCCGTAAAGCGAGGTGTCCACCTGGACCATGTTTTCAAAGGAGCGGCGGACGTGCCCCCTGGTGACGCTGACGTTGACGCTGGCCTCCTGGGTGCGGCTGCCCAGGGGAAAGCCCAGGGTGAAGACCGGCGAGAGCCTGGGGATGCTCTGGGGGTCCAGCTTGGCGTCCAGGGGCAGGGACTTGAGGCCCGGGGGCGGCCGGTCGATCTTGAGGACGGCGAAATCGTCCCGCAGGGGCGACTTGACCACCTGCCTGGTCTTGACCAGCGGCTTGGCCACCCCGGCGATGGTCAGGCGGGGCGACCGGTCCGTGCCGTAGGCCGAGTCCAGGAAGTAAACGTCCTCCAGGTCAGGGCTCTCGGTCAGGCTGGCCGTGCGGTTGAAGGCCTTCTGGCCCTCGAACCAGAGGAACATCCGGTAGCCGAACCTGGCCGCGCGTCCCTGGCTCTTGAGCTGGCTGATGGCCAGATACAGGGACTCGTCCTCCAGCCAGGGGCAGGCCACGTGGCGGTTGGTCAGGAGGTAGCCCTCCTTGTCCACCAGAAAGGCCGTGCCCTCGGTCCGCCTGCGGAAGAGGACATTTTCGTCCTCCTCCAGCCAGTACTCCACCGTGACAAAGGCCACCGAGGCGGCGTAGCGGTTGGCGTAATCCCTGAGGACTGACTCGTCGTCCTTCTTGCCCGGGAAGAACTGGAACCAGGCCAGGAAAGCCAGGGCCGCGACCACCGCGGCCAGGAGGACGAACTGCCTCTTCTTGAGCCGCCTGATCTCCCGGGCCGGGGCCGCGGCCAGCTCCTGGCGCCGCCGCCTGGCCGCCTCGATCTCCTCCGGGGTCACCCCGGCCAGGACCTCGGCCACCTCGGACATGTGACTGGGCCTCAGCTCCAGATCCTCGGCCAGCATGGTCTTGAAGAGGACCGCGACCTCCGGGGGCAGGGGCAGAGCCTCGACCTGGGCCAGGAAATCGCAGCTCTCAAAGTCGGCGGTCAGGACCTCGACGAAAATCTTGCCCAGGGACCAGATGTCGCTCCTGGGCTCCAGGGGCTGGTCGTTGAGGATGTCCGGGTGGCAGTCCAGCAGCCTCTTCAGGGTCGGGCCGGGCCGGTCCAGCTTGGGGTCGAAGAAGCGGGAGAGCTTGTAGTCGATCTTGACGTCGAGCCGGCCGGTCTCGTCCTTGAGGACGATGATGTCGTTGAGGATCAGGTGGGGGATGATGTGGCCGGCCTGGTGGAGGACGGCCAGCTTCGAGGCTATTCTGGCGAAGAGGTCGAAGGCGACCGAGTAGTCCTGGAGCTGGCCCGAGGCGATCAGATCGCCCCAGGGCTCGGCCTCGATCCACTCGCTGACCCGGTACCAGAGGCCCTCGGCCGAGCGCCTGATCTCGTAGTGCTGGACGAAGTCCTCGGCCGGCAGCTTCTTCAGCTCCTCCAGCTCCCGCTTGAGCCGCTCGGCCACCTCCTCATCCACCCCGGACTGGGGGGTGAAGATGCGGATCATGACCGGCCGGTCCTGGCCCTCCTTGATTGCCCGGCAGAGAGTGGTGGCGTGGCCCTCGTGGAGGACCTCCTCGATGTGGTAGTCGTCGATGTGCCTCCGGCCCTCGCCGACCTCGCCGCCGCACGAAGGACAGGTGGCGATCTCCTCGGCCAAGGGCTGGCCGCAAGTCTGGCAGAGCTTCACCGCTTCGCCCCCGACAGCCGGCCCGGCCCGAGTCGGCCGGGCCGTCGGGCTAGATTATGTCTTCCCCCGGCCGTTTGAGTCAACAACGGGGCGGTCGCGGTCGGAGGAAAAGGACGTTCAGGCGGGCCGGTCCGGGGGCTCAAGCCTGATGACCCGGTCGAACCAGGTCTTGAGCCGGTCCATCTCGGCCTGTTCGCGCCTGGACAGCTCGCCGCCGCCCAGGCTCAGGCCGTAATAGCCGTTGGCGGCCACGGTCCTGGCTCCGGCCAGGCGGGCCATCAGGTCCTCGGCCCGGCCGGCCTGGAGGTAGAGGCTCAGGTCGTTGATCAGGACCACCGGCCGGCCCGAGCGCTCCAGCTCGAGCCAGAGGGGTTCGATGGCCCGGCGGTTGGCCTCGGCCTTGGCCAGGGCCTCGGCCTCGCTCCGGGAGCTGAGGCGGGGCGCGGCCAGGTCGGCGCTGAGGTAGAGCACGGCCGAGCCGGGCGGCGGAGCCAGCCGGCCGCCCACCCCGGCCGGGCCGGAGCTAGTCCGATCCGGGGCCGGGACCTCGGGGGCCAAATCAAGGATGGCCACCTCCTCGGCCCCGACCCGGGCCAGGAGGGCCTCCAGGACGCGGCGGCAGAGCCTGGTCTTGCCGGCGTTGACCTCTCCCAGGATCAGGCTCCGCCGGCCCAGCCAGTCGGCCGCATCAATCGGCCTCTGGCCGTCCGAGCCACGCGCCTCCATGGAGCCAACCTCCTTCACCGCCCGGTCAGGCCCACAGGCCCAGCCTGGCGGCGATGAACCTGAGGGCCAGGAAGCTGGTCACCAGCACGCTCAGTCCGCCCATCAGGTTGAGGGCCAGGGAATTCCCGTCCCGGCCGACCACATCCCGCCGGTTGAGCAGGATGAGGAGGAGGACCAGGATCAGGGGCGTGCCGCACAGCCCCAGGGCGAGCATGGTCACCAGCAGGAAGATGAAGCTGCCCTTGAAGAGCGGGGCCAGGAGGCTGAGCAGGCAGCCGGCGGCCACGGCCAGCCGGAAGCGGGGGTCGCGGACGCTCAGACCCCAGCCCAGCTTGTCGGCCAATAGATAGCCGGCCGCCAGGAATGTCGGGGCGATGGTCGAGACGACCGCGCCCCAGATGCCGGCCAGGAAGACCGCCCCGGCGTAGGGCCCCAGGACCGGGGTCAGGGCCCGGGCCACGTCCAGGGCCTGGCGGACCTGGACGCCCTGGGGGTGGAGGACCGCGGCCGCGGCCAGGAAGACGGCCGCGCTGTAGAGGCCGAAGGCGAAGAACATCGAAACCAGGGTGTCCAGGCGGGCCAGACCCAGCTCGGCCCGGCCCCAGGACCTGGCGTTGACGGTGTAGGTGTGCATGGCGATGATGGTCACGTGGACCGCCCCGCCCATGATCCCGGCCGTCATCAGGGCCGAGTCCACCCCACCGGGCAGGCTGGGGACCAGGCCGGCCGCGACCTGGCCCAGGTCCGGTCGGACCACGGCCACGGTGACGATGAAGCAGGCCACCACCCCGCTGACCAGGGCCTTGCAGACCCTTTCCAGGACCCGGTAGCCGCCCAGGCCGACCAGGGCGAAGATCAGACCGGCCCAGACTGCCGCCCACCAGGGCGTCTCCAGGCCGGTGATCATGGCCGAGGTGTCGGCCAGGGCCTTCATCAGCACGGTCGAGGCCAGCCAGGTGGCGGCCAGGGCGTCGATCATGAGCGCCCAGGCCCAGACCGGGCCCAGCCGGCTCTCGACCACGGCGACGACCCCCCGGCCGGTCAGGACGCCCAGGCGGGCGGCCAGGTACTGGGCCACGAAGGCCAGCAGGGCGCTCAGGACGACCACCCAGAGGAGCCGGTAGCCGAAGCCGGCCCCGGCCATGGCCACGCTGGCCAGGGTGGCCGGCCCGCAGGCCACGGCGCTGATGATCCAGGCCGGTCCCATCCGTTTGAAGAAGCTTAAAAAGCTGCTTTCGGCCATCAGGTCGCTCCCCCAAGTGAACCGAGCGGCCGGGAGAGCTCCCCGGCCGGACCGGCCGCCTGGTCGTCTGATGGGGTGACAAAGCCGGGCGGCGCGACTACAATGTCCCCCTGGCCGGCCGGACGGCCGGCGGGCCCCACCGGAAAAGCCAGTTCAAGGAGTCCAGAATGCCCATTGATGAAACCGTCGTCTCCAGAGCCATCATCGAGACCTACCTCAGGAAGCTGACCGACTGCCTCGAGCTCGACGCGGCCGTGGTCGGCGGCGGTCCGGCCGGGCTGATGGCCGCCTACCGGCTGGCCAAGGCCGGGGTCAAGACGGCCCTCTTCGAACGCAAGCTCTCCCTGGGCGGCGGCATGTGGGGCGGCGGCATGATGTTCAACGAGATCGTGGTCCAGGCCGAGGCCCGGGCCCTCCTGGACGAGCTGGACATCGCCAGCCAGGAGTACGCCCCCGGCTACTACACCGCCGACGCCGTGGCCTGCGTGGCCGCCCTGCTCCAGGCGGTCATCAAGGCCGGGGCCAACATCTTCAACCTGGTCTCGGTCGAAGACGTCATGGTCCGGGAGGGCCGGGTCAACGGCCTGGTCCTCAACTGGACGGCCGTGGAGATGGCCCACCTCCACGTCGACCCCCTGGCCGTGAGCTGCCGCTACGTCATCGAGGCCACCGGTCACGCCACCGAGGTCCTCCAAGTCCTGGTCAGGAAGCAGGACGTCACCCTGAACACCCCCTCCGGCAAGCTGGAGGGTGAAAAATCCCTCTGGGCCGAGCGGGCCGAGAAGACCACCGTCGAGAACACCAGGGAGATCTACCCCGGGGTCCTGGTCGCGGGCATGAGCGCCAACGCCTCCTTCGGCTCCTACCGCATGGGACCCATCTTCGGGGGCATGCTCCTCTCCGGGGCCAAGGCGGCCGACCAGGTCATCAAGGCCCTGGCCGGAAAGTAGCCGGCGGCCGGGAGCCTCCGGCCCAAAAGAAAAAGGCCGCCCGAGGCGGCCTTGAGATCGGGGACCAAGCCAGCTTTTAGGAAGGCCGCTTCCCTACGCCGGCATTACCCGGATCAGGTTCAAGGGGTTGCTCCGGCCGAAGCCGGAGACTCTCAGCCGCCCGGGCGGCACCCCCAGCGTGTGGCGAAATTGTAGCAGGAAGAGGGAGGTTGTCAATCCATCCCCGGGCCGGGGCTGGCCCGGCCGGCCCGGGGATGTTAATCTGGGGCGGGTCTGCCCCGGGAACAGCTCTTCCAGCCAGAAAGGAAAAGGAGTCATGGCCGGACCGGTCACCACCACCATCGATCCGGACCTTTGTGACGGCTGCGGCCTGTGCGTCCGGGTCTGCCCCTCCCGGACCCTCAGCCTGGTCCAGGGCCGGGCCGTGGTCAGCGGGACCGAGTCCCTGGGCTGCGGCCACTGCGCCGCGGTCTGCCCCAAAGGAGCGGTCCGGGTGGCCGCCCTGGAGGAGGAGCCCCTCCGCTTCACCACCATTGAGACGGACGAGCGCTGGCTGCCCCACGGCCGCTTCGACGCCGGCTCGCTGGTCCGGCTGATGCGCTCCCGGCGCTCCTGCCGCAACTTCCAGGACCGGCCGGTGGACCGGGCCCTGCTGGAGGACCTGGCCCGCGTCGGGGCCACGGCCCCTTCGGGGACCAACTGCCAGCTCTGGACCTTCACCCTGCTGCCCGATCGGGCCGCGGTCCTGGCCCTGGCCGAGGGGATAGGTCGATTCTTCAGGAAGACGCTCAAGATGGCCGAGAAGACCTGGCTCAGGAAGCTGCTCAAGCTCCTGGGCAAGCCGGAGCTGGACTGGTTCTACCGGGAGTACTACCAGCAGGTCAAGGACGGCCTGGCCGAGTGGGAGCGAACCGGCCGCGACCCCCTCTTCCACGGCGCGCCGGCGGTCATCCTGGTGGGCATGAGGCCGGGCGCCTCCTGCCCGGCCGAGGACGCCCTCATCGCCGCCCACCAGATCGTCCTGGCCGCCCAGGCCTCAGGCTTGGGCTCCTGTTACGTCGGCTTCGCCGTCAGCGCCTTCCAGAACGAGCCGGCCCTCAAGGACCTGGTCGGTCTTCCCAGGCCGGAGGCAGTCTACGCCGCCCTGGCCCTGGGCCACCCGGCCGAGAGCTACCGGACCGTAGCCGGCCGCAAGCCGGTCAAGATCAGGTATTTCGAGGGTTGAACCATGCCCGGCGCCCGCTACTCGAACAATCCCGACAAACTGGCCGGCGGCGTCTACCTGGTCGGCGGCCCGGAGCTGAGCGACGAGAGGGACTGCCTCTGCTACCTGGTCGTGGGCCAATCGGCCCGGGTGCTCATCGACTGCGGGGCCGGGCCCAGCGCCCGGCGCATCCTCGACCTTAGCGAGCGGGCCGGCGGAGGTCCGCCCAGCCACCTCCTCCTGACCCACGCCCACATCGATCACGCCGGCGGCGCGGCCGAGCTGAAGAGCCTGACCGGTTGCCGGGTCCTCATTCACCAGGCCGAGGCCGAGGTCCTCGAGTCGGGCGACGTGGAGCGCAGCGCCGCGGCCTGGTACGGCCTGAGCCTGGACCCGGTGGCGGTCGACCAGATCCTGACCGGGGACGGCTCGATTCCCCTGGGTGGGGGAGAGGAACTGCACCTGATCCACACCCCGGGCCACACCCCGGGCTCCCTGGCCGCCTGGTGCGAACGGGATTCAGAAAAAATCCTCTTCGGACAGGACATCCACGGGCCCTTCCTGCCCGTCTTCGGCTCGGATCTGGACCAGTGGGCCCGGAGCATGGCCCGTCTCCTGGAGCTGGAGGCCGACGTCCTGGCCGAGGGCCACTACGGCGTCTTCCGGCCGGCCGCCCGGATCAGGGCCTTCATCGAGGGGCACCTGGCCGCCCAGGGCCGGCTAGGGGTCCCGGAAAGCTAGGGGGCGGGGATGGCTCCGGGTCGGCGCCTGCACTGGGCCTGGATCGTCCTGGCGGCCTGCTTCGCCGACCTGTTCATCAACTACTCCATCCGCCTGGGCTACGGCGTGGTTCTCCCGGAGATGATCCGGGACCTGGGCCTCAGCCGGACGGCCGGGGGGACCATATTCAACGCCTACCTCCTGGTCTACATCGCCCTGACTCCCCTGAGCGGCTACCTGACCGACCGGCTGGGCGCCCGGCGGGTCGTGGCCACCTGCTCGCTCCTCCTGGGGGCCGGGGTTCTCTGGCTGGGCTCGGCCGACAGCCTGCTCAAGGCCTGCCTGGCCTTCGCCCTGGTCGGCCTGGGGGCCACCGGGATGTGGACCCCGGTCATCACCGTGGTCCAGCGCTGGTTCGCTCCCCAGCGGCGAGGACTGGCCCTGGGGATCCTGTCCACCGGCTACGGCCTGGGCTTCGCCGTCACCGGCCTGGCCTTTCCCTGGATCGTGGCCCACTTCGACTGGCGCTTCACCTGGTACTTCCTGGGCGCCGGGGCCCTGGCCATGGTCGCGGCCAACGGCCTGCTCCTGCGCAGCGATCCGGAGTCGGCCGGGGTCCTGCCCTGGGGCCAGAGGGAGGCGGTCCAGAATGGGCCGGCGGGCCGGCCGGCCGACTCCAGGGCCGGGGTCTACGGCCAGATCTTCCGGGACAAGACCTTCTGGCTCGTGGGGACGTCTTTTTTATGCATCTCCTACAGTGTCTACGGCCTGACCACCTTCATGGTCGACTACGCCAGGTACCAGATCGGACTTCCCCTGGGCAAGGCCAGCTTCCTGGCCACCGTCCACGGCCTGGGCCAGATCGTGGGCGTCCTGACCATCCTGCCCCTCTCCGACCGCCTGGGCCGGCGGCGGACCATAATCCTCTGCAACGCCTCGGTCACCGCGGCCATGCTCGGGGTGGTCTTGTGGGGCGGCTCCTGGCTGGCCCTGGCCGGCCTGATCGGCTTCGCCGCCCTGTTCTACGGGGCCATCTTCCCCAGCTACGGCGCCTGCGCCGGGGACTACTTCCCCAGGGAGGTCATGGGCACGGTCATCGGGGCCTGGACGCCCTTCTACGGCCTGGGGGCCATCTCGGTCCACTGGATCAGCGGCCTGCTCCGCGACGCCACCGGCAGCTACGGCCGGGCCTTCCTGATCGACGCGGCCGCGGCCGCCCTGGGCCTGATCCTCATCCTCCGGGTCAGGAAGGGGACTGGGCCGGGCTAAGGCCGGCTCAGGCCAGCCTGACCAGCTTGCGGAAGCAGGGCAGCTCCCGGGGCGGGTCGAGATCGCGGCCCCTGAAGGACCAGGAGACCTCGGCCACGTAAAGGTCGCCGTGGGAATCCATGGCCAGGCCGTGGGGGGCGATAAACTGGTGGGCCGCCTCGCCCGGCCTGATGTCGCCCAGGCGGGCCAGGCGCCGGCCCCGCAGGTCGAAGACGCTCACCCGGGCGCCGATGTTGGGGTACTTCTCGTTGACGGCCAGGGAGGTGGGCAGCTCGCCGACCAGGACCAGTTGTTCCGGGCCGCCGGTGATGTGCAGGGCGCAGGGCCGGTGCAGGTTGTTCCACTGCTCCAGGTAGTTGCCCCGGCCGTCGAAGATCTGGATCCGGTGGTTCTCCCGGTCGGCCACAAAGACCCGACCCTGACAGTCCAGGGCCAGGCCGTGGACCAGGTTGAACTGGCCCGGGTCGGTCCCGGACTCGCCCCAGGAGAGGATCAGCTCGCCCGTGGGGCTGTACTTGTGGACCCGGGCGTTGCCATAGCCGTCGGAGACGTAGAGTTCGACCGTGCCGGGGTCGACGACCGCCTTGGTGGGCTGGTTGAAGGGCCGGCCGCTCATGAACTCGGCCGGCTGGCCGGGCCGGCCCAGGGTGGCCAGCAGCTCGCCCTCCCGGCTGTAGCGCCGGATGACGTGGCCCAGGTCGTCGGCCAGGTAGAGGCTCTCGTCCGGGCCCAGGGTCAGGCCGTGGGGCCGGCTGAAGAGCCCCTCGCCCCAGGAGTCGAGCAGGTTGCCCTGGCGGTCGAAGATGGCCAGCGGGTGCTCGCTCCGGCTGAAGACGTAGACCCGGTCCCGGGAGTCCACGGCCACGTCGGCCACTTCGGGCCAGCGCCACCCGGCCGGCAGTTTGGCCCAGTCGGTCCGGACCTGGTAGCTGAACCGGCCGCCGCCCATGGTCACGCTCATGCTCCCACCCCTTAATCTAGCGGCCCGGCCCGGCCGCCCCGGTCGAGACTTGCTTAAACGGATTCATTCTACCACCTCCCGCACCTCGGCCGCCCGCCGGACTTTTCTCTTCGTGGAGGCGCTCCGACCAGATCCATTCCGGGCCGGGACGAATTTTTTTCTTGCCAAGCCGGGGGCCTTGGTATCTAAGATATTAGATATCAGATGCTCAAACGAGGGTCCTGCGCGTGAACAGAAGCCCGCTCCTGGACAACGTGGAGACCCCGCCCTCGCTGGTCGAGGTCGCCTTTCAGGCCATCAAGGCGGGCATCATGTCCCACCGCCTGGAGCCGGGGGCCATCTACAGCGAGCAGGCCCTGGCCCGGGAGCTGGGCATCTCCAAGACCCCGGTCCACGAGGCCCTGGTCGATCTGGCGGCCAAGGGCTTCGTCGAGATCCTGCCCCGCCGGGGCTTGCGGGTGATGGTCCTGACCGAGAAGCGGATCAGGGACCTCTTCGAGTTCCGGCGGCCCCTGGAGCTGGCCGTCATCTGGCGGGTGACCGAGGAGCTGACCGACCAGGCCGTCGAGCACCTTAAGGGCGTCCTGGACCGGGTCGCCGGGACCCACAACCCGGTTGACTTCCAGAAATACGACCGTCGCTTCCACCGCTACCTGGCCTCACTGACGGAGAATCACTACCTGATCTCGGCCCTGGACAACATCTGGGACCTCTGCGACTGGGTCGGGGCCAGAATCCTGGCCTACGACGGCGGGTTCGGACTGGCCGTCCAGGAGCACGTGGACATCTATGAGCACCTCAATCGCCGCGATGCCCAGGGCGCGTCCGAGGCCCTGGTCCGGCACCTCAAGAGCACCGAGGCCAGGTTCCTGACCGAGCTCACGGCCAGCGCGGCCGGCCCCGAGGCCGGCGCGGGGGAGGATTGATCATGGAGCTGAGTTCCCGGGAGCGGGTCCTGGCCGCCCTGAGCCTGGAGGAGCCCGATCGGGTGCCCCAGATCGAGCTCAACGTGGACCTGGACTTCGGCATCGCCCTTCTGGGCGCGGATAAGTTCGCCGCCCGGCGGGAACCCCAGTCGGCTCTCCAGGAGGGCAACCCCTTCAACCTGGAGGAGGCCATCCGGGTCTCCGAGGCCCTGGGCCTGGACAACCTCTTCTACATCATCCGCCAGCCGGTCTACGCCCAGATCCACCAGGGCAAGGACGGCCGCTTCTACCCGGGCGACGGCAAGATAAAGACCGAGGCCGACCTGGCCATGATCGACCTGCCCGATCCGTACCGGGACGAGATGTACGCCGAGGCCGAGGTCTTCGCCAAGGGCAAGGGCGATCGGGCCCTCATCTTCCTCACCCGGGCCGGCCTGGCCCCGGCCATGCTCTCCATGGGCATCGCCAGCTTCGCCCTGGCCCTCTACGACAACCCCAGGCTGATCGAGAAGGTCCTGGACCTCTACTTCGACTGGATGACCGTCGTCGCCGGCCGCATCGCCCAGCTCGACTTCGACGCCTTTGCCACGGCCGACGACTTCGCCTTCAACAAGGGCCTCATGTTCGCCCCCAGGTTCTTCCGGGACCTGGCCCTGCCCCGCTTCAAGCGGGTCATGGACCAGGTCAAGCTGCCCTGGATCTTCCACAGCGACGGCAACCTGGGCGAGGCCCTGGACATCCTCGTCGAGATGGGCGTCGACGCCGTCCACCCCCTGGAAAAGGAGGCCATGGACATCCGGGCGGTCAAGCGGGACTACGGCGGCCGTCTCTGCCTCATCGGCAACGTCGATCTGAATCTCCTGGGCGCGGGAACCCCGGAGGAGGTCGACCAGGAGGTCAAGGAGCTGATCCGCGACCTGGGCCCGGGCGGGGGGTACATCGTCTGCAGCGGCAACTCGCTGCCCGGCTACCTCAAGCCCGAGTGCGTCCTGGCCATGTCGTCCGCGGTCAGGAAATACGGCGCCTACCCGATAAACGTGGCCTGAAGAAGCGGCCGAGGAACTGCGCTGAGGTGAAGAGATGTCAATACTGATGGACATTGGGCGGGCCACCCGGGACGGCGATCAGCACCTGACGGCCGAGCTGGTCCGAAAGGCCCTCGAGGAGGGCGTTGAGGTCGAGCGGATCATCGAGGAGGCCTTTCTGCCGGCCATGGCCCAGGTCGGCCAGGAGTTCGCCGACGGCGTCCGCTACATCCCGGAGATGCTCCTGGCCGCCCGGGCCATGCAGACGGGCATGGAGGTCCTCAAGCCCCGCCTGGCCGGGGGCAAGCTCAAGGCCAAGGCCAGGGTGGTCCTGGGCACCGTGGCCGGCGACCTGCACGACATCGGCAAGAACCTGGTGGCCATGATGATGGAGGGCGCCGGCGTGGAGGTCATCGACCTGGGCATCGACGTCCCGCCGGAGCGGTTCGTCGAGGCGGTCAAAGACCACCGGCCGGACTTCGTGGCCATGTCGGCCCTGCTGACCACGACCATGCCGGCCATGCGGGAGACCATCGAAGCCCTCGAGGAGGCCGGCCTGCGGCAGCGGGTCAAGGTGCTCATCGGCGGCGCGCCGGTGAGCCAGAAGTACGCGGTCCAGATCGGGGCCGACGGCTACGGGGCCAACGCCAACGACGCCGTCCGGCTGATCAAGGAGACGGTGGTCTAGAGCGGAAGCGCGGCAAGGGCCCCGGAGGAGGGATCATCCTTGGCCGGGCAACCGGCCGGTCAATTTTCACCCGCATCTGAAAGGGGGATAAAATGAGGCGATTGGCGTTGGTTATCCTGGTCCTGCTGCTGGCGGCGCTGGTGGCGACACCCGGCGCCCTGGCGGCCGAAAAGGTCTACAAGATCAAGTGGGCCCACGTCCTGGCGCCCACCGAGCCGACCCACCTGGCCGCCCTGGAGGCGGCCAAGCGGATCGGGGAGCGGAGCAAGGGCGGCCTGGAGATCCAGGTCTACCCCAGCTCCCAGTTGGGCAAGCAGATCGACGTCTTCCAGCAGATCAAGATGGGCGCGCCCATCATCGCCCACATCGAGCCTAGCTGGGCGGCCGATCTGGGCCCCTACGAGCTGGGGGCCATCCAGGGACCGTTTCTCATCAAGAATTACGATGAATACAAGAAGCTGGTCAGCTCCGACTTCCTGGCCCAGCAGGACAAGAAGCTCCTGGAGATGGCCGGGCTGAGGACGATCACCTGGAACTGGTACTTCGGCCCGCGGCACATCATCTCCGACCGCGGCTTCAAGACCCCGGACGACCTCAAGGGCCTCAAGATCCGCTGCCCCTCCAGCCCGACCTGGGTCGAGACCTTCAAGGTCCTGGGCGCGACGCCGGTGACCATCCCCTGGGGCGAGGTCTACACCGGGCTCTCCCAGGGCGTGGTCGAGGCGGCCGAGGCGCCCCTGTCGACCCTGCTCGGCTCCAAGCTCTACGAGGTCAAGAAGGTCATCACCCTGACCGGCCACTTCAAGGCCGTGACCGGCAAGGTCATCAACGAGAAGTTCTTCAAGTCCCTGCCGGCCGAGTACCAGACCATCCTGACCGAGGAGATCATCCGCGGCGGCGAAGAGATGTCCCGGATGACCGTCGAGGGCCAGCAGGGCTTCATGGACAAGCTCAAGGCCAACGGCGTGACCTTTGTCGAGCCCGACCTGGCCGCCTACCAGGCCAAGGCCAAGGCCTTCTACGATCAGAAGCTCCACCCCAAGTGGCCGGCGGACATGTGGGACATTCTTCAGAAGGCCATCAGTCAGTAAAGTTTGCCGGCGCCGCGGGGCCAAGCCTCCGGCGCCGGCAAAGGACCCGTCCGGCCGGGGCCGGGCCGAGCCTCGGCCCCGCGGCGAGGCAGTCATGAGTTGGGCCAGAGGTTTGATCCGACACCTGGAGGAGACCGTGGCCGGGGTCTTCCTGGGGATCATGGTCATCGTCGTGGCCGTGGACGTTTTCGGCCGCTACGTCCTCAACAGCCCTCTCCAGGGCGCCGGCGAGGCGGCCAGGCTGCTCTTTGTCTGGCAGGTCTTCCTGGCCAGCGCCGGGGCCCTCAGGCGGGGGCTGCACGTGGGCATAGACTTCATCGTCGAGCGCTTCCCCGCCCGGCTCCGGGCCCTCATCGACCTGGCCGTCAACGCCGTGGTCCTGGCCATGCTCCTCGTCGTCGGCTGGATGGGCTTCGGCCTGGCCCTGAGCTCGGCCACGGAGCGCTTCCAGATGCTCGACCTGCCCTACACTTACGCCCTGATGGGCATCCCGGCCGGCTGCCTGCTCATGTCCGTCCACCTGGCCGCTAATATCGTGGCGGCGGCCCGGGGCGCGGCGGCCAACAATTACCGGCCGCAACGTCTCGGTTTCGCCGGCACGGGGGCCATCATGCCCGAGGACGGCGCCCCGGCGGCGGAGTGAGGCGGAGTCGTGCTCGTCCTGCTCCTGGCCTTGCTCCTGGGGGCGCTCAGCGTCGGCACGCCGGTGGCCTTCGCCATCATGCTGGCCTCCTTCGTCTACTTCATCACCTCAGCCGACGTACCCAGCACCATCTTCGTCCAGCGCCTGGCCGCCGGCCTGGACTCCTTCCCCCTCCTGGCCGTGCCCTTCTTCGTCCTGACCGGGACGGCCATGTCCCGGGGCGGCATCGCCGCCCGGCTGTTCGGCCTGGCCGATTCCCTGGTCGGGCACATGCAGGGGGGGCTGGGCCAGGTCAACGTGCTCCAGTCGCTCTTCATCGGCGGCATGTGCGGCTCCTCCAACGCCGACGCGGCCATCGACTCCAAGACCATCGTCCCGATCATGGTCCGGCACAACTACGGCCGGGGCTTCTCCTCGGCCGTGACTGCGGCCTCCTCGATCATCGCCACCATCATCCCGCCCGGCCTGGCCCTGGTCATCTACGGTCTCATGGCCGACGCCTCCATCGGCCGGATGTTCATCGGCGGGATCATTCCGGGCATTCTCATGGCCGGAGCCCTGATGGTCGTGGTCACCGTGGTCTCACGCCGGCGGGGCTACGGCGGGCTGAGGCAGCACCGGTTGCCCTGGCGGGAGGTCCTGGCCTACGCCCGCAAGTCCTTCTGGGCCCTGATGATGCCCGTCCTGCTCATCGGCGGGCTGAGGATCGGCGTCTTCACCCCGACCGAACTGGGGGCCGTGGCCGCTCTCTACGCCCTGCTCGTCGGGGTGGTGATCTACAAGGAAATCAAGTGGTCCGAGATCCCCTCGGTCCTCATCGAGGCCTCGCTGTCCACGGCGGTGATCATGCTCATCCTGGCCGCCGCCTCGTCCCTGAGCTACGTCATCACCTGGGAAAACATCCCCCAGACCATCATCCAGAACCTGCTGGCCCTGTCCAGGAACCCTTACGCCATCCTGCTCCTGATCAACTTCGCCCTCCTGGTCATGGGGACCATGTTCGAGGCCACCTCCCTGCTGGTCATCCTGACCCCGATCCTGGCCCCGATGATGCAGCAACTGGGCGTGGACCTGGTCCACTTCGGGATCGTCCTGGTCATCAACCTCTGCATCGGGTCCATCACCCCGCCGGTGGGCACCGTTCTCTACACGGTCTGCTCCATCACCGGCTCCCCGGTCAGCGACTTCACCCGGAACCTGATCCCCTTCTTCATCGCCCTGGTGGTGGTCCTCCTGATCACGACCTACGTGCCGGCCGTGGTCCTGTTCCTGCCCAACCTGATCATGGGCTGATAGACTTCCAGGGAAGGGGCGAGCGTGCCTGACTACCAGGATTTCTACAAGCTGGTCCGCGGCTCGGGGCCAGTCAGGCCCCTGCCCGGATTCTGGGCCTTCGCCCCCTGCCACGCCGGCGTGGTCGGCGGCATCCCGGACCTGCCCCGCTACTACTTCGACGTGGACGAGAAGATCCGCCTCCAGCTCAAGCTCAAGGAGCTCCTGCCCCAGACCCTGGTCCTGCCCGGCGTGTTCCCGGACTTCGGGGTCGTGGCCGAGGTCTCGGCCTTTGGCGGCCAATTGGTCTGGCTGGCCAACGGCGCGCCCTTCGTCCACCCGTGCCTGAGCGGCACCCCGGCCATCGACTCCCTCAGACTGCCCGAGCCGGGGAGGACCGGCCTGACCACGCCCCTCCTCATCCAGCAGCGTCTGATGAAGGAGAAGCTCGAAGCCAGGGGTCTGGAGCTGGAGAAGTGGGCCCTGACCATGGGGCCGGCCGAGGTGGCCGGCCTGCTCCTGGGCTACGACAAGTTCTACATAGGCTTCTACCAGGACTACCGGCGGATCAAGCTCCTGATCGAGATGGCCACGGAGTTCATCATCGCCTGGCTGAAGCGGCAGGGGGAGATCTTCGGCGGGGCCGAGGTGATCATGGTCGCCGACCACGTCTGCAACCAGGTCAGCCCGGAGCACCTGGAGGAGCTGATCCTGCCCTCGCTGCGGGCCATCTTCCAGGAGTTCTCCGGGCCGATCACCATCTATCACAACGAGGGCTTTCACAGCGACCGGCACCTGGAGCTGATCCTCGACTTCGGGGCCGACGTGTGGCACTTCGGCAGCGACGTCCACGACCTGAAAGAGCTGTACGCCAGGATCGGCGACCGGATCGTCCTCTTCGGCGGGGTCAACCCCCACGGGGCCATCCGCCACGGCTCGCCTCAGGAGGTCCGGGCCGAGACCCTGGCCGCGTTAGAGGCGGCCCGGGGCCGGCGGATTCTCCTGTCCACCGGCACCGGGACCACCCCCGAGGCCAGCCTGGAGAACGTCAGGGCCATGGTCGAGACCGTGGCCCAGGCCGGGGCTACTTCTTCTTGAGGATGGCCCGCCAGCCGGTCAGGGGCGGCATGAAGGGCCGGTAGACCTTGCTGACCGTCCCGGCCGGCTCAGTGATGTAGAAGGCCTCGGGCTCCAGTTCGGTGACCAGGGCGATGATGGCCTTGAGGTCGCGCCGCCGGCAGACGATGTACAGCTCGATGACCGGGCCGGACTTGCCCTCGCCGTGGAAGGTCGTCACCGGGAAGCCCGCCCCTCGGACCCGCTCGGCCATCTCCAGGCCGGCCTTGGGGCTGATGATCCTCAGGACGACGTAGCCGAAGGCCATCCAGCGCTCCAGCTTGATGCCCACCACGTTGCCGGTGGAGAAGCCCAGGGCGTAGAAGACGCCCAGGATGGGCCGGTCCATGATCTTGGTCACGACCGTGGAGATGACCACCAGCCAGAGGCTGATCTCCAGGAAGCCCAGGATAAAGGCCGTCCTGGTCCGGCCCTGGACGATGCTGATCGTCCTGACCGTACCCAGGCTCACGTCGACCACCCGGGCCAGGAAGATGCCCAGACCGGTCAAAAGGGTCAGCCCGTCCAATCCGATGCTCACAACCCTGCTCGTTTGCTATGTAAGGAGGTTTTCCCAATTACATCAAATTGTTGAAGTCCACTCGCCCATTTCTCCCCAGCTATCTTCAAAGCAGTTTATTCCACATCCAGGCCAAATTGGCAAGAAGTGCAAAGGTTATCTTGAGAGCCGTGACCGATGGCGATTTCGCGAGGAGTCCCCGGGAAACCGGTTAACTGGCCAGGCACAGACGCGGAGAGGGCGGGGAGGCTGGTACAGGATGTACTGGAAACCCGCCTCCCTTGCCCCTAGATCATGCCTCCCATCACAAGCACGGTCTTTCTCTGCTTTTGTTGTTGAGAGGGTACAAATCCACCATTTTTCACCGTACCTGATTGTTCGCCCGAGCCCCACTGGTTCTTTGGTAATAACGCTACGGACTGGTTCGCACCTCAACAGAAATATGGCTTGAGGTATTCTCTCAGCCTGCCGTCAAGATCCGTCTCCCAGCCGCCGTGGTAAACAATGAAAGAGGCGATTTCGCTGGCCAGGATGGCGCATTTGATTTTTTGAGGCAGATTGGCCACCCGGCCCTTGTATTTCGAGTTATTTCTAATGAAGGCAGGGAGATGATTAAGGATCACTTTGTGGAAAAGCGGCTCATCCACCAACCCGCTTCTTTTTTGGAAGAAGTCGAAGAATTTGGCGTAGTGATCATTGATCTCCCTGCTAATGGAGCTGCTGATCTCAGTGAAGAGAGGCTTCCCCTCATCTTGCCGGTGCCGCTTAAAGATCAGGTTCGCTTCCTCCTCGGCCCGCTTTTCAAGGATAGCCAGCACGTCCTTCACGTAGGCTTCCTTATGTTTAAGAAATTCCTTTTCCGTCATAAGCAAGTTGGCGATGACCTCATAGGAAGATGAAATCACCCCACACTTGTTTGCCGTGGCATCACGTAGAAGCACGACCCCTCTCTTCTGAATCTCCTCCCGGGCGAGCGGGGATATAAAAGAATTCGCGCCTTCGATAATGACCTTGGCCGAACATGTTCCGTCAGCCCTGAAGAACCTTGGCCAGTTCCTCGCGTCAACGGTCTCGGGTCTCCCGCCACAAGGGATTAAAAGATCGGTCGAAACCGAAAAGATGAGCTGCTCGATTTCCTTGAAGAAATCGTCGGTCGCTAACCAATCTTCTTGGAGACCCGAGTCGACCCGGACGACTCTCCTATACAACTCCCGCAGCCCTTCCGCCTTGCGCTTCTCCCGGAAAACAATGAAGGCTCCGGGGCCAAGGTGCTCGGGATCGAAGTGATCAAGATCTTCCTTCAGAACAAGCCTGCGCAATTCCTCCCGACTTATTCCTTCTGGATCCCACAATCCAGCCGTCCCATCCACGATGCTCAGTATTTTCATCTCAGGGCAGTGTTTGAGCAGGAGAGCCATAGAATTACCGGCCACGTCCCCGTTTGGGCCGCCAGTGAACCTCACGCTAAAGGGGTCTCGTTGGATGTCGATCCCTATCTCCCTCATCGCGATTGAAGCGCACTTGACCACCCCCCTGGAAGTGACGCCGTACTCCTTATGGTTGATGCCGACCTTCTTACTCGAAATAAGGCCTATACCAAGCACATAGCCCCGCCTTACGGACTGCTGGGCGATGAGCTCGATCATGTTGTCGTGCATGTTTTCGTCAGGCCCCAGTTCGATTGGTTCGTCCTGCCCGTAGTAGTCTACTACCCTGGTGTTTTTGGCTTTGCCGTTAACCGTTACGAAAATATCGAAAAAGGCATTTAGGATGCTATACTGGAGTTTGTATAATCTCTGCGTTACCTCTTGGGGCGATTCAAGATCTGTTGCGTCCAGGGCTACGGTTAGCTTTGATCCACCCTCATATATGTCCTTATTTTTCAGGTGTTGGGTGTGAGCCAGGACAAAGACTTCCCGGAAGAGGTTGCTGACATTGGTAGTGAACTCATCAGTGGTCCGACAAATTATGGTTCGCCACCCCCCCCTGGCAATATCGGAAAAACCGATATGATAACCCGCTCCATGCCTACTGAAAAAGAAGGTGACCCGATAAGGCCTGCCTTCGGGTAAGTCTTGGGTGAATTCGGGACCCAGTTCGAGCAGATAAGCGGGATCCAACCTAAAGGCCAGGGATTGCTTTTCCGGCACGAAGAAATTGGTCTTGAGAGTGTGCCGAATGAACAGGAGGCAGGTTCTGTAGATAACACGCCGAACTTCATCCAGGTGTTTGTGCCCGGTGTTGTATCCCTCGATGGCCTTCGCGGCCTGCTCCAGGGCGGTCTCCCAGACGCTCTCCCGATCCTCGGCTTCAGGATCGAACCGTACTTTGAATAGATTCATAAGGGTCAGAAGCATGTCGGGATGAGAACAAAAGGCGTCTCTGACCACATCAAGATCAAATCGATCGGGCTTATGATGGGCCAGGCTAGTATGGCAGAAGGCGATAAAAGCGTTGGCGAGAGACGCCTCCTCACCAGTTATCGTTTCTTTCATTAAGAGCGATGTGTAGACAGGAGAATCGGCGGCCAATATCTGAGTGTTGTAGAGCTCTGCCTTGAGTTTCCTGAAGCACTCCGACTCTTTTTCCAGCAGTTTTCCGTCTCGCGGCATCAGATAGAAGGTCCCCAGGAAATATGTGTGAACCCCTGAGTTGATATTGAGGCAGTACGAGCGCCGTACTCCAATATCTAATCTTTGAAAGACCTCCATTATCTGGGTAAGGAAGCCCTTCTTTGGCGGATTCCCCACTGATAAGAGAAGCCTTGCTTCTTTGCGTTTGAGCGGGTCCTCCATCTCCTTGACATCCAAGAAAAGGTCGTCATTCCTTCGCCCCTGCTGGTATAGCCACAGGACCCGGGCAATCCGCTCCGGGGGCGAAATTCGCACGTAGGATTCATTGTTAAGCCAGAGGAAGTGAAGGACCTTGTTGAATTCCCGAAGATCGAAATCCGGGTGGAAATGTTTCATGGCGCTCAATACCGCCCTGGAGGTCCCATCGGGGATCCTCTTGACGGCAGTGTCCATGATGGCATCACTGCCCTTGAGATCGAACTCGAATCTCTGGACCTCTAAATTATTGGTGAACCCAGGAATCGGGCCATACGAGTGGGTTATTTCAGCATAAGATATCTCGCGCTCTTTTAGGGTTCTCATTGTCTCATACAGCGAGCCGGGTTCATCAACGCGGGCGACGATGAGTTTCTTGTCCTGATCGAGCAGGGTAATTTTCCGCTGGGTTGGAACGTTCCGAAGAGTGGTGGCCAGGCTGGCGATTGCCTGAGTCTCTTCCTTCATGGTTATGAAGAAGTAAGGGGGCATGTGAGCCTGGAGCCAGTCCAGGTTCTCCCGGGAAGAGTGATTTTCTGCGAATAATATCTCCCTTATCTTATTGACAAATGAATCATCTGTTGGTGCCGAACCTTCCTGCATTTCTTCCAGCAACCAGTTTGGCATTTCGTACACGAGAGTACCTCCATCGGAGGGGAGAATTAATCAACCCTCCCCAAGCTATTCTCCAGAGCGTGCGAACGGTCCCAAATTAATAGGTTATTCGCCCACGCGCGTCATTGGCCTTTTTATCTTTTCTTGAATCCCCATTGCGGCCAAGGCCGCAGGCCAATACGCCCTTTTATTCAGATTATTCGTATTCTTCGCATTGCCAGACGCCCCCTTCCGGCTTGGGGAACACGCAGTCATGACGCCTTTCACAGTTTGAACAGAGCCCCCTTAGAGTTTCGCTCCGGCTGTCCGGGTTTTCCTCGGCAAGAGGGCGGGAGAACGTCTTGCCCATTTGCTGTTGCTCCGGTAGCTTGATAGAGGCAACGAAATCAAATTCCTCGCAGTACAAGACTGGGGTCGAAAAATCTCTCTTGAACGTGCATCCAGTTGCGTTGTCGCATGTTGAGCAAAGACCTCTCTGTTGCGCTTTGGTCCCGTTTGTGTGTGCTCCGGCGCCATCAGCAGATGGTTCTTCCCGGAGAGCCCATTCTTGCCCTGCTTCCGGTACAACGGCCGCCATTTTTCTCATGGAATTGTCTCCTTTAAGGGAAGATATTTTAGTTCTGTTATCGTTGCCGCATGACGAAAAGAGGTTCAGCAAATCCGATGCCAAAACAATTATTTCTATTATATTCGCTTGTTATTGCGTTACGGGGCTATGGAGAGGACGACGGGCCATGGATCAGAGCGGGGAGTTATTGGCCGCCGGGGAAATATTCCCCGGCTAGGAATGTCAAGGGGTCTAGTGTGGGACTGGACGGTTTTTGAGCTTCTCCCGCAGCGTCTTGCGGTCAATGCCCAGAATCTTGGCGGCCGCAGTCTTGTTGCCGCCGACACTGTTCAGTACCCTTTGAACGTACTCGGTTTCCACCTCACGCAGAGTACGGCTCAGGTCCATCGCCCTGAGGGCGGAGAATCTCATGAGCGATGGCAGGTCGGGAACCTCTATGATGTCGCCTTCGGTCATGGCCACAAGGCGCTGGACAACATTCTCCAGTTCTCGAACATTTCCTGGCCATGGATAATCGGACAGAATGCGTAAGGCTTCATAAGAGACTCGTGGGACGGGCCTGCCGAACTCATGGGAAAACTTATTCACAAAATTATTTACCAGCAGGACTATGTCGTCCCCTCTTTCGCGCAGGGGGGGAACCCAAATAGTAACGACATTGAGCCTATAAAAGAGGTCCTCGCGAAAAAGTCCTTTCTGGATCAGAGCGAATAGATCCTTATTTGTTGCGGCCGTTATGTGGACATCCACTCTGACTGGACGGCTGGAGCCCAACATGAAGATCTCTTGGTTTTGAAGGACTCGTAAGAGCTTAACCTGCATGGAAAGGCTGGCCTCGCTCACCTCATCCAGCAGGATCGTACCCTTGTCGGCTGTTTGAAAGAATCCGGCCCTCGCCCCCGTGGCTCCAGTAAATGCTCCTCTGACGTGTCCGAAGAGTTCGCTCTCGAGCAATTCTTCTGGGATACTTCCGCAGTTTACGGGTACGAAAGGGGCTGAGGCCCGCTTGCTGCTGTAGTGAATGGCTCTGGCTACAAGCTCTTTGCCAGTGCCACTTTCACCCTGGATGAGCACAGTGGCCGAGGTGGCGGCTGCCTTGCCAATGGCCCTATAAACATCGGCCATGGCTTTTGATTCGCCAATGAGGCCATAGGCCGTCGATATCTTTCGGGAAGACTCGATTTTTCTTCTGAGACGCAATTTCTCGAGAGCACGGTCCACAGCGCCGAATAACTCTTCATCAGTAAAAGGTTTGACCAGGTATTCTTCAGCGCCAATTTTTACTGCTCGAACCGCGTCATCAAGCGCGGGGAAACCCGTGATTACAAATATCTCAATGTCCCTGAGGTTTTCCCTGACATGCCTGAGCAGATCGAACCCGTTAGACCCGGGCATTTTGATGTCGGTGATGATCAGGTCAATGTGCCTGTTCTCTAAAAGAGTTATGGCCTCAGCCACGCTTGAGGCGGTAAGGACTTGATAGTTTTTTGAAGTTAAGTTTCTCTGCAACACTTCCAAGGTGTCCAGGGAGTCATCGACGACAAGAATGTGACCTAAGTCTAATGAGTCCGTCATAAGCCCGCGTACCTCGATGCGGCCGAGGTATTTATCGGCAGTTGAACCGTTATTACCGTGCCTTGACCAAAAGCGCTGTCAACATGAATTGATCCGCCGTGCTCGGTCACAATTTCATGGGCGACCGTTAAGCCCAGACCTGTTCCCTTGCCCGAACCCTTGGTTGTATAAAAAGGGATGAATATCTTGGCCTTAACTTCCGCGTTCATCCCGGTGCCGGTATCAGCTACCACGACTGAGGCGTGGTCCTCCGTCTGGAAGGTCCTAATTGTTAATGTACCTCCATCGGGCATTGCCTGCATGGCGTTGACAATGAGGTTGGCCATCACCTGTCTCAACTGCCCTGGATCTGCCGTTATAGTGGGCAAATTATTATCGAGTACGAGGTCGAGGCAGATGCTCTCCTTGGCAAACCGATACTGGAAGAAGCTGAGTCCTTCTTGGACCACTTCATTAAGGCTGACCTCGATTCTCTTCGAAGGCATCTTTCGTGAGAACATCAGAAGCGTTCTAACGACCTCACGCACATGAAGAGAGGTGGCCACGATCTTTTGAAGGTCATGGGCCGCTTGCTCCGGTATGCCCGGGAATTTAATAGCCAACTGAGCAAATCCTAGGATGTTGGTCAATGGCTCATTGATCTCATGAGCGACCGCCGCTGCAAGCTGTCCTACCATGGACAGTCGATCGGCGTGCCTCAACTGGTCCATGATCTCCTGCTTGTCTCTCTCGTATTGCCATCGGGCGATAACTAATGACAGTTCTCTGGCGACAGCCTCAAGAAGTTTCCTTTCCTCCTCGAGAAAAGGTCCTTCATCAAGTTCCGGCCAATCCTCAGAGTAGGTCACCTCAATGGTGCCGCGATGCTCGCCGTCTACCAGAATCCCTGCTGATTGCTTTTGTCTGCCATCTCGAAAATTAGGCGATGAGTAATGCCGTCCGTTGAACGTAATCCTGGCTGCGGCTGCTTCGGAATGCAACCAAGCCAAGGGAAGGAACTCAGCGATTCTCTGTAAGATATCGTCCTGGGCCGCTCCGTATTCCTCAACGATCCTTGCTATCCCATACAGGCAGTTGAGCTCCTTGACCCGTTCATGAAGCTCTTGCGTCCTCCGCTGGAGTTTCTCTTCAGCCAGCCTCCTATCGGCACCAAGAGCCTCAAGTTCTTCTATTTTCTTCATAAATTTAGCCAACTCAGTGATGAGCTGCTCTCTGGTTTTTTCGACATCTATCAATGTGGCTCTCCACAATCACGAGTGCTGTCAGACAGCCGACTCCACAGAAATCCCTTCCGAGTGGCAACTCCTATCAGCACGACGGCTATCCTGTATTCAAGCGCCACCATAAGCCTATCACCTCTTTCACGCCTTAGACAACCATGGCCGGGATTTGTGAGACCCTGCGGATTGAGCTGACCATCGGCGGTGGGACCGGTACCGGCCAGCTACCTTCCAGGCCCAGGGTGTCAGGCCGAGCCACGTTCAAGCCAGAACCAAAGCCTTCTTCCGCCGAGACGCCATCAACCCGGGTACTTGGACCCTGCCTGTATAGGCCGGTCTAACCGAACCTACAATCCTGCCCTTCAAGCGAGAGGGGCGCGCAATCCTCCGGGAGAGACCAGAATCGTGCATCTCGCCCTACCCTGGGGTGGGCATTGCGCGTCAACAATGACCTTCCCTTGTCCGCGCAGGCTGATTGAATTCTTGGGTCGGCTGAGAAACACAAACCTCAGAAAGTGATAGTGCTCCAGCCCGATTTGAGCATTTCGGTCAGGGGCTGGCCCATGAAGATCACCTCCACGCCCATTTCGGCCAGCTTGTCCGAGACGCCGTAGTGGTCGGTGCAGGCCTTGCAGGCCAGGAGTTCCACCCCGGCCTCCTTGAGTTGGCCCAGCAGGGCCTGGAGCTCCTTGTCTTGGGCGAGCAGCTTGGCCGAGGGGCCCCAGACGACCAGCCGGACCTGGTCCCACCAGCCCTTGAGCCTGGAATTGAGGGTGTACATGAAGACTAGTTGCAGGGCCACGTCCCGGTTGCCCGAGCTCCAGATGACCACGACTCCCTGGGGTTCAACCGGCTTGTTCGACATGTTCGAGCCTCCTTGGCTGATTTTGAGATTCCCTAAAGTTTACTGGACCACCACCAGTCCGGCCAGCACGGCGCAGGGCACCTCCGCGGCCAGGGTGGCGCCGCCGATGGGGTGTATCTCCCAGCCGGCCCGGGCGACCATCTGGTAGACGTCGATGCCCACCGCCTCCATGGAGGGCCTGGACCGGCCGGGAAAGCGGCAGGCCCCGCCCTCGAGGACCTGGCAGGTCTTGTCCGGGCCGCACAGGGCCATTCGGCAGGAGCCGGCGGCCAGGCCGAAGGCCAGGTAGTGGCCGTCGTAGAAGGCCTGGGCCTCGACCTGGCTGGCGATCTTGTGAATCTGGCGGAAGGGCTCCCGCCGCCTGGGGTCGAGGCGGTCGCACAGCAGGAACTCGGTGGGCACCTCCTTGACGAAAAAGACGGCCCACTCGTAGTTTTTGAGGTACTCCCTGAGCTCGGCCGGGGTGGGCGCGTGGGGCGGGCAGTTGGCCGAGGTCCCGTAGCCGTAGCAGCGGGGGACGCGGCAATTGACCGCCACCGACTCGGAGACCGGGACCTCGGCCGTCTTGACGACTATGGCCCGGGAGGCGCCCAGGTCCAGGGCGGCCTGGCAGTACTTCCGGAGATGCTCCGGCAGGGCGGCCAGGTTCCGGTCAGGGGTGACGCGGGGATGAGCCTCGGGCATAAAAGGCCTCCTTATGGTTCCGAGTCATTCCGCTAAATCCTCCGCGGCAGTCAGGTCCTCGAAGAGGCGGTCCAGCCTCGACTGCCCCAGTCGTTCGGCCGCCCGGGCCTGGGCCGCCTCCCAGCAGGGTGCGGCCCTGTCCAGCCAGACCCGGCCCCGCTCGGTCAGGTTGATGACCTTGACCCGCCGGTCCTCATCGGCTCGGATGCTGATGAGACCCTTGGCCTCCAGCAGCCGCAAGTTGCGAGTCAGGGTCGTCTTGTCCATGAGCAGCCGACCGGCCAGTTTGCTGGCCGTGGCCCGGTCGAGCCGCTGGATGTTCCTGAGCAGGCTGTACTGGGTGACCCTGAGGCCGGCCGGGGCCAGGAAGCGGTCATAGAAGCCGGTCAGGCCGCGCGAGGCCTTACGGACCTTGGCGCAGAGGCAGTCCTTTTTCGGGTCCATCCCGGGCGCCTTTTCCAGACCGGCCGGGCCGGTCCCGGTCGAGTATTTTTGTTTTATATACAACTAATGAGATTATGTCAAGCCCTCCCGGCCCGGCCGGCCGCGGAATCGTCCGCCCTAAGGAAAGCAATAACGGACGGGCCAGGTCTTTGCTATGATGGGTCAAATCGGGCGCGCCACCATCCCCGGCGCGCCCCGGGGGGGGAGGCAGCATGTCCAGGAGACTGATTCCGGCCCTGGTCCTGGTCGCCTTGATCCTGGCCGCGGTCCCGGCCGCGGCCTTCAATCCGGCCAGCGAGTTCACCATCAGCCGCATCGAGCCGGATCCGGCCGAAGATCAGGTCAGGCTTTACTTCAGTCAGAACGTCCCCCTCCGGGCGCTCAGGGGCCGGCTCAGGATTCTGCCCCGGGTCGAGATCGACTGGCAGGCCAGCCAGGAGCAGGACGGCGGCCTGGTCGCCCTGACCGGCGAGTTCAAGTTCGGCCAGCGCTACATCGTCTCCCTGCCGGCCGAGCTGGTCGTGGCCAAGAAGAAGTATCGCCGGACCGTCAACAGCTTCTTCATGCCCGACGGCCCGCCCGGCGTCAGGTTCGTGGACCAAAGCTCGGTCATCGAGCTCAAGAGCCGCCAGTTTCTCCACGCCCGGGTTCTCAACGTCGAGCGGGTCACCTTCCAGGGCCTGCGGATCCCGCCCCTCCTCCTCCCCCTGGCCCTGGAGGCCCAGGATCACCCCGAGTCTTCTCCCTTGGCCGAGGCCCTGGCCGCCCTGGAGCGCGGCGCGGCCGAGGCCGAGGCCCTCCTGGCCGGTCAGGCGGCCTACAAGGTCTTCCTGGGCCCGGCCTTCGAGGAGAAGCAGCTCTTCTTCACCGCGGCCGAGAAGAACCAGCGCCGGGCCTTCTCCCTGCCCCTGACCTTCCGGCGGGACAAGGCCAAGGGGGCCCTGGAGCTGGTCCGGCTGGCCTACGGGGACAACCCGGAAGAGGCCACCCCGCCCCGCCTGTTCCGGGTGACTGACATCGGCCTGACCTACAAGGTCTGGGAGCGGGGCCTCCTCATCTGGGCCGCCTCCCTGAACCGGGCCGAGACCAGGCAGGGCCTCTCAGTCCTGGCCCTGACCCGCCAGATGGAGGCCTTCCCCCTGGGCCAGACCAGCGGGGACGGCCTCCTGGCCTTTCAGGCCCGGGAGGTGGAGGGCGTCTCCCTGGCCGAGCCGGGCCGCTACCAACAGATCAAGCGCCGGCTCGAGCCCGAGGAGATCGCCTTTATCCTGGCCGCCGACGAGGACGACGCCAGCTTCATCGAGATCAGGGGATCGGCGGCGATCAAGCCCCTCCACCCAGTGGTCCAGAAAGGAGACCGGGAGGCGCCGGCGCGGCTGCTGCGGGGCCAGGTCTTCACCGAGCGGGGGGTCTACCGCCCGGGCGACGAGGTGAACTTCAAGGGCCTGGTCCGAGAGTACCTCGACGGCCGGGTCTCGCCGCCCCAGGGCGAGGCCTGCCGTTTCGAGATGATCAGCTCCAGGGGCGAGAAGATCTTCACCCGGGAGGCCCGGCTGTCCGACTTCGGCTCGGCCGCCGGCAAAATGACCCTGGCCGCCTACCTGCCCCTGGGCGTCTACCACCTGGACCTGTTCCACGGCCAGGGCAAGCATTCCCTGGCCAGCACCACCTTCCAGGTCCAGGAGTTCCGGCCGCCGCGCCACTACGCCGAGCTGTCCTTCTCCCGCTTCAGCCGCCGGGACGAGGGCCGGGTCGGCGGCGAGGGCGAGCTGGCCATGCTCCGGGTCCAGATCAGCGGTTCCTACTACGCCGGCGGCCCGGTCAAGCACGGCCAGGTGCGCTGGAAGATCTATCTCTCCAAGACCGAGTACCAGGTGCCCGGCTTCGAGGACTACAGCTTCGGCTTTCCCGATGAGGAGCAGGGCCAGCTCATCGAGAGCGGCCAGTCGATCCTGGACGAGAACGGCCGGCTGACGGTCGACTTCCCCCTGGATCAGCCGGTCCTGGCCGGCCGGAACGGCCTGCTGGTGGTGGCCTCGGTCGTCGACTTCGACGGCCGGGCCGCCTCGAACAGCGGCCGCTTCCAGGTCGAGCCCGAGGTCTTCGTCGGCCTGAGCGAGCACCCCAAGATCGTCCAGGCCGGCCAGAGCCAGCGGCTCGAGGCCATCGTCGTGGACAAGTACGGCCGGCGGGCCTGGTGGGGCAGCCTCAGGGCCGAGGTCCTCCAGAGCGGAGGGACCTACGTGCGCAAGAGAAACGAGCAGGGCGACGTCTACTGGAGCTACGAGAACATCTGGCGCCGCGTCTTCTCCACCGAGCTGCCCTTGCGCCAGGGGGTGGCCAGCCTCGACTTCGACTTCGCCTGGGGCGGCATGTACCTGGTCGCCTTCAGCTACGAGGATCAGGGCCGGACCTACACCTCGGCCGCGTCCTACCAGGTCAGCGGCGACGTCTACTGGGACGCCTACTACAACCGCGAGCGGCCTTACGAGGCTTTGGGCCTGGCCCCGGACAAGGAGGCCTACCGGCCCGGCGAGACGGCCCGGATCCTGGTCGCGCCCCAGCGTCCGGTGGCCCGCTACCTGGTCACCCTGGAGCGGGGCGGGGTGCTCAAGAGCCTGGTGGTCTCGCCCGAGCCCGGCCAGAAGCACCTGGACGTGCCCATCGGCCGGGACTTGGGGCCCAACGTCTACCTCTCGGTCCTGGGCCTCTGCCCCCGGGGAGATTTTCCCCTCCACGCCGGCCTCTACGACGCCCAGGCCCCCGGGTTCCTCTTCGGCACGGTCAACCTGCCCGTCCGCCTGGACTCGGGCAGGCTCAAGGTGGCCGTCAACCCGGAGGAGAAGAAGCTCCGGACCGAGCCGGGCCGGAGCTTCAGCCTGGAGATCTCGGTCAGCGACGAGCAGGACCGGGCCGCCGAGGCCGAGCTGGCCGTGGGCGTGGTCGATGAGAGCGTCCTGGCCCTGACCGGCTTTGCCACGCCCAGCCTGGCCTCCCTGCTCGACTTCACCGAGCCCCTGGCCGTCTTCTCCGGCGAGCTGAGGCAGATCCTGGTCCACCAGACCCCCTTCGGCCAGGCCAGGGTCGAGCCGGTCAGCGGCGGCGGCGGGGCCGAGGGGATCGAGGGCCTGGAGGCCAAGGTCAGGCGGGACTTCAGGCCGGTGGCCTTCTTCGACCCGGCCGTCCTTACCGACGCCGGCGGCAGGGTCAGGCTCAGCTTCAGCCTGCCCGACACCATGACCACCTACCGGGTCTACGTGGTCGCCTGCGACCGGGGCGGCCGCTTCGCCAGCGCCGAGCGGCCCCTGGTGGCGGTCAAGGACTTCTACCTGGAGCCGGGCCTGCCCCGGTTCTTCACCCGGGGCGACAGCTTCACCTTCCAGGTCAAGGCCTTCAACACCACGGCCCAGGACGCCCCCCTGGAGCTGGACCTGGCCGTGGAGGGCGGCCTGGAGCTGAGCCCGCCCCAAGAGAAGCCGGTCCTCAAGGCCGGAGACAGCCTCAAGCTGAACGTGTCCGGCCGAGCCTTGCATCCCGGCCCGGCCGGGCTGACCTTCTCCGGCCGCCTGGGCCAGAGGAGCGACGCCGTCCAGATCAAGCTCCCGGTCAGCAGCGGTCAGGTCCTCAAGACCGAGGTCGTCTTCGGCCGGGCCGAGGGCTCGGCCGAGATCAGCCTGCCCGTGCCCGAAGGCTTAAACCCGGACCAGCTCGCCCCGGGCGAGGCCAGGTGCCTGGTCACCGTGGCCGGCTCGCCTTTTCTCCAGCTCCGGCCGGCCCTGCAGTACCTCCTCGACTACCCCTACGGCTGCGTCGAGCAGACCGCCTCCGGGGTCCTGGCCCTGGCCGGGCTGCGGGGCCTGGCCGACAAGGGGGCCCTGCCGGGCCTGAGCCCGTGTAAGGTCGACGGGTACCTCAAGGCCGGGCTGGACCGCCTCCTCAGCCTCCAGACCGACTTCGGCGGCTTCGCTTACTGGCCCGGCCAGCGCTCGATCCACCCCTGGGGCTCGGCCTACGCGGCCTTGGGCCTGAGTCAGGCCAAGGCCAGCGGCCTGGCCGTGCCGCCCCAGGCCCTCAAGCGCGGCCTGGACTACCTGGCCGAGCAGGCCAAGCGGGGCGGGCCGGACCCGGTCTGGCGGGCGATGGCCTGCTACGTCCTGGCCCTCAACGACCGCCTGCCCCGGCCCGTCTTCCAGGCGGCCCTGGCCGACCGGAAGGGGCAGAGCCGCCAGGCCAGGCTCCTCCTGACCCTGGCCGCCCAGCGGGCCAGGCTCCTGCCCCCCGAGCAGATCGTCGACCAGGCCCGGGAGCTCCTGGCCGCCCCCTGGGACCAGGGTGACGGAGACGAGTTCGGGGCCCGCTACCGCGAGCCGGCCCTGGCCCTGCTCCTGGGCGCCAGCGCCCTGCCCGGCGATCCCCTGACCGAGGCGGCCGCCCTCAGGCTCCTGGGCGGCCTGGGCCGGGGCGGCCGCTGGACCTCCACCAGCGACACCGGCTTCGCTCTCCAGGCCTTGAGCCGCCACTACGCCGGGGTCGGCTTCAGACAGGAGCCGCTCCGGCTGACCCTCAAGCAGCCGGGCCGGCCCGACCAGAGCCTGGAGCTCGACCCCCACGGGTTCCGGACCTTCCACCTGGAGCCCGGCCAGGTCCTCAGGCAGCCGAGCCTGCGGCTTGAGGCCGCCTCGCCGGGGGCCTGGCTCTACCTGGTCGAGCTGACCCTCCCCCGGCCGGACCTGGCCGCCAGCGGCCTGGCCGCCGGGTTCAAGCTGACCAAGAGCGTCGAGAACACCGACGGCTCCAAGACAATCCGGGTCGGCGACGTGGTCGCGGTCAAGGTCAGGGTCGAGGCCGAGGCCGGCGACCTGAGCTACGTCGCCCTGGACGACCCCCTGCCGGCCGGCCTGGTGGCCATCAACAGCGCCTTCAAGACCGAGGAGACTCCGCCCGAGCTCTCCGGCCAGGACTACGCCGCCTACTACTGGGACCCGGACGGCTACCTCCGCTTCGTGCCCGGCCACTTCGAGATCAGGGACGACCGGGTCCTGGCCTTCCGGGACCGCCTCTGGCCGGGGACCTATCAGTTCGCCTACTTCGCCCGGGCCGTCTGCGCCGGCGACTTCGTCCTGCCGCCGACCAGGGTGGAGCTGATGTACTCGCCCCAGACCAGCGGCCTGACCCCGGCCGGCCGGCTCAAGATCGAGCCCCGGGAGGAGGCGGCGGCCAAGTGAATCGGCCGGGGAAGACCTGGCTTAAAAAAGGAGCCCTGGCCTGGGCTGCGGCGGCCTGCCTCGGCCTGGCCCTCCTCCTCCACCTGGAGGCCGCCTCCCGGGTCGATCCAGGCCGGCTCAAGCTGGAGTCCTGCCGCCTCTTCCTGGACCGCCAGGGCCGGCCGCTCCGCTTCGAGCCCGACGCCGGCGGCGAGCGCCACCTCTACCTGCCCCCGGAGCAGATCCCGCCCCTCCTGGGCCAGGCCTTCGTGGCCGCCGAGGACAAGCGCTTCTTCAGGCACCCCGGTCTGGACCCCCTGGCTATTCTCCGGGCGGCCAGGGACAACCTCAGCCGGGGCCGGATCGTCTCCGGGGCCTCGACCATCAGCCAGCAGCTGGCCCGCCTGGCCTACCCCCGGCGGCGTTCCTTCTACGGCAAGCTGATCGAAGCCCTCCGGGCCCTCCGCCTGGAGGCCGGCCTGGACAAACAAGAAATCCTGGCCCTCTACCTCAACCGGGTGCCCCTGGGCAACAACCTGGTCGGGGTCGAGGCCGCGGCCCGCGTCTACTTCGGCCGGAGCGCGGCCGAGCTGAGCCCCGGCCAGGCCGCCGTCCTGGCCAGCCTGCCCCAGGCCCCGGGTCGCCTCAGCCCCTACCGGGGCCAGGTGGAACGCCTCAGGGCCAGGCAGAGGTGGGTCCTGGGCCGGATGGCCGAGCTGGGCTTCCTCAGTCCGGGCCAGTTGGAGCGGAGCCTCAACCAGGCCATCGATTTCGAGGCCCGGCGCTTCCCCCTGGAGGCGGGCCACGCCCTGGACTCCTTAGCCGCCGGAGAACGGGGCCTGCCGGCCGGGGAGATCAGAACCACCCTGGACCTCAACCTCCAGCGCCGGCTGGAGCAGATCCTGGCCTCCCACCGCCTGAGATTGAGCCGCCAGGGGGCCAGCCAGGCGGCGGCGGTCATCCTGGGCAACCGCGAGGTCGAGGTCCTGGCCCTGGCCGGCTCGCTGGACTACTCGGCCCGGGACCTGGGCTTCAACAACGGCGCCCAGGCCCCGCGCTCGGCCGGCTCGACCCTCAAGCCCTTTCTCTACGCCCTGGCCCTGGACTCGGGCTTCAGCGCGGCCGAGATCCTGGAGGACGTGCCCCGGACCTACCGCGCCCCGGGCGGCGAGTTCGTCCCGGCCAACTTCGACCGCCGGGCCTACGGGCCGGTCTCGCTCCGGGAGGCCCTGGGCAATTCCTTCAACCTGTCCTCGGTCAGACTCCTGGACCTGGTGGGGAGCCAGCCCTTTTACCAGAGCCTCAATGACCTGGGGCTGATCAACCACCCGGAGCGGGGCGTGGAGCACTACGGACTGGGCCTGGTCCTGGGCAACCCGGAGGTGAAGCTCATCCAGCTGGCCGCGGCCTACGCCTGTCTGGCCAACGGCGGCCTGTTCCGGCCGGCTCGCCTGCTCCTCGACCGCCCCCCGGCCCAGGAGGTCCGGGTCTTCTCGGCCCAGGCCGGCTACATCATCAGCCACATCCTGGCCGATCCGGCGGCCCGGGCGATCAGCTTCGGGGGCAGCCAGGCCCTCCGGCCGCCCTATCGGGTCGCCCTCAAGACCGGGACCAGCACCAACTACCGCGACGGCTGGTGCCTGGCCTACACCCCGGACCACACCCTGGCCGTCTGGGCGGGCAACTTCGACGGCCGGCCCACCCGGGGGCTGAGCGGCGCTTCCGGGGCCGGACCCATCGCGGCCGACATCCTGGCCGAGCTCCATCCCTCGAGCGGCCCGCCGGCCTTTGTCCGGCCGCCGGGGGTGAGCGAGGCCTGGGTCTGCGCCGCCTCTGGCCTCAAGCCCTCCCGGCACTGCCCCCATCTCAGGCGGGAGCTCTTCATCCGGGGCAGCGAGCCCAGGCGGGAGTGCGCCCTGCACCGCGCCGACGGCTGGGCCGTCCACCTGCCCACGCCCTACGCCGAGTGGCTCCACCAGCGCCATCAGGAGGGCGCCACCGGCCGCTTCCGCCTGGCCGACTTCGACCTCCGCCTCAGCCGGACCTTCCAGCCGCCCGTCCTGAGTGGGCGGGAGCCGGAGCCCGGCCCGGCCTTGGGCCCGGTCAGCTTGGGCCAACCGCCCCAGCCACCGCCCCCGGCTCCTTCCGGCTCGCCCCGGGCCGAGGGGCTCAGCATTGTCTACCCCCTGACCGGCGACCGCTTCATCCTCGGAGCCGGAGGGACCGAGACCATCCTCCTCCGGGCCGCCTGCCCGGAGCCGATCCCCAGGCTGACCTGGTTCGTCGACGGCCTGGAGTACGCCGCGGCCGGGCCGCCCTACCAGGTGGCCTGGCCCCTCAGCCGGGGCCGCCACCACATCGCCGCGGTCGGGCCGAACGGCGCGGGAGACCTGGTCCAGATCCGGGTTGAGTGAGCCGGGCCTGACCGTCTCAGTGGAGCAGGCCGGCCCGGGCCGGCCCGGTCAGCCGGGCCAGCGGCTCGATGAAGCCCATCAGCCGGCCGAAGGCCTCCAGGTCCAGGCTCTGCCGGCCGTCGGAGCGGGCCGCCTCGGGCCGGGGGTGGACCTCGATCATCAGGCCGTCGGCTCCGGCGGCCACGGCGGCCAGGGCCAGGGCCGGGACCAGCTCCCTCTTGCCGGCGGCGTGGCTGGGATCGACGACCACGGGCAGATGGGTCAGCCGCTTGAGGATGGGCACGGCCGAGATGTCCAGGGTGTTGCGGGTCTCGGGCTCGAAGGTCCTGATGCCCCGCTCGCAGAGGATGACCTGGGGGTTGCCCTTGGCCAGGACGTACTCGGCCGAGAGGAGCAGCTCCTTGAGGGTGGCCATCAGGCCCCGCTTGAGGAAGACCGGTTTGTCCTGCTCGCCCACCGCCTCCAGGAGGGCGAAGTTCTGCATGTTGCGCGCCCCGATCTGGAGGACGTCGGCGTAGCGGGCCACCACCGGCACGTCCTCCACGGCCAGGACCTCGGTCACCACCGGCAGGCCGGTCAGCCGGGAGGCCTCGGCCAGGTGGCGGAGCCCCTCCTCGCCCAGGCCGCGGAAGGAGTAGGGCGAGGTCCGGGGCTTGAAGGCCCCGCCCCGGAGGAAGTGGGCCCCGGCCTCCTGGACCCCCCGGGCGGCCTGGATGATCCCCTCCCGGGATTCCACGGCGCAGGGCCCGGCCACGACGGCCAGTTCCCCGCCGCCCAGGCCGCGGCCGCCGGCCCTGATGACCGTGGGCTCGGCCTTGAACTCCCGGGAGGCCAGCTTCCAGGAGGCCCCGAAGGGCTCCACCGCCTCCACGCCCTCCAGGCCGGAGATGAGGCCGGTCAGCTCCTCGATGAGGGCCGGGGCCATCTCCTCGACCACGCCCAGGACGGTCCGGGGCGCCGGCGAGATGAGGCGGGCGCCCAGGCCCCGCCGCCGCAGCTCGCCCAGGACCCGGCCGACCGCCTTCTTGGGGCAGTTCTCCCGCATCAGGATGATCATCTCCGCCTCCCCCCGCTCAGGCCGCGGCCCGGCTCTGGCCAAGGTAGTGCTCCAGGAAGTTCCGGAAGAGACTGAGGCCCTGGGGCGTGGCGATGGACTCGGGGTGGAACTGGACCCCCTCCAGCCCCAGCTTCTCGGCCCGCAGGCCCATGACCTCCCCGGCCTCGGTGAAGGCCGGCGCCTCCAGCTCGGCCGGGAGGGACTCCTCCGGGACGATGAGGGAGTGGTAGCGCGTGGCGGTGAAGGGGTTGCGAAGGCCCTGGTAGATGGTCCGGCCGTCGTGGAAGACGGCCGAGGTCTTGCCGTGGACCGGCCGCTCGGCCCGGACCACCCTGGCCCCGAAGACCTCGGCGATGCACTGGTGGCCCAGGCAGACGCCCAGGATGGGGATCCGCCCGCTGAAGCGCTCGATGGCCCGGCAGCTCACCCCGCCGTCGCTGGGGCGCCCCGGGCCGGGCGAGATGACGATGGCCTCGGGGTTGAGGGCGGCGATGCCCTCGGGGCTGATGGCGTCGTTGCGATAGACCGCCACTCGCCGGCCCAGGGAGCCCAGGGCGTGGGCGATGTTGTAGGTGAACGAGTCGTAGTTGTCCAGGAGCAGGATCATGACGACCTCCCGGTCTCTGAGATGTTCCGCCCGGCGGCCCGGCGGCCGTCCGGCCCCAGGGCGGCCCTGAGCTCGGCGGCCAGCCGGGCCACGGCCTCGACCTGGGCCGCCGGATCATCGTGGCGGGCCGCCTCCCTGACCAGGGCGCTGCCGACGATGACCCCGTCGGCCACACCGGCCAGGGCCCTGGCCTGGTCCGGAGTGGAGATCCCGAAGCCGACCGCCACCGGCAGGCGGCTCCGGGCCTTGATCTGGCCGATCTGGGCAATAAGCCGCGGGGTCAGGGTCAGCCTGGACCCGGTCACCCCGGTCAGGGCGACCAGGTAGATGAAGCCCCGGCTGACCTTGACGACGCGGTCCAGCCGCTCGGCCGTGGTCGTGGGCGCGACCAGGAAGACCGCCTCCAAGCCGGATCCCCGGGCCGCGGCCAGCCAGTCCCCGGCCTCCTCGGGGGGCAGGTCGGGGATGATCACCCCCTCAGCCCCGGCCTGTTTGGCTTGGAGGGCGAACTCCCGAGGGCCGCGCTGCAGGACGGGGTTGTAGTAGGTCATGATCGCCAGGGGGCAGTCGCGGCGCCGCCTCAACCGGCCGATCAGCTCGAAGAGCCGGTCCGTGGTCGCCCCGCGCTCCAGGGCCGTTTTGCCGGCCGCCTGGAGGACCGGCCCGTCGGCCAGGGGGTCGGAGAAGGGCAGGCCGACCTCGATTAAATCGGCCCCGGCCTCGGCCAGGGCGGCCAGCATCTCCAGGCAGGTCTCCTGGTCGGGGAAGCCGCCGGTCAGGAAGGGGATGAAGGCGGTCCGGCCGGCTTGGGCGGCCCGCTGGAAGGCCTGTTCGATGGCGCTCATGGCTTCCGCTCCAGTGTCTCGGCCAGGCGGGGGACGTCCTTGTCGCCCCGGCCGGAGAGACAGACCAGGATGATCTTCTCCTGGCCCAGGCCCGGGGCCAGGCGGGCCGCCCCGGCCATGGCGTGGGCGCTCTCCAGGGCGGGCAGGATGCCCTCGGTCCGGGCCAGGAGCTCGAAGGCGGCCAGGGCCTCGGCGTCGGTGGCCGTGGTGTAGCGGACCCGGCCCGAGTCCTTGAGCTGGCAGTGCTCCGGTCCGACGCCGGGGTAGTCCAGGCCGGCGGCCAGGGAGTGGGCCTCCAGGATCTGGCCGTCCCGGTCCTGGAGCAGGTAGCCCAGGGAGCCGTGGAGCACGCCCGGCCGGCCCAGGGCCAGGCTGGCGGCGTGGCGGCCGGTCTCCAGGCCCTCGCCGGCGGCCTCGACCCCGACCATGTCCACCCCGTCGGCCAGGAAGGGGTGGAAGAGGCCCAGGGCGTTGCTCCCGCCGCCGACGCAGGCGACCAGGACGTCGGGCAGACGGCCGGCCTGGTTGAGCATCTGCCGCCGGGCTTCCCGGCCGATGACCGACTGGAAGTCCCGAACCATCATCGGGTAGGGGTGGGGGCCGACCACCGAGCCGATGACGTAGTAGCTCTCGGCCACCTCCCCCACCCAGGCCCGGATGGCCTCGTTGCAGGCGTCCTTGAGGGACTGCCCGCCGGAGTGGACCGGCCGGACCTCTGCGCCCAGGAGCCTCATCCGGGCGACGTTGAGGGCCTGGCGTTCAGTGTCCAGGAGGCCCATGTAGACGGTGCAGTCCAGGCCCAGCAGGGCCGCGGCCGTGGCCGCGGCCACGCCGTGCTGGCCGGCCCCGGTCTCGGCGATGATTTTCCGCTTGCCCATGCGGGCGGCCAGGAGGGCCTGGCCCAGGGTGTTGTTGATCTTGTGGGCCCCGGTGTGGGCCAGGTCCTCCCGCTTCAGGAATATCCTGGCCCCGCCCAGGCGCTGGCTGAGGCGGCGGGCCTCGTAGAGGGGCGTCTCCCGGCCGACGTAGTCCCTGAGAAGGGCGGCCAGGTCGGCCTGGAAGCGCGAGTCCGCCCGGGCGGCCCGGTACTCCGCCTCCAGCTCCTCCAGGGCGGGCATCAGGGTCTCCGGGACGAAGCGGCCGCCGAATCCGCCGAAGCGGCCCCGCTCGTCGGGCCACTCAGCCGGCGGCTTTGGCGCGGCGGACAAAGCTGGCCATTCGGGCATGATCTTTCCTCCCAGGTTCTATTTCCAGGCCGCTGGAGGCGTCCACGGCAAAGGGCCTGACCAGGCCCACGGCCCGGGCCACGTTGGCCGGGGTGAGGCCGCCGGCCAGGATGATGGGCCGCTGCCGGGCCGTCTCCACCGCGGACCGCCAATCGAAGCAGCGGCCGGTCCCCCCGGCCGCGGCCGGGGAGTAAGAGTCGAAGAGCAGGGTCGCTCCGGGAAAGGCCCCCGCCTGGAAGCCGCCCTCGGCCGGCCTGACGGCCTTGATCACCCGGCCGCCCAGCCCGGCGACCGTCTCCTCGCTCTCCCGGCCGTGGAGCTGGACAAAGTCCAGGCCGCAGAAGCGCCGGACCTGGCGGACGTGATCGGCCGGAGCGTCGACGAAGACGCCCACCGTAGGAAGCAGGGCCGGCAGCCGCCGGACGATGTCCCGGACCCGATCCGGCTCGACCTGCCTGGGGCTGGGGGCCAGGACGAAGCCCAGGGCGTCGGCCCCGGCCCGGGCCGCGGCCAGGGCGTCCTCCAGGCTGGTCAAACCGCAGATCTTGACCCTGGCCACGTTCAGGCCTCCGCGCCGATCAGGCGCCTCAGGGCCGCCGTCGGGTCGGCCGAGCGGACCAGGGCCGTCCCGATTAGGAAGGCGTCCAGGCCGCCGGCTCTGAGCCGGGCCACGTCTTGGGGTTCCCTGATGCCGCTCTCGCTGACGGCCAGGACCCCGGCCGGCAGGAACGGCCTGAGCCTCAGGCTGGTCTCCAGGGAGACGCTCAGGTCGGCCAGGTTGCGGTTGTTGAGGCCGACGACCTCGGGCTCGAGCCTGAGGACCGGCTCCAGCTCGACCCGGGCGTGGACCTCGATTAGGGGGCAGAGGCCCAGCCCCCTGGCCTCGGCGTAGAGGCCGGCCAGGAGCTCTGGCTCCAGGGCGGCGGCGATGAGCAGGACGGCGTCGGCCCCGGCCGCTCTGGCCTGGTGGAGCTGGACGGGATCGATGATGAAGTCCTTGCGCAGCACGGGCAGATCCACGGCCCGGCGGGCCTGGACCAGGTCGTCCAGGGACCCGTTGAAGTACGGCCCGTCGGTCAGGACCGACAGGGCGGCCGCGCCTCCGGCCCGGTAGCAGCGGGCCAGTTCGGCCGCTTCGAGGCCGTCCCCCAGGCGGCCGCTGCTCGGCGAGGCCTTCTTGATCTCGGCGATGACGGCCGGGCCGGGGCAGCGCCTCAGGGCGGCCAGAAAGTCCCGGCCGGCCGGGGCCGCCTCGGCCAGGCGCCTCAGCTCCCCGGCCCGGCCGGCCCGCTTCAGGGCGGCCACCTCGGCCCGCTTGGCCGCCAGGATGCGTTCCAGGATGGAGGCCTGGTCCGGCACGGCTCAACCGGCCAGGGCTTCGGCCCGGCCGGCCGAACCGAGGCCCATGGCCACCAGGGCCTGGAGCTTCTCCAGGGCCCGGCCCGAGTCGATGGTTTGGGCGGCTAAGGCCAGGCCCTCGGGGAAGGTCCCGGCCCGGCCGGCCGCGATGAGGGTCGCGGCCGCGTTCAAGAGGACCATGTCCCGGCAGGGACCGGGCTGGCCCCGGAGAACGGCCAGGGTGATGGCCGCGTTGCGGCTGGCGTCGCCGCCCCGGATGTCCTCGGGCCGGGCCCGCCTGAGCCCCAGCTCCTCCGGGGTCAGGCTGAAGGACTCGATCCGGCCGTCGCGAAGCCGGGTCAGCCGCGAGGGGCCGGTGATGCTGATCTCGTCGTAGCTGCCCTCGCCAAAGACGACGAAGGCGCTCCGGCAGCCCAGCCGGCCGAGCACCCGGGCCATGGTCTCGGTCAGGTCGGCCTGGTAGACGCCCAGAACCTGGACCGTGGCCCCGGCCGGGTTGGTCAGCGGCCCCAGGAGGTTGAAGATGGTCCTCAGCCCGATCTCCCGCCGGGGCAGGACGACGTGGCGCATGGCCGTGTGCAGGGCCGGGGCGTAGAGAAAGCCCAGGCCGATCCTATCGACGCAGGCCCC
>ENA-OSEO01000466-OSEO01000466.1-sediment-metagenome-genome-assembly--contig:-NODE-466-length-101574-cov-6.723726_pt1 | contig 101574 bp, 79 predicted proteins | sample MGYA00237883_ERZ534232 | MGnify/ENA metagenome assembly ERZ534232
GTCGAGCGCCGCCGTAAGTTGGCCGCGGCACGCCAGGCCAGGCAGATGGCGCGTTGCCAGCCGCAGCTCGAAGTGCAGCGGCACATACTGGTTGTCGCTTAGTGTGAGGGGGCGATTCTCCATTTGACGCTGAACCATTACAGGTTCGGGCAAGGTTCCTTGCCGTGCTGCTTGTTCGCAGTCAAGAGCGTCAGCAGGTTTTGCCGCCGAATCGGGCGCCCGCAGTCCGCGGCGGGTAGCAGGGTGCCAAGATATATCGCTGTGCTCAAGCACAAGTCTTGTCTGGAAAGCAGGACCGTAATGTACGTCCATCGCTCCACTGTCGGTGCGAACCCCGACATAAGCAACCGGCAGGCCAAAGACGTACCCGGTCTGACAGTAGCTCGGCGTATTGAGCCGTAATGCAGCAGATGTCTGGCCTGAGCGAACACGGCACTGGCCCGTGGGAGAGCGGCTGCGTCTCGCGCTATCGTGGTGACAGAAGCGCTAACAGTTCTTGTGCTGGCTGCTGATCTCCTTTCGGCGAACGGCACATTCGGCGCGTGCACGCATCGGTTTACGTCGTCGCGCAGGAAATAAGCCAACGTCGACGGCATCCAACTGTTCTCGGCCAGTCAGGGATCAACCTGCCATCAGATCCGGTCAGCAATAACTACGACAGGTCTCCGGCCGATGAGGGTTCTTGGCTCTACCCTGCACGCGTGGCTTTGCTTCAGATCCCACAGCTCCCCAGGATGGTCAGCCAGCGCCACGCCGCACCAAGACAACGTGCATCCTGCTGACTCGGCATCTCCCAGACAAGCGAGCAACTGCCTACTTTGAGGTTATTGCGGTACCGTTCACGGAGACTACGCAACGAGTCATCAGTCGCGCCATGCGATCGCAGCTGACCAGCGGCACACCGTTTCTCCCTGGCATGTCTGTGATGTATACTCAATCATCAGTCATGACTCACATTTGCGAGCGCATAGCTCTGCGTGCACTCGCCCCGGCACATTACAGGATGCTGCAGTGACCGACGCACTCCACCTGGTCCGCAACTTTTGTATCATCGCCCATATCGACCATGGCAAGTCGACGCTCTCCGATCGCTTGCTCGAGGCCACCGGGACCATCGCCAGCCGCGAGATGGCGGAACAGGTGCTGGACCGGATGGACCTGGAGCGTGAGAAGGGGATCACGATCAAGGCCAAGGCTGTGCGCATGCCCTATGAACACGTCGATGGGCAGAGCTACGAGCTGAACCTCATCGACACGCCGGGGCACGTTGACTTTGCCTATGAAGTGTCACACGCTCTGTCGGCCTGCGAAGGCGCGCTTCTCGTTGTCGATGCTACCCAGGGTATCGAGGCGCAGACACTTGCCAACCTCTATCTGGCGCTTGACCACGACCTGGACATTATTCCGGTAGTCAACAAGATCGACCTGCCCTCTGCCGATCCGGACGCCGTTTCGGCGGAAATCGAGGAACTCCTCGGTGTGCCGGAAGACACGATAATCAGGGTTTCTGCAAAGGATGGTCAGGGGGTAGAGAGGCTGCTGGCTGAGATCATCGATCGTATCCGCCCTCCCGAGGGAGATGTCGATCGCCCGCTGCGGGCCCTCGTCTTTGACTCGCACTATGACCCATACAAGGGGGTGATTGCCTATGTCCGGGTGATGGACGGCCAGTGCCGGAGCGGCTCGGCACTGATGATCATGTCCAACAGCCGTAAGGTAGAGCCTCTCGAGGTGGGCGTGTTCGGCCCAGACATGCGTCCCGTCGAGCATCTGGGTGCGGGCGATGTAGGGTATGTGGCCACTGGGCTCAAGAACGTCAGAGAGTGCCGCGTGGGCGATACTATCACAGGGGCGCAGTGCGCGGCCAGCGAACCGCTGGCGGGTTTCGATCCACCCAAACCGATGGTTTATGCAGGTTTGTACCCGGTTGAGAACGATGACTATAGCGACCTGCGGGACGCCCTGGAAAAGCTGCAACTCAACGATGCTTCGCTGGTCTATCAGCCCGAGTCGTCGCTGGCCCTGAACATGGGCTTTCGTTGCGGCTTTCTAGGGCTGTTGCACATGGAGATCGTACAGGAACGTCTGGAGCGTGAATACGAGATCGATCTGCTGGCCACGGCGCCGAGCGTAGAGTATGAGGTGCTCCTGACCAGCGGCGAGGTCATCAAGGTCGATAACCCGGCAGAGCTCCCCGATATGTCTCAGATCACAGAGATACGCGAGCCGTGGATGCATATCAGCCTGTTCACGCCCACAGAGTATATTGGTCCCCTCATGGAGCTGGCTACCGGCCATCGCGGCGTCTTCGACAGGATGGAATACCTGGACACGCGTCGGGTGATGCTCAACTTTGAGATTCCGCTGTCCGAGATCCTGGTCAACTTTCACGATCAGCTCAAGTCGTCGTCGCGAGGCTACGCGTCGATGGATTACCGCTTTCTTGGGCACCGTGCCGGCGATCTGGTCAAGATGGCTATTCTGGTCAATGACGATCCGGTGGATGCTCTTTCGGTCATCATCCACCGCGATAGCGCCTACGACAAAGGCAGCCTCCTCGTTCGGCGGCTGAAAGAAGTCATTCCCCCGCAGCTCTTTGCGGTGCCCATCCAGGCCGCTGTTGGAGGCCGCGTGATTGCCAGGGCCACGGTTAAGGGCGTGCGCAAGGATGTCCTGGCCAAGTGCTACGGCGGTGACATCACCCGCAAGCGCAAGCTCCTGGAGAAGCAGAAAGAGGGCCGCCGCCGCCTCAAGAAGGTCGGCAAGGTGGAACTGCCTCAGGAAGCATTCATGACAGTGCTGCGGCTGAACGATTGACGCCAGGCCGGCGAGCTCTGCTACCCCACTGCAGGCTGGTGACATAGATGTCTCAACTGGAGAGCGAACGTATACTCGCGGACCACACGCTGCCCCGACGTTCGCGTGGCGAGATCTTGCTGCTCGCCATCATCCTGGCGGCAGCGCTGTTCGTCCGTCTCTACGGCCTCACCTGGGACCACGGATACCTCTTCCACCCGGATGAGCGCATGGTCGTCTTTGTGACTTCCGACCTGTCGTTCGCCTGGCCCCCTGATTGGGGCGAGCTGCTCTCTCCGTCGAGCACCTGGAATCCCGGGTTCTTCTCCTACGGCTCTTTGCCCATTTACCTCCTCCGCATCCTCTCCAGTGCTGCGGTACACTATTGGCCAGCGATGGAGAGCCTGCGTTCGTTCTATGCTATCGGACGAGTCCTTTCCGCGCTGGCAGACGTTGGCACCATCTACCTCACCTATGCGCTGGCACGGCGCCTGTACGGCGTCCGTACTGCTCTTCTCGGTGGTGCGTTTCTGGCGTTTTCCGTGCTGCATGTACAACTATCCCATTACTATGCAGTCGATACCCTGCTTGCCTGTGCGGTGATGCTGGTGCTGCTGCTCAGCACGCGCCTCGCACAGTCACCCTCTTTCGCACGCTGTCTTGGCGTGGGTGCTGCGATCGGTGTGGCCGCGGCAACCAAGATCAGCGCGCTGGCACTCGCAGCGCCCGTAGGACTCGCCTGCCTCGGTGCACATCTCATCAATTCTCGCCCCGGTGACTCGAGCGATCCGGCACCTGGTCTGGGGTGGGTTGGCGAGGCCCTTAGAGGCCTGATCGTCGCCGGATGGGCTGCAGCCCTGGTCTTTGTGCTGCTAGAGCCCTATGCGCTCATCGACCTGCCCACCTTTGTCGGGGACATCCAGACAGAGAGCATGATGGTGAGGGGCACCCGGGACTTGCCGTATACCCGCCAGTATGCCGGCACAATCCCCTATCTGTACCAGGTCGCCCAGACGATTCGCTGGTCCCTTGGCCCTCTCCTGGGCGCCGCAGGGTTCATTGGTGTGGGATATGCGCTGGCGCGTCTGGTTATGCACCTGCGCGAGGGCCGTTGGCCGACCGCGCTGGTGGAGGGCATTCCTCTTGTCTGGTTTCTTGTATACTTTGGAATTATTGGGTCCTTTCACGCGAAATTCCTCAGATACATGCTGCCTGTAACTCCGCTGCTCTGTCTGTGGGCGGCCGCTCTGCTGGTCAAACTCGGTACCCACCTTCGAACTTGGTGGCGCTACGCCGGGCGTATCCTCGCAGGCGTCACTCTTGCGGGGTCGGTGCTTTATGTGCTCGCCTTTCTGAACATCTATGCATCAAAGCACGCTTGGGAACAGGCGACGGAGTGGATGTGCAGCGAAATCCCAGAGAAGAGCGTCCTGATGATCGAGCACTGGGACCAACCTCTGCCAATCCTTCAAGGCGTCGGCGAGCACAACTGCTGGAACGACTATACCGTGATTGAGTTCCCGGCCTACAACCCGGACAGCGAGGCCAAGCTGACGGAGCTTGTCGAGTCACTCCAGTCAGCAGACTATGTGGTGATCGCCAGCAACCGCCTGTATGGCAGCATTACGCCGCTGTCACAGCGCTATCCGATGACAGCTCAGTACTACCACCGTCTCTTTGCAGAAGAGCTGGGATTTGAACTCGTCTACTTTGCCCAGGTCTTCCCCCAACTCGGCCCCTTCCGTCTCGTCAACGATACGCTCAGTCGGCCAGGGCTCCCGGCGCCGGAGCTGCTGTCAACCGAGGGGCGCCTGGCCACTGATCTGGTCCTGGGACATGCGGACGAAAGCTATTCCGTGTATGATCACCCAATGCCGCTGGTCTTTGAGCGCACATCGGACCTGTCTGAGGAGGCGCTGAGGGCACTGCTGACAGCCGAGCCGCCAGGCTGACGGCTTGGACAGTGGACAGTGGACCGATTGGCACCTGATCAAGCATATCGAGATACAAGGGACAGGGGGTCTATGACCGGTAAGAGTGTCGGCCGTCAGCGGGTACGCGTCGCCTTGGGGATTCTGCTGAGTCTCCTCTTCTTGTACCTCTCCATTCGAGGTATCGACTGGGCGGAATTTGCCCGGTTATTCAAGGGGGCTGCGTACGGCTATCTGGTGCTGGCCTTTCTGGTGATTGCGTTCCTTAGCTGGCTTAGGGGTTTGCGCTGGCACTATCTGACACGGTGCGATCCTGGCATCACTGTAGGGACTCTCTTTCACCTGATGAACATCGGTTACTTTTTCAACAACACATTGCCGGCCAAGGCCGGAGAGTTTATCCGCGGTTACCTGGCCGGTCGTCAGTTGACCGGAGGCTACGGGCAGGCGGCGTCCTCGCTCTTGATCGGCGCTCTCCTCGACGTCCTCTCCATGATCATCATACTCGTAGGCTTGCTGCCTGTCCTCGAAATCCCTGACTGGATTCGCCAGGGAGGCCTGATATTTGGGGCGCTGGCTGTCGGAGGCACTATCCTGCTCCTCGTTATCGCGCGCAAAGGACAGCGCGGGCTGGACTGGGCCTGGTCCTACATCGGACGCATCCCCAAGGTGGGCACGCCGGGCGTCAAAGCGGCTTTTACGCAGCTAGTCAGCGGGTTTGGCGTGTTGCTGGAATGGCGCCATGTGCTCCCGATCGTGCTCACAACGCTGATCATTTGGGTAGTTAGCGCCGGTCTCAACTATATCATGATGCTGGTGTTCCGTATGGGCGCCTTGCCCTTTTCCGCCGCCCTGATGGTGCTGTGCGCTACCGGTTTCTCCATGATGGTCCCTTCGTCTCCTGGAGCGGTGGGCGTCTTTGAATGGGCCGGGGTGCAGGGGCTGCTCATCTTTTCGCTGGAACAAAGCGCGGCCTTTGGCTATATGCTGGGCTTGCACCTGTTTACCAACCTCACGCTGATCCTGCTGGGTCTCGTCGGCATGGTCACGCAAGGGCTGACCTATGCCCACGTCAAGAGCGTTGTAAACGGCCGCAGCCAGGGGACAGAGCTATAGGTCGCGATGCGAAGCGACGACACCGTCGCACCAGGCATGGCTCACGCCCGATCCCCGATCCTCTGCCGCCGCAAGACCGTTGCTGACATCATGTCAAGACCGCGCAAGTGGAAACGCAGATGGCCAAACTGACGACAACAGACCAGCAAGAGCAGGCGGACGAGCGCGAGCGCATCCTGAGCAGGCTGCTCCACAACGAGTCAGACGTTGCTTACCGCCGCCGTGTACGCACGATGCTGTCCTATCTCGATCCACAGCCCGGCCAGGTCATCCTTGACTGCGGCACCGGGATAGGTTTCTATGCGCGCACCATTCACAGACTGTATCGTGGCGTTCGGGTCATCGGGGTAGACATGGACACCCGCGCGCTCGCCTTTGCCCGCGCCAACCTGGACGCGGACATCCTTGTCGCGCACGGGGACATCTACAGGCTGCCGCTGGCGACAGAGAGCGTGGACAGCGTGCTGATGTCCGAGGTGCTGGAGCATCTCGCCGACGAGGGGACAGGTCTGGCAGAAGTCCACCGTGCGCTCAAGCCGGGGGCAAGTTGGCGATCACGGTCCCTTACAACCGCTATCGGGGATGTTATGATCCCATCAACCGTCTATCAGAGGCTGTCCGCAGGCGTCCCATACGCACAGGGCCCTTTGCCGGAATCTGGGCAAACCACAAGCGTCTGTACGACGCCGATTGTCTCAGACAGGTGCTGAACGACGCGGGCTTTGTCGTCGGACCCGTAGCCTATCTTACACACTACTGCTTTCCCGGAACGCAGACCATCGTGTACACGATTGGCAAAGGGCTTATCGAGAGAGGCCTTTTGCCGGAGGCGGTATCGCGCTCGGTCCATCGCTTTGAGGGCGAGGCCAACAGGGGAAGCCCGTTGAATCCGTTGAACTGGGGGCTGGCGCTCTTTCACCGGATCGATCGCCTGAACGAGGATGAGAAACGGATGGCCAGGGTCGACACCTTTGTAAATCTGGCTGTACTGGCAACCAAACGATAGTTCACCGTGCGCTGCGCGAAGGCGATGTGCCATCGATGCCAGGGAGGCCAAGTGGCGACCGTAAAGACTGCAACCGAGGAAGCAGCACCACAGAGGCCGGGCGCACTAATGGCCGGGAACAAACCGGTCGTCTTTCTCCTTGCGGCGCTCGCCCTGGGAGCCGCCGGGCAGTTGCTGCTCGATCTCCGCACCGGCGTAACGCTGGGGGCGGTGTTGCTCGCCCTTGGAGCTCTGGTGTTTGGCTTTCTTGCACCTGCATGGCGCCGTCCACAGCAGACTTCGCCCTCAATGAGCACTGAGCCCGTACGCTGGCTGCCTCTGGCGGGTGCCGTGCTGCTGGGCCTGGTGTCCCTCATGGGTTTCGCCGGCAACCGCTATACCCTGCCCGGCGTAATCCTCTGGGCTGGCTCCCTGTGCTGTGTGCTGCTCGCTCACCGGCCGTCGGATTTCCGTCTGAATCGTCGGCGCTTCCCCATTCGAGTACAGCTATCTCTCCCTGATCTTGTGGTGCTCTTCTCTGTCCTCCTGGGCGGTTTCTTTCGGTTATATCGCATACACACGCTTCCTCTGGAGATGGGTTGTGACCTGCCACTCATCCACGCCAACATTGCCCAGATCCTGGGTGGTGACTTTCCCATCTTTTTTGAGTCGCACCCCGGACGGGAGGGGCTGTTCTTTTATCTCGCTGCCCCCATCGCTGCCGTTGCTGGTCTGAGCCATACGAGCATCAAAGTGGCTGCCGCGCTCACAGGCATGCTGACGATTCCGGTCGTGTATCGGCTGGGCCGTGAGATGTTCGATCCCTGGACCGGGGCGCTGGCGGCGTTCTTGCTGTCTTTCAGCCACTGGCACATCATTCTCAGTCGCGTCGGTTACCGTGCCATACTCATGCCGCTCCTGGTGAGCCTGAGCCTGCTATTCCTTGTGCGCGGGCTGAAAACGGGTAAGGACATTCATTATGTGCTCAGCGCCCTGTTCGCCGGGCTGGGACTGCAAAGCTATAACGCGTTCATGGTCGTCCCGCCTGTGCTGGGGCTTGCCCTGGTGCTGGCCCGTCTTTTGTCGCGTCGCTGGCAGTTGGCGATCCACTGGCGTCAGGCGGTCCTGTGGGCGATCGTGGTGCTGCTGGCGGCACTCCCTCTGCTCAGCTATGTCCTGGAGAATCCACAACGCTACGTGTATCGCGCAGCAACGCGGGTGACCTCTATCGAATCGGAGCTGCCAGAGTCGCCTGCCTTGACCTGGCTGGGCAACGCTGGCAAAGCAGCAGCCATGTTCCATTACCAGGGCGATTCGATCTATGTCAACAACGTGCCGCGTCACAGGCAACTTGGCTTTGTAACGGCGGTCCTGTTTGCATGTGGTGCCGTGTACTCTGTCCTCCAGGTGCGCCGGCATCAAGTGTGGCTGCTGTGGCTCTCATTCGCCGGCACGATGCTGCCGTCGACGCTGGCGCTGGCCTTTCCGGATGAAGTGCCCAGCGCTGTGCGGAGCATCGGAGCGCTGCCCTTTGCGATGCTGATTACGGCAATAGGGCTGCGCGCTGCCGGGGCCTGGCTGGTCCGCGCCTGGTCGAGAGGCCCAGACAGCACCGCGAGTCACAGCTCTACACGCACCCTCGCAGTTGTTCTGGGCACCATCCTGTTCGCCGGCCTGGCCATGGAGATCCTCAGTGTGTATCCGCTCTACTTTGAGCGGTACGCCATGGCGCAGCCTCTGCAGAACCAATCTATCTCGCTGGAGATGGCACGTACAATCGACGATTTTGCCGACGACGGGGAGGCATACATACTGAGCGCAGCACACTGGTATGATGGAAACGCGGTGCGCGCTCAGTTCAAGCGCACCCCGCGCCAGTGGTCGAATGAACTGATGGCCCTGGAGCCAGGAAAGCCGCCACTGGACGGTGAAGCTGGCAAGGTACTGGTGATTCTGCATCCGGATGCACGGGAGGCGCTCGAGTTGCTTGAGCATAGCTTTGAGAAACAGATCGTCCTTGAGCATCGCTGGAAGGATGGCAGTCTTGCGTTCAAGGCTTTCTACGGTGAGAGGTAACGGCCAATGAGCTCCGATCACCTGCGTGGGCCTCTGGTTCCCGCAAACGGCCTCCAGAAAGCCCCGCGCGGCGGCGACACGCCGCACGGCGTCAACGCGCGCCGAGGATGGCCGCGACCCGCAGTGATGCTTGCCCTGACAGCGATCCTGATACTGGGTGCCTCGCTGCGCTTTACCCGTCTGGACTGGGACGAGGGCCAGCACCTGCACCCTGACGAGCGCTTCTTGACGATGGTCGAAAACGCGCTCTCCTGGCCGGCGTCCTGGGGCGAGTATTTGGATACCTCGGTCAACCCACTGAATCCCTACAACAGGGGTCAAGGATCGTATGTCTACGGCCTGCTTCCGCTTGTGCTCGCCAAGGCCCTCGGACAATTGACGGGCTACACAGGGTATTCGGGTGTGTACCTGGCCGGACGCGCCATGTCCGGCACGCTCGATCTGATGGCTGTTCTGGTCGTTTTTGCACTGGGAAGGAGGCTGTACGACGAGCGCGTGGGCCTCCTGGGAGCGCTGCTGCTTTCGCTCAGCGTGCTGAACATTCAGCAATCCCACTACTTTACTGTCGATTCAACGACCACCTTTCTCGTGACCCTGGCGCTCTACTTTAGCGTGCGCGTAGCGCAGGGCGAGGGCCGGTGGAGCATCGCGGGGCTTGGCGTGTCCTTTGGACTTGCCCTGGCGTCCAAGGTGAGCATCGCGACCTTTGGCCTGGTGATCGGTCTGGCTTTGCTCGTACGGGTTTTCTCGCATCGTCAGAACGTGCCGCTGGAAGTGTCACAACACGAGGCTGAGAGCGATGCTCCGTCTGCTGAAGGGTCGGAGCGAGCGATGAGCTTGGGGCGCTGGCGTCTCACGTTCAGGCTGGATGGCGGCGACCCGCCGGAGCGCGTCCGACGGCTGGATGCACTCACGCTCCGTTGGCTCCGAGTCGCGGCCCTCATGTTCGCAATGTTGTTCATCGCCTTTTGGGTGTTCCGGCTGACCATGCCACAGGCTTTTGAGGGTCCGGGGCTGCTCGGGCTCGGACTGAACCAGCGCTGGCTCGATGATATGGTCAACATCCGCAAGCTTACCTCGGGAGAGATCGACTATCCTCCGAGCCACCAGTGGGCTGATCGCACACCGGTCGTCTACATGCTCAAGAATATGGTGTGCTGGGGGTTGGGGCTTCCGCTCGGCCTGGCGGTCTGGTTCGCCTGGGGACTCATGCTGTGGCAACTTGCCCGTCACGGGCGCCTGGTGCATCTGTTGCCATGGGTCTGGATGACGCTCACTTTCTTTTTCCAGAGCATCCAGTTCGTCAAGACAGTGCGCTACCTGTTGCCGATCTACCCCACTATGGCGCTCATGGCGGCTTACGGCCTGATCTGGCTGTGGGACGTCACCCGCAAGCCGCGCAGACGTCTGGCGCCGGCTCTTGCTGGAGCGGCTCTGGCCGTTGTGATCATTGGTACCGCTCTCTGGGCGCTGGCGTTTACCTCTATTTACACCCGCCCGATCACGCGCATCGAGGCATCGCGCTGGATGTATGAGAACATCCCGCCCGGTTCGAGCGTGACGTACGAGGTTTGGGACGACCCGCTGCCGCTCAATATCGACGGCAAGATCGGCGATCAGGTATTCAGAACGATCAAGACAGAGCCTTACTGGGAGGACACCCCGGAAAAGCGCACGATGCTCTACGAGTGGATCGAGCAGGCCGACTATATCGTACTCAGCAGCAACCGGCTCTATGGCTCTATCCCGCGCCTATCCACCCGCTATCCGATGACAACCCGCTATTATGAGGCGCTTTTCAGTGGCGAACTGGGCTTTGAGCTCGTTGCCACGTTCGCGTCACACCCGCAGTTGTTCGGCATCGACATTGTGGATGACGATGCCGATGAGTCTTTCACCGTCTATGACCATCCCAAAGTGTCCATCTTTCGCAAGCGGGCCGATTTTAACATAGACGCCGTCCATGCACTCTTTGACGCTTACGATCTTGAGCGCATTGTACGCATCCGGCCCACGCAGGTTACGTCGGCGCCGAACGAGTTACTGCTGAGCACAGAGGCCCTGCGCACGCAACGCCAGGGGGGCACCTGGTCAGACATATTTTCGCGCGAGAGCCTGGCCAATCGCATACCTGCGCTGCTCTGGTGGCTGTGTCTCACCCTGCTGGGGATCGTGGCATGGCCGCTGACCTTTCCGGCGCTCAAACGGATGCCCGATGGCGGATACATTCTGGCCAAGATCCTCGGGATGCTCGTCTACGGCTATCTCAACTGGCTGGTGGCCAGCACAGGCGTGCGCCGCTTTGACCGGGGTACGCTCGTCCTGGTTCTCATTCTTCTGAGCGCGGCCGGGGCTGGAGCCGCCTGGTTGCAGCGTCGCACTCTGGTCACCTTTATTCGCACCCATTGGCGCTCATTGCTGGCACACGAGGCGCTCTTCACCGGCGCCTTTCTCGCCATGTTGCTCGTACGCCAGGGGAATCCTGATCTCTGGCATCCCGTCATGGGCGGTGAAAAGCCCATGGACCTTGCCTATCTGAATGCCATCATCAAAAGCACCACCTTTCCACCCTATGACCCCTGGTTCTCTGGCGGATACATCAATTACTACTACTTTGGCTGGGTGCCCATCGCGGCCCTGATAAAGCTCACAGGCATCCTGCCCACTGTCGGGTACAACCTGGCGCTCGCCAGCCTGTTTTCCTTCGTCTTTGCAGGGAGCGCTGCGGTCGCGACACATCTCATCCCGGCCACGGAGGGTGACGGGAGCCGATGGCTGACACGGCGCCTGCGATGGGGCATCGCCGCGGGGCTGCTGGTCGCTGTAGCGGGGAACCTGGGCGAGATCGAACTGCTCTGGCAGGGCCTGGCTGATGCGGGACGCAGGCTGACGGATACAGCCATGCTCGGGGAGCTGGGTGATGTCCTTCACGGGGCGTATGCCCTTGTGACGGGTCAGCAGCAGTTGGCGTTCCGGCCCGAGTGGTGGTACTGGAATGCCAGCCGCATCATGGCGCACGGTGAGATCAACGAGTTTCCCTATTTCTCCTTCCTCTATGCGGATCTGCACGCCCATGTGATGGGCATGCCGCTCTTTGTACTGGCCATCGGCCTGGCGGCCCTCATCGCCACCGGTCATGCGCCGCGGACGGGTGAACACGCTCATCGCATCACGGGCGCAACAGTCGAGCGGGCGCTCCTGTTGTTCTTGCTGGGTCTAGCTCTCGGCGCCAGCTGGTGCGCGAACGCCTGGGACTTGCCGACAGGTATGGCGCTGGCTGTGGTTGCGCTGGCGATCAGCGCCCGCAATGCTTCCGATCGCTGGGACCGACATATGATCGTCTCGCTCGTCACACAGATACTGCTTCTGGGAGTGCTGACGCGCTTCCTGTACCAGCCATTCCATGCCCACTATGGCACCGCCTATACGAGCGTCGAGCTCTGGCATGGGGATCGCACCACCCTCGGCGACCTGCTGCTGATCTACCTGCCGTATCTCTTTGTCCTGGTCACGTTCCTCTTTAGCACGGGCGGGCGCGTGTTGGCACGTACACCCTGGTGGCGCTCTCTGCGTCTCGGTCTGGCACGCCAGCGCCGCTTTGCGCGCGCCTCGAGCCTCCGCCGCGTGCTGGTGCGCTACCCGACCCTGCTCTACCCGCTTGTCTGGCTCGGGCTAGCCCTTGGCGTGATATCCGTCCTGGTGCTCTTTATGCTGGGTGAGTCTGTGAGCGCCGTCTTGATGATACTCATTGCGCTGGCCGTAGCCGGTCTCTTTGGCGGGCGGCGGACGCCCGGGGGGCGCACGCCTATCCAGCGCTATGTGTTGCTCCTCATAACAGCCGGACTGGCGCTGGCCCTCGGTATCGAGTGGGTGGTGCTCAAAGGCGACATCGGCCGTATGAACACCGTGTTCAAGTTCTCTCTGCAGATCTGGATACTCTGGGGGATCGCATCAGCCGTGGCGCTTGCCTGTCTGTTTGACCGGCAGCAGGTCAGGGGCAGAGTCGTACGACAGGGGTGGTGGCGCGCCATCCTGGTGCTGCTGGCGATCGGCATGTTATCCTATCCCCTTCTGGCGACTCCGGGCAAGGTACGCGATCGCGTCAGTGACAGCGCTCCGCACGCACTCGATGGCATGGCCTACATGGATTCAGCCGTCTACACCGATAATGGGCAGGAGCTGACGCTGTCTCACGACGCCGAAGCCATTCGCTGGCTGCAAGATAGTATCGTTGGCTCTCCCGTGATCGTAGAGGCAAACACCCCGTTGTACCGCTGGGGCGGCCGCATCTCGGTCTACACCGGGCTGCCCTCGGTCATCGGCTGGGATTGGCATCAAAAGCAACAACGGGCGGCGCTGAGCTCCATCGTGGTGGACTGGCGGCTCGCCGATCTGAATGCAATCTACACCAGCCCGAGCATTCCCGAGACGATTTCGCTGCTGGACAGGTACCAGGTGGGTCTCATCTATGTCGGCGAACTGGAGCGCGCCTACTACCCCGCGGACTCCCTGGCCAAGTTCGACGCCATGCTGGGCGAGACGCTGGACCACGTCTATAACGAGGGTCCTGTGACCATCTATCGCGTCCTGGGGTCCGGTGCGCGCCTGGTCGCGCCCCAGTCGTCTTCGAGCCAGACGCCTGCCCTGTCCGACTGGCTGGCAAGCCATTGGGTTCCATCGCGCGTCGCCGCAGAGGCTCCAGGGAAAACAGAGAATCTTCGGCCCCCTGATGGCAAAGAGGATCTGCTTCTGGGTGCGCCAGTCGAGACGCTTCCCGTCGTGAGTGCCCGGGGATGGAACAAGATAGTTTCGGGCTCTGCTGCGCTGGCCACTCTCTGCTGGTGGGGAATTCTGCTGCTGGTTGGGCTTGCCGCCTGGCCGCTGGCGGCACGGCTCGCGCCCCACTGGCCTGACAGGGGCTATGCCATCGCCAAGGGGATGGGCCTCATCCTGACCGGTTATCTCGCGTGGCTGGGTGCCAGCCTGCGCTGGGTGCAGAACACGCCGGGCACGGCGTGGGGCGCCCTGCTTGTCGTCGCCCTTGTCGCCTGGATCGTGTGCCGGCCGCGCCGGCGGGGGAGCCCGAGACAGAGTCCGATCCTCTGGCGTCAGGTTCTGTACAGCGAGCTGCTGTTTAGCGGAGCCTTTCTGGCCTTTGTCCTGGTGCGGCTGCTCAACCCGGACCTATGGCAACCCTGGTTCGGCGGCGAAAAGATGATGGAGATCGCCATGCTGAACGCTGTCTCCAGGTCAGCCTACCTGCCCCCGTACGATCCTTACTTTGCCGGCGGCACGCTCAACTATTATTACTATGGGCTCTACCTCGTGGGCCTGCTGGGCAAGCTCACGGGGCTGCCTCCCGAGATCAGCTTTAACCTTGCGGTCCCAACCTTTTTCGCGTTGACCGTGGCCCATGCCTTTGTAGTCGGGAGTTCGGTTCTCGGAACGGGGCGGCTGCGCGCCTGGCAAGGGGCCTGTGCAGCGGCGCTGGTGGCGCTGGTCGGAAACCTGTCAGGTGCATGGCAGTATCTCGAGCAATTGCTGGCCGTCGGTTGCCCCGGGCAAACCACCGGCTTTTTCCGTGGCGTGGAATGTATCCTGAACGGATTGGGCGCTGTCGGGCAGCCAGGTAGCCCCCGGCTTACCTTTGACTATTGGTACGCTGGCACGCGCATCATTCCGTTCACGATCAACGAATTCCCATTCTTTACCTTTCTCTTTGCGGACCTGCACCCACACCTGATGGCCCTCCCATTTGGGCTGCTCGTGCTGGCACTCTGTGGCCTCGTGATCCAATCGCGCCAGGGCGCCTGGTCACGGCTCGCACTGCTGACGATTGTGCTCGTGCTGACCATCGGCATGCTGGGCGTGACCAACACCTGGGACCTGCCCGTCTATCTGCTCATCACGGCCGCCACGTTGATCTATGTTGGGTACCAGCGTATTGGCATGCGAGGAGCGATGCTCAGCCTTGGGCTGGTATTGGGACTCGGGCTTGCGTCTTTGCTTGCCTATGCGCCATTCTATGCCAGCTTTCGCGCGCAGGACCTGGGGCTGGAGCGCGTCTTGCCTCGAGATCGAACCACGATTACGCCGTTTATCGAGATCTGGGGGCTCTTTCTCTGGTTGCTCGCCGGCGGGCTCGGATGGCAGATTGGCAGCCTCCGTCTGTGGCGCTCAACGTCGTGGCTGGCGTCGCTGTCGGGACCGCTGCTCGGGCTTGGCGGTGTTGCGGGGGTAGGTGCGGTTCTGACCGCCGCCAACGGCAAGGCTGAGATTTGGCCGGTGCTCGTCCTGCTCCTGGTATCGGCTGCCGCGATACTGCTCTTGCAGAGGCAGCATGCGGAACGGTGGTTCTCCTGGCTGCTCATCGCGGCCGGCCTGGGCGTGTTGTTGGGGATTGAGTGGGTCTATCTGGCCGACTTTTTGCGTGACTCGGACTGGCGCAGAATGAACACCGTGTTCAAGTTCTCGCTGCAGGCGTGGGTCCTCCTGGGCGTCTCTCTGGGTGCCATGCTCCCCGTTCTCTGGCGATCCCGGAGGCGGCGCCGAGGTCTTTATGGCAGTCTGTGGCACGCAGGGCTTGTGGCGGTGATTGTAGCAGCACTGATCTATCCGCTGGCGGCGGTGCCGGCGCGCGTGCAGGAACGGTTTTCCAGCGGCTCACCCGCCCGGAACACGCTCGATGGCACAGCCTACATGGACTACGCCGTGTACGATCCGCCGGGGGGAACAACTGCCGTCGATATGAGCTATGATCGCAAGGCGGTGGCATGGATCTGGGAGCACATAGACGGTAACCCGGTGATCGCCGAAGCCCCCGTCGATTTCTACCGCTCAGGGGGGTTGCGCATCGCGTCCTATACCGGTCTGCCGGCGCTCCTGGGTGCCCACCAGTACGAACAGCGTCCAGCGGCCCAGGTGGCGCCGCGTCAGGCAGACGCTGAGCGCTTGTTTACCACAGAGGATCCGGACACAGCGTTGGAGATCATCCAGCGGCAGAGTGTGCGCCTGGTATACGTCGGACCGCTGGAGCGTGCGCTGTACACGCCGGCCGCCCTGGAAAAGTTCGACACACTGGTGGAGCAGGAACGGCTCGAACGCATTTACTGGAACGAGCAAGTCGAACTCTATCGCTATACTGGCGCGTTTCCTGCGGCCGAGGAGGGCCACTCATGATGGTCCTGGTGCCCATGCTACGCTGGTGGCTGCTCCTGGAGCTGGTCGGCCTGGTGGGATTGCCCATCAGCATGGTGTTACTGCGCGCACTCCCGGGACGCGGCGTCTGTTTTCGCCGGCCGGTGGGGCTCTTGCTCTCGGCCTACGTCTTCTGGTTGCTCGTGACGCTGGGGCTGCTGCAAAACACCACGGCGTCCGCCGCCCTGTCCCTCAGCATCGTCGCACTGGTGTCGCTGGTGCTGGTTTGGCGCCAGGGACAGACGCTGATCCAGGATATCTCGCGGCTGAGACGAATCATCCTGATCGAGGCGCTGTTATTCCTGGCCAGCTTTGTGCTCTTTGGGCTTTTCCGCGCGCATAACCCCGAGATCGTCGCCACTGAGAAACCCATGGAGTTTGCCTTTCTAAATGGCATTCTGCAAAGCCGCACGTTTCCACCGCACGACCCCTGGCTGGCGGGCTACAGCATCAGCTACTATTACTTCGGCTATGTCATGTCCGCCATGCTCACGCGGCTGTCGGCGCTGCCCAGCGACATCACGTTCAACCTGACGGGTGTCAGCCTCTTTGCCCTGACGGTTAGCGGCAGTTTCTCGCTGGTGTGGAACCTGGTGGCCAGCGGCCGGGGAGACGACCCTCTTGCGCGGCAAGGGGCGGCAAGATATGGGTTACTGGGTGCGGTACTTGTCGCTATCATGGGCAACCTTGAGGGCGTGCTGGAGATGATCCGGGCGCGGGGATTGGGGAGCGAAGCGTTCTACCGTTGGTTCGACGTGCGCAATCTTGGACCGAGTGCTCCCAGCAGCACCTGGTATCCCGATGATATGTGGTGGTGGTGGCGCGCCTCGCGCGTGATCCATGATCGCGATCTGAGCGGGGCCACGCAGGAGGTGATCTCAGAGTTCCCCTTCTTCAGCTTTCTGCTGGGTGACAACCATCCGCACGTACTGGCGCTACCCTTTGTCCTGCTGGCGCTGGCCCTCGCTCTGAACCTTATGTTGCTTGCGAGACAGCGGGAGGAGAGCGAGGATCAGCCCTGCGCCGGACCGCGTCAGCTCTCCTCTCTACTTGCACTGCTACAGCGATGCTCCGCCACGACGCTGGATCTCTGCTGCTGGGGCCTGATCCTTGGCGCCCTCGCCTTTCTGAATACCTGGGACTATCCCATCTACCTCGCCCTCTTTGCAGGAGCCCTGGCGATCGCCCGATACAGACATCGCGCGGACTCGCGCTGGCTGGCCGACAGCGTAATTGTTACCATGCTGCTGGGCGCCATCGGATTGCTGGCCTACTTTCCCTTCTTTCTCAGTCTGCGCTCGCAGGCGGGAGGGATCGGCCTCGTGCCGACGCACATCAAAACGCAGTACCAGCAGTTTCTGCTCATGTTCGGCGTCCAGTTCAGCCTCGTACTGCTCTTTCTCGCAACAGTCCTGAGGACGCGTTGGGCGCAGCTGCCCGCCGCGAGACCGTCTGCGCTGGCCCTCGCCTGGGGCGCTGTGCTGGGACTCGCGACAGTGGCCGCACTGGCAGCGACTTGGTGGGCAGCCGCCCTGTGCTTTTTCACGCTGGGGCTGGCGGGTTTCCTCTTGATCGATGGCACCGCATCTGCCCGGCGCACTGCCGCAGGGACCTCACCTGCGTTGCTGTTTGCTCTGCTGATGGTCGTGATCGCGCTCTTGTTGATTGTGTCTGTGGAATTCGTCTACCTGCGCGATGTCTTTGACTCGCGGATGAATACAGTGTTCAAGTTCTATTATCAAGGATGGCTCCTCCTCAGTCTGGCCGGGGCCTATGGCGTGTACCATGTGTTGCGCGAGTTGCAGGGACAGCACCGTATTGGTAAGGTCCTGAAGGGCACGTGGCTGGCTTTCTCAGCACTGCTCATTGTCGGGGGATTGAGCTACACAGCGGCCGCCACGGTCAGCAAGGCCAACGCCTTTGCCGGGCCAGCCACGCTCAACGGCACGGACTATGTCGCGCGCCAGCGGCCGCAGCAGTACGCGCTCATCCAATGGTTGCGGTCAGAGGCGTCACCCGATGCGATCATCGTTGAGGCGGCAGGCGGCAGCTATACCACTCAGAACTGGATCTCTGCTCACACGGGCCTGCAGAGCCTTCTGGGTTGGGCTGGACACGAGCGTCAGTGGCGGGGCAGTGGAGAACTGCCCGCCGCAAGGGACGCCGTCGTGCAAAGCATCTACACCGCGTTCGAGGCCGGTGAGACGCGTCGACTGCTGGAAACATATGGCGTAGACTATGTCGTGGTTGGTCCCGACGAACGTGACAAATATGGCGTCGGTCCGGCCGTTCTCGACGTGCTGGATAGCGTGCTGGTCCGGACGTTTGAGAACGACGCGTACATCGTCTATGGACGCGCCTGGTAGCATTTAGGCCGTCGGGCGGCAACGCGATCGCCAGATGCTGGAATGATAACGAGGAAATACAATGTGTGAGGAGAGCTCGTCTCCCACAACCAAAGAGTGCATTGATCTTGCCAAAAACCCGTGCCTGCCGGCGTGGTTGACCGTCGAGGTCGCGCTGTATGGCCTGCTGGCGGTTCTTGCACTGGTGGTACGCGTCGCCGAGCTTGGACGTTGGCCGCTGCTGCCGGAGGAGGTCCCCACCGGCCTGGCCGCCGCCCAGGCTCTCCGATTTGAGACAATCGAAGCGCGGGGCTATATGCCGCTGCTGTTCGATACTCAGCTATTGCTCCTTTCATCTCATACCAGCCCTGCCACCGTCCGGCTTTTCACGGCACTGGTGGGGTCATTACTGGTGCTGCTGCCCTACCGTGAGCGCGCATGGCTGGGGCGGCAGGGCGCGCTGGCCGTGGCGACAGTAATGGCGTTCTCGCCGATGTGGGTGTACGCGGGCCGCACAGCCGATGGGGCTGTCGTCTCCGTCGGATTGGGGCTGCTGGGCCTCTCGCTGATGAGACAGATCGGCCCTGCGTCACGAGGGTGGGTTGCCGGGGCCGCGGGCGCGGCCCTTGGCCTGGCTCTTGCAGGAGGACCGCAGGTGCTGTCCCTCTTGATCCCCGCGCTCCTCGCAGGGCTGTACCGGTGGTGGGGAGCACCCATCCTGGAACGGATAGCAGGGACTGAACCGTGGCAGAGACCCGCAGTCCGCACGCTGGCGATCAGCCTGCTGCTCGCCTGGTTGCTCGCGGCGACGACCGGCCTTCTCATCCCGGGCGGGCTCGGGAACGCAGTAGATGTATTGGGCAGTTGGTTTGGGACACTGTTCGCGTCCAGCGCGCTTCCGCTTTACCAGACACCTCTGGTGTTCGCCGTCTACGAGCCACTCGTGCTCTTGCTGGGCCTGTTGGGCATCTACCAGGGAGTGCGGGAGCGCCGTCCGCTAGAGACCGCGCTGGCGATCTGGTTGCTGATCGCGCTGGTGTTCGCGACGCTGCTGGGTCACCGGGATGCCCGCTGGATGATCACCGTATCGGTGCCCCTGACACTGCTTGCGGGCAGAGCGGTGCAGATGCTGTCGGAACTCCGCTTCTACGCACAGAACCGGTATGACGCGATCGCGCTGGGTGCCGGGTTCTGCATGGCGGGGCTCTGCTATGTTGAACTTGCGGGTTACCTTCAGACTCTTGACGCGACCTACCTGTGGCTGGCCCTGCTGAGTTTGGGACTGGTCGGAGGTGTGCTGACTGCCTATGGCGCCTGGGCTGGCAAGTTGGCGGCTGGCCGCGTGGCGGTCTCCCTGATCCTCGCCGCAGCGCTGGTGTTCACGATCCGAGGTTCGGTCGCACTGGCGTACGATCGTGCACGAGATCCGTGGGAGCCACTGCTCTACGGCCCGACCTCCGGGGCATTGCCGCAGTTTGAGTCGTTCCTGCAGCATGTCTCGCTCACAGAAGCCGGCGATCCGCGCGCGATGGACATCCGCTATGAGCAATCCCTGGGGCCTCATATGGCATGGCTCCTGAGAGAGTATCCCAATGCGCGCGCGACGGTGCGTATTGGTGAGCAGTCTGGCGCCACCGTACTGATCGGTGAGCCGCGAGCGCGGGAGGATGCGCCCCTTGGATACGCGGGCCAGTCCTTTTCCCTGCGGGAATGGCCCCCTGCCGACGCGAGATCGTCCGTTGAGATCATCAAGTGGCTCCTGTATCGTCAACCCGGACCCGAAGCTTCGCCGGAGCGGTTCTGGGTCTGGGTCAAAATAGAGCCTGGGGGAGATCATGGAGAGTAGCCTGCAGGAATACGGTCTTCCGGAGGAGCAACCAGCGACCTGGCTGGACCGTCCGCTGATACCCGGCGTGCGGATCAACCGCTGGATGGCCATCTATGCTGTAGTGATGCTGTTTGTCGTCTTCACTCGGTTATGGGATCTGGGTACGCGAAGCTATAGCCACGATGAGAGCATTCATGCCTGGGAGGCCTGGAAACTCGCTACCGGCAGGGGATACGCCCACAGCCCCGTCTACCATGGCCCCTTGCTATATCACATCACAGCTCTTGTCTTTGTCCTGCTGGGCGATTCGGATGTCACCGGGCGGCTGGCCACATCGCTCGCCGGCATCGCGATCGTGTTTGCCCCTTTGGCCATGCGACGCTGGCTGGGCGACAAGGCGGTGCTTGCTGCAACCATCCTGATGGCCATCTCGCCGGTGATGATGCACCGGTCGCGCTTCATTCGCCATGATCAGTTCACCATTCTCTTTAACCTGATCCTGATCATCGCCTGCTTGCGATACCTGGACCGACGCAAGCCCATCTCCCTGTATGTCGCTGCCGCATCTCTTGCGCTGGGTTTTGCCGGCAAGGAGACCACGTTCATCACCTACGCGATCTTTGGGACGTTCCTCGCCGGCCTGCTGCTCTTTGACTGGATCCGAACGCGTGACTTAAGTTTGGAGACCCTGCTCGCGCAACCGTCTTTTGATCTGGTAGTGGTCATTGGGACCCTGATTCTGCCCTTTGCTTCGCCCCTGGTCATCGAACTTCTCGGGCACAATCCAGTGGACTACTCTGCGGGGCAGATGATGTTTTCGCTGGGGATCGCCCTGGTGATGTTCGGCATCGGCGCCGGCATCGGCCTGTGGTGGAATCCCCGCCGGTGGGGCATCTGCGCCGCCCTGTTCTGGGGTATCTTTGTCCCCCTGTTCACAACCATGTTTACCAATGGCACCGGTATCGCCACCGGTGTCGTGGGACAGCTCGGGTACTGGCTGTCCCAGCATAGCGAGTCGCGCGGCGGGCAGCCCTGGCACTATTACCTGGTTCAGATCGGTCTATACGAGTTCCTGCCGATGCTGCTGGCTCTCGGAGGCATCGTGCTGTATGCCCTCAAGGGAGATGCCCCGGCCGAGATCGAGGACGCGCAAGAACGCAGGCCGGTGCCCTTTGTGCCGCTGCTGATCTACTGGTTTCTGATGTCGCTGGTGATCTACAGCTGGGCGGGTGAAAAGATGCCCTGGCTGCTACTGAACATCGCTGTTCCAATGATCCTGCTCGGCGGTTGGGCGTTGGGTCGCCTCCTGGATGCCGACTGGAAGGCCATTGTCAGCGACCGCGGGCTATGGCTCCTGGTGCTGATACCCCTTGAGATCTATACGCTGATCCGGCTGGCGACATTGACACCCAGCACAGAGACGACGACCGCGGCGCTGTCCGAGACATTACTGTGGCTGGTAGCGATCGTTATTGGCCTGGTTCTCGGTATTGTCATCGGGTCGATCCTGGCGCGGCTGAACGGCCACGATGGTCGCAGAGTCGTTGTTCTTTCGTTACTAAGTCTGCTCCTGTTGCTCACGGTGCGCTCAGCGTTGACGCTGAGCTTTGTCAACGGCGACTCGGCGGCCGAGTTGCTGGTCTATGCTCAGGGCGCCCCTGATGCCGGCATCGTCGCGCGCGAGCTTGAAGGACTGTCGCGCCGGCTCACAGGCGGGCTGCACCTCAAGATCGCCTATGACAACGAAACAAGTTGGCCCTTTGTCTGGTATCTGCGCAACTATGACAAGGCTACGTACTTTGGACAGGCACCCACCGGGCCACTGGATGCGGATGTCGTGCTGGTAGGGACGGCCAACGAGAACGCCACGACACCTTTCATCGGGGAAGGCTACCTTCGCCGGGAGCATCGCCTTGTCTGGTGGCCTTATCAAGACTGGTACATGCAGATGACACCGGCCTCGCTCTGGGAGGATCTCACCACTGCAGAGGGCAGAACCCAGCTGTGGGACATCTTCTTCTACCGTAAATGGGACAAACCCCTGACGGAATGGCCCTATGTATCGCGCTTTGTCATGTATACGAGCCCGGAGATCGTGCGGCAACTGTGGGATGGGGGCGCTGAGACGTTGCTCGCGCAGGCCCCTATAGAGCCGAATCCGTATCTGGAAAAATGGACGTCACGCATCGCCTCAGGCGTCATTGGCACGATGGGGTCCGGCGCCGGACAACTGCGCTCCCCCAAAGGAATCGCCACGGACACAGATGGATTGCTGTACGTCGCAGATAGCCAGAACCACCGTATTCAGGTGTTCTCTCCGGAAGGCATCTTTGTACGAGAGTGGGGATCGCAAGGTATGGTGCCGGGGCAGTTCCAGGAACCCTGGGGGGTAGCGGTGGCCAGCGATGGCACAGTATATGTAGCAGATACCTGGAACCATCGCATCCAGGTGTTTGACCGGCAGGGCACCTACCTGCGCGAGTGGGGGGTATTTGGCGAGACGGGCGAAGATGTCTCCCGTGACGGCGTCTTTTACGGTCCACGCGGCCTGGCGCTCGATGCCGACGATAATCTGTACGTATCTGACACGGGAAACAAGCGTGTGCTCAAGTACAGCCCACAGGGCGTGCTGTTGGAGGCCGTGGGCGGATCGGGCAGCGACGCCGGGCAGTTCCAGGAGCCCGTTGGCCTGACGGTGGATGCCGATGGCCTCGTCTATGTGGCCGATACCTGGAACCACCGCATTCAGGTGCTGGACTCGGACCTGGCGTATGTGCGCGAGTGGCGAGTCAGGGGATGGAACAGCGTGTCCGTGCTGAACAAACCATATGTCGCCGTGGACGAGCAGGGCACGGTATGGACAACCGATCCTGAGAGTCACCGCGTGCTGGGCTTTGTCGATGGTGAGATCGTCGCCGTCTTTGGACAGTATGGCAGTGGCATGGACGGATTCAATATGCCGACAGGGCTGACTATCGCGTCCAATGGCCAGCTGTACATCGCAGATTCGGAGAACCACAGGGTGCTCACCTTTGAGGCGGTCTCCCTGAATCCGGCCGGCGGCACCGAGTAGCCCGCCATGAGATATCAGGTAGACGTTATTCTATTTGACCTCGACGGCACCTTGATTGAGCCGGTGATTGACTTTGCCGAACTCAAGTCGCGCGTGATTGAGACGTGTACCCGGGCCGGTGTCGATGCCTCTCGTTGGGCTGGCCAGCCCGCCCTGGAGATCATCGCCCAGGCGGTCGCGAAACTGGAACAGGATGATGCTGATCAGGCTCGCAACTTGGCAATAAACGCCGACCGCGCTATTATCCAGATTGAGCTTGAGGCAGCTGCGCGTGTGCAGCCGTATCCTGGCGTGCAACACATGCTGCAGGAACTGATCGATGAGGGCTACAGGATCGGCATCGTCACGAGGAATTGCCGTGCGGCGGTGGATCGGGTCCTGGAACGCTGGCCTTTGCCCTATCAGGTGCTGTTGACGCGTGATGATGTCAGACATGTCAAGCCTGACCCTCGGCATCTTGGCGCCGCGCTAGAGGCGATGGATGCCGGCGATGCCAGAGTGCTCATGGTGGGCGACCACCCGATGGATATCGCCGCCGGGCGCTCTATCGGGGCAATCACGGCGCTGGTCAGGACCGTACACATGAGTGAAGAGAGGATTGGGCACGCTGCGCCCGACCTGGTGCTTGATCGGATCGTGGATCTGATGGCGCACCTCGATGGCCACGGATGTACGAACGTGGCGCGGCGAGGATCATGGGAGCGAGGATGACAGACGACGAGGGTGACCAACGGGCCGACAAGAGCCGCCACAGGGCGGTCAGCTCGGCTACCCTGACCGTCACGACAGATCGGACCGATACGCGGATGCGCGGTGGCATCGACCCCTGTCGCCCGGGGGATGTGGAGCACAATCTCTGCGACCCATCACCCGCGCGTGTGCCGTCCAATCATTGGCGACCCCGGCACATGGCCCCATCTCGCGCCCCTGCTGCCGCACACCCCAGGGTTCTCAGATCATGCCGGCGCGCCAGCACCTTGCTCGCTTCGCGAGCCTCGCTCTGCATGTTGCCCAGACCCGGTGACCGGTCGCGACACAAGAGCAGGCGAGCCGCCTGTGCGATGTGTTCTGATAACACCGATGGGGTGCCCTTGTGTTGCCGTCTATCTTCTCGCAACCACATCTCGCGGTCTTCCGCGACTCGCGCCACACGGAACGCCGGATACTCCACCGGCCGCAACGACCCCGTTAACCTGGCCGCGATTTGGTCAATTCGCCTCCAGGCCACACGTCCCGGTGCGAATATGCCCGGCTCAGGGAGGCTTCCGTGATCGCCCCCTGTTCGAATAAAGAAACCCCTCAGGAAGCGATGCGCCGCTGGATCGACACCAGCGCCGTTTGGTCACGTGCCGTAGCGACACTGCGCTCGGCCGCTGATCCGGTCTATCTGGTGGGCGGAAGCATCCGCGATGCACTGCGGCGCGTGCCCGGGCGCGACCTGGATGTCGCTGTGGACGGCAGTGCGATCCGGACTGGGCGATGGCTTGCTGGTCAGATGCGGGGGGCCTTCTACGTTATGGACGCAGAGCACGACGTGAGCCGCGTCATCGTGCTCGAGAATGAGGATCGCTACCACATCGATCTGGCGGGCCTGCGCGGCGACTCGATTCATGCCGACCTGTGTGCCCGCGACTTGACGATCAACGCCATGGGCATGGCAATTTCGCCTGCTCTTGGAGAACTGTTGGACCCCACGGGAGGCCGCGCTGATCTGGAAAGCGGCATTGTCAGACACACCCATGCCAACGCTTTCCGAGACGATCCCGTGCGCATGCTGCGGGCGGCGCGCATGTCCGCCTTGCCCGGATTCGCCCTGCACCCTGCGACGCGCTGCGCGATCCTGAACCATCGGCCACTGCTGACCCAGGTCTCTGCAGAGCGTCTCAGAGATGAGTTGATGCTCATGCTCGAGTATTCGGATAGCTCCGGGCTGAGTCTGGCGCTCGATCTGGGACTGCTTGAACTGCTGCTGGGCACCATCTCAGAGAGCAAGCTGCTCGCCGGTATCGCCTGGCTGGATGCACTGAACACCCTCGCGGACGTCTTGGGCGACGCCGTGAGTCGGCTTGCGGCGCAGTGGCAAGAACGGTTTTCCCCCGAGCGCAATCGCCGGCAACTGGTGGCGTTGGCTGCGCTTATCTCGGCCGCCAGCGCGGACGAACAGCAGCACGCGCTTTCGGGCCTGCGCCTGGCGAGCCGCGAGAAGAGGCATGTCGACACGGTGCTGCGCGCAGTCCGGGGCGACATCTGGCGTGCGAACGCGCCTGTGGATGCACTGACGGCGCACAGGTACTATCGAGAGTATGGCCCCGCGGGCGCCGATGGCGCTGCGCTTAAACTAGCGGACCCTGCTGACTCTGCAGGAGCGCGAGAGACCGCCCAAAGAATGCTGTTCTACTGGCTTGATTACCAGGAACAGGTCATCTCACCTGCTCCGGTACTTTCAGCTCAGGAGTTGATGGATGGTCTGGGCATCGAGCCCGGGCCTATGGTTGGGGCCGTGCTCAGCGCTCTATCAGAGGCGCAGGCTCAGGGCCAGGTGCAAGACCGGGACAGTGCGTGGCGCGAGTCCCGGCGAGCGTTGGCCAAGTTCAGACAAAGGCAGGTATAGCGTCGATGGTTCTGCAAGATATTGGGCTGATCCTGTTGCTGGTTGTCCTCAACGGGATATTCGCCATGGCCGAGTTTGCGGTGGTCTCCTCGCGGACGGAGCGTCTACAGCAAAGGGCTCGGCAGGGGCACAGCGGCGCTCAGCGGGCGCTCAAGCTGGCCAGCGATCTGGACCGCTTTCTATCCACGGTGCAGATCGGCGTGTCGCTGGTAGGCGTGTTCGCGGGTGCGGTCGGTGGTGCGACGCTGTCAAAGCCATTCGCTGCCTGGCTGATGCAGTTTCCCGCGCTGGAATCCCATGCGCAGACCATCTCGATCGTCGTGGTCGTTCTGGGCATCACCTATATGACGCTGGTGGTGGGCGAGTTGGTGCCCAAGCGCATCGCGCTCACCAACCCCGAGCGTGCGGCCAGCATTCTGTCATGGCCGATGGATGCGCTTTCTGGCATCATGAGACCCTTCGTCTGGTTGCTTGGCGCCTCCACGAACCTCGTCCTGAGAATCCTCGGCGTTGGACACCATGAGCGTCCGCCCGTCACAGAGGAAGAGATCCGGGCGATGCTGCAGCAGGGCACCGATGCCGGCGTGATCGATGAAGTGGAGCAGGACATGGTCGAGAGTGTGTTCCTGCTGAACGACCGTCCGGCCAGCGCATTGATGACGCCGCGGCCCGAAGTTGTGTGGCTGGATCTCGATGATCCGGCTGAGGAGCTCAGGGAGAGCATCATGAACGAGCCCTTCTCACGGTTTCCTGTGGGACGGGAGAGCCTTGAGCAACTCCTGGGCGAGGTCAAAGCAAAAGATCTCCTGATCCAGGCATGGCGCGGCGAGGAGTTCAACCTTGAGACGGTTCTACACCAGCCCCTGTACGTACCTGACATTATGCCGGCCTTGACGGTTCTGGAGCAGTTCAAGCTATCCGGAACGCAGCTGGCTATGGTTATCGATGAGTATGGCAGTGTCGAAGGCGTCCTGACGCTGACAGACATCCTGGAGGCCATCGTCGGCGACATTCCCGCCCAGGACCAACCCGAAGAGCCGCAGATCATCGAACGCGATGACGGCAGCTGGTTGGTCGATGGAATGCTGACGACCGACGACTTCCGCCGGCATTGGAACATTCAGGAGTCCTTGCCCGGAGAAGACCAGGGCATGTTCCAGACGCTGGCTGGCTTTGCCGTGATGCAGCTGGGACGGGTGCCCTCCTCAGCGGATCACTTTGACTGGGAAGAGATGCGCTTTGAAGTTGTGGACATGGATGGCCCGCGCGTGGACAAGTTACTGGTATCTTTTCCCGCTCGCGAACAGGAAGCGACGGACGACGCGAGCCGGTCAGCAGATAGTCAGGACACGCCGTGATGGCTGCAGGTGATATCGCGGGAGCACAAGCTGCTGCCCTGGAGGTGCAACTTGGAGCCGCCAAGGTAGCCAAGTACGCGACCAGCGTCAGCGGCGACACCCTGGAGATGATCGAACGCCCGCAAGGCGGTCTCTCAGCGGTGCTGGTGGATGGGCAACGGAGCGGCAGGCCGGCGCGTATCATCAGTAACATCGTTGCGCGCAAGGCCGTATCGCTCCTGGGAGAGGGCGTGCGCGATGGGGCTGCCGCCCGGGCGGCGCATGACTACCTGCGGACACACCGTAGCGGTCAGGTGTCGGCCGAGCTCCAGATGGTGTCTGTCGACCTGGCCACCCAGACGCTGGTCATCTCCCGGAATGCCCGTTGCCCCGCCTTTGTGTGGGCAGACGACGCGCTCCAGGTGCTCGATGACGACTCTGATCCCATCGGCATCTATGACTATACCAAGCCATCCATCGTTGAGATGCCTCTCAGGCCCTGGTCATATATTGTGCAGTGCACAGATGGCCTGCTTCACGCCTATGGACGTGCGCCTGCAGGGAGCCTTTCTGACACCCTTGAGCGGTTGCTGGTCACGCATCCGGGCGCGCAGGAACTTGCCGACACACTGCTCGAAGCCGCATTACGGATAGAGGCTGGTCGCCCGAGCGATGATGTGAGCGTGCTGGTTGTGGCGGTACGGCCGGACACCGCCGGCAACGGGATTCGGCGCCTCTCCGCTCGCTTTCCGGTTCCAGCGATAGTTTCCCGGTAATACACTCGCCAGGAGCCCCGATATGCGCAATATGCCCGACAGGGTGCCGGGCCGAATCGCGGTGGTGGGCCCCTGCGCATCGGGCAAGAGTGAACTCGTCTCCCGCCTGCAGGCGCTGGGCTATGAGGCGCGCCACTGCGCCCAGGAGCACTCGTACGTGCCCGATATGTGGCGCCGCATATCGCGGCCTCAGATCCTCATCTATCTGGACGCTTCGCCGGCAGCGCTGGCCGCCCGCCGCGCCACTGCAGCAGACGAGCACTATCTGACGCTTCAGCGTCAACGTCTGGCCCACGCTCGATTTCACTGCGATCTGTACATCGATACCTCCGCACTGGATGTTGAGGGCGTGCTGCGCCTTGCAGTGCAGGCGCTCACCGAATCTGCCGTCTCCCCACGCCTGCAGCCGCCTGAGGGTGATGCTCCTGGCGGAGAGCCTCCAGACCATTTGACATAGCCCCCTGCCGCCCTATAATCTCTTGCGACGGCAAAGGGCGTAGCGATGGTGTTGGCATGGTGCACGCCGTTGGCTTGCCGCAAGCACCCTGAAGGGTGTTTTTCTTTGCCAGAGCTGGCACACTTTTGAGGAGTACCCCATGAGGCAGCATGACGGACGCCTGCTCATCCTGATTGTCATCGTCACCGCTCTGGCGGCCTGGGTTGCCTGGCCGGGCAATCCGGGGATCGACATCAAGCTCGGTGAGCGCAACATCACGCGCGACATACGTTTGCAGCTGGGCCTGGATCTCCAGGGCGGCATGCAGGTCCTGATGAAGGCCGACGTGCCCGAGGGCCAGACCGTAGATGCTGACGCCATGGAAGCTGTGCGCCGCATCATTGAGAATCGCGTCGATGGACTCGGCGTGACAGAGCCGGTCGTTCAGTCTGTAGGAACGGACCGCATCCTGGTGGAGATGCCCGGGATCGATGATCCCCAGAAGGCCATCGATACACTCAAAGAGACCGGCCTGCTCGAGTTTGTGGATATGGGCGACACCTTCCTGCCCGAGGGGACCATCGTCCAGACCGATTATCTCTCGGTCGAGCCCAGCGAGACTGTCACTGAAACGGCCACTGTCTACCCCACCGTGCTCACGGGCCGAAACCTCAAGACGGCCCAGGTAAACTTTGATCAGACCACGGGGCAGCCCTTTATCGCCTTTGAGCTCGATGCCGAAGGCGCGGCGATCTTTGCCGAGCACACTGCGGCCAATATCAACCGGTATCTCGCGATTGTTCTGGACAATCAAGTCATCTCCTGCCCGGTTATCAGGAGCGCCATACCCGACGGCAAGGGCGTTATCGAAGGCAGCTTTACGCTTGAAGAGGCACAATCGGTGGTGCTGCAATTGCGCTACGGCGCGCTGCCCGTCCCGCTGTCTGTGATGGAGACGCGCGGTGTAGGCGCCAGTCTCGGAGAAGAATCCGTGGACAAGAGTGTCCGCGCGGGCGTCATCGGTCTGGTCATCGTCCTGTTGTTCATGCTCGTCTACTATCGACTTCCCGGCGCTCTGGCCGATTTAGCGCTCATCATCTATGCGCTGATAACGCTGGCCCTTTACAAGCTAATCCCGGTGACTCTGACGCTGCCAGGCATCGCGGGTTTCCTCCTGTCTGTGGGCATGGCTGTTGACGCCAACATTCTGATCTTTGAGCGTATGCGCGAGGAGATGCGCCAGGGTCGCGAGCTGGGTCGAGCGGTCGATGCCGGCTTCCGGCGCGCATGGACCTCGATCCTCGACTCTAACGTCTCGGTCTGGATTACCTGTGCCATCTTGTGGATCTTTGGCAACAGCTTTGGCGCCAATATGGTCAAGGGATTTGCCGTTACTCTGGCGCTGGGTGTGGCCATCAGCATGTTCACTGCAATCACTGTGTCGCGCACCTTTGTGCGGTTTGCATTTCGCGTATTCGGGGAGCGCCTCCGCGACAAGCGGTGGTTGCTGGGCATTTAGGGGGGAGAGGCAGAGCGTGTTTACACTGATCCAAAAGCGCCCCTGGTATTTCATGATTTCGGCCACCCTCATCGCGTTGAGCATCATCGCGATGATCGCATCCACGGCGACGATTGGCACGCCGCTGCGGTTGAGCATTGACTTTACGGGTGGATCATTGCTGGAGGTGACCTTTGATGCGGAGATCGCCCCGGAGGACATCCGCGCGATGCTGTTCGACAGGGGTTTTGAAGAAGCCAGCGTCAAGACAGTCGGCGGTGGACGCAGTGTCGTAATCCGCACAAAGGAACTGAGTGTTGAGGAGATAGAAGCGCTCAAGAACGATCTGGTTGAGACGTTCGGCGAGGCGACCGTACAACGCTCAGAGACAGTCGGCCCCACCATCGGCCGCGAGACCACGCGGGCTGCCGTCTATGCCATTCTGGCTGCCGGGGTTGCCATTCTGGCATTTGTCGCCATCGCTTTTCGCAAAGTACCCAACCCGATCCGATACGGGACGTGTGCCATCGCCAAGATGTTCCATGACGTGATCATCTTGATGGGCATCGCTAGTTTCCTCGGATTGGTGTTCAACTGGGAAGTCGACGCGCTTTTCCTGACGGCTGTCGTCACCGTGGTCGGCTTTTCGGTTCAGGACGTGATCGTTGTCTTTGATCGTATCAGAGAGAACAGCACCAGGCACCGCAACGAGCCATACGAAACCATGATCAATAGGAGCCTGTTGGAGACGCTACACCGTTCGTTAGCGACCCAGCTCAACTCACAGTTCGTGATGCTGGCCATCATCCTGTTTGGTGGCGCCACCATTCGTCAGTTCATAGTGATCATGCTGATCGGCATGGTTACAGGAACCTATTCCTCGCTCTTTTTCGCCGTGCCCCTGCTGGTGGTCTGGGAGCGGAACGAGTGGTCGCACATGTTCAAGAGGCGCGCACAGCCGAGCACGGCCTAGGCTTTTGTCTCTGGCCAGCAAATTGACGGATCGCGTTTCAGCGCCTCTCCTGTGGCTAACCACGAGAGGCGCTTTGGTCTAGCCGCATCAGGGCCTCTATCTGGAATCTGGAGGAGCAGCAATGGCATCGTTCTCGACAAGGCTGACGGATCGGCCTGGAAATGAAGGTACACGGCGGCGCCAGGTGGTTGAGATCATGCAAGCCGCATTGGAGGCTGTTGATCCGGCCGGCGCCGTGCGCCGCTTTGTCCGGCGGGACGGTGACGTGCTCATCGTTGGCGACACCACGTACCACCTGAGCGACTATCAGAACGTCTATGTCGTCGGCGCGGGCAAAGCCGACGCTGCCATGGCACAGGCGATAGAGAGTATCCTTGGCGATCGGCTCACTAAAGGGATCGTTAACGTCAAATACGAGCATACTTTGCCCACGGAACACATCGCTCTGCAGGAGGCCGGCCACCCGGTACCCGATGAGGCAGGCATTACCGGATCGCAGCAGATCGCTGAGGTCCTCGAGGCCGCCGGTTCAGATGATCTCGTTATCTGTCTCATCTCCGGTGGTGGCTCCGCACTGATGACGCTGCCCGTCGAGGGCGTCACCCTCGATGATCTGCAGGCGCTCACCTCTGCCCTCTTGCGCGCTGGCGCCACTATCGTAGAGATCAACACAATCCGCAAGCATCTGGATCGCCTCAAGGGTGGCAAGCTGGCACGCCTGGCGGCACCGGCCCGGGTCATCTCGCTGATCCTGTCAGATGTCGTCGGCAACCCTCTGGATGCCATCGCCTCGGGGCCAACTGTACCGGACAACTCCACTTTTGAGGATGCCTGGAGGCTGCTGGAGCGCTACGATCTCCTGGACAAGGTCCCCGAGAGTGTAGTGGAGGTCATTCGGCGCGGCGTGCGAGGAGAGATTCCAGAGAATCCTGGGGAAGGGGATGCCATCTTTGACGGCATCCAGAACGTGATCGTAGCCAGCAACGATCTTGCGGCTGAGGCGGCACAGCGCCAGGCAGAGGCTTTGGGCCTGAACACACTCTTGCTATCCACCTACGTAGAGGGCGAAGCGCGTGAGGTGGCCCGCGTGTTTGCCGCGATCGCCAAAGAGATCCGTGGCTCGGGGCGTCCGGTGGCCCCTCCCGCCTGCGTGATCCTGGGCGGAGAGACCACTGTGACCCTCAGGGGCGACGGTAAGGGTGGGCGCAACCAGGAGATGGCCCTGGCTGCAGCCATCGCAATCGCTGGCATGGATAATGTGACTATCGCCTGCCTGGCCACCGACGGCACCGACGGCCCAACGGACGCTTCCGGCGCCCTGGCGGATGGCAGCACCGTCGCGCGGGCACGCGACATGGGGCTGGATCCCTGGGCCCACCTCGCCCAGAACAACGCCTATCCCTTTTTCGAGGCGCTGGGCGACCTGCTAATGACAGGGCCCACGCAGACCAACGTCAACGATCTGGCCTTTGTGCTGGTTTGGTGAGGTATCTCACGGGCCAAAGGATCGTTCCAGAGTCTGTTGTGCCTCCTGAAGCAAAGGCACGATGTCGGCATTCTGGGTGATGGCATAGTCCACCGCACCGAGAACAGCCATGCCGACATTCATGAGTTCATTGCCAAAGTCCAGCGATATGACGTTCATGTCGTCAGGGAATGCTGCTGCATGAGCGACGATCCGGTCCCCCACCAGTTGCTGGTAACCCGGTTGTTGCACAAGGGAGCGACGCGGGGGCAGCAGCCTGCCCGAGGCCTCCCACCGGTCACTTAGATAGCGTGCCAGCTCCAGGGCCTCTTCACGATGGCTGGCGTTCCGCGGGATAAAGTAGCCCTCGGCGATCGAGAGCCCAAGGTCGGGCTGCGAACCGGGCGCTGGGAGCATCTCCCAGGCATACTGCCACGGGGTTGAATCCGTTCGGCCCCTGTCGCTAAACAGTCCGATCCACAATCCGCAGTGCCCGCCCGCCTGCGCAACCTGCCTGCTGGCAGCACCATAGTTGCGCCCCATAAAGTCAGCGCCGGGCGCCACCCCGTATCTCGTGAACAGGCCTACATAGAATGCCAGCGCATCTACTGTCGCCATGTCATCCAGCATAGGACGCCGGGGATCATTGAGGTCGTCCACAATCGATCCGCCGTTGGCATACACAAAGACGAACGGGTCCAGATCCTGATGGTTGGAACAGAACCCAAAGACACTGTGCGAGGGGTCGCCCGGCAGGCCTTCGGGGTGGTTCAGGCGCGTGGCCAGATCGAGAAACGCATAGTGATCCCACGGCTGGCCCTCAGGCGGCAAAGCCTCGCCGAGAGCGTTCAATGCCTCGACATTCACATACATCACGACGGTGTCCAGGCCAGCGGGAATACCGTACTGCTCCCCCCCCAGCGAGAGCGACTCCCAGAGCCCGCCGTAATAGTCGTTTCGAACGTCCGCCCACGCGTCCAGGTGGATATCGTCCAGAGGCAGCAATCCCTGCTCAGCCATTGCCATGGCATCGGTGCCGCTGCGAATGAGATCGATCTCACCCTGCAGCGCCCGCTGCGTGACGGTGCTGCTGTCGGTTTCGGGACCCAGCAACTCCACAGTGACGTTCGGATGCTCCTCCTCAAAGGCGTCCAGCAGCAGCCGGATCTCTGGCGTAGCCCCTGTGTAGGCATAGCGTAACGTCACCGGTGCTGTCCCGGCCAGAGGAGAGCCAGGCCCGCATCCGGACAGGACCAGGCCGATGCTGAACAGGATAGGGAGCAGGTATCGCGTATTGTTCATCGTGATCGCCTCCGCTGTCTGTGAACGACGCTATAGACTGATCGACACCGGACGGCCCGTCTCGGCGCTTTCGATGGCGCCAAAGACCATCGCCAGGCTGTGGATGTTGTCGGCAGCGCGCGTCTCGGGTTGTATCCCGCTACGCACGCACTCTAGAAACTCTCTAATGACGCCCCCATGCGCGCCCACCTTGCTGCCGGGATCGATCACCGGAACGGTTACGCTTTCCAGCGTCGAGCGAAATGTTCCAGTGGCAGCCACGCGCTCCGCCTCTATGGCCCTGGCCCCGTCCCAGTGGATCGACCCATGTTGTCCAACAAGATGCCAGTCCGACTCCCAGGTGGTGTTGAGGCCTTCAGCGCACCAGCTTCCCCGATAGGTGTAGACAAGGCCTCCCGTCATTTCAAAGATGGCCACCGCAGAGGCATCGCGATCGTACCAGGAGCCGGCCGGGTTCCACTCTTTACAGTAGACAGAGACGGGGTTGGCTCCAGTGATCAGCCGGGCGGCATCAAAGGTGTGGATGGCCATATCCAGCAGCAGCACATGCGGCATGTGGTCCCTGAAGCCGCCAAAGTGCGCACCCAGGTAAAAGTCGCAGTTGACCGTCGTAAGCGGCCCCACCGCCTCCGAGGCCACAAGATGTCGCAGGCGACGGATATTGGCGTCATAGCGGCGGTTCTGAATGACCGCGAGGATACGATCCTCTCGTTCGGCAACAGCGATCATGCGTGCGGCATTCTCCATGGAGTCAGCCAGTGGCTTTTCCTGAAGCACGTGGCAGCCGAACTCGAGCGCCTCGATGGTGACGGGGGCATGCGCCTCCGGGATGGTGCAGTTAAACACGACGTCTGGCTGCGTCTGTCGCAAGACCGTGGCCAGATCGGTGCCTGTCAGGGCGCCTGTGAGCCCGTATTCCTCCGCCCGCGCCCGGGCATTCGCCTCAACAATGTCGACCATCCCCACCATCTCGACATTGTCCATCGATTGCAGCGGCGTCAACCAGGATCGGGTGATGCCCCCGCAACCGACCATGACGGCCTTGATCTTGTCACTCATTTTCGCCTCCCAGTGTCAGCTATGTCGATTCTACGTCGGCAGGCCTCACACCTCAAGCGGTGCCCTACGTAGTTTACATCTCGAACCTCGCTGTGCTAGAATGCCTCCAGCCACAATGGGCCGCAAGGCCGTAGCCACCAGTGATGTTTCAGGAGAATCAGACGATGAACAAGAAGACGATTGAGGACGTTTCGGTCAAGAATAAGCGCGTGCTCGTGCGTTGCGACTTTAATGTGCCTCTGGATGATAACCGCGAGATCACCGATGATCTTCGCATTCAGGCAGCCCTCCCAACGGTCAAGTACCTGCTGGCACATGGTGCGGCCGTTATCCTCTGCTCACACCTGGGGCGCCCCAAGGGCAAGGTCGTGGAAAGCCTGCGGCTGGACCCGGTCGCCAATCGTCTGACCGAGTTGCTGGGCGTGCCTGTGAAAAAGACCGAAACCGTAGTAGGTGAGGATGTCACCACGGCCGTGATGGGGATGCAGCCCGGCGATGTGATCTTGCTGGAGAACACGCGGTTTGAGGCCGGTGAAGAAAAGAACGATCCGGAGTTGAGCCACAAACTGGCGAATCTGGCGGATCTCTTTGTAAATGACGCCTTTGGCGCCGCCCACCGGGCTCACGCCTCCACAGCCGGTGTTGCCGCGTACATCCCTGCCGTCTCGGGATTCCTCATGGGGCGTGAGATCGATGTGCTCGGCACGGCCCTCAACTCCCCGGTGCGCCCCCTGGTCGTGATCCTGGGCGGAGCCAAGATCTCGGACAAGATCGGCGTCATTGAGAACCTGCTGACCAGGGCTGACCGGATCCTCATTGGCGGCGGCATGGCCAATACATTCTTTGCTGCCAAAGGCTACGAGATGGGTGATTCCCTCGTCGAGCAGGATGCCGTGGCGACTGCCGCGGACCTTATATCTCGCGCAGGCGACAAGCTGATGCTCCCGGTGGATGCCGTGCTGGCCGACGCCTTTAGTGCGGATGCCGAGACCAAGGTCACGTTGCCCAATGAGGTGCAGCCAGGCTGGCGCATCCTCGATATCGGCCCCGAGACCGCCGGCGTCTTTTCCGAGGTGATCGCAAAGGCTGGTACGGTCATCTGGAACGGCCCCATGGGTGTCTTTGAGCTCGCACCCTTTGCGGAGGGCACTTTTGCTATCGCCAGGGCGCTGGCCGCATCGGACGCCATGTCGATTGTCGGAGGGGGCGATTCCGCCGCCGCCGTTCAGGAGTCGGGTGTGGCCCAGCAGATCGGGCACATATCCACCGGTGGCGGCGCCTCGCTCGAGTTTCTGGAGGGCCTGGAGTTGCCCGGCGTGGCGGCACTGCAGGACAAGTGAACCGCCCGAAAGAGCTGCTACGGAGAGGAACCGATGGCTGATACCATTCGGCGAGTCGCAGTGTTGACCGCTGGCACAGACGGACCCGGCATGAATGCCGCCATTCGCGCTGTGGTACGCAAGTCCCTTGAACATGGGTGGTTGGTGCTGGGCGTCAGGAACGGGTATGACGGCCTGCTGAGAGGTGACTTTGAGCCTCTGGACTCGCGCTCAGTGAGCCAGAGGATCGACAAGGGAGGCACCTTCCTTGGCACTTCCGCCGGAGAAGCCTTTCCCGGGCCACGGGATGTGCGTGAAGCATTGCGCAACCTGAACGAGGAAGGCATCGACGCCGTCGTCGCCATCGGCGGGCCCTCCTGCGCGCGGGGCGCCCATGCCTTGAGCCAGGCTGGCTTTGCGGCGGTGCTGGTGCCGGCAACCATCGAGAATGACCTGTGGGGCACAGATCAAGCGATCGGTGTAGACACCGCGGTGAACACGGCGCTGGATGCGATCGACCGTATCAAGGATGCCGCCTCGGCGCAGCAGCAGGCTTTTGTCGTCGAGATGGTCGGGAAGACCTCCGGTTACCTGACACTTCTGGCGGGGATCGTCGGCGGAGCCGAGATCACCTGCATCCCCGAGATCACATACTCTCTCGAGCAGATCACTCAGGAGGTAGCGGACAGCTACGTGCGTGGCAAAGAGCACTGTATCGTTGTCGTCTCTGAGGGTGCTCATCCCGATGCTCACGCCATTCAGGCGCATCTGGCTGAGCGCCAGGCAGAAACCGGCTTTGAGGCAAACCTTACTATGCTTGGCCATATCCAGCGCGGCGGTTCGCCACTGGCCAAGGATCGCTACCTTGCTACCCTGCTTGGTGCCGCTGCCGTCGAGGCGCTTGCTGACGGCCAAGAGGGCATAATGGCAGGCCTTGATGCGAAAGGGTCGACGCTGGTGCCACTCACAGACGTGGTATCGCACCAGAAGGAGATTGACCAGGCCTACCTGGAACTCGCTGCGATCCTCGCGGCATAGGATAAGAGACTCCCATCGGTACCGGTGGGAGTCTCTTCTGTGGAGCGAAATGTTTCGGAAAGGACAAATCGGCCTAGCGACGGCTGGCCTGCGCCGCAACTGCTGCCGCTGCCCGGGCTGCCGCCTCTGGATCGCCCAAATAATAGTGGCGAATAGGACGGAGATCCTCGTCGAGCTCGTAGACCAGGGGTATGCCGGTCGGGATATTCAGCTCGGGGATGTCCTCCTCTGAAATGTCGTCCAGATACATGACCAGGGCCCGCAGGCTGTTGCCATGCGCAGCGATGACTACCCGCTTACCTGCGCGCACATCGGGCGCGATGACGCTGTGCCAGTATGGCAGCATGCGCTCCACGGTCTGTTTGAGCGCCTCGGTGCGCGGCAACTCATCCGGCGAAAGGTGCGCATAGCGCCGATCGTGAGCCTGCGAATAGGGGGAATCGTCGTCTATGGGAGGGGCTGGGATATCATAGCTGCGACGCCAGATGTGGACCTGCTCATCGCCATGGCGCTCAGCGGTCTCCGCTTTATTCAAACCCTGTAGAGCGCCATAGTGCTTTTCGTTCAGGCGCCAGTGGCGCACGACCGGTATCCACATCAGGTCCATCTCATCCAGCACAATCCAAAGTGTGCGGATCGCGCGCTTGAGCACGGACGTGTACGCGATGTCAAAGGTGTAGCCGCCCTCACGCAAGAGGCGCCCGCCGTGCATGGCCTCCTGACGCCCGGTATCCGTCAGATCGACATCGGTCCACCCGGTGAACCTATTCTCCAGATTCCAGGCGCTCTGACCATGTCGAATCAGAACGAGCTTGTACATGTGCTAATCCCCCCCCCGCCACGCCGCATATTTCACCACTTGAACCATTCTGGCCCAGAACAGCATCGGGGTCAAATCTGCTGACCGCCGCGCAGACAGATCACTCTTCGAGCTCGTCGTAATAGTCCAGTAGCCGCAAGATCTGCCCCAGCAGGGCCCGGAATCTACGCTGTGCACCCGTTCTGGCCTCCGTCGAGACCTGTGCAGCTCGCTGCGAGAGTTTCTCTCGTGTTCGCGGGTCAGCCAGCCCCCTGCCGGTTCGTACCGCCTGATCGTACGTCGTGAAAAACGCCAGCAGTTCGCGATCCTCATTGCTCAAATCAGCTTCCTGGCTCAGCTCTGCCAGCGCAGCAGGTAACTGCGAAAGCGGCGACACCTCCCACTTTACATACTCCAGGCGCACGTAAAGCCGGTCGAGCAGGTGGGTGATCAGATCGATCAACTCGTAGAGGTAGGGTTCATCCGGTTCGCCGACGGAATGCAGGAGCATGGAGATGCTCTCCACCTCCTGATAGGCTTCCTCCTCCAGATCGGGAATCGCCATGAGCGTGCGGTTGGCTGCCAAGAGCCGGCGCGCCAGGTCCAGGTACTCGCGACCCTGCTGCGTCATGCTCTCTTCGTAATCCTGCAGCCGCTGCCAGACGCGCTCCCATTCTCGCGAGGGATCTCCTGTCACAGTTACTCCCTTCCATTATGGAGCCAGGATCTGAGCTGAGACGGTGCCAGGTCCACAGGTCAATTGCTCGTTATTGGCTGGTCAGGGTTGCAATGCGCTTGCATCGGCAGCAACGGGCAATTCAGTTCCGGACAACGGTACTCTGTCCAGCGGCTTGATCAAAAGGAATGCCAGGGTTGCACAGACAAGCATCGCCGCCGCACTGATCATGTAGACCGTGGGTATGCCCGCGACATCGGCGATGGTTGCGCCCGCCATGGGCGCCACAAAGGCCACCAAGTTCATCAGTAATGTATTCATGGCGACATAGCGCGGGCGGTCGTCAGGGGGCATAATCTCCAGGAGCCACTCGAAGAGACTCACATCGCCTGCCGTCACAAAAAAGCCTACAAGCACAGCCGCAACGTACATCAGATACAGCCGTGCAGGCGTGGCAAAGGCGACCAGACAGAAATTCAGCGCAACCGCAACTCCGAGCATGACCAGCATCCGTCGCTTGCCCACCCGGTTGGCGACGCGACCCCAGAAGAAATACCCGGCAGTCATGGCGACGCTCTCGATCGTGGTGCGTCCACCGATCCAGGCATCGGAGACCTGCAGCGTGTTGACCAGAAACAGGCTGAACAGTCCGGCCGGTAAAAAGTAACCGATGCGCATGGCCAAAGTGACCAGTGAAAAGGCGCCAAAACCCGTACCTGGGCGGAATGGGACCAGCAGATCGCTCAGGCGCTCTCGCCACGGCCGGCGCCCTGGCGTGGCCGCGCGCACGGCGCGTGGCGGTATCTCCAGCCGCCCGTAGATGTAGATACTGATCATACCCATCACAAAGGAGATCGCAAAGAGCGTGAGGTAGTTGGCTGGCCAGGCCATCCGCGTGAGCATCTGGCCAAAGAGCGATACGCTGGTGCCGGAAATCAGGAACAAAAGGGCCCAACGCGCACCGTTTATGGTGGCGCGGCGCGCTGCAGGTATCGAGTCCGCCAGCACATCGTAAAAGGCTGTGTTACCCAGCGTGCCGGGGATCGCCGTCAGGCCCCAAATCAGTACGATCAGCCAGGGTGCGATCCGCGGGTCAAGCAGTGCCGCTATGGCGATAAAGGGATAGGACAGGCGCAAGGCGTAAAAGCACCGCGCGCTCATCTTTCCGGGATGGACCCAGCGCGCTACGATGGTACCCGCCGGTAGCGCGAAACCGATGGTCACAAGTGCTGGCAACGCCGTGAGCAGACTGATCGCTACCGCGGACGCACCCAGGCGCGCGAGGAGTACCGGCAGGAACGAGATAATACCGCCATTCACGACACCGAACAGCGCTGTGTGTACCATCAGGCGCCGAATGTTGCGATCTTCGCGAGTGGCAGGGTGAAGGAACTGACCGTTCAAGGCGCTGAATAGACCGGCACGCATCTCTGCCTCACAAAAAGTCGCTAGTCTTGGCGTTGCCTGCTACGAGCAGCGGACTGCTGTCGATAGCTGGACCGGCGCTTGCTTCTCATGCATAACCGCGCCTGTCATTTCCACTCCTGGACTCCCAGGCGCAGGCGACACGCGCGGCGCAATGGCGTTTTCCCTGGTTACACCTGACCGTTGTCCTGTGCGGCGGTGACCAGGATCTGCTAGAGGCGGAGAGGGCGGGATTCGAACCCGCGAGGCTTACGCCTACACGATTTCCAATCGTGCGCACTCGACCAGACTATGCGACCTCTCCGCGCCGGGCAGATTATACATTGCGCCCCGGTTGACTCCAAATGTCGGCGTCACCGGCCGCTAACTGTAGAGCACATGATCTGTCGTATGACTCTGGATGTAGTCCCAGTCCAGCGTGACTCCCAGGCCGGCCTTTTGCGGCACGTAGACGCAGCCGTTCTCATCCACGGCATCAAAGCCGTCAGCATAGTCCGTGTAGATCGGCACGTTGGTCCCGGCATTGCGCGGATGCAGCAGCCCCATCTCGTAATAGTTGGTGTTGCGAATCGACATCATAACATGTCGCTGCGCAGGGCCGGGTCCATGCATTTCGATATCCAGGCCGAGTCCTTCGGCAGCGTGGGCCAGTTTCATCACGCCTGTGATGCCATCATAGCCGACGTCGCCCCGCAGCAAGTCAGTGGCATCCGCCAGCGCAAAGTCCACATGAGGCTCCAGCGTCCGGACGTGCTCCGTTTGCAGCAGAGGTGTTCGGATAAGTTGCCGCAGCTTGCGGTGAGCGAACTGCGATATTCCCCCGTCCTTGTACGGGTCCTCAATCCAGTAGAACCGCGCGTCGTCACAGGCGCGGCCCACCTTGACGGCATCAGCAAATGTCTCCAGTTCACAGGCAGGATCCAGCATGAGATCCATCCGGCCACCAACCCGTTGGCCCACGGCATGAATGGTCGCGATCTCTAGATTCACCCGCGAGCCGCCCCAGCCATGGATCTTGAATGCGGGGTATCCGCGCTCCAGGCAGCGCTCAGCATAGTCCGCGTAGGCCTCCGGTGAATCGAGCCCGCCGTTCTGATCGCCGTGTGTCGTGCTTGCATAGCACTTGAGCGGGCGCACGTGGCCACCGAGCAACTCGTAGATCGGCGCATCATAGTACTTGCCCGCGATGTCCCAGAGAGCGACGTCGATACTGGCAAGCCCCACGCGTGCCTGTTGCCGCAGCGCTCGTTTGACATCCTGGTAGATGCGCTCGCGCTCTAGTGCTGGCCTGCCGAGGAGGTAATCCGCAAACATCGGAAGCGTCGCGATCTGAACCGCTCCCGTGACGTATTCCCCCGTTATGCCAATGTCCGTGTGCACCTGCAGAACGGTGCCCTTGCCCGTAACGCTGCTGCCAGCCTGATAGACCAGATTGAACCCGTTATAGTCTTTACCAAAATCATAAAGCGTGTACGTGTACTCGGTGAGCTCAACACCCGCGATAATTGGCCTGGCCATCATGTTCTCCTCTCACACCTGACAGAGTGCCCGAGCAGTTAACCTGCGACGGGATCATAGCCTGGCCCGGTTGTCCGAGTCAACAGCACCGTCTTGTGTACCTGGGGATGTCTGCATGCGCGACCGAGATGACGCGACGTCGCCACTCCGTCATGGCGGGTGCTCAGGGTCCGGCTGGAAGCGTGCGGCGAGTGCTGAATCGGGTTTGGCCCGAAGCGGTCCCGGGGGTATAATCAGAAGTTGTGGGCTCGATGAACAGTCATCGTGGCCCGCAGCCCACGATTCCAGGAGGTAAGGGCGCTAATGCCAACGTACCAGTACAAGTGTGATGCCTGTGGCGTTCGCTTTGAGCGCTTTCAGCACTTTTCGGAAGAGCCTCTCAAGCGATGCCCCGAGTGCGATGGCCCTGTGCATCGCGTTATCCAGCCCGTAGGGGTGATCTTTAAGGGCAGCGGGTTCTATGTGACGGATAATAAAAAGGGCAACGCCCTGGTGTCCAAGCCGGAGCAGAAGGCGGACGCTGAGGCAAAGTCCGAAACAAAACCGGCAACCACTGCCAGTGAGGCCAAGTCAACGCCCGAGGCCAAGCCCGCCGAAAAGTAGTAAAAGAGGGCATTTGATCAGGCAGACGAAAGCCTCTCTCTGAGCCTTGCTAGAGCTGGAAACCGCCCGTCTGCTCGACAACCTTGTATTCAAAATCTGTGACAAGCTGTGAAAGGCGCTCCCGAAAGGCAGCCCATTCAGGGCTGTCGAGGGCCCGTTCCATGCTGGCGAGATCCTCAGTCGTCCCGCCGGCGAGCACCTGCGGCCCCTGGCCCCAGACCACATACCACGCATCGGTTGGCTGAATTCCCATGGCAAGGATGGACTTGGCAAACTCCTGTGTAAGGAATTCCAGATACTCGGACTCTTTCTTTTCGCGTATGTTCCAGTACATGATGATTTTGACCATGCAGCCACCCTCCTGAATGACGATAACACATCTGCCCGTCGGCAACAAGAAGGGGCAAGCTCGGCGATGAGGGCACTCTTACAGCGTGTCACGCGAGCGGCCGTCGGTGTCGATGGTATCACCATCGGACAGATCAGTTCAGGCCTCGTCATCCTGCTGGGCATCACCGCCAGTGACGATCACGCCGCTTCAGCCTGGTTAGCCACCAAGATCGCCAACCTGCGCATTTTCGAGGACGATCAAGGGGCGATGAACCTGTCCTTGCTGGATACGGCGGGGAGCGCCCTGGTCATTCCGCAGTTCACGCTGTACGGTGACGCCCGCCGAGGCCGGCGACCAAGTTTCACTGATGCCGCGTCGCCGGAGATCGCGGAGCCGCTGTTCGAGCTCTTTTGTGAGCAACTGGCGACGCAGGGCGTGCCAGTAGCCAGGGGCCGTTTCCGTGCCCATATGCTTGTGGAGATACACAACGACGGGCCCGTGACGCTGATGCTGGACTCGGATATCTCACGCCGCGGGAATACCAAAGGCTGATCAGGGAGAGTCCTGCCCCGTCTCGTCGCCGTCAACATAGGCCTCGATGGCATCGGCGTAGGCCACTGCCAGCGCAGCCAGAAACTCTGGTTCTCGCGCCAGCAACCCCTCTTCCACGTGCGTGATAAATAGTGGTTCGCTGAGTGCCCCGGGCATCTGCGAGGGCCGCACGATGCGCACCGACTCGGGCCCCAGCATGATCAGGTGGCGTCCCGGGCTGTCTGGCGTGACGAGCACGGCATCGTCCAGTATCCCGCGATCCTGGATATCGTATCCATACTCATGGATGGCCTGGATCAAGTACTCGTGCACCAACTGCGCAAAGCGATAGTTGTCATGGGCAAACTCGCGGTCGGCACAGTAGTAGGTCTGGATTCCGCCCACCTCTGAATCACCTTCGCCCGAAGCGCTCTCGTAGGCATTCTGATGCAGTGATAATAGCATGTCCGCCCCGCTGGCATTGATCAGGTCCACGCGAGCCTGGGTCTCGTCCAGGGTGTACTCGAACTCGCCATCACCAGTCACGTCGATCTCGTCCTCATTGACGGCGCTATCGGTGTCGCGCGTCATGACCACCTGGAAGCCCCGTTTGAGCAGTTCATCGCGCAGCAGCAGCCCAAGCTCCAGGTTCACGGTGCTCTCGTGGTAGACCATATGGCCCTGATCGTCAAAGCGACGCGCTCCCAGGTCCACGCCACCATGGCCCGGGTCAACTGCGACGAGGAAGGCGCGCGCTGTAGAGGTTGGAGTGGGCTCCGGCGTGAACGTAGGCGTCACACTGGGCATCGCCGTGGGTTCCAGTTTGGTGGCCGTGGCTGTAGCGGTTGGCGGTACAGCCGTATTCGTTCTGGTTAGAGTCAGGTTCGTCGGCGATGCCCCGGCCTCTGCGAGAGACACCTGGGATTGTTCCCCTGTTGCGCAGGCAGAAGCGCCAAGGAGGATCAGAAACAGCACTGTCAGGATCACCAGGACGCGTATATGGGGCGCAATGTGGCTGCGTCGCTGGTTCATAAAGGCTCCCCCAGTATCGGGCGCGGTACAAGGCCAAAGGTTCGTCCCCAGGCGCGCTCGACCTGCCATCTGGTGTAGTCCAGGGACCCTGCGTTATCGATGACTGTGTCGGCGCGCCGCACCTTGTCGCACTGTGGACCCTGGGCGTCCACCCGCTGTTCGGCCTGCTCGCGCGTGAGAGCTGAGCGTTGCAGGACCCTCACGATCTGCACATCTCTCGGCGCTGTGACCACCCATATCGTGTCGCAATCCGCATCCATGCCGGCTTCCAGCAACTTTATCGCTTCGATGACGACAACTGGCTGTGCACATTCACTGACCAGACGCCGCACCTCGACGCGCACAGCGGGATGTACCAGGCTGTCCAGGGCGAGCAAGGCCTTTGAATCGGCGAACACGATCGCCCCGAGGGCGCGCCGGTCGATCTCGCCATTGGCGGCCAAAATCCCCTCGCCGAAACGCTCCACCAGCGCCGCATGCACTGCGGTTCCTGCTCGCATGACGCCGTGGGCCACCTGGTCTGCATCGATGATGCAGGCGCCGAGATCGCCCAGCATCCGCGCGACGGTGCTCTTGCCCGTGGCGATGTTTCCCGTCAAGCCAATGACGTAGGGGTTAGCCATCGCTGACTGTCTCCGCGATCTCCTCCCAGTGCGCAAGCCGCTCCGCCAGTGACGCCTGAAGATCGTGGTAGCCAATGCTCAGTTCCCTTACCCGATCGCCATCCTGAGCGTTGCTCGCCTGGCTCAGAAGGTGTTCGGTCTCGTCGAGCTCTCGCTCCAGCGCCTCGATCTCCCGCTCCAGCGCCTCCATCTCTACACGCCTCTTGCGTTCCTGGCCCCCTGCTGGTCGTTCGTTCCGCCGTCCCGTTTCGGGGGCGCTCTCACGTTCTGCCGCCAACGCTGCCTGTGCCTGCCGCTCGGCCTCCTGCATCAGATAGGCCGTATAGTTGCCTTCGTACTGGTGCAGCCAGCCCCCGCGCACGGCCCAGACATGGGTCGCCAGCACATCTATCAGGAAGCGGTCGTGAGACACCAACAGAATCGTCCCGGAAAAGTCAGTGAGCACATCCTGCAAGATCTCTTGCGCAGCTACGTCTAGGTGTGTCGTAGGCTCGTCCAGGATCAGGAGGTTCGCGCCCACAATAGAGAGCAACGCCAGCGCCAGACGCGACTGCTCGCCGCCCGAAAGGTCCCCAACCCGCTTGTCGATCTCATCCCCGGTAAAGAGATAGCGGGCCAGCAATGCCCGCGCTGGCTCAACCTCAAAGTGGCCCGCCGCCATGACCTGCTGCATCACGGTGCGGTCGGGGTCCAGTTCGTGCTGCGTCTGCGATAGATAGCCGATCTTGACGCTGGCGCCCAGTCGCAGGTCGCCCCCGAGCAGCTCTGTCTCGCCCAGCAGAGTCCGCAGAAACGTGGTCTTGCCCGATCCGTTCGGACCCAATAGCGCCACGCAATGTCCGCGTTCCACCAGCAACGGGCCGGAGCGAAAGAGGAGATGTGGCTGGCCGTCATCCTGGCCAGCGTCGGGGCGCGTCCGGTAGCCTACCGCCACGCCTTGTTCGCTGATGAGCACTCTATCACCGGACCTCAGCGTGCTGCTCAACCTCAGGCGCATGCGTCGCTCTGTTTCCGGCGCCTCGATTCGCTCCACGCGGGCCAGGCGCTTTTCACGGCCCGCCGCCTCGCGGCTGCGCTGCCCGGCCTTGTAACGCCTGATGAACTCTTCCGTGCGGGCGATCTCCTCCTGCTGGGCCTCGTACTCACGCCGCTGCCGCTCCCGGCGCTCCTGGCGCTGTTGGACGTAACGAGAGTAATTGCCACGGTAGCGTTCTATCCGGCCGCGGTCCAGCTCCCAGATCCGCGTGACCACCTTGTCGAGAAATCGACGGTCGTGTGAAACCACCAGGAGCGTCTGTGGCAACGCCTGGAGATATCCCTCCAGCCATTCGAGCGCCGAAAGGTCCAGGTAATTGGTCGGCTCGTCCAGCACCAGCAGATCGGGCTCTTGCAGCAGCAGCCTGGCCAGTAACGCTCGCGTCACCTGCCCGCCGCTCAGGACGGCGATCGGCCAGGTGTACATCTCTTCACTAAAGCCCAGGCCGCCAAGAACACGGCGGATGTGAGCCTCGTACTCGTAGCCACCGCCCAACTCAAAGCGTTGCTCTGCCGCGGCGTACCGCTCCATTGCCTCCTGCGGGTCGCTCGCGTGAGCCATCTCCTCCGCCAGAGTCAGCAAGGCCTGCTGCTGGCGTAGGAGATCATCAAAGACGTGGAGCATCTCTTCATACAGGGTGTGGTTGCTGACGAGTTCGGCATGCTGGGGCAGGTAGCCAAAGCGCAGCCCCCGAGCCATGGTGACCGAGCCCTCAGTGGGCTCTTCGAGACCCAGAAGGATGCGCAGCAGCGTGGTCTTGCCGGTGCCATTGGGGCCCACCAGCGCGACCTTGTCGCCGCGCGCCAGGTCAACGCTGATCTCGCGAAACACGTCCTGCGCGCCAAAGTACTTGGCCAGGTTTTGGGCAGAAAGGATGGACATACATCAACCGCTCGATGGGATTCTCGGGGGATTATAGCACGCGCCGATGGGTGGCCCTAACTGGGGGCGACCGAGTCGATGTGCTATGCGACCCGAGCCGTCGCTCTGTGCCCCGCTTCAATGGGGCTCGTAGGATCGGGCGTTGGGTTGGCCGTGTGGACTGCGCGGGATCTTTGACAGATCGATTCCATGCTGGTATGCTTTTTGTGGTCGTGCTAGACGGGGAGCCAGCGGTGCCCTGTACCCGCAATCCGCTATAGCGGGGTCGAATGCCCTTTCTCGGGGCCTGCTCGATGGTGGATGTCCGGCCAGGCGGCGTTGATGATTGGGTCCTGCGCGGCGGAGGCCTGCGAACCCCGTCAGGTCCGGAAGGAAGCAGCGGTAAGAAGTGTCCTTCGGGTGACGCGGGGCAGCCTGGTCTGAGCCAGCCAGCCGGAACGCGCCGGCGAGTGGTCACAACAGAGGGTGCACGGCCAAATGTCTATAAAGAGGCGGGGTCTTCTCGCCTCTTTCTTCTGTATGGAGTGCGATAGTTTGGCCGATAGAGTTATTGTGGTGGGCGGGGGGCCCGCCGGCATGATGGCAGCGGGGCGCGCTGCAGAGTGCGGCGCCGACGTCCTGCTCATCGAGAAAACGCCACATCTGGGCAACAAGCTCAGGCTGACCGGTGGCGGCAGAGGCAATGTGACGCACGCTGGCGATGCGCGCAGTATTGCTGCGCACCTTGGCCCCAATGGCGACTATTGTCTTCCCGCGCTAGAGCGATTTGGTCCGCGAGAGTTGATCGCCTTTCTCCGTGAGAGAGATGTCCCCATCGTGATCGAGCCCGATGGGCGCGTTTTCCCCGCCACTCGCAACGCCCACACCGTGCTTGCAGCCCTGCGGGCGTGGTGCCTGGCGCACAAGGTGACCTTTCGGTACCGGTCGCCGGTTAGCGCGCTAGATGTGGTCGCGGGCTGTGTTGCGGGGGTGGCCGTCGATGATCGGATGATCGGTGCGGCGGCGATTGTGCTGGCTACGGGAGGGATGTCGTACCCTACTACGGGGTCGACTGGGGACGGTTACCGTCTGGCCGAGAGCCTCGGCCATCGCGTGATTCCGCCCGCCCCAGGACTGGTGCCTCTGGTGGCGTCTGATGCGTGGATACCAGACCTGGCTGGCGTCGGTCTTGCCGACGTCGCTTTGTCTGCTGTGCAGCGGCGGCAACTCCTGGCAGGCACCCGCGGCGACCTGCTATTCACGGCCTACGGTCTGTCCGGACCGGCCGCGCTGGATCTGAGTTCTTCCATTAGCCGAGACTTTGCCCGCGGTGCCATTCAGCTAAAGATCGACCTGCTTCCGGACGTGACGCCTCAGCTGCTGGATGAGGATTTGAGGATCGCCTTTCAGGCGGCGGGTGGGTCACATCTGGGCTCACTGCTTCAGGGCAAGGCCCCGGCGGCGGTGATCCGCGTTGTCGAGAGACTTGCCTGCGTCAGGCCAGACAGGCGTGCCGCGGAACTGGGCGCTGCCGATCGCCTGCGGATTGTCGATGTGCTCAAAGGGCTGGCGGTGACACTGGTGGCCACGCGACCGATTCAGGAGGCCATGGTTACGCTGGGCGGCGTGGCTACCGATGAGATCGATCCCCACACGATGGAGTCCAGGCTTCTGCGCGGGTTGTACTTTGCCGGGGAACTCATCGACATCGCGGGCGCTTCGGGCGGCTACAATCTTCAGGCCGCGTTTGCGACCGGCCGGCTGGCCGGCGAGGCCGCGGCAGGCGCCATCGGGGCACATTCGTGAGCGCCCTGGCGAGAGCAAAAAGACTGTTTGCCAGAATCGTGATTCGCCTGGGCCGTCTGCCCTGGCGAAGCGGGATCGCCCTGGGGCTCGTGGTCGGCGGCGGTTACCTTGCGTCGTTGTACGGGCATACCCACACCAGAGTCGCCATCGATGTTAACGGTGTTCCAGTGGTCCACTATACGCAGCGGCGCTCGGGAGAAGATATCGTCAAAGAGCTAGAGATCGATATTGAACCCTGGGATAGGGTAGACGTCCCTTCCGATGAGGCGCTTGCCGCCGGAGCGTCCATTCGCCTTGATTTCGCTACGCCGGTTCACGTATCGCGCGAGGGGCGCATCACAACACTCCACGTGCATCACGGTGATCTCGTCGGTGCGCTGACGGCAAAGGGCATCGAGCTCGCACCGTGGGACGAAGTGTGGACCCCTCAGGGCCGTATTGATCCGCAGCAAGGGCTGTCGGTCGAGTCGCCCGAGCGGGGGGCCAGCCTTGCAGCAGTGATGGATAGGGTACGCAGGCCGCAGCATGTAACTATTGTGCGTGCTGCCAGGCTCACCGTGGTCGACGATGGCACGCCTGGCGCGTTTATGACCACCGCGGATACGGTGGGAGAGGCTCTGCAGCGCGAAGGTGTTGCTGTATACGAAGGGGATCGCATCGTTCCAGGGCTAGAGTGGCCCGTTGTTCCGGGGCTTACGGTGGAGATACAGCGTGCGTCTCCCGTGAGCATCGATGTCGATGGTAGGGTAAGAATGCTTCGTACCCGGGCCACCACGGTGGGCGAACTCCTGGCTGAGGTGGGCCTCTCTCTGGAGGGCGAGGATCGTGTCTCGCCACACGTGGGCACCGCGATCAATGATGGTATGCGCATTACGCTGGTGCGCATCTACGACGAGTTCTTTGTTGAGGAGGTTCCGATCCCTTTCGAGACGCGCTGGCAGGCCAACCCAGAGCTGGAGATCGACCAGAAACGTACCGCCAATTGGGGCAAAGAGGGGGCGATGCGTCAGCAGGTGCGCGTACACTATGAGAACGGTGTCGAGGTGACGCGGGTCGAAGAGGAGGCCTGGGTGGCGCGCGAACCAGAGGATCGGATCATCGAGTACGGCACCGGGATCGTGGTCCGGCAGTTGGAGACTCCCAGCGGCACGCTCGAATATTGGCGCAAGATCCGGATGCTCGCTACGTCCTATAACGCGGCCACCGCTGGTACGCCAGTCACGAGCCCCACATTTGGCTACACGCGGCTGGGTGAGTCTGCCCGCAAGGGGGTCATTGCCGTCGATCCCACGGTGATCTCGATGCGCCAGCCGATGTATGTGCCGGGCTATGGCCTCGGATTCGCTGGAGATACCGGGTCGGCCATCAAGAACCGGCGGGTCGATCTCTGTTTTGATGACGACAATCTGGAGCTCTGGTATCGCTGGGTGGATGTCTATCTGCTGACCCCCGTGCCGCCGGCGAGCCAGATCGCCTGGATCATCCCCAACACGCCGGTGGAGCGCGAGTAGCGGTATGGACGTTCACGAGTTATTGCGACGGTACGACATACACCCTTCCAAGGGGTTGGGACAGAACCTGCTCGTCGCCGAGTGGGCCTATGAGCGTATCGTCGAGGCGAGCGAGCTCACCGTGCAGGATCATGTCCTGGAGATCGGCCCCGGACTCGGCACGCTAACCTGGCGGCTGGCGGATCGTGCCGGGCACGTGACGGCGGTGGAACTGGACAAGCGGATGGTGGCCGTACTGCAGGACACGGCGTCGAATCGGGCAAATATCTCGATCGTTCAGGGCGACATTCTCGACCTGCCGCCAGACGAGCTTGCCGGTGTATTGGATCAGCAGGGGAGTGAGCACTACAAGGTGGTCGCTAACCTCCCGTACTATATTACGTCCCGCATATTGCGCCATGTGCTCACGGCGGCAGTGCGTCCCAGTCTGCTCACCCTCATGGTGCAGAAAGAGGTGGCGGACCGTATCGTTGCGCAGCCCGGCAAGATGTCGCTTCTGGCCGTGAGCGTTCAGGTCTATGGTGAGGCCGCCCGCGTCTGTGTCGTGCCGCCTGGGGCTTTCTACCCGCGACCCAAGGTGTCGTCGGCGATCCTGACGATCCGGACTCATGCCACGCCTCTCGTCCCCGCAGCGATCGAGGAGCGTTTCTTTGACGTGGTGCGGGCAGGGTTTCAGCAGCGGCGCAAACAACTCCACAACAGCCTCGTGGCCAACCTGCCGCTTGATGCGCCGCACGTCGACAGGGCCCTTGATGCCGCCGGGATCGCCGCCGAGCTTCGCCCCCAGGCGCTGGATGTGCAGGACTGGATTCGGCTGACGACTGCACTCTACCCGGAAACTTTATTCTAGTTTCCGTCTGTCGCAGACGTCTCTAGAGTCGCATCCAGCCAGCGTTCGGTTTTGATGTCCCTGTGTGGTATACTGGATGATCGTGTAGTGACGATAGACATAATGCGGCGTACTGCCGCCGTATTTGAAGGGATAGAGTACGTGCTAGAACAGCTCATTCATCATGGGGTGATTGTGCCAGAGCCGCCCGAGGCGCCGGGGCTCTATATCATCGTGCGTGGTGCCCGCATCGATTTGACGCCTGAGCAGGAAGAGATGGCCATGGCCTGGGCCGCCAAGAAAGACACCGCCTATGCTGAGGACCCGGTGTTTATCGCCAATTTCCTGCAGGACTTCTATCTTGCGCTCGGTCTGGACGCTCCGCTCACCCTCGACGAAGTGGATTTTGCCCCGTATTACGAGCGGGTTGACGAGATGCGCCGCGAGAAGGAGGCGCTGACGCGTGAGGAGCGCAAGGCTCTCGCGGCGGAGCGCAAGGCAGAGCGCGAGCGGCTCAAGGCCAGGTACGGGTATGCGATCGTCAACGGCCAGAGGGTTGAACTGGGCACCTACATGGTGGAGCCCAGCGGGATCTTTATGGGTCGCGGGCAGCATCCCCTGCGCGGCCGGTGGAAGCAAGGCGCCAGCCGCGGCGACATCACGCTGAACTATGGGCCGGACAGTCCTGAGGATTTGGGCGAGGGCTGGGACGACATTGTGTGGCAGCCCGAGTCGCTATGGGTGGCGCGCTGGAAAGACCAGCTGACGGGCAAGCTCAAGTACATCTGGCTCAGCGATACAGCACCGGTGAAACAGACCCGCGAGGCGGACAAGTTCGATCAGGCGCTTCAACTGGATGACAAGCTGGAGGAGGTGCGCGCCGAGATCGAGCGGGGCCTTCAATCCGATGACCCCAGGAAGCGCATGGTCGCCACTGCGTGCTACCTGATCGACATCCTGTGCTTGCGTGTAGGCGACGAGAAAGATGCCGATGAGGCAGACACCGTTGGCGCGACTACACTCCGGCCAGAGCACATCACCCTTCACGCTGATGAAAGCGCCGAGTTTGAATTCCTCGGCAAGGATTCGGTCCACTGGCACAAGAAACTGGAACTGCCACCGCATGTGTATGATAGCCTCGCGGAGCTGATCGCGAACGCCCGGCCATCTCGGACAGCGAATGGCGATAGCGCAAACGCGGCGGCCGCCCTTCCGCAGCTCTTTCCCGATATCACGAGCAGCCACGTCAACGCCTTTTTCTCGAGCATCCTGCCCGGACTCTCGGCGAAAAAGTTCCGTACCTATCACGCTACCAAGGCTGTGGAGCATAGCCTGGCCGCGTCGAAGGTGCGTGCACGCGATCCAGAGCACAAGAAATGGCGCGCGGCAAACCTGGCGAACCTTGAGGCGGCGCAGCTGTGCAACCATACCAAGCAGGCGCGGGGGAGCTGGGAGGACGTGCAGCCTCGGTACGAGCAACGCATAGAGAGAGCTGAGGAGCGCATCGCAAAATACACACAGCAGATCGCAGATAACCGAGCGCGCTACGCTGATTTGCAGACTGAGGCGGAGGAGAAAGAATCCGACGCGAGCGATGCCAAACGGGCGCAGGTGCGGGAGCGCTACAAGAAACGTCTCGAGGTCGCACAGCGCAGGGTGGAGCAGTCCATCGAGCGCAAGAAACGTGCCGAACTCGCTCGCGACAAGATCACGGCGCAGATGGAGATCGCCAGGCGCAAGCGCGAATGGAATACCAGCACGAGTCTCAAGTCCTACATCGATCCGCGGGTCTATCACCGCTGGGGTGAGCGCGTGGACTATGATGTACTCAATAGCTTTTTCCCGACAGCACTGCGTCGCAAGTACGCCTGGGTGCAGTATGTCGACGACGAAGAGGATGACGCCGCGCTGGAGGTGCGGCCCTGTCTGCCAGGTGATATCGAGGACGTCGTCACACTGCTCCAGGAGACGACGGGTGCGGAGGTCTCTGAAGAAGAGGTCTGCTCCCGCTATCTGCCGGTACTTGGGCAGGCCTGGCGCGTGGCGCTGATTGCGCTTGATCCTGAGGGGCAGGTGGTGTCCTTTTCAGCGCTGGGCCCCGTCTACATGCGCGACGAGGAACCACGGGTGGACTGCTTTGCCGTCATTCGGCCAGCTTATCGGACGCCCGAGGTGGCCGAACGCGTCTCTGCCGAGCTACGGCGCTACCTGGAGCGGTATGTGCTGGACAACCCGGTCAAGCGCGGGCAGCCGGCCTATCGTCTGGCCCCGCGCGACGCCTCCTGGTACGCACTGGCGCCGGGCATCCCAGAGCGACTGGGCCTTGCTGCGGATGCAGAGGATCGCGCGGGAGAGGCGCAGGAGCCAGAGATCGCGCTAGAGGCCGATCGGAGCTAAGGAGCCCTGTCGTTTTTTGCGCTGTGGGCAGCGTGTGCTATAGTTAGCGTTTGTGACACGCGATGAAAGGTGGTGGCCCGAGATGTCAGATAAGTTGAGCGGCTGGAATCCTGAACTAAAGACGGAAGTAACCGATATCCGCCCGGGGGATACCGTGCGCGTCCATCTGCGCATCGTCGAGGGCAACCGGGAGCGCATCCAGGTTATCCAGGGTGTGGTCATGCGCATGCGTGGCAACGGCGTTGACGCGACCTTTACGGTGCGGCGTATCGCGGCTCATGGCATCGGCGTGGAGCGCACCTTTATGTTGCTGTCGCCCCGCATTGAGCGCATCGAGATCGTACGGCGGGCCAAGGTCCGGCGTGCGCAACTGTACTTTTTGCGCAGGTATCGCGGCAAGGCAGCACGGCTTCGCGAGGACCGCTCGGCCTTTGAGCGCGTTCGCAAATAGCACAAAATGATCGGGGGGACTTTGGTCAAGTCCAGCCCTGTCATCCCTGACAAGTCCCCAACTCTGACCTTTGAGCGGCGTCTCTGGGCTGAAGGGTTCAAGGTCATAGCAGGTATTGATGAAGCTGGTCGCGGCGCATGGGCAGGTCCCGTGGTCGCGGCCGCTGTCGTTTTCGCGCCCAACGTCACAGGCCACCTCGATCCGCTGAGCCTCGTGCGCGATTCCAAGCTTCTCTCACCGCGGCAGCGCGATCGCTGCTATGACGTGATCCTCGATATGGCCGCCTTCTGGGGAGTGGGCGCCGTATCATCGGCAGGTATCGATGCGTGCGGCATTATGGTCGCCACACGCGAGGCGATGAGGCTGGCCGTGGAGAAGCTCGCTGTCCCCGCAGACTATCTGCTGATCGACGCCGTAGCGCTCCCGGCATTGCCGGTGCCTCAGCGTGCCATCATCAAAGGTGATCGTCTGTCTCTTTCGATCGCTGCCGCGTCGATTCTGGCCAAGGTGACTCGCGATCGCTGGATGCGCGATCTCGATCGGATCTGGCCCGGATACGAATTCGCGGCCCACAAGGGTTATGGCACGGCCATGCACCAGGCTTCACTGGCGCGCCATGGAGCAACCCCGATCCATCGCCACTCGTACGCCCCCATTGTGGCCATCGACGGAAGGATCTGCGATGGTTGACCTTCAACTCCCGATTGAGGAGGCACCGCTCGCGTTTCTGGATTTTGAGACCACCGGTCTCGATCCGGCGCGGGGAGATCGCGTCATCGAGATCGGTCTGGTCCGCGCGCGCGGTGACACCATCGAGGTCGAGTGGGACCAGCTGGTGAACCCTCAGCGGGCCGTGAGCTTTGGCGCTTACCGGGTCAACCACATCTCCGATGCGATGTTGACGGACGCTCCGGCCTTTGGTGAAATCGCCGATGAGCTTCTGGGGTTGATCAACGGCACTGTGGTCGTAGCACACAACGCGCTATTCGATCTGGGGTTTCTGAAATCTGAGCTGACCCTGTCGCAGCGACCGTTCCCCTCACTTGTCGTGCTCGACACACTCCGGTTGGCCCGCAATAACGTCACGTCGGGCAGTTACTCGCTGGGGGCGCTGTGCCAGCAGTTTGGCATCATCCTTGACGACGCGCACCGGGCGCTGGCCGATGTGCGCGCCACGCGCGAGTTGTTCCTGCATCTTTGCAGACGCCTTGAGCGCCGTGGGGTGCACACATTGGAAGAGTGCATACGAGCTCAAGGTGGCGTGTTGAGAGAGCGCGGCGATGCTACCGTCGCAATCCCGCCGCCGATTCGTGAAGCACTGCGCCGTCGCAGTCTGATGCGGATCCGGTATCGTGACAGCTATGGGTCCACAACCGAGAGGCTGATTCGGCCCATCGAGGTTTCCAACCGGTTCGGGCGCCTCTACCTGGTGGCGCACTGTTACTTGCGACGGGCCAAGCGGACCTTTGCTCTCGATCGGATCCAGGAGATGGTCGTCACCGACGAGCCGGAACCTGAGGAGGTCTGAGCATTGCCAGAGCTCCCTGAGATCGAAGCGCTCGTCCGGCGTCTGGCTCCTCGCCTGGTGGGCCAGGTGGTCGTGCGGCTGGAAATCCACCGCCCGCTTGTCTTTCGCAATCTCCTGCCCGAGCCGGAATCGGAGACGGCGATCGCTGGACGGTGCGTCACGGCCCTTGAGCGCAGGGGCAAGTATCTCCTCATCGGCTTGGATGGGCTCTGGTTGGCGACCAACTTTATGCTGACAGGCAACCTGATCTGGCCGAATCTGGGCGAGCGGGTCAGAACGCGCGACTATTATACGATATGGTTCGGCGAGGACCTCGCGATGCGATACAACGATGCCCGCGGCATGGGCAAGACATATCTGGTGAGTGAACTAACAGCGATCCCCGGGTTCAGCAGTATGGCCCCTGAGCCGCTGTCGGAAGATTACACTCGCGAGGTCTTTTTGCGGCAGCTCAAAGGTCAGACAGGCGAGATCAAGGGAGTACTGACGCGAGAGCGGATCGCTTCCGGTATCGGCAATGCCTACGCTGACGAGATCCTGTTTGCCGCTGGCATCTATCCCTTTGTCAAGAGTTCGCGTCTCACCGCCGAACAGCGTGATCGCCTCTATGTGGCGCTGCGCGAGGTGCTCGCGTCTCGTATCGCCTACCTCCTTCAACACTGGCCGCCCACGATGAACCTGCACTGGCGCGAGGGTCTCCTGGTACATGGGCGCGGCGGCGAGCCTTGCCCGCGGTGCGGCACCCCCATCTCTGAGATCAACGTTGGAAAACGCCCCACGAGCTATTGTCGCACCTGCCAGCCAGGCTTGCTGATCAGGAACTAGGCGGTTGGAAAAGCCCCGAGCGTCCGCTATACTGGAGAGAGAGTAGCCGGTTCACTGACTCGGCCTACCAGGTAAAGATGGGAGTGTCTAGAGGATGGCACCGTTGCGCTGGCAGGAGAGGCTCGATGGTCTGATCAAGGATACCCGTCTGGATGCACAGGGTTATCTCTATGACGTCGCTGGCCTCTTGAATGAGATGATCGCCGATTCCGTTCCCCAGTCACGTGACGCCTATCGCAACTGGCTGGTGCAGCGTTCCAAGCGCTTTGTCTCGGCGGGTCGCGAGCGCGCCGCGGTTTTTCGCCTGGTCAACGGCCTGCTCTGGGCTGTGGACGACGCAGTCTCTGCTGGCGATATGCGCGCGCAGGCGCTTTGGTATCTACACGAGTACGGTCAGCGTCGCGCGGCTCTTATTGAGGAGCTTGTGGAGAGCGGCGCTCGCGAGTTGGCGCGGTACCGGGCGATTCTCACATATGGAAGGGATCTGGCCCTGCTCGCCGCGCTTGGCGCGGCTGCGGAGCAGGGTTCGGCGCCCAAGGTAGTACTTGGCGAAGGCAGGCCACGGCTGGATGGCCTCACCATGGCCAGTGAGCTGGCCTGGGCCGGGATCGATGTCACACTGGGTGTCGACATGGCTCTCTTTGGCTGGCTGGCGGATGTCGATGCCGTGGTGGTCGGTGCAGAGAGCCTGTCTGCCAGAGGGCTGATCTATAGGCGGGGCACGGCTGCTCTGGCGGAGGCTGCGTACGCCCGTGAGATGCCCTTTTACGTGCTCTGCTCGCGGGCCGATTTCATGTCCGCCGAGTATGCTTCTGGCATTGAGTCATCGGCGGGCGATCCAGAAGAGATCTCACCCGAGACCCATGAGCGCATCATGGTACGGAATATCCTCTGGGATCTCACACCGGTTGATCGCATTTCCGCAGTGATCACGGGCCAGGGAATGCTGGCAGGTGAGGCGCTGGTTGACGCGCTGCGGACAGTTCGGGTCTATCCCGGGCTGGTGGGCCGCTGAGTATCTTTGCCTGTTTGGCATATGCTATGGCCGCGCGCGGGGGATAGTCACCCCATGTGCACTTGTCACCTTTCTACACTGACAGGAGCCTGATGCAGGAAGTTGCCTACAAAAAGACCGATATAGAAGAGACGATGCGTTCGGCATATCTCAGCTATGCGATGAGCGTTATTACGGCGCGCGCGCTGCCCGATGTGCGCGATGGCCTCAAGCCAGTGCAGCGCCGCATCCTCTATGCGATGGATGACATGGGGCTGCATCACGACCGGCCTACGCGCAAGAGCGCGCGTATTGTGGGAGAGGTACTGGGCAAGTACCACCCGCACGGCGACTCGGCCGTGTACGAGGCGATGGTCCGTATGGCGCAGGATTTTTCGATGCGCTATCCGCTTGTAGATGGTCAGGGCAACTTTGGGTCTGTCGATGGCGACGGTGCGGCTGCTGTGCGATATACCGAGGCTCGGTTGAGCGCAATCGGCGACGAGATGCTCATCGACCTGGACAAAGACGCCGTCGACATGGGCGATAACTTTGATGGCACGCTCAAGGAACCCCTCGTGCTGCCGGCGCGGCTGCCCAACCTTCTGGTGAACGGAGTCGGTGGTATTGCGGTGGGCATGGCGACCAACATCCCTCCCCACAATCTCGGGGAGATCGCGGACGCGGTGGCTTACCTGGTGGACCGGTACCGCGAAGCAGAGGATGTCACCCTGGACGAGTTGATGAAATTCGTCAAGGGACCCGACTTTCCAACCGGTGGTATGATTCTGGGGGAGGAGGGCATTCGCCAGGCCTATGCCACCGGGCGAGGCCGAATCGTCATGCGCTCTCAGGTGCATCCAGAAGAGCTTAGCGGCGGGCGCCTGGCGCTGATCGTTACAGAGCTGCCGTACCAGGTGAACAAGTCCACGCTGGTTGGCCGCATCGCGACGCTGGCGCGCGAGGGCCGTGTCGAGGGGATCGGCGACCTGAGGGATGAGTCCGATCGGATGGGCGTCCGGATCGTCATCGAGCTCAAGCGTGGCGTCGAGTGGGAGCCGGTGCTCGCCAATCTGCTCAAGTACTCGCAGCTCCAGGCGACTTTTGGTGTCAATATGCTGGCCCTGGTGGATGGCGAGCCGCGCACGCTGTCACTCAAACGCGCTCTCATGCACTATATCGATCATCGCTACACCGTCGTCGAGCGGCGCACCAGATTCGAGCTCGAGAGGGCACGGCGCCGCGCCCATGTGCTCGAGGGGCTGCTGATCGCCCTGGATCATCTGGATGAGGTGATCGATACGATTCGGCGCTCCCGCACCGCGGACACGGCCAAAGCTAATCTGTGCAAGCGGTTCAGTTTCAGCGAGGTGCAGGCGCAGGCCATTCTCGATCTCCAGCTCAGGCGTCTGGCCGCGCTGGAGAGAAGACGGGTGCAAGAGGAATATCGCGAGGTTATCGAGCGCATCGCATTTCTGCAGGATCTGCTGTCCAGTGAGGACAAGATTCGGGCCGTGGTCAAAGATGAGATCCTGGACCTCAAGCGTGTGTATGGCGACCCGCGACGAACGCGCGTGAGAGACCTGGATGTATCCACCGAGGTTTCGGCTCAGGACCTGGTGTTCAATGCCGATGTCGTGCTGGCCTGCAGCGCTTCCGGCTGGGTCAAGAGATATCCCGCCAGCGTATACCATGCGGGGCCGGGGGGGCTGATGGAGGAGCTCACCGCTGCGGGGGACCCCATGCTGGTAGTGCTGCGCACCAATGCCCAGCATAAGGTGGCTTTTGTCACGCAGCAGGGGCGTGCCTTTGTGCTCGGAGCCCATCAGATCCCCGACCTGGGGCAGCAGCCTGATGGCGTCACGCTGGGTAGCCTTGCGCGGCTGGATGATGATGAGCACGTGATGGCGCTCGTTTCCTTGGACGAGGCCGATGAGGAACACGCGATTGCCTTTGCTAGCGCCGAGGGACGAGTCAAGCGGGTGACCCTGGCCGAACTGAACAGCGTGAACCGGGACATGACGACGGTGTTTGGTCTGGATGGCGAGGATACCCTTGTGGGAGCCGTTCCTGCTGATGCTCAGTCAGAGCTGTTGCTGGTGACAGCCCAGGGGCGGGCGATCCGCTTTTCCGCCGATGATGTCCGCTCGCAGGGACTGCCAGCGACGGGCATGAAAGGCATCGACCTCAAGGCAGGCGACAAGGTTGTGGCCATCGACGCTGTCCAGGAGAACGGAGAACTGCTGATCGTCAGCGAGAATGGATTTGGCAAGCGTTCACCTCTTCGCGAGTATAGCGCCCAGGGGCGCGGCGGGCAGGGCATGCTTACTCTGGATACGAGCAAGACGGCGATCGCCGGCACGCTGGTAAGCGCCTGTGTGGTAGCACCGGAGGATAGTGTGCTCATAGGCGTAGATGGCGGCCCTGTGGTGCACTGCCTGGTGGGTGACATACCCCGGGCCCGCCGCGATAGCTGGGGCAGAATTGTTACACGCACGAGGAGCGGCGCCCTGGTTCTCGTCGGCGATTCGGAGCGGGTTGTCTCGTGTGTTGCGCTCACTTTGCCCGAGGGCGAGGGAAGTGGAGGTCCTCCCGCAAATGCGCCCGCGCCCGCGACGGGCGGGAAACCCAGGGCTACGCGGACGCGTCGGCCGCGCAGCAAACCGGCTTCGAAGGCCGAACAGACGCCTGTTACTCCCGAAAAGCCCGCCTCCTCGACGCGGCGGCGTACCAGGCGGCCGGCGGCTACTGCCAGTGAGGATAGTGCTCCTGCTGAACCGGTAACGCGCAGCACAGCGAGGCGCACGCGGAAGCCCGCTGCCGCAACGACGGAGACATTGCCCACAGAGGCGGCCCGTCCGGCACCTTCGCGACGACGCTCCTCAAAGTCTGCTGCAGCCGCTGACGATTCGCAGGCGGAAAAGCCGGCCACGACCCAGACAAGACGAACGCGATCGACTCGCGCCGCCAGCTCTGGCGAGAGTCCGGCCGCAGATGGCGCCGAGGCACCACCAAAAGCCGCTCCGGCATCGACAGGCGGTGCCAGCCGGTCCAGGCGCAGCGTCGCCCCGAAGGAAGAAACCCCATCTGCTCCTGCACGGGCACCGCGGCGCGCTGCGCCGAGGTCGGTGTCACAGCCCGAGTCCGCTGGCGGTGAAAAAGGCGCGGATGACAGCAAGCCGGATCAGGAGACTGGCAGCGGTGCACCGGCGAGACGGCCCGCCGTGCGGCGCGCACGCCAGAGTCCGCAACGCAAGCGCACGGGGGAGTAGCGCATGACGAACAAGATGGACGAGCGCCGCCGCATTGCGGCAAACATTCGTCGAGCGGTGAACATCGCTCGCATCGCGGGCATCATCGTGCTTGTGGCGATCGCCGTGACGGGTATCCTCAGGCTGATCGAGTTCTACAGCCAGGATGTGGGGCTTTCCGCCCCGAACGCTGCAGAGACCTATGTGCGCGCGCTCTATGAAGGGAATCTGGATACTGTCTACAATATGACCGATGCGGCAAGTCTCACCGACCTCTATGGCAGGCCGGTGGAGCGCGTCGCGTTCATGGCCGAGGCGCGGGAGCTGCGCGGCTCTGGTCCGAGGACGGTTGAGCGTATCCAGGTGGACAAGTTGTTCGACGCTGATGGCGTGCACTATTATCTGGTCAGTGTGACCTTTTCTGCTGACGGCGCCCCGGTGGGTCGAGAGTTGCTCTTGCAGTTGCGTAATGACGAGGGTAGCTGGCGTGTGGCGTGGCCCTTTGGTCTCGCACCATAGCATCAGGAGTGAGATGGAGAGGGGAAGGCGAACGGGCGGCGGCGGGCTCCACACCGTGGAGCCTGGACCGATGCTGGAATATCTGGCGGATCCCGATGCGCGGACTCTGGCAGAGCTTGTCGTAGCCTTTGCCAACGGCGCCGGGGGAACGATCATCGTGGGGATGGACGAACACGGTCATCTGAACCCCGGTGTCAGTGATGATCTGGAGCCGGTGCTGGCTCGCGCTCTGGCCCTCTGCGAGCCAAGTTTTTCCGAGAGCGAGATCCCGCATTGGTACTATGAGGAGATTCCAGAGGGACAGATCGCAACCATCGTTGTACGGCCCACCCCGTACCAGATGAGTCTGGAGGGGCGCGAGGTCTATGTGCGGTCTGGTCGCACAAACATGCGCCTCGCATCCGATGTCGCCGAACGCGCCCGCACGAGCGGTCCCCAGGCCAGCTTTGAGGATCAAAGTGTGGCGGGGGCTGCTCTTGAGGATTTCGACGAGGAAATCATCGAGGAGTACCGCCAGAATCGCATTCGCCGCGGGCCCAGAGGCGAGACCCTCAGCCGCACGGAGCTCTTGCGGGATGCGGGAGCGATCGATGCGCAGGGTCACCCGACCGGCGTTGGCATCCTGCTCTTCGGCAGAAATCCCCAGCTCTACTTTCCCCAGGTCGGGGTTGTGCTTGTTCGCTTTCGCGGAACGAGCCTGCGCGAAGCCGCCCAGGGTCCCGAGCGCTACAGCCGCCGCATCGAACTGACCGGGCCCGCACCAAGGTTGGTGGAGCGGACCTGGCAGGCGCTCTTTGACGAGATCCATCAAAGCAGCGTCGCCAATGGCCTCGCCAGGCAGGAGCGTTATGAGTATCCGGTGGAGGCGGTCCGCGAGGCGGTGGTCAACGCCGTCTGTCACCGTGACTATTCCCTCTCGGGCCAGAGAATCGAGATTCGCCTCTTTGATGATCACATGGAGATCACGTCGCCGGGACGCCTTCCGGGACATATTACGTTGGATAACCTCCTGGATGAGCACTATTCTCGCAACCCGCGCCTGGTGCGCGGACTGTACTACTGGGGCTATATCGAGGAGTTGGGGCAGGGCATCGACATCATCATGGATGCTATGCGTCGAGAGCACCATCCGGCCCCCGAGTTTCGCGAGGGCGCTCGCAGCTTTACAGTGGCGCTGGGTAACGAGATCGATCAGGTCGAGTTAGAGTACGGCGAGGACCTCAGTCCGCGACAGGTGCTCGCTCTGCGCTTTCTGAAGGAAAACGAGCGTATCTCCAACCGTGAGTACCGCCAGTTGTGTCCTGATGTGACCGCCGAGACGCTACGCCTGGATCTGCGGGATCTCATGACCAGAGGCATCATCTTGCAGGTCGGCAGCAAGCGGGGCACCTACTATGTTCTCAAGTGAGGACCTCGGCGGGCATTCTCTGTCCGGACGCGTCCGCTGGTATCTCAAGCTGCTTGTTGCACTCGTCCTGTTGCTTGCGATGGCCACCGCCTGTGATGAGGATCCCGCGATTGCAGTGACGCCAGTACCCACGGTAGAGCCCACAGCCACGCCTGCGGCCGCCGATGCGCTGAACGGACTTTCCTTTGAGATCTCGCTCGACGGGCAACTGCTGGCCACAGAGACGGTGAGCACGCGTCTCGTCGATGGTGCGGTCCTCATCGAGAGCACCGTGACCTGGGTCGGGAGTGATGGGCTCGTGGAGCGCCGTGCCGCGCTGCTTTCGCCCATTCTGTACCCCACCATGTACAGCTACGACCGCCGCGTCGGCGGCGTTGCTTCCACGTGGGTCATGCAGCGCGATGGTGGTGCGGTCGACGTGCTGGCCAACAACCGTGCCTGGTTTGGGCCAGTGCAGCAGGAGGATATCACACCGGCTCCCGGGCTCGTCATGGAAGGCTCGCCCTCAGTCCTTGGTCTGGCCCTCGCGGTTCTGCAATTCACAGAGGGGCGCACGATCGATCAGTACACTGGAGGCTTCGAGGTCCCGGTGGTGGACGTGACCGCGGACCTGATCTGGAGCAAGCCGTTGACACTCGAGGTGTCAGGAGATCAGAGCAGTGCGGTGATCGGTACCATGGCCCTCGAGGGCAGTATCGGGGCAGACCGGCAGCAGCCCTTTACCCTCTGGATGCGGCCGGACACCCGGCTTCTCTTCCGTGCCGAGTTCCCCGACTATCGTTTTGGATTCTGGGAGCAGCTGCGCGATCCGACACTGTCCAGACCGGGCCTGCTGAGTATAGAGCGCGTGAGCGTGCCCAGAGAAGCAACCAGCGCCACCATAGACGACGGTAGTCAGTTGCTCACCTTTCAGGGCGCCCGGTCCGAACTGTCCGGCCGCCTCTACAGGCCGGAGGGCATCGCGAGCGCACCTGTCATGTTGTTGTGCCGCGGCTGGAATCAGCCCGGTGTGAGCCTCTCCGTCGAGCACTGGGTCGGGCGCGGCTGGGCGATGTTCGTCCTTGAACCAGGCGAGAACAGCTCCAATTCGTGGGCTGTGCCAGACGAGGGCGCTGCGGAGGATCTGCGCGCGGCGGCACGCCTGCTGTCAGCCACAGAGGGACTGGACTCGGGCACGATCGTGCTCGTCGCCACCGGGGACGCCGCAGTGTTAGCGGCCCTGGCGCTGGATCTCGGAGATGATCCCACGGCCGCTGATCCAGCTCCTTTTTCGGCGGCCGTGCTGGGCGCCTTTGCGACCGACGGTCGCTTGCTGCCCGATCTGGCCTCCCAGCGCGTGCTGGCGCTGGCAGAGTACTATGGCTGGAACGAAGAGCAGACGGCCCAATACCTGGAGCAGAGTATCTACCGCTGGACAACCTGGCTGGACGAGGGCCAGCAGTCGCTCAGCTATCTCGGACGTCGCATTTCGCTGGACCCACTCGTTGCGTGGAGTCAGGCGGCTCCCCTGGACTGGCTGTCCCGGAGCGCGGTGCCGCTCTTGATCCTGCATGGGACAGAGGATGTATGGACGCCCTACGATGGCGCTGTACGTATGGCGGATGCGTTGCAGCGCGTCACCGCCGAACCGGTGACCTTTCGGAGCTTGAACGGGGTCGGGCACGAGCTTGGGGCGGAGCAGGGCCTGCTCTGGTCTTCTGATGTCGACGCAGCAGTCTGGTCCTGGCTGGAGGGCGAGGGGCGCTAGCCGGGCGGCCTCGTCGCCACTCTGAGCACGTGTAGTGCCGGCTCGGCCAGCAGTTCAGGCGAGGGACGCGTCTCTGCGTGGAGCAGGTGCGTCGGGCAACGGCAGTCGGAGGATCCAAAACGCCTGGTTGCGGCCGCCAGGCCACCGCTAAGCAGCCTTCCCACCCATACACACTCCAACCTTGCTGCACTCTCCACGTACCAAATCTCAAGGAGCTCCGCAGCCTGCATGACATAGTCGATGTGCCAGTGCAGGCGAGTCGGTTGTTGCCCGTAGCGCCTCAGCCGGCCCCGCAGTCCGCCCCTCGCGCTACCGGTATAGAGCAGGTGCCCACGGGGCAGGGGGACCCGTCCCAGGGATCCGACCGTCAAAGCACAGGCTTGCGGCATCCAAAGCACAAGCACATAGCTGCCCGGTCCCCTGGGGAGGTTCGGTGTCACGTCTTCAAGCCTTTTCTTTTCGGATCCCTGACCTGGCATCGTTATCTCCTGGTTCGTCCATGACGCCGGTGGATAATTGGCGCCTTTGCGTATGATATGGTATATTCATTCATAGTGTGCGACCAAGGGAAAGAGGTGATTACATGGGCAGTGTCATCAAAAAGCGCCGCAAGAAGATTTCACGACACAAGTATCGCAAGATGCGTCGCAAGATGCGCTTCCAACGGCGCAAGTAGGAAGCGAGCTACAGCGCGGCAGCTGCCGCAGCTGGCTCACGCATTTGGCAGTTTCAGAGGCAACAGCGAATTCGCTGTTGCCTCTGTTCGTGCGTCCCCGTTATCGGGCGGCCTGTAGCCCCTCTGCCAGCGCCATCAGATTCTCGGTGGGCACCGTCGCCTGAATGTTGTGCACGGCACAGAACACAAACCCACCGCCCTTGCCCAGCGTCTGTATATTGTCGCGAACGTGCTGGCGAATCTCGTCCGGCGTCCCAAAGGGCAACACATGCTGGGTGTCAACGCCCGCGCCCCAGAACACCAGCCTATCACCCCAGCGCTGTTTGAGGGCCTGTGGTTCCATCCCCGCTGCCGATATCTGCACCGGATTCACGATATCCACGCCCGCGTCGACCATGTCGTCGTAGAGCGTCACCATCGATCCGCAGCTGTGATAAAAGGTCTTCCACGTGGTATGGCTGTGCACCCAGTCGTTCACAGCGCGGTGGTAGGGTTTGAACAGGCTCCGGTATGCGCGCGGTGAGATAAAGCTGCCGTACTGTGCGCCAAAGTCGGTGCCGCTCAGGAATATCGCCACAATCCTGTCGCCAACCGCCTGATGGTACAGCTCCAGATTCTTGAGTGCGATCTCCAGCTGCAGGTCAAAGATACCGTGGATGTATTCAGGGTGGAGGGCTGTGGCCATGTACCAGTCGGCGACGGCGCGGATGCCGTGCGGGTGGGCGATGGCCAGGCCGGGAACATGGGCGATATCGCCGAATCCTGCCGTCCCAAAGTTGCCGATGATCGCGCGCTCCGTCTGGGTATGCAGCGCCTCGGCTTTTTTCTGGAGCGCCAGGAGATCCTCGTCCGTATAGACGCTGTACATCTCACGCACCCATTCCTCGGGCCGCAGGTTCTCTTCGGCATCCTGCGCCTGACGCTCCAGAGCATCGTGATAAAAGCCATCGGGTGGCATGCGCGCCGAGGGTGGGGCGTTGCGATCCCCCTTTGGATACTGGTAAAGGGTCCCATCGGGGGCGGGCGACGTGTTGAATCCGCCAGGTACGAGCACCGGTGTGCCGTCATTCAGCGTGAACGGCTTCCAGTCCGATGCGGGAAAGCCAAACTTTGTGTTGTCTTCTGACAGCCCGATGATGTCTACACCCAGGGCATCCAGTACGTCATCATCGACCTGCCCGAGCATCTGGTACGGCTCATGCACCCGGACCAGTCGCTCCTCCAGACCCAGGGCGCGGCGGAGCCGGTGCAGCGCCGATGCCATGATGCCCGTAACAGCGGTGCTGCCGAGATCGACCGGCACACGATCGGGCTGCCGGTGCTCCAGCGCGTCGATTACACGTTCCCTCGCAGTAACCATGGCCCCTCCCGATTCTTGCTGGTCTAGCTGCCTCAACCTTATTCTAGTGCGACAGTCAACCGTTCTCAAGTCTGCGCGCTAGGTCAGGGCTGCCGCTGGTCCAGACAGGCAAAGGCGGGAGCGAATTGTCCGGCCAGAGCAGCGGCTGGCTAGCGCGGCTCTTGTCCATAGCATGTTGTGGCTGTGGCGCTTGACCGTTGTTCAGGCTGCTCTAGAATCACTACACACAACCGGGGAGGCGTGATGTACGACACTCTGATCCGTGGCGGGCATGTGCTCGACCCGCTACACAATGTAGACGGCATTCTGGACGTGGCTATCGAAGGCGGGCACGTCGTCAGGACCGGTGCTGACCTGGATGTTACGGCAGCGCGACAGGTCCTGGATGCCAGGGGCCTGCTGGTGGTGCCGGGGCTGATCGATATGCACGTCCACGTACACTGGGGCGTGTCGCACTATGGCATCGATGCAGATGCCAGCTGCCTGGCACATGGTGTTACCACGGCGGTGGATGCGGGCTCGGCGGGGGCCTATACCTATCCCAGCCTGAAGCGCTGGATCATCGATACCTCACAGACCGAGTTGTATGCTTTTCTGAACATTGCATACCCGGGGATGATCGGGGACCAGATTGGCGAACTGGAGGATGAGCGCACGATCGATGAGGCTCTGGCTATCCGTGTGGGGCGTGCTCCGGAGATTTTGGGCATCAAAGCGCGAATGGATCGCGTCGGCACCAACCGGGCCACGGATCTTTTGGCGCGGGCTATAGGCGTCGCGGAGGCTGTTGGCAAGCCAGTGATGGTACACATTGGCAGTGCAAGGCGCATGAATGCATCGCTGGATGCCGTGCTGGCGCTCTTGCGGTCCGGGGACATTGTGACGCATATGTACCATGGCAAAGATGGCGGGATTGTCGACGAGGGTGGCCAGGTGCGAGGCAGCGTCCAGAGTGCGCGTCAAAGGGGGGTCCTGTTCGACGTGGGCCACGGTGCGGGCAGTTTCAGCTTTGGCGTGGCACAGGCGGCGCTGGAGCAGGGCTTTATGCCGGATATCATCTCCAGCGATCTGCACACGTATAGCCTGCTATCGCCGGTGGTCGATCTCCCCACGACCCTATCAAAGTTCCTCTGTATGGGGATGCCGCTACGGGATGTCATTGCGCGCGCTACGGCCGCACCTGCGGCAGGTATCGGCCAGGCGAGTCGTCTCGGCCACCTGGCGCCGGGGGCTGACGCCGACGTCACTCTGCTGCGGCTCGAAGAGGGGGACCATATCTACACGGACAGTGAAGGCAGCACTATGCGAGGCGGCCAGCGTCTGCGCCCGGCGTTCACCTTCAAGGGAGGCAGTCTGGTGGGGCTGGGGCCCGCTTCAGCGCTTGGATTGTTGACACTAGAGTAGCTGAGTTTCGCGTGGCCATGCTGCCGGGCATGGACCCAGGTTTCGGAGATTGGGCGATTGATCAGGCGATAGGAGAGGAGTGCACCATGAGTTTTGAAGCTGGATGGGCGGAACCAAGGCCGAGCGATCAGGACGACTGGGCTCGATGGCAGGCGGATCCCTTGCAGCAAGTTGACTTTGCTGTGCACATCCACTACCTGCAGACCTATCTGTCCAGGGTGAATAGAGTGCTCGAGGTTGGCGCTGGCGCAGGCCGGTTCACTCGCGAACTGGCGCAGATCGTGGATCATCTGGTGGTAGTGGATCGCTCTGCAGAGAAACTACAGCGCAATCAGCGCAACGCTACGGCGATAGGGTATGGGAACGTTGTGGACGCCTGGTACGAGGCAGATATGCGCGAGCTCCCTGATGACCTGTACGAAGGCGAGTTCGATGCTGTGGTGTGCCTCGGGGGGCCTCTGAGCTATGCGCACGACGACCGTGGTAAGGCCCTGGCCGAGTTGGTGCGCGTCACGCGCTCCGGTGGTCTGCTCGTGCTCAGCGCCAGGAGCCTCTTTGGCACGCTGCACGAAAATCTGCCCGCTATTCTAAGCCATGACGAGCCGGAGCTCAACCGCGAGATCGTCCGGACCGGGGAGCTCGGCCCTCGTCAGGTGGCCCCGCTGGATCAATTCTGGCATGCCTTCCGCGCACAAGAATTCAAGGAGTTTGTCTCGTCCGCGGGGACCGACGTCATGGCCATCTCGGCCAGCAACTGCCTGACATCTACGTGGAAGGATCTTTTGTTTACCTGGCGCAGCGATGAGCGGATGTGGCGGCATCTGATCGAGCTGGAGATTGAGGCCTCCCGGGAACCCGGTTGCCTCGATCTGGGCTCGCACATCATTGTCGTGGCGCGCAAACAATAACGAACCCGGCGGCGAGACCGCCACCGGGTTGGGTAAGTGCAACAGGGGGGCAGTCTCCAGGCCTACCGCTGCTCCTCAAAGTCCTTTTCGGCCAGATACCGCTCTGCCTCGATCGCTGCCGCGGCGCCCGCCCCGGCAGCGATAACCGTTTGACGGAACCAGGGATCCTGGACATCGCCCGCGGCATAGACGCCGGGCACGCTGGTGCGCTGCCGCTTGTCTGCGACGATATAGCCCTCTGGCGTGAGTTCGAGTTGGCCCCGGAAAAGGCTCGTATTAGGGATCAGCCCTGCATAGATGAAAACGCCGTCTGTGGGCATCGTCGACTCTTGGCCTGTCTTGACGTTATGCATCTGCACAGCGGTCACTTTGTCGCCTCCGACGATCTCATCCACGACCGTGTCCCACACGAACCGGATCTTTTCATTGGCGCGGGCGCGTTCTTGCAGAATCGGGCTTGCGCGGAGCTGGTCGCGACGGTGCACGATCGTGACCTCCGAGCCAAAGCGGGTGAGGTAGATGCCCTCATCGACGGCGCTATCGCCTCCGCCGACAACCACGATACGCTTGTCACGGTAGAAGAAACCATCACAGGTGGCGCAGTACGATACGCCATGGCCAGTGAATTCCTTCTCGCCCGGCACACCCAGCTTTCGGGGCGATGTTCCGGTTGATATGATCAGGCTCCTGGCCTTGAACTGTGGCCCGTAGGTTTTGACCGTAAAGGGACAAGTGCTCAGATCGACGGAGGTCACTTCCTCATAGGCGATCTCGGCGCCGAAACGCTCAGCCTGCTCAGCCATGAGCTGGGTCAGGTCCATCCCGCCCACACCCTGGGGAAAGCCCGGATAGTTCTCCATCTCACTGGTTGCTGCGGCCTGCCCTCCCAGCGACTGACCCACCAGAATGAGGGGTTTCAGCAGGGCGCGTCCCGCATAGAGCCCTGCCGTGAGTCCGGCTGGACCTGCACCGATGATGATCAGGTCGCGCTCAGCAGCGGAATCCTGCGGTTCCTTTTGCTCTCCGCGCAGTCTGCTCAGGTCAAGTGAAAAGGTCAAGCCCGTCATAATCTCCTCCTGACGTTACAGGCTATTTGTATCCTATTCATAGAGGATACCAGCAGGCGGGCAGAGACCCAAACAGGGGCACGGACCGCGAGTCGTAAAGATCTGCTGTTCGGCTGCACAGGCTGGCGGCGAGACTGGGCCCTGCCGCTACAAGTTTGGGCTATCGGCTGCGGCTGTGCTCTCCGGCAGAATTCGCCGTCCGGTCACGAGCGCCAATTCGGCCAGGCCCGCCGCCAGCCGGTCATCAAGATCCTCGGCCCGAAAACGCCAGGCCCAGTTGGCCTGCGCCCGACCAGGGGAGTTCATACGCGCCCAACTGCCCAGTGACAGGATGTCCTGAAGCGGGTAGATCGCCAGATCGGCGACCGATGTCATCGCGACTCGGATCAGGTGCCAGGAGATATCACTGCCATCGGATCCAGTGTATACCCTCACGCGATGCGCCTCGCGCTCGTTGGTCGCGCCGTACCATCCCAGGGTGGTGTCGTTGTCATGGGTGCCTGTGTATACGACACTGTTGCGCTCGTGGTTGTAGGGCAGGTGCGGGTTCGTCGGTTGGCCATCAAAGGCGAACTGCAGAACCGTCATGCCGGGAAGGCCCAGCTCTAGTCTGAGCTCGGTGACGTCCTTTGTGATCATGCCGAGGTCCTCAGCGATGATCGGCAGGCTGCCCATCGCCGCGGCAACGGCATCGAAAAACGCGCGCCCTGGCCCTTTCAGCCAGCGCCCGTTGATCGCCGTCTGCTCGCCGGCTGGGACCTCCCAGTAGTTCACAAAGCCGCGAAAGTGGTCTATCCGGACCTCATCTACCTGAGAGAGCACTCTCGATAGTCGCCGGACCCACCACTGGTAGCCGTTCGCGGCCAGGAGGTCCCACCGGTAAAGCGGATTGCCCCATCGCTGGCCTGTGGGCGAGAAATAGTCAGGCGGTACCCCGGCTACGACTGTGGGCTGTCCAGCGGGATCAAGGTAAAAGAGTTCCTGGTTACTCCAGACATCGGCACTGTCATGCCCGACAAAGATGGGGAGGTCACCGATGATGCTGAGCCCCTTTTGCGAGGCATAGCGATGCAGGCGCTGCCATTGCTGCTCGAAAACGTACTGGGTAAAGTAATGGTAGCCAATCTCAGAGCTCAAACCCTGCCGCCAACCGTCGAGCGCCTCAGGATCCCGCCTGATCAGGGCAGGCTCCCAGTCTGGCCAGGCCGCCCAGTTCAAGCGTTCCTTCAGGGCCATGAACAGAGCATAGTCCTCCAGCCACTCGCGGTTGGTCTCCCTGAAAGTGTCCAGTCCCTCGCGAAATTCACGGGAGGCCTGTCCCAGGCGCTGATAGGCCGTGGTAAGGAGTGCACGTTTGAACCCAATAACGTCTCCATAGTTGACCCGCGAGTCGTCCCACGGCCCTCCGCTGGAGAGCTCGTCGCTCGTGAGCAGGCCCTCTGAGGCCAGCTGTCTGGGATCGATCAGCAACGGGTTACCTGCAAAGGCCGAAAAGGGCTGGTATGGGGAGTCGCCATACCCTGTGGGTCCGAGCGGCAAGATCTGCCAGGCAGACTGGCCTGCCGCACTGGCGAAATCGACAAAGCGATACGCTCCCTCACCAAAGTCGCCGATCCCAAAGGGGCTGGGAAAGCATGTCGGGTGACAGAGAATCCCGCAGCGGCGAGTCCACTTTTCCGTGCTATTGGTCATGCGCCAGTCTCCCTATTGTACAAGCTCTTTCCAAGTGCCCCCATTATCCAGCCAGATGACGCCATGTCCATTGCCAGTGAACAGAATGCCCCGGCTAAAGAGCTGGTAAGTGCTCTGGAAGACGGCCTCCGGCTCCAGTGCCCAGCCGAGGGCGTAACCGACTCTGGTTTGCTCACACCACACGAGCCCGAAACCGCGAATCGGCTGCCAGAGGCCTTCCGGGGCATCTGCATAGCAGGACTGGTCTGGCATTCCCTCGACCCAACGATCCTCAAATGACAGGAAACTCCCGCTGGAGAGCGCCACGATGATCTGCCTGGTGTCGCGGCGCCAGTAGGCCGTACCGCCCTCAAAGGGCTGCCAGCCCCAGTCATCGCGCATCGCAGCGCTGGTCGGGCATCCCAGCTCGGGTGCTGCAGATTCCCAGGCTGCCCGCAGGTCGGCCTGGACGGGAATCTCGCAGTTCGGGAGCACTGTGGCTGTGGGCGCTGGCGTATTTGTCGGCGCGGGAGACGGGGTCGCAGTAGGAGCCGTTTCCAGCGTCGCAGTGACCGTCGGCGGGGTGGCAGTGGTTACGGGCTGTACCTCTGTGGGCTGCACGGGTGCTTGCGTGGGTCCGATCACCGGTTCTAGTGGCGCCTTTGGCCGGGGCAGAGGCGTGTCCTGAAGCACATAGACGATAGCGCCTCCGTCAGCTGCCAGGTAGAGCCGCCCGCTGTCTCGATCGACGGTGGCCAGAGCGATAGTGTCGTTTATCCGTACGCTGGCAACGGGGGCAAAGACACGCGTGTCATATGCTGTGACAAGGGTATATGCCGGCGTGGCGGCCGATGCCGCCACAGGCGTCGCGACCCAAAGGTGTGAATACTGGGTGTTCAAGAGTAGCGCGACGGGCGGCGCCTCCAGCGGCACATAGTGTATCTCCTGCCCCAGCCGGGTGTCGTATACCTGTAACCCATAGGTGCCCATGTGGCCGTTGGTTGAGAAAAAGCGGTCCGTGGCCTGATCAAAGAGAAGGTCCAGCACGCTCACCCGTCCGGGCACTCCGGTGTCGGTCCATTGCTGGCCTTCCTGACGGTAAACGACATAGCCTCCGTTTGAGCCCGCAATCCCGTTGAGTGCAACAGCGTAGAGGACATCCTGTGTTGTGTCACGCACAACCTGGACAGGCGAACTATCCGGCTGGCTGGCAGAAATGCGAATAGACTCGGTTGAGCGGGTGCCGAGCGCCAGGCGTGTGCCACCAGCGAACAGGCTGTCGCTGGTGGTGTCCAGATAGAGGCCCCGTGCTGCGCCGCTGACAGAGACCGACAGCGCTCGCCGCATCTCGTTATCGTACAACACCAGCTCCTCGCGGCTTGCATCCAGTACGGCCAGGCCGGTGCCATCCGGCAGCTCCGCCATGGCTGTGGGGTATCCTGTGTCCGCGAGGATGGTCGTCTCGCCCCGGGGGCCAAGCGTGCGCACGGTGCCGTCATTGAGGCCCACATAGAGCAGCTCCGAGCTCTCTGAAGCCATCAGTGTCGTTACGCGCAGCGTGAGCGGCACCGTCTGCTCCAGCCTGAGCGTCTCTGCATCGAACGCTGCGATCGTATCACCCTCAAAGAATGAAGCATAGACCAACTGGCTGGCCGGATCGTACACCAGGCGCTGAGGCGAGAGTCCGGCGGAGGCGCTCGCCAGGAGGTTGCCGCTGGTCAGATCGTACAGGCTGATCTGGTTCGTGACGTTTCCGGCTGTGAACAGCTGGTTGGAGGCGGCGTCCACTGCCAGTGCGACAGCGTCATCAGGGACCGTCAGCCTGTTCCGCAGCAGGAGTGACTCGCCGTCCAGTTCGTCGACAATCGTGGTGCCCGCGCCTCGATCATACGCACATACATAGATGGCATCATCAGAAGCTACTGCGGTGCGGTACCCCGGATAGGGCTGGCTTGCGGTGACCCTCACGTCTGCGCGCGAGAAAAGATGGATTTGTGCAAACGTGGCGACAAGCATCTGGTCGTTGCCTGCCCTTGCGAGATCGACGATCATCCCGTCTTCAAGAGGAGTGTCCGTGGAGACCAGATGGCCACTCAAAGCGTCCAGTCTGGCGATGGTCCCGTCGGCGCCGCCGACCCACAGCGTTCCGTCTGCCACGGCGAGTGCCGTTGGGGCAAACGGGAGCGGCCAGACGTCGGCGATCTCCCCGGCTTCCAGCACATAGACGGCCTGAGCTTGCTCAGCGCTCAGGTAGGTACGTCCTGACTCGGCATCACTGGCTGCATGGTAGGGGCCGGGCTGCAGCGGCACCACGTTCTGAACCCTGCCATCACGAATGATGGAGAGGTTGTCCGTGGCTTCGTTAGCCGCATAGACAAAAGGCCCGGATACTGCCAGCGCCAGGGGTTGGCGTCCGCGCACCGCTGGTCCGCCCAGATCGATGACGCCGACCAGCGCCGGGGAGGCCAGAGCCACCGGGGTGAGTGTGGGCTCGGGGACGTCCGCTGCGGTCGGGCTGACTACCGTTGGGGTGTCAGTGGCTGTCAGGGTCTCGGCGGTGGGCGCGGTCGTTGCGCCAGACTCGCCTTTCTCGCGACCACAGCCGAGCAGCGGTGCCATGGCAAGAGATAGCGCAAGCAGGACCAGAATCGCCGTGCGCCAGGTCCAGCGTCTTGAAAGGAGCCGCGCGAAAAACGAGGTGCTCATAGCGCCTCCTCAACTCGTGAAAGGCGATCCCACAGGGCTGCAAAACTATCGACGGGAGCCCGTGTGACCGGACTATCGGGCACATAGGGGCACGGCGCACTGGCCCGCGTGGGGGGCTCGCTCAGCCCGACCCGTGTGGCCAGCGCGCTGATCTCGAGCTTGTCCATGCCAATGAGCGGCCTATGGATGGGCAGCCCGATGTCTTGCGATACCGCCTCCAGGTTGCGCAGTGTCTGGCTCGCCACCTGGCCCAGGGAATCGCCCATCACGATGCCATGGGCATCGTGCTCGGCTGCGATCGCTGCCGCTTGCGCCATCATCGCGTGTTTGCACACGAGACAGGTCCAGCGCCGCTCCCGCGGCTCCTGCAAGCGTTGCAGCAGTGGCTCCACGGTGGTGTGGTAGTCCATAAGGATGGGCCTTAGCTCCCAGCCGTAGCTAAAGCGCTGCAGTTCTGCGATCTGTTCGAGCACTGTCTGTGACTCGGCGGGATGGATCGCGACATGCAGGGGAATGACGGCACAGCCACGCTTCATCATCATCCAGGCCGCCACGAGCGAGTCCAGACCGCCGGACATGAGAGCCACGACGCGGCCTTCGATCCCCACAGGCAAGCCGCCGGGCCCTCGCACGGTCGTGCTGTAGACCATGGCCGACTCGGTGCCGATCTCTATGCCAATGCTGACCTCTGCCTTGCGTGAGAGGTCGACCGTGGCCCCGGTGTCATTCACCACCGCTGCCCCAACGTGGTTTTCGACCTGCGGCGAAAGCATCGAGAAACTCTTGTCGCTGCGGCGGGCCATGATGCGAAAAGTCCTGCCGGGCACGAGTCCTTCATGGCGCGCTTGTTCGAGGGCCTCCGCGGTGATAGCGGCGAGGTCCGGGGCAACCGATGATACCGGGCTAGCCGAGACCACCCCAAAGACGCGGCTCAGCGGATCGAGCGCTTGCCACGGAGAGGGCGTGTCGATATAGATGCGCCGTCCGCCGCTGAATACGGTCCCCTGCAGGCCGCAGGCAGCGAGGGCAGCCCGGATATTGCGACGGAGCCGGCGTAAAAAGAACGGCCGGTTCCGGCCCTTGAGCGCGATCTCACCGTAGCGTACGAGTACCAACCCCATCCCTGGACCCTCCCTGTAACTGTTGACTATAGCGCCCGGCAGCACCTGGGTCAATATGGATGGCTACGCTGCGCTGCACCGCTGGAATGGCGGCGCGGTGTCGGCTACAATCAGCCCATCTTTAGCGGGGGGAAAAGAGATATGTATCTTGGGGCACAGCTTCCGTTTAGCCACGAGCATCTGGCGTTTGCCCGGCAGATGGGTGTGACACATGTCGATGTCACACCGCTGGATATGCTGGGTTTGGAACGAGGTTACTGGGATGTAGACGGGCTTTTGCGTGTTCGTGAGACGGTCGAGTCCCACGGCCTCATTCTGGCGGCGATGCACCTTCCGCTGACATCCGCCGGGATCGAAAAACAGATCTGGCCCGATATTATGCTTGCGGGTCCCGACAGAGACCGGCAGATCGACGATGTTGTCCGCTGTATCGAGGCTGCCGGCGAGGCTGGCATCACCACGCTGCTCTACAACCTGGCCATCCTTCCGGTAGTGCGAAACCCTGTGCGGGTCCAGGGACGGGGAGGCGTGACCTACAGCCACTTCTACTATGATGAGATCAAGAACGATCCACCCTTGCCCTATGCACCTGTCACCGCGGATCAGGCCTGGGAGCGCATCAGTTACTTTATCGAGCGGGCAATGCCGGTGGCAGAGTCGTGCGGCGTCCGGATGGGGTGCCACCAGCATGACCCCGGAATGCCACCGGGAGCAGGCTACCGGGGCATCGAGCGCGTGCTGGGCAGTATCGAAGGCGTGAAACGTTTCATCGCCCTGAGCGACAGCCCCTATCATGGGCTGAATTTCTGCCAGGGCACGATTAGCGAGATGTGCACGCATCCGGATCTAGTCTATGAGGCGATCCGCTACTTTGGCGAGCGGAAGCGCATCTTCTGGGTGCACTTTCGCAACATTCGCGGCGGCTATCTGGCCTTTGACGAGGTGTTCCCCGATGAAGGGGATATCGATATGGTCAAGGCAATCAAGACCTATCGCGAGGTCGGCTACGATGGCGTGCTGATCCCGGATCATGTCCCACATTCCGATCTGGACACATCCTATAATCATCGCGCCCATGCGTTTAGCTACGGGTACATCAGAGGTCTGATCCATGCTGCTGAACAAGAGTCCGCGACCTGATGGTTGGAGGGTAAGCCTCAACAGGCTATAATAAAGCAGTCAGGTTGACAAGGGCTTGTTGGGAGGTATAGGAAGTCATGTACTTTAACTCTACGTATTTTATTTTTGCGTTGCCGGCACTCTTGCTGGGCCTTTATGCTCAATTCAAGATCAAGTCCGCTTATTCCAAGTACCTGCAGGTGCGTAACCGGCGCAACATCACGGGCTATGAGGCCGCACAGTGGCTGTTACGAACCAATGGTCTGGATGACATTCAGATCGCCGAGGTGCCCGGGGACCTGACGGATCATTATGATCCCAGGCACAAGCGGCTCAGTCTATCGCAGGGCGTCGCGCGCACAGACTCTCTGGCTGGTCTGAGTATCGTTGCTCACGAGGTGGGCCATGCTGTGCAGGACAACGAGGGTTACCTGATGCTCAAGGTGCGGGGCACCCTCGTTCCGGTTGTGCAGATCGGTTCCTGGGCAGGGCCGGTGCTGTTTATCGTGGGGATGCTCCTCGCCAGTGCGTCCCTATCCACAGTCGGGCTGTTCCTGTTTTCCGGTACCCTGGTGTTCTCGCTGGTGACGTTGCCTGTGGAGTACAACGCCAGCTCGCGCGCGATCGCCATGCTGGAGTCGAGTGGACTGATCGTCAGTGACGAGGAGACACGCGGGGCGCGGGCGGTGCTGTCCGCTGCCGCGCTCACCTATGTGGCGGCGGCGGTGCAGTCGCTGTCGAATATCCTCTACTATGCGTCGCTCCTGAGCGGAACGCGCCGGCGCTGATCTCCACGCGCCTGGCTTTTTGCTGGCGCCAGGGCAGAGGGCTCATTCATGGTTGACACCCAAAAGATCAATCTACTGGATCTATCGATGGATCAGCTCACGCGTCTTGTGATGACGTGGGGCGAGCCGCGGTTCCGCGCGGCTCAGATCTGGCGATGGATCTACCATACGCTCACCGATGATCCTGGTGAGATGGGTAACCTGCCTGTTGGCCTCCGGCGGCGCCTGCTGGAAGAGACCGAGATACTGCACCTGCCCGTGGTGGCGACCAGTGAGGCAGACGACGGGCTAACTGAAAAGGTGGCTTTTCAGACGCAGGATGGGCAGTTGGTCGAGACGGTTCTCATGCGGTACACCAATCGCAACACCGTGTGCGTCTCGTCACAGATTGGGTGCCCGGTGGGCTGCACCTTTTGCGCCACGGGCCGCGGCGGTTTTGTGCGTGACCTTACGACGGGTGAGATCACGGCTCAGGTTCTGCACTTTGCGCAACGCCTCCAGCGCGAGAATGCGCACGTGACCAACATTGTTCTCATGGGCATGGGGGAACCCATGCTGAACTTTGATGCGGTTTGGCAATCGGTGCTGAACCTGAACGATCGCCAGGGGCTCGCTCTGGGCATCCGGCGCTTTACCATCTCCACGGTGGGCATTGTCCCTGGCATCGAGCGCCTGGCTCGCGAGGGATTGGCTGTCGGGTTGGCCGTATCGCTGCATACCCCCGATGATCGCTTGCGTAGCCAGCTGATTCCCGTAAACCGCCGGTACCCTCTGGCGAGACTGATGGATGCGGTGAGGCTGTATATCGAGCGCACCGGACGGCGCGTCACCTTTGAGTATGCCATGGCTGACGGGGTCAACGACTCTGACGAGCAGGCACAGGCCACCGCCAGACTGCTGCACGGGTTATTGGCGCACGTCAATCTCATCCCGATGAACTATGTTGAGGGTGCAGAATTCCAGCCCTCTAGCCGCGAGCGCGTTCTCAGATTCCAGGAGATTCTGGTGCGGGCAGGGATACAGACGACGGTACGTGTCACCCGGGGGGCGGACATACAGGCGGCGTGTGGGCAACTGAGAAGCCTCCTGGCTGACGAACAGGAAGGATAGCGGGTCCATGGGCCATCTCCCGATTCGTATTGCCCCCTCAATTCTGGCCGCCGACTTTGCGCGGTTGGGTGAGGAGGTGCGATTGGCGGAGGCGGCGGGCGCCGACGTTCTTCACGTGGATGTGATGGACGGTCATTTTGTGCCCAATATCTCAGTGGGTCCGCTGATTGTGGAGGCGCTTCGGCCTGTTACCCAGTTGCCCATTCACGTCCACCTGATGATCGAGCGTCCCGAGGCGTATATCGAGGCCTTTGCTCACGCCGGCGCTGATCTGGTTACGGTGCATGTGGAGACGTGCCCGCATCTCAACCGTACTCTCGAGCAGATCCGCGAGGCCGGGGCGCTGCCCTCTGTGACGCTCAATCCGGCCACGCCGATTTCCACGCTGGAACATGTGTTGGATCAGGTCGCGTTGATCCTGGTGATGACAGTAAATCCGGGTTTTGGGGGGCAGCGGCTGATCCCGTCGGCGCTGCGCAAGGTGGCGCCCCTTAGGGCGATGCTGGACAGTCGGGGGCTAGAGACATGCGCGATAGAGGTCGATGGTGGGGTAAATGCTGAAACCATTGAGGCGGTCCTGGCGGCGGGAGCCGATACACTGGTGATTGGTTCGGCCATTTTCCGCAGCGCAGTGGGCGTCGCCGGGGCGATCGCCCGTTATCGCGAGATAATCTCCAAAACAGAAGGATCGCTGCCCTGAGAGGGCAACGATCCCTGTTCCAGTCGCGTTGAGTTAGCTCTGCTTGTTCAGGGTACGCATGCAGTTGGTGCAGACGAGCATCCTGGTGGGACGGCCTTTAACCATTACGACTGCTTTTTGGATGTTCGGCATCCAGCGACGGTTGGTCCGGCGCTTGGAGTGACTGACGTTGTGGCCGAATTGCGGGCCCTTACCGCAGATAGAACACTTTGCCATGATTCTCCTTGACTGCGCGGGCTCAGGGCCCGTGGATTTGCGTCTACAGCGAGAGATATGATACCATGTTGGGGTTATGGCTGCAAAAAGCGTATCGAGGAGCGCTGTGATGAGTGAAGAAACCACGCTTGGCAAGATCGATGTATCTCCTCGCGCAATCGCAAGTATCGCCGCTCGTGCTGTGCTCACCTCGTACGGCGTCGTTGGCATGGCCTCTGCCACGGTGCGCGACGGAATTGCCGACATCCTCAACCTGGAGAATGTGCATCGGGGCGTTGGTGTCGAGGTCGTCGATGGTCAGGTGGTCATAGATCTATATGTCGTCATCGAGTACGGCACACGGATTTCTGTCGTGGCGCATAATATGATGGAGAGCGTCAAGTTCAGTGTCGAGCAGGCCCTATCGATGCCTGTCGCTGAAGTGAATGTCCATGTGCAGGGCGTCCATGTCAGCAGCGAGGACTAGCGCTCTCGTCGGATTGCGGCAAGATGATGATGGGAGACCACGGCGTTGACAAGTGATGGTGTACGAGACGGGGATAGCCAGCCTGCAGGACTCGGGCAGATGGCCTCGATCGATGGGATGGCGGTGTTCAGGGCGCTGATGGCCGGCAGCGCATCGCTTCAGTCACATGTGGCTGAAGTGAACGCCTTGAACGTGTTCCCTGTCCCCGATGGAGATACCGGCACCAATATGTCGCTGACGCTGCGGGCCGCCCTGGATGAGGTGGGCTCAGCAGAGGGGCTGGCCGCCTCTGAGGTCTTTCGCAGGATCTCACACGGGGCTCTCATGGGTGCGCGCGGCAACTCTGGAGTCATCCTTTCGCAGATATTACGCGGCTTTGCCCGCGCGCTTGATGGCAAGTCTGTGCTCGCGGTGCAGGATATCGCTGCCGGGCTGACGGCGGGCGCCGAGACGGCTTACAAGGGCGTCATGAAGCCGGTCGAGGGCACCATGCTCACTGTAATCCGTGAGGCTGCGGAGGCCGCCCAGGGGGCTGCGTCCGTTGGCGGTGATGTGCAGGCCGTGATCGCGGCGACATTGAGCGAAGCCAGGGCCTCGCTCGAGCGGACGCCCGAGTTGTTGCCCGTGCTAAAGGAGGCAGGTGTGGTTGATGCCGGAGGGCAGGGGTTGGTATGCATTCTCCAGGGCGTGCTCGCTCATGCCAGGGGCGAGCAGGTCGCCACCGACTCGGCTCGCGCTACCCTTGCTGATGAGCCGCTGCACGTTCACGATCACCCAGGTGAAGAGGACTATGGGTTTGACGTCCAGTTCATTATCTCAAGTCCGTCCCGGACGGTCGATGACCTGCGGCATGATCTTTCTGCCATGGGAGATTCCCTCCTGGTAGTGGGTGACGAGCGGGCCGTCAAGGTTCATATCCACTCCGAGCACCCCGGACCCATTCTTGAGTACGGTATCCAGCAGGGTGTGCTCTCGGCCATCATTGTCGAGAACATGCAGGTGCAATATCAAGAGTTTGTGCAGGCCTCCCGCGCTGACGATCAGGCAGCCACCAGAGCACCTGAGCGCTTGCCGGTGGATCGCATCCGGGTATCGATGGCGGGAGCAAACCCACTGGCCGATGTCAGTGTGGTCGCGGTAGCATCGGGGGCCGGTTTGGCAGAGGTGTTTACCAGCCTGGGGGCTGAGGCCGTTGTGCCCGGGGGGCAGACCATGAATCCCAGCACACAGGACCTCATCAGCGCAATCGAGGGCGTCAAGAACGAGGCGGTGGTGATCCTGCCGAATAACAGCAATGTCATCCTGACCGCCCAGCAGGCAAGCCAGATCACCAGCAAGAAGGTGCGTGTGGTCCCCACAAAGACGATGCCCCAGGGTATCGCGGCTTTGCTCGGCTTTAACTACCAGGCAGGCCTGGAAGAGAACTTTGAGTCGATGCTCGATTCGTGCCAGCAGGTTGAGACCCTGGAGATCACCCAGGCGGTGCGCTCTGTGCAGGTGAACGGTCTGAGCGTCAGCGAGGGCGAGTTCATCGGTCTGTGGAATGATGATCTCAAGGCGGCCGGGGACGATCCTTTGATTGTTGCGATCGATGTTCTGGGGCAGATGGAGATGGATCGCTACGAGATCCTGACCGTATACTATGGCAGTGATGTGTCCGAAGCGGACGCGGCTAGCCTGTGCCATGCATTGGAAGAACTCTATCCAGACCTAGAGTACGAAGTGCTCGATGGTGGGCAGGCGCATTATCACTATATCATCTCGGTAGAGTAGCGCAGCATCAGGGGGCGAAAAACCGGTATGGCAGGTGTGCAGATCATCGTCGACAGTGCAGCGGAGTTGGATAGCCAGGTTGCAGAGGCTCTGGGCATTCGCGTGGTGCCCTGGACCGTGCAGATGGATGGTGAGACGCTTGCCGACGGTCCCGCGCTGCGTACGCCTGATTTCTACCGTCGCACCCTGAGGTCGCGCTCCAGCATGAGTGTGACACCGCCTACGGCCGCCCAGTTCTCGGCAGTGCTCGAGCGCTGCTCCCGGATCGGAGGGCAGGTCATCGCGGTGCTGTCCGCCGGCCGCATTACGCGAGCCGTGGAAAACGCACGGCGAGCGCGCGGTGCGTTCATGGGGCGGTGCGAGGTGCACATCGTCGACACCCAGTTTATCTCCTGCGTTCAGGGCGAGTTGGCCGTGCAGGCCGCAGTCGCCGCTCAAAAGGGACTCGAGGCGGTTGAGATCGTGCGACAGCTCAACGCCATGATTTCGCGCAGCTACTGGGCGTTTGTGGTTGAGAACCCCGATGCACTGGTCAAGCACAGCCTCGTTGTGAACAACCCTACCTATCTGGGTTCTCCGTCCGGCTACAAGCCCCTCCTTCTGTTGGAGAATGGCGAGATTTCCCCGTTGCCGCGCTCGCGGCGCAGGGGCGAGCCCGTGGAGCGCATGGTCGAGTTCGTAAGCGAGTTTGCTCATCTGCAACGGCTCTGGACAGTGAGCACCGGCCTGCACCCCGGACGCACCGCCCTGCACGAGCGCATGCAGGAAGCGCTGGAGAACCAGCCGTACACCGATCATGTCTATGGGCCCGTTGTGGCCTCGTACTTTGGCACCACGCTGCTCGGGGTGGCGGCACTCGAGTCGGAATGATCCCCGGCGCGCAAGCAGGCAGCTAATGACATCCCCTTCGGCCGAGACACTCAGGCGTATCCTGCTTCTGGAACAGTCCCAGGGGTACCAGGATCGCGCCGTGATTGGAGGAATCGGCCGCTTTCTCGCCACCTGGCAGGCGCAGGCCGATGACGAACCGGGCGTTGACGTGTCTTTCAGTGTCGACCAGGTGCTGTCGCTGATGGAGGGTTACGCCGCCAAGGGCCCCGAATCGCGGCAGGCGGCCGTTGACCGTGTGCTGCTGCTACTTTCTCAGCCTCCCGCACCTTCCGCCAGAAGTGCTCCTGTTGACGATGGTGCGCGGCCCCCTCAGCGCAGCCCCAGGACTGCCTCCTCAGTACAGCCCGAATCAAGGCACAGGCACGGTCAGCAGAAGATGAGGACGGCTGCCAGATCCGCCACCGCCACCCCGCTGATCACTGACCCCGTAACCAGGCTCAAGGGCGTTGGCCCCGCAATCGCCGGACGGCTGGCGGTGCTCGGCATAGAGACCATCGGCGATCTCGCCTATCATTTTCCCCGACGCTATGACGATTTCAGCCAGGTCAAGCGTATCAGTGACCTGGAGTTCGGTGAGTTGGTGACTGTCGTGGGCGTCGTGCGCTCCATCAGTACGCGACGGTCAGGGGGCAGGGTCATCTCTAGCGTGATACTGGCCGATGACTCGGGCGCGATCGAGTGCACCTGGTTCAACCAGCGGTATCTTGACCGGAGCCTGCGCAAAGGCCAGGAGATCGCCATCAGCGGCGAGGTTGGCGAGTTCCGTGGACGCCTGGTCTTTAGTGCGCCCGAGTGGGAACCGCATCGCCCAGGGTCTCTGAACACGGGGCGCGTGGTGCCCGTGTATCCCTTGACTGAGGGTCTCTATGCGCGTGCTCTGCGACGGCTGATTCATGATGCCCTGCAGATTGTGATTCCACAGCTGACGGACCCGCTGCCGCCGGAGACGCGGGCTTCTCATGATCTGCTGGACCTTCCGACCGCACTCAAACACATCCATTTTCCAGAGAGCGCGGTACAAGCCCAGGCCGCACGCGACCGGCTCTGCTTTGAGGAGCTATTACTGCTGCAGCTGGGCGTATTGCATAAGCGCAGCGAGTGGCGCGCGGAACCCGGCATGGCTATCGAGATTCCCCCGCAAGTTCTGGAGGCCTTCACGGCTGGACTCCCCTTTGCGCTCACCGGAGCCCAGCGCCGTGCCATTGATGAGATACTGATTGACATGGCCCGGCCGGTGCCCATGTCCCGTCTCCTGCAGGGAGACGTCGGTTCGGGCAAGACCGTCGTGGCTGTGGCAGCGATGCTGGCCGTCGTTGCGGGCGGATTTCAGGCGGCACTGATGGCGCCAACCTCGATTCTCGCGGAGCAGCACACCCAGACCATCACGCAGATGTTGAGTCACCTGCCGGATGTCACGGTCGCCTTGCTCGAGGGCAGCCAGTCGGCACAGGAAAAGGCCGACATTCGAGCGCGCCTCGCTTCGGGAGAGATCGACATCATTATCGGCACGCACGCGCTCATTCAGGAGGGCGTCGAGTTCCACAATCTCGGTCTGGTGATCGTAGACGAGCAGCACCGTTTTGGGGTGGCGCAGCGACAGACGTTGCGCGACAAGAACACGAGCTTTCGGCCGCATATGCTGGCGATGAGCGCGACACCGATCCCGCGAACACTTGCTTTGACGATCTATGGCGATATGGATGTCTCCGTATTGGATGAACTCCCGCCCCACAGGCAACCGATCCTGACGGCTGTCAGGACGCAATCGAGCCGCGAGGCGGTTTACCGGTTCGTACGCGACGAGGTGGAAGCGGGTCATCAGGCATATGTCATCTACCCGCTTGTGGAAGAGTCGGAACAGATCGATGCTCGGGCTGCCGTCGCAGAGCATGAGCGCCTGAGCAAGCGTGTCTTTCCACAGTTTCGCCTGGGCCTGTTGCACGGGCGTGTGCCAGCGGACGAGAAAGAACTGGTCATGAGGCAGTTTAAAGCGGGCCTGTTTGACATCCTCGTCTCTACAGCGGTTGTGGAGGTGGGGGTGGATGTGCCGAATGCAACGGTCATGATGATAGAGGGCGCCGAACGCTTTGGTCTCGCGCAGTTGCACCAATTCCGGGGACGTGTGGGACGGGGCGAGGCCCGCTCCTACTGCGTGTTGCTTTCAGAGAGTGCCACAGAGGAGAATCTGGCGCGTCTCCAGATTATGGCAGAGACCAACGATGGCTTTGTGCTGGCCGAGAAGGACCTGGAGTTGCGCGGTCCGGGCGACTTTATGGGAGTCAGGCAGCACGGCCTGCCAGAGTTGCGGTTGGCGCAGCTCTCGGATCGGAGTACTCTGGAGCTGGCCCGGCAAGAGGCCATACGCATCTATCGCCAGGATCCAGACTTGAGCCAGCCTGAGCACGCCGAACTCGCCAGACACATCGCGTCATTTTGGGATACGGTTTCTCGTTCATAGGGAGGTAAGGTGAGAACAGCCGTCTACCCTGGTAGTTTCGATCCGATCCACTTTGGGCACATCGACGTAGCGCGTCGTGCAGCCAAGGCCTTTGATCGCCTGGTGGTGGGAGCCTATGCGAACCCGCTCAAGAGACTGATGTTCAGCGTCGACGAACGCGTTGCGCTGGCGCAGGAGGCGCTGGCCGATGTGGACAACATCATTATTGAGGGATATGATGGCCTTACGGTCGATTTTGCTCGCCGGCATGGTGCGAACATCATCGTGCGTGGTCTGAGGGTTATCTCCGACTTTGAGCTTGAATACCAGATGGCCATGACGACCCGTAAGCTCGATCCTGATATGGACATGATCTGTCTGATGACAAGTCTAGAGTATGCCTTTATCAGTTCATCCATCGTCAAGGAGATCGCCATGGCGGGCGGGTGCATCGATCAGATGGTGCCCGATTTTGTGGCAGCGCGGATGCGCGAGCGGCTTCAGCGGTAGCGCCAGGTAATTTGGAGGCTTGACATCGACATCTTGCAGCTCGTAGATCGGTTAGAGGAACTTGTGGAAAACGGTCGCCGCCTGCCTTTTGGGGGCAACGTCTCAGTGGATCGCGAGGCCTTTCTGAATATCGTCGACCAGATGCGGATCACGATCCCGCAGGATCTGCGTCGCTATCAGGAGTTTGAGGCAGAGAAAGAGCGCTATATCGCGCAGGCCCAGGAGCAAGCCCGGGCGATCCTGGAACAGGCGCGAGAGGATGCTGCGCGGCTTCTTGATGAGCAGAGCATCAGGCAGCAGGCGGAGATCGATGCGGGCCGGATCCTTGAGCGCGCCCGTCAGGAGGCCGAGGAGGTCCGCGCCGGCTCAGACGCTTACGCGATTGGGTCCCTGAGGCAATTGGAGGCACAGGTCGAGCGGCTAGCCCGCACCATACAGAATGGCCTGGGCGAACTGACGCATGCCGATGAGCGCGACTTCGCTGGCCAGGATGAGCCAGGCGATGACAACACAGGCGTGAGCGCCACTGCTGGCGGTGGTACGACTGCGCCCGCTGGTAAGCAGGCACAGGCGTAAAGATGCCCGTTCATCTGGCAGGAGACGCCTGCCAGGGACAATTTCGGCTAGTCTCTGACTGTGAGCTCCAGCCCGTGACTGACCAGGGTGGCGGGCAGAATGGTTGCGCCAGCGCTGGCCAGAGCCGTCTTGACCAGGGGCACCAGGGGCGGTTCGGCCAGCGTGATCATACAGCCGCCCCCGCCCGCACCGCAGATCTTGCTCGCAGCAGCGCCCGCGCGCTGGCCCGCTGCCACAATGGCGTCGATCGCGGGCGTGCTCACCCCTTCGGCCAGCCCTCGTCGCAGTTGCCACTCACGGTCCAGGAGCCGGTAAAAGGACTCCAGGTCGACCTGTTGTAGAGCCGTGCGCATGGCCTGCGCGATGGCCTTGATCTCGTGGATGCGCTCGACTGTGTTGCCCTGCTTTTCGATATACCCCTTGAGCATGGCCCAGTTGGTCACCGCCGACGAGTGGGGAGTGCCCGTGTACGAGACGATCAGGCGCTCGTTTAGCGGGCCGACCAAGTCCGCCGTGTCCGAAAGTCGCTCGCACTGCCAGCCATCCAGGCCGAACCAGAGCGAGCACAGCCCGCCGTACAAGGGCGGGAAATAATCCTGCTTGCCCGTGGGGATGCCGATCACCTGCGCCTCGATGTTGGCGCCCACATCGATGATGCGATCATAGGCAATGGGGCGGCCGGTGAGCTTGCACAGCGCCGCAGAGAGCGCCATCAGCAGCGCTGACGAGGCGCCCAGGCCCGACCCGATAGGGGCCTCGCTGTTGATAGAGATATCCAGGCCACAATCGGGCCGATAATACTGCAGCGCATAGTGCACCAGTGTCAATGGGCCTCCGGGTTCGAGGGCGTCCAGAGATGCGATCTCCTGACGCTCGTGCAGGTCTGAGGACGCGATGGTGATGCGCCGATCTGAGCGCGTGGAGAGCTGCACCGTGGCATTGATGGACACGGCCGCGTTGAGTGTGAGCCCGCCGCCCTCAAAGAGGTACAGCGGGTAGACATCCAGTGTGCCCCCGGCGAGGTCCACGCGCATCGGCACCGTTGCGGTGATCTGCATACCTAACTCCATGTAGATGCTGGAATACTACTGAAACAGCCTGTCGAGCGGATCCTCCGTGATGGGCGGCGCATCGGGCGGGCGGGCGTTATCGCGCTCACGCTGAAAGATCGCGTCGTCGGAGTAGTAGGCTTGCCACTGCGCCGGTGCGTCAGGATCCTCCGCGCCGTGCCGGGTGATCCTCTCGCGCACCTGAACCAGAACGGGCGTATTCACCGAGGCCCCGGCGACAATGACCTGGCCCTTGCTGAGGGCGGGCAACTCGGCCAGCAGATCGCGACCCACGGACTCGACACTCTCTGCAACGCGTGCCTGGTCGATGGGGTTGACGATGCGCATGATGCACTGCGTCATGCATTGCGAGAGCACATCGCTGTCCAGCTTGCCCGGCCGCTGACTGATCAGCCCCACAGCGACGCCGAACTTGCGCCCCTCGGAGAGGATCTGCTTGAGGATGCCGGTGGTGACAATGTCCGCATTGGCCGGCGCAAAGTTGTGCGCCTCTTCGATCAGCACAAAGGCTGGGTAGGGGACATAATCGTCGGAACCGGCACTGGTGCGGTGGCGCACCGTGTCCATACGCGCCTGGTTCAGCCGCCGCAGCAGGGTGGCCACAATGATCTGCTGCTCGCGCTCGGGTATCTCGTTCAACTGCAGCACCGTGCACTGCCCCGGGCGGAGGAGCTCGTTGAGCGGCAGGTTACGATGGTCGTCAAAGATGGATGATTGCTCCAGCACCTGGTTGACGCGCCAGATCAGGGCACCAACCGTGGGGTCTTCATCCCCTTCGGCCTCGGGATCAGTCACGGGCTCGCCTTTTAGTCCCGCCTGGATCTCAACTCGGAGGTTGCCCCGATTCCACTTGTCGCCGTACTTGCGCCTGACACGGTTAAAGGCCTGGCCCAGCAGATAGTGCATCCTCTCGGAAAGGTTGGGCAGCAGGTAGCGCAGATCGGCCAACTCCAGCGAGGACACGCGGACAAAGATATCCGAAGGATGTACAATCCTCACCCTGGGCTCGTACCCTGTGTCGCCAAAGACGCGATTGCCCTGCATCTCGGCGAGTGTGTCGTATTCAGCGTGCGGATCGATGACCAGCACGGCGGCGCGGTTGTTGGGCCGCATCAACTCCTCGAGCACCACGCCGGCCAGATAGCTCTTGCCAGACCCCGTGGAGGCGATAATGGCCATGTGCGTGCTGGTGAAACCGCGCGCATCGAGGACGATGGGGACGGCACCGCGCGGGCGGCTGAGCAGCGAGCCGATGTGCACACCGCCGATGTCTCCTGGACCAAGACTACACAGCACCGCTGACAAATGCTCGTTTGTCGCCACATAGATGGGCGTGCCCGAGGGTGGCGGCACCCGCGGGTTCACAAAGCCCATCACCGGATCAAAGTAACCCAGAATGGCGACGGTGATCTCGAACAATTCGTGCGGCTCATGGTCATAGCCCAGAAGGTCGGCGACCTGTGCGGGCGATACGGTTGGATCGCTGAGGAACGTGTCGGGGTACAGTCGCAGGGGGACGCGCTTGCTGACACGGCCCAGAATCGGGCGGGTCTCGCCCTCAACGGCGGTCTGGTAGTATACGAACTCACCGTACTTGACCAGTTGCTCGGGATCGGCGGCCACAAAGACGTACTCGTGGGGCGTCTCACCAGGGCCTTTGGTGGTGCCGACAGGCATCGGGTTGGACATGATCACTCTCCTCAGCCAGCGGGGAGCACAGAGGCTCGCCATGCCAGGTTGCGGCGCAACACAGCCAGGGTCGCCGCCTGCTCGGGGAAGCGCGCGGCCAATTCAGACGTCAACTGTTGGAGCAACGAGGGCATCAGCGGGTTGGCGGCCATACCCAGGAGCAACGAGAGGTAGGCAAGTTGCAGGCGCCCGCTCTCCAGGTGAAACGCTGCGATCTCATCATCGCTGAGGCAGCGCACCTGTGCATCGATATCCGCAGCCACCAGAGGCACGCCCTGGGTGATGGCGCCGCCCTCGGCTCTGGCGCCGATCACGATGATCGATACCAGGGTGGCCTGTTCGGCCAGATAGTCCGGGGAAAAGACAGCCAGGTCCTCCTCCGGTGACAGGCGCGGCCCCAGGTTGCCGAATTCCGGATTGACCAGCATCGTGTTGGCGATCAGGCCCACCAGGCAGGCGTCACCTTCCTGTTCGATGGCCACAAAGGTGCCAAAACCATAGTCGGGTGGGCTCGGGCAGAGCGCGGTCTCGCCGGGGCCATAGATCTGGCACACGTAATCCACGTGGCTGCTGGCATTCACGATCTTGCCGATGATCATCGCACACTCCTATACGGAAACGATCCGGCTAGCGCCGGCCCCGCTTGCTCTGTGCCTTGCGCGAAAAGGTCCAGCTCAACCGGTTCTGCAGCACGAACTCTTGCAGGACGCCGTAAAAGCGCTCGCGATCCTGCATTGTGATGACGGCCAGAGCATCGGCCGTCTCGATCGCATAGGGGTAGCCTGTGCCCACGATACACTCGGCGCGCACAATGTCGATCACCTCATCCAGGCGGCCGTCCTCGAGCACCCAGGAAGGGACGTCCAGACGCACCGGAGGGTTGCTGCCGGAGACCTTGAGATAGAGGAAATGCACCCGGTCATAGTAGGCCAGGTGCGCATGGTCCTCAAAGAGCCTGTCATCGCGGGCGCATACCCAGGCCTCTGTGCGATCGCCCCAGGCCATCAGCGGTCGCAGGATGGCACCGTCACTGATGCGTGGAGGACGGACCTCGGAATGCAGCCACCGGAGCATGGAGATCAGATCGGTGGCATAAGAGGTGTCCACATAGGCCACCAGAGGCACGCGCGACTCTTCGGAGGCCTGCAGCATCTCCAGGACGCCGCCGATGTAGCGTTGCCGCATCTCGGAGCGCATCTGTGCGGCGAAGGAGATCGCCAGTGAACCGTCAAAGAACACCACCGGGGCAGGCTGCTCCGCGGCATGGGCGCGCAGCGTGGCCGCGACCTGCTGGCATTCGAGGTCAAAACGCCTGGCGTTGACCAGCTGGTCGGGAAAAGTCTGCCGTTCGAGTTGCTCCGGCGACAGTTCGGCCGGCGCCAGGACCTCAAAGTGAATGTCCTTGATGTAGCGCTGTGACGGATCATGCGGGTTCTCGAACCAGCCCACCTGCACAGCACCTACGGGCATCATCAGGCTGGGGTCGGGCGTAATCTGCGAGCCATCCACGGCCACTGTGCGCACCCCCTGCAGCCGCTCCATGGCCCAATCTCGCGCCTCCTCGTGGTTCGTCCACGACGGGCCAAAGGGACGCACGATTCCCTGTCCCGCGATTCGCTCTGCCGTGGGCAGCGCGCCGGGGTGGGGGATGCCCTTCAGCTTGCCCACCAATCCTGCCTGCGTCTCCCCGGACAGGGCCTGCACATAGCCGGCGTACTTGTCGCGCGTCTCCAGCCGCTCGCTTTCAAAGGCGACGAATTCTTGGCGCTTGGACTGGAGGGCGCGTATGACGTGAGATCGACTGAGCATTGTTACGCCCCGGCCACCATGCTGACGCCGTTTTCCTTGATGATGCGGATATAGTTCTGCGCCGCACGCTCAAAGGTGTCGTCGTGGCTGATGACAAAGAGCTGGTCAAAGCCTTTGACCTGCATAATCTTTTCGGCCAGCCCGTCGCGGCGTTCCGGATCCAGATGGGCCGTCGGTTCGTCAAAGAACGCGACATTGATGTTCGTCAGCTGGCGGAGCAGGGCCAGGCGGAGCGCCAGCGCCGCGCTCATCTGTTCCCCGCCGGAGAGCTGCTGGAAACTGCGCTTGTACCCCTTTACCTCGAGCGACAGCTCATAGTCCTCTGACCAGGTGAGGCGTCCCGCATAGTCGTTCATGATGTCCGCGTAATAGGCCGAGGCCTGCGTGGAGATGTTGGCAACCAGCTGGCGGGTGACATAGGGCCCTGCCGAGTGCAGCAGCGTCCGCATCTCCTCTAGCGTGCCGGTCAGTCCAGCGATGTGCTCTGCCGCACGCTGTTTGTCGCGCCGGGTCAACTGGGCTGCCTCCAGCTCGCCAATCTGCCTCTCGACCACAGCAAGGCGCCCCTCGGAAGAAGCGAGCTGTGTACGTGCACGGACGACCTCGGCGTTTGCCTGCTCTACCTGCTGCCTGACCTCTGCATGGTGGCTGGCATCGTAACCTGCGGCGGCGCGGGCCTGCTCCTGGGTCAGTTCCTCCAGGCGAATCGAGAGCTCGGCGATCTGGCGCCGGCTGTCCTCCAGTTCCTGGCGCCGCTGCTCGAGGCGCCCTGCGAGGTCGCGTGCTGAGAGGAACTGGTCGTGAGCGTCCCGTGTCCGGGCCAGCGTCTGTGCGACCTGGGCAAGGACCTCGTCCAGGCGATCATACTGCGCGAGCTCGCGCTGCAAACGGGCGCTCTCTGACGCCAAACGGGTCGATTCAGCCTCAAGCTCTGCCTTTTCAGCCTGGCGCCGGTCTCTGGTCGCGACTCGGCTGGCCAGCACGTGGGCGCGCGCTGCCGGGTCTCTCAGCGCTGCGAGCTCCTGAGTGATGGTTGTGACCTGCGCCGCCCGCTGCTCTGATTCGGCTATCCGCTTCAGGAGAGCATCCAGTCGCTTCTGGCTGTTGCTGACGGCGTCAACCAGCTGGTTACGCTGCGCATCTGAAGGCTGGGCGCGCAGCTGTTTCTCCAGCGCCGTGCGCTCGCGCTGGGCCTGGGCCTTTTGTGCGCTCAAGGTGCGCAGCTCGGCAATGATCTCATTGAGCCGCGCGGAGAGCGCTCGCGTCTGTTCCTGGTTGCGTCCCAGGAGTTCTTGACGGTGCTCGGGCTTGAGCTCGCCCTCGCATACGGGGCAGGTGGCGCCGTGTTCTTTCTCCAGCGCCTCTGATTGTTCCTTCAGGCGGCTCACATAGGCCTGAACCGTGCTGCGCTCATCGGTGAGCTTGCCCTCGGTCGCAGCCATTGTTTCGAGCGCCTGTTCAAGCCTGTCCAGTGAAGCAAGGAACCCCGGCACTCGCGCGAGCTCAGTCTCAACGCCTGCCAGTTGCTTGCCCTGGCCAGCCAGGTCGCCCTTGAGGGTGTCTATCTGGCGTCTCGTCTCCTGCAGCATGCGCTCCTCGGCCCGGGCATCCTCCAGGGCGCGCTGCAGTTCGATCTGGTGCGCGACATCAGGCTGCAAGGCGACGAGATCGCGCTCCGCCGCAGCGATCTCCTCGAGCGCCTGCTGTACCTGCTCGAGCCGGGTCTGAACGCGACTCTCAGCTACCCGTTGCCGCTCCAACGCACGGACGGACTTGTCTCTGGCAATGCGATCCTGCTCCAGGGCGTGGCGGCGCGCCTCGGCGGCCAGGTATTCGCGATAGCCCGGCTCGGCGCCAGCCAGCCGCGCGCTTGCCTGCTCCGCCTCCCTCACGTTCAATTCCGCGCTCTGCCGGGCATGTTCTGCGGCCTGATGCTGGGCCGCGATCTCTGCCCGCGCTTGTTCTACCCGGTGCACCTCGCGCTCGGCCAGGTCCAGCCTCTCCAGTTCGTCGCGAGAGGATGCCAGGGTAGCCTCCAGCGTGCGAGCTGTCCTAGCCAGGCTCGCAATATCCGTCTGCAGGGCCTCTTGTTCGGCGATAAGGGTGGGCAGTTGCGCCAGCATCCCTTCGAGACGTGCGATCTCCTGATTCAGGACATTTCGCTGGCCGGCCAGGTGGCGCGCCGTCTCCAGCAGTCGCTGGTAGGCGCGATCGTACTCATCCACCTGCAGCAGCGGATCGAACAGGTGTTTGCGCTCTCCTGCGGTCATCAAAAACGGCGCGGTAAAGGTGCCCTGAGGGACCCCGATTGTGTTCCGGAACAGGTCATCGAGGCTGCCTGCCTGATCGATCCCAAGGTGCTCGCGCAGCCAGCGGGTCACCTCGTTGACGCTCTCGGCCAGTACCATGCCTCCGGCCTCCGGATCATAGATCCTGTGCCGGGTGGTGCCGGTCTTGCCCAGCACGCGCTCCACCTCGTACCGCCGTTCGTCCAGGGAGGAGCAGAAAGCCACGGTCACCGAGCCGGATGTAGCGCCCTCTCGGAGCAGGTCGCTCTGCCGCGCTGTCCCGGCGTGGGCGAACATCGCAAAGCCGATCGCCTCGAGGATGGAGCTCTTTCCGGCGCCATTCTGTCCAACAATGGCGTTGGTGCCGAGCTCAAAATGGATGGTGGCCTGCTCGTAGCTCTTGAAATTCTCCAGCCTGACGGAATAGATCAGCATCAGACCTGCTCCTCCGTCGCGATCGCTTCCATCTTTGTCTCGAGCACCTCGGTGAGTATCTCGATGATGGCCGGCGGATCCGCGCCGTCCAGAGCCAGCTGCTTGATGCGCAGCGCGGCGTCCGCCCAGAGTGCGGCCTGTGGCCTGCGACGGATATCGTTCTCGATGATCTCCGTGAGCACCCGGCGCTCCAGCTCCTGCCGTGACATCTGCTCATCGGTGCGGAACTCGTAGGCGTTGCTGCGGGTCTGGTCCTGGATCTGGCACAGCAGCGGTCGCACGACCGTCTCGGCTGTTTGCTGGATGCGCGCCAGGTCGAGGTCTTGCCGGCCAAAGTTGAGCACGCCAGTGAGGCGCAGCTCAAAGATGGGCTGATCATCGCGCCGGAATGGTTCCAGATCGTGTGTCAGCGCGGAAAGGAGCGTCTCGGGTGTCTCAAAGGGCTCCACCGAGAAGCTATGTCGTAGATAGGGGCGACGCGTGCTGCGATGCAGCGTGGCGTTGTGGCGGGCAGGGGGTCCGGGCTCTATGTCCACGATTAAGTAGCCGCGGTCCTCCCACTGGGCTTCATCCGCGCTGTTGTTCTCCAGCGAGCCGGGGTTGTAGAGCCAATCATCGTGGATGTAAGGTTTGTGGATGTGCCCCAGGGCGACATATTCAATGTGCGGTCGCAGCCCGTCGAGCGCGCTGTGAGTCAGCGTGCCGGTATAGTGGTCCAGGACGCCCTCCAGGCCGGCGTGCAACATCAGAATGGAGAACATCGGGCGGGGTGTGGCCTCGCTCTGGTACAGGCTGTCCAGGGCGGCGGTCAGGTCAGCGACCACCCGCGGAGTGGTAGCCCCGTAGTAGGCCTGTCCGTAGACGCGCACCCCCTTGATATCGACATAGGCGCCGCGATGGCGGGCATCGTCATAGGCGCTCAGTGTGAGGGCTGCGTCGCGATACTCGCCGGATAGCACCCGTAGCAGGTCCAGCTCAGCCAGGCCGTCCAGCCAGGAGAACCCTTCAGTGAAAAAAGGGCGCTCATGGTTGCCCTCGATAGCGAGCACCGGAATGTTACGTTCTTTGAGCACGCTCAAAAGGCCGGCCGTCTGCACAAAGGTGCGGGCCTCAACGGTGCGTTTGTGGAACAGATCGCCTGCCAGCAGCACAAAGTCTACTTGGGCATCGACGGCGGCCTGTACCAGGTGGCGGAAGGAGCGGGCAAAGTCGTCCTGGCGCTCCTGGCGGCCATACTGCCGGTTGCCCAGGTGGATATCCGCGGCGTGCAGGAATCGGACCGTCACGGCGTCTCCTCTCGGGTTGCGTAGCGGGGGCAGGGCACGCGGGCGACAATAAAGGCCGGGTTATCGGCAACTAGAGCGGCATCCAGCGTGCGTGCCATGTCCTCGGGCTTGTCTGGCGTGACAACGGCTGGGGAGATGCCGTAGGCCTCGAGAACCGGCACGATGTCCTGGGGCATCCGGGCGCCGCCCCGCTCATCGCGGGGTGTGCCGGGGTGTGGCTGCCCGCCGGTGAGCGCGGTGACCTCGTTATCCAGCACGATGATCGTCATGGACACCTCGGCCTGCATCACCTGCGGCAGGGCGTTGATGTCGCTGTGAAAAAAGGACGAGTCCCCCAGCAGGCAGACGACACGCTGTCGTTTCGTGCTCACGGCAAGGCCCAGGCCCATCCCCAGGCCTGAGCCGAGGCCATACTTGACATCGAACAACTCCATGGGAGGCAGGTCGGCGCGCACCATGCAGCCGGTCTCTCCCACCACGATATGGCGTTTTCGCCCGCCGTGGTTCTCCATCGCGGCGATGAGCGCCTCAAAGAGCGGTATGTAGCCGCAACCCTCACAGAGGGGCACACGGCTGGGCATGGCGCGCGCAGGGGCCGCCGCAACGGACGTGCTCAGGCCAGGGCCAAAGGCCTCCAGGCCGGTGGCGATCTCGGCGACCGTCAACTCTCCCTCGTCGGGCAGCAGGCGAGTCTCGCGGCCGTGGATCGATGCCCGTACGCCCTCTCGCTGGAACAGGCCCGGCAGCTGGCTCTCCACAAAGGGGCCGCCCTCCTCGACGACCAGGATGCTCTCCAGATTGGCTGCCCACTGGACCAGCGCTTGCTCCGGCAGCGGCCAGACGCTGGTCAGCGAGAGCAGGCTCACCTGGGCGTCTGGAGCCAGGGCCTCGCGCACACGGGGCAGGGTGTGCCCCACCGCGATGATGCCCTGCGGCCCGTTGCCGCTGGCGCGGTCATAGGGCGAGCTCTCAAGATCGCGCTGCAGATCGCGCAGGTGGCGATGCAGGGAGCGATGGCGCTTGACGACCGTCGTCGGCAGCACGACCCAGCGCCCTCTCTTGCGCAGAAAGATCCCCATGGCGGGGGGCAGTTGCCAGGGCGGCTCCACCAGCGCCTTTTCGGTGGCATAGCTGTTGGTGATGCGCACGATAAAGGGCAGTCCGTGAGCCTCGGACCAGGCGTACGCCTGCACCATAAGGTTGGTTGCATCGCGGATGTCTCCGGGCTCAATCACCGGTACCTCGGCCGTACGCGCCAACCAGCGGGTATCCTGTTCGTTCTGCGATCCCCAGCCTCCGGGGTCGTCACCCAGCAGGATCACCAGCCCGCCAAAGCAGCCCGAGAGGCTAAAGGTGGCCAGAGGATCCAGAGCGATATTGAGCCCCACCGACTTGAGCACCACCAGTGAGCGCTGACCGGCCAGGGAGGCGCCCATGGCCATCTCCATGGCGACCTTTTCATTGGGGGCCCACTGGACAACCCGCTCCCCGGGAGCGCTGGCGGCCAGGATCGCGTCGAACACGGGCGTGGCCGGCGAGCCGGGATAGCCGGTGACCAGGCTGACTCCCGCAGCGATCGCGCCGTAGGCCAGAGCGTGATCGCCTCGCAGGGGCTCGCTAAAGAGCTCGGCAGGGAAGGTTGATGGTGCGGTGCGGGAAGGCGTCAACGGCTCCTCCTGGCTACTCGAGCGCGATCATCCGGATCGGAAAGCTGTCCAGTCCGCGGATGGGGACGGGCAGCGCAAAGACGGTCATGCGCGCCTTGCTGAGCTGGTTCAGATGGGCCACCTGTTCAATCAAGGGTATGCCCGCCGTCATCAGCTGGTGGTGGTTGTACTGCTCCAACAGGCGGGGGTCGTCTCGCGGCAGTTCGATGCCCAGCAGGTCGGTGCCCACCAGCTTGACACCGGAGGCCACCAGATAGCCAATCGCCTCCGCGGAAAAGTGCCGGTTGTTGGCCGGATCGTAGTCATAGTCCAGGCGCAGCAGGACGATGTCCCCTGGCTGCAATCCGCCGGCCGGTTGGGCCGCCAGGGCGATGTCAGCGTCGGTCACCACGCCACCTGGCGCCACAAAGGTCAGGTCGAGAACAGCCGCACTGCCGCACAGCGTTTCAAGCGGGATTTGTGCCACGTCCAGGCCGTTTGGATCGACGTGATAGGGCGCCTCGATATGCGTCCCCACGTGATTCAGGGGCATCTCCACCCGGTGCATGATGTACCAGAGGCCATCAGCGACGGCCTCTGGTGCCGGCACGCGCTCGATGGTAATGGGGCGGGCGCCCTCACCGGGCACGATAACATGCGTCAGATCCACCAATCGATACGACGTGGGGTCCATGGTGTGGTCTCCTGTTGCGTCTTGAATAGCGCTACTAGAGAAATGTACTTTGCCCCGCGGCCAGGATCGTCTCGGCAATGGTGTACATGTTCGAGATGATGCCTGCGGCGATGCGATGTTTGATCTGGTAATAGTCCAGGCAGGTGCCGCATACCAGGATCTGCAGACCATCCTCCTGCAGCGCCTGGAGATCGGACAGCACCGGCGACCCTTCCACCGCCAGCTTGACGCCGGCGTTCATCAGAATGAGCGTGTCCGGCCGGGGTTCGATCTGTTGGAGCGTGTACAGGAACGATCGCATCAGGATCGATCCCAGCTCGGCCTCCCCTCGTCCGATCTGATCGCTGGCCAGGACCAGGACGCGTCCGGGTCCCGTGCCGGGGGCGCAGACGGCGATATCCGGCGTGACCTCGGGCTCGCTCGGCGCGTGACCCTTGGTGAGGTGTATCGCGTGGCCGGGGTCGGCCGGAGTCACCGTCACCACCCAGCCGGCACGCTCGGCGAGACGCCGCACATTGTCCACCTGATCGGGCTGGCTGACCAGCGTGGTCACCTGATCGGACTCGCGCATGGCGTTGCGTGTGAGAATCACCGGCTGCGGGCACGCAAGGCCACGGGCATCGACGGTTACGGACATAGAGGGCACCTCGTTCTGTGGGTTCTGCTCAGGGCTCTGATTGCCCTATGATAGCCGACTTCTACTCGTTTGGGAAACGCCCGCCTCTACGGCACGGCCGCACGGGTCAGCGTAGCCGATGTGTCCGCTGAAGCGCCGTGCTGCCGTCTGGCCGCCTGGAGGCTGCAATGCTATAATGCCAGCCTGTATTGCTTCTGGCCGGCCCTATCGGGCGGAGTGAAGGGATGAGCGTTGTATGAGCATTGGACTGGGACAGATTCGCAACCTGCTGGTGGATATGGATGGGGTGCTGTACCGCGGGCAGACGGCGCTCCCCGGCGCCGCCGAACTGATTCGCTTTCTGCAGCAGCGCGGCTTGGGCTACCTGCTGGTGACCAACAATTCCACCCTGACGGCAGCGCAATTCAGGGCGCGGCTCCTGGGGATGGGCATGGATGTGCCTGAGGATCGTATTTTCCCCTCCTCCGTGGCAACCGCGCAATATCTGGCCGTGCATGCCCGGGCCGGCAGCCGGGTGTTCGTCGTGGGGGAGCAGGCGCTGGTGGACGCGCTGGAGGCGCGCGGTTTCGTCATCGGCGGGCGTGAGTCGGCCTATGTGGTCGTCGGCTGGGACAAGTACCTGACCTATGACAAGCTGGTAACAGCCACCCTGGCGATCCGCGATGGGGCCGCCTATATCGGCACCAACCCGGACAAAACCTATCCCCTGGAACGCGATATCGTCCCCGGGGCGGGGAGCATTCAGGCGGCGATCACGGCGGCCACCGATGTGGAGCCGTTCGTCATCGGCAAGCCGGGGACGCCGGCGCTGTTGGAGGCCTTGGAGATGCTGGGAGGCAGCCCGGAGGACACTGCGATCCTGGGGGACCGGCTGGATACCGACATCCTGGGCGGGCACCGAGCGGGCATCCATACCATCATGGTGGAGACCGGGATCTCTACGCGCGAGGAGGCGCTGGTGTACGAGGCGCCGCCCGATCTGATCTATACCGACCTGCCCGAGATGCTGGCGGCCTGGCGCGCGGCGCTGGAGTGATCAGGCGATAGACGGGGGAGGCCAGATGGCTTCCCCCGTTTCGGCGCTATGCGCCGATCGCGGAGTGAAACTCCGCGCCCCAAACGCCCGATCGCCGAGTGCAAGGCGCAGGGCGCAGCGCACGCGCCCCAAACGCCCGATCGCCGAGTGCAAGGCGCTGCGTACAGCGCACGCGCCCCAAACGGCGCTGGGGGAGTCTGGGCCGCCGGCTTTAGCCGGTATCCGACTCGCTTCGCGCTGGCATATAGGACTGCGGGCCAGGCGGCACGCGCCCCGGTGCGTACCTGTGCGACGCTGATCCAGAGAGCAAGAGCAGATTAGTGGGAAGGCTCCTGAGAGCTTCGCCCGCTTCCGTTGCGTTTGCCATGCTTCCCGCGGGCCAGGCGGCCCGCGTCCCGGTGTGTCCCTGTACGACGCTGATCCAGAGAGCAAGAGCAGATTAGTGGGAAGGCTCCTGAGAGCTTCCCCCGCTTCCGTTGCGTTTGCCATGCTTTCGGCGGGCCGGCGGCCCGCGCCCCACGGGCTCCTACAGGGTGACCGGTCCCCGCAGCAGGGCGGCGAGCAGCGTTACCGCGCCCAGGACGTCGCGATAGTCGACCATCTCCGACGGTGTGTGCACGTAACGGCAGGGGATGGAGATGCAGCCGGCGGGCACGCCCGCCCGTGAGGTCTGGATGGCGCGGGCATCCGTCGAGCCGCCCAGCAGCACCTCGCGCTGGTAGGCGATGCCCGCTGCGTCGGCGGTAGCCGCCATCCAGCGCACCACGCCCGCGTGCGCCAGCATGCCCGAGTCCATCACCTTGATGGCAGGACCCTCACCCAGGCTGACGGCCATCGGGCGGGCCTTGGGTGTGTCGCCGGTCATAGTCACGTCCACGGCGATGCCCACAGCGGGCTCGATGCCGTAGGCCGCGGTCAGGGCACCGCGCGTGCCGACCTCCTCCTGCACGGTGAATACCACGTACAGGTCGTTGGGCGTGTCCTCGATCTCTTTCAGAGCCTGGATGGATACGGCGCAGGCGATCCGGTCGTCCATGGACTTGGCCACCAGCCGGTTGCCCAGGTCCTCGAAGGGGCGCACAAAGCCCGCCGCGTCGCCGATGCCCACGGGGCAGTCCTCTTTGGACGTGGCGCCCACGTCGATGAACATCTCATCGAGTTCGGGTCGGTGCGTCCCGGCGTCCGGTCGCATCCAGCGCTCCCAGCCGATGACGCCCAGCGTACCGTTGGCGAACCTCACCCGGCCGCCCATCAGGGTGACGGGGGAGACCCCGCCCGTGGGGGCGAACCGCAAAAAGCCCCGCTCGTCCACCCAGGTGACGATCACGCCGATCTCGTCCATGTGGGCGGCCACCATCACGGGGACCCCGCCGCCCGTGCCGCGCTTGAACGCGATCACGTTGCCCAGAGCATCGGTGCGCAGGTCGTCGACGCAGGGGCGCACCATCTCCTGAATGACCGCGGCGATGCCTGCCTCGTTTCCCGAGGGGCCATAGGCCTCGACCAGACGCTGAATCATCTCTTTCATGACGGGAGCCCTCCCTCCAAAGCATGCAGCGCCGCGCGCACGAGATGCACGGCGTGATCGAAATCGTTGAGACTGAGCATACTGATGGGCGCGTGAATATAGCGCGCCGGCACGGCCACGGTCACCGAGGGCACGCCCGTGCCCGTCAGGTGGATGGCGCCCGCGTCGGTGCCGCCGGCCACGGCGCTCTTGAACTGGTGCGGAATACGGTTCTCGTCCGCGACGCGCAAGAGCAGGTTCACCAGCCGGTGATCGGCGATCACGGAGCGATCCATAAAGGTGATCGCTGGCCCCGCGCCCATCCGGGTCACCGGCGAGATGTCATCCTCGGGGGGCTTGGGCAGGTCGTCACAGATGGTGCCCTCCAGGACGATTGCGACGTCGGGGGCGATGCGCTGGGCGGCCACGCGGGCGCCGCGCAGGCCCACCTCCTCCTGGGTGGTGAACACGCCATAGAGGTCGACGGCATAGTCGTCGCACAACAGCTCAGCGAGCACCGCGCAGCCGGCGCGGTCGTCCAGGGCTTTGGCGACCACGGTGCGCAAGCCCTCTTCATCGAGCACGGCCCACTCGCCGCGGAAGGAGACATAGTCACCCTGGGAGACGAGTTTCTCCGCCCCGTCCTTGTCCGTGGCGCCGATGTCGATGACGGCCTTAGACATGTCGGGCGCCTTGGCGCGCTCGGCCGCCGGGATCAGGTGGATCGGGGCATACCCGATCACCCCCGGCACGGCGTCGGCGCCCACCAGCACCAGGTCCGCCTCCGGTATCTCCTCCAGGAGCCCGGCATCGGTGGTCAGAGTAACATGGATGCCCGCCCGGCTCAACTCACGGGCCAGCCTCCGTCCCTCTCCGTGGGGGCGTCCCTCGCCGCACAGCACCCGGCTTACCATCTCGGGGTTGCCCGCAAGTATCTCTTTCACCGTGGAGCTGCGGCTGTAGGTGAGGACCACTGCCTCCTCCGTAAGCACCTGGCGCCCCTGCCGTATGACCCGGGCGTCCGCCTCCGGCAGAGACTGAAAGGCAGCCTCTGCGTCTTCCTCCAGAAAGGCCGTGTTGGCCAGGCGCCACAGGGAGCCCATGGAGGGATAGGTGGCCAGGATGTCCCGGCAGACGGGGTAGAGCTCGGAGGGCTCACCTGAGAGGAGCTCCATCATCTGTCGCATGATTTCTGACGCCCCGCTGGTCCGGTCCTGTCCCATGAGAGGGTAATGGCGGCGGGGCATAAAATGCTTGGCGCACACAGCAAATTATTTAAGGAATTCATGATTAAGTGTCCATGATTAAGTACAGCACCATCTCGGTGCCCAAGATGCTGCACGAGGAAATCCGCCGGACCGTGGTGGAGGACCCCCGGGTGGGCTATTCCAGCGTGGCCGAGTTTTCCAAGGAGGCCATCCGCATCCGGCTGGACGAGCTCAACGCACAGATGAAGAGCGGCGAAAAGAGCCAGCGGAGCATCCAGGACCTGGTGGAGCGCATCGACGAGCTCCTGGCCAATCGCCAGTAACCCTCACTTCTTTTTTTCAAAAACCTCCGGATTGATGCAGTGCCGGGGCCGCTCTCCCCGCAGGGAGGCCAGCAAATCCCGGGCCGCCATCTCCGCCATCTTGGCCCTCGTTTCACGGGAGGCAGACCCCGCATGCGGACACAGCAGCACATTGGAAAGAGAGGCCAGGCCGGGCGTCAATTCCGGCTCGTTTTCGAACACGTCCAGGGCGGCTCCGGCAATGGACCCGCTGCCCAGCGCCCGGACCAGCGCCCGCTCGTCCACGCACTGACCCCGGGCAGTGTTGATGAGAAACGCCGACGGCTTCATCATGTCCAGCTCCTCCCCGCCAATCAGGTGGTACGTGTGGTCAGTGAGCGGCAGATGCAGGGTGACGTAGTCCGCCGTACGCAGCAGCTCCCCCAGCTCCACGTAACGAGCGCCGCAGTCCCGCTCAAACTCCGGCTTCCGGGAGCGGTTGTGGTACAGTATGTCCATGTCAAAGCCCCGCGCCCGCCGCCCCACCGCCTGCCCGATGCGCCCCGCCCCGATGATGCCCAGGGTTTTGCCGCACACGTCGGTTCCCAGCAGGACCATAGGACCCCA